>Ga0307291_1000158_pt1 | contig 17574 bp, 16 predicted proteins | sample ER_DNA_148_FD_194474 | JGI IMG/M metagenome (GOLD analysis project Ga0307291, IMG submission 194474) | Bulk soil microbial communities from the East River watershed near Crested Butte, Colorado, United States - ER_DNA_148 | ecosystem: Environmental > Terrestrial > Soil > Floodplain | place: USA...
CCGTGAAAAATGCTGTCGATTTTCCACGGAGCTGGTTTGTGACATTGCTTCGCTAGTCAGAACAGGGAGAAAGTCTTGAAGCTTCTTACCCACGAAATCGGCTCGCTCGCCAAGCCGCCCTGGCTGGTGAAGGCCTCGGCCGGGACGCCGCTCGGCGAGAGCGACATCGAGCACGCCCGCACGTGGGGCGAGAAGGTTGGCGTCGATGGTCACGAGGAGCTCGTCGAGGCCCTCGAGCGTGGCAACCCCGACAAGGCCGAGCTCGGTCGCTGGGCCAGCCGCTACGCCCTGAGGCTGCTCGAGAGCGCAGGCATCGAGGTCGTCTACGACGGCGAGCAGCAGCGCACCGAGATGTACGCCTGGGCGGTCGACCATTCCGACGGCTTCGCCCCCCGCGGCACGGTGCGGAGCTTCGACAACAAGTACTACTCGAAGTCCGCGGTCACGGACGAGCCGTCGCTGCGCGAGCCGTACCACAACAACGAGTTCGAGTTCCTCCAGTCGGTCGCGAATCACGACCTGAAGATCCCGGTCACGGGCGCGTACACGATCGCCGTCTGGTCGTACGACGAGCACTACGGGCCCCAGTCGGGGCGCATCGGCGCCGGGCACGGACGGGCCGAGGAGCTCACTGCGCGCCGAAGCTTCGCGAACGACCTCGCGCGGAACGTGATCCGGCCCAACCTCGAGTCCCTGATCGACCTTGGCGCCAAATGGATTCAGATTGACGAGCCCGGCGCCTCCACTGAGGCGGACGAGCTCGACATCTTCGTCGAGAGCTTCAACGAGAGCGTCGACGGGCTCGACTGCTTCTTCTCGACCCACCTCTGCTTCTCGGACTACGACCTCTTCTTCCCGGCAATCGAGCAGATGCACGGTTGCAAGCAGTTCTGCGTCGGCTTCGCCAACTACGACAGCCGCGAGCTCGGGACTTCGGGCGCCGACCGGCCGGGCTACGAGGTGATCTCGAAATTCCGCGACCTGCCGTACGACCCGATTCTGGGGCTCGGCGTGCTCGACATCCACACCGACTTCGTCGAGTCGCCCGAGCTCGTCCGCGACAGAATCCTCTACGCGACGGAGGTCTTCGGCGATCCCGAGCGAATCCACGTCTGCCCGGACTGCGGCCTCCGAACGCGCAGCTGGGAGGTGGCGTACGACAAGCTCAGGAACATGGTCGAAGGCACGAAGCTCGCCGAGCAGGCGCTGGCGACGGCAGGAGCAACGACCTAGCCGGAACCGTGGCTATCCTGCCGAAACGGTGGGCGCCTTCGGGGCGCTTTTGCACATCTAAGACCAAATGAGAACGACGCTGAAGAGAGGAATCGGGCGCGGCGCGGGCCTGAACGGCAACGGCCACTCGGTGCTGCCGCCCGGAGCCTTCACGCCGATGGCCCGCTACGCGCAGCCCCCACGGCGTGGCAGGGGGTTCGGCCGACGTGTCGCGGGCTTCTTCCTCTGGCTCGGCGTATTGGTGCTGATGGTCGCCGGGGGCGCGGCCGGTGGGCTCTACCTCTACGGCCACGACTTCGCCTCGGCGACGAGCCCGCACTCGAAGGCGATGAAACGCGCGGCGAAGCGGCTCGACTACGTCGCTCCCGGCAAGCCGGCCGTCGCCCTCGTCCTCGGTACCGACCACCGCTACGTGGACGGCAAGGACCCGGGCCGCTCGGACACGATGATGCTGATCCGCACCGACCCCGAGAGTCACACGGTGTCGATGCTCTCGTTCCCCAGGGACATGGCCGTCGAGATCCACTGCCCAGGGCGTGGATCCTTCGTCGACAAGATCAACGCCGCTTATCCACTCTGTGGTCCCAGTGGCCCGCTCGAGACGATCAAGGCGCTGACGCACGTTCCGATCAACTATCTGATCAGCGTCAACTTCGTCGGCTTCATCCAGGTCGTCAACAAGCTCGGCGGCGTCTACATCGACGTTGACCGGCGCTACTTCAACGATCACACCGGCCCGTTCGGCTACGCCGCGATCAACCTTCAGGCCGGCTACCAGCGCCTGAGCGGGAAGCAGGCGCTCGACTTCGTCCGCTACCGGCACACCGACTCCGACCTCTACCGGGTCGCCCGGCAGCAGCTGTTCGTGCGCGCGGCGAAAGAGCAACTCGCGCGGTTCTCCAGGTTCCACGTCAGCAGCCTGCTCGGGACGATCAAGCGCAACGTCGAGGTCGGCCGCTCCGGCGGCAGTGGCGTCGATCTGTCCACGATGCTCAACTACGCGCTCTTTTTCCACGGGCTCCCGGGCGGCCATTTCGTGCAGGTGCGGATCCAGGGCTTGGAAGGCCAGACCGACCTGACGACGGCCCCGCAGAACATCACCGACGCGGTGCAGGCCTTCCTCAACCCCGACCCGGAGGCGCCCGAGAAGGCGAATGCGGCGGCGCTGAAGGAGAAGTACAAGCCGAAGGTCACAGGCCTCAACCCGAAGTCGATCTTCGTCACGGTTCTCAACGGCAACGGCGTTGACGGCTCGGCGACGATCGCGGGCACGCAGTTGCACGAGCGGGGCTATCCGATCCTCCAGCCGCCGGACCGGCTGACGGCGAACGCGCCGGGAGGCTGGAACTACCCGGTGACGCGGATCTACTACGACGCGACGAAGCCACGCTCGAAGGACGCCGCCAAGCAGGTTGCGAAACTTTTCGGCGGCGGCGCCCGCACGGGCCCGATGACGCCGAGGCTGAGCCCCTATGCGAACGGCGCCATGCTCGTGGTCGTCGTCGGCAAGACGTACACCGGCACGCTCACCGGCGCCAATCCGACCGCTCCGCCCCCGCAGCACGAGCCGCCGCACACGATCTTCTCGCCGAGCACCTCACTCTCGGCGATGCGCCAGATCAGGCACAAGCTGCCGTTCCGGGTTCAGTACCCAACGGTGATCGACCGCAGCTCCCGGCTCGACCCGGAGCCGCCCAACCCGCGCGTCTACACCGTCCAGGGCCACAAGATGGCGAGACTCGTCTTCAGCACGGGCACCCCCGGCGAGTTCTGGGGCATCCAGGAGACGAACTGGAACGGGGCGCCGGCTCTGTCGGAGAAGAACTTCGTTCGCCACTTCGGCGGCAGAACGTTCGGGTTCTTCTATTCGGGCTCCCACCTGCACATGGTCGTCCTGAAGGAGAACGGGGCCACCTACTGGGTCGTCAACACGTTGATCGACTCGCTCTCGAACGAGACCATGATCGCGATCGGACGCGGGCTTCGGCCTCTAAGGTGAGGCCCGTGAACAGGCAGGGGAAAGAGCCGCTGGCGATCTTCGGCGCCGGCTGGGTCGGGCTCGTCACGGGCGCGTGTTTCGCCGACCTGGGGCACGAGGTGACCATCCGAGACGTGGTGCCGGAGAAGATCGAGCGGCTCCGAGCGGGCGAGGTGCCGTTCTTCGAGGCCGGCCTCGGCGAGCTGATCGAGCGGAACCGCGCGCGGCTGACGTTCACCCTGGACGCGGCCGAGGCCGCCGGCGCCGCGGAGCTCGTCTTCGTCTGCGTCGACACGCCGCCGACCTACTCGGGCGACGCCGACCTTTCGCGTGTGTGGACCGTGATCGACGAGCTGCCTCAGCTCGAGCACCGCTCGATCCTGGTGATGAAGAGCACCGTCCCGGTCGGCACGGGCGAGAAGGTTCGCGCGGCGCTCGAGGCGCGTGGGCTCAGCCACATCGGCTACGTCTCGAATCCGGAGTTTCTGGCCGAGGGAGGCGCCGTCGAGGACTTCATGAGCCCCGATCGCGTCGTCGTCGGGTCGTTCGCGCAAGCGGACGGCGACCGCGTCGCCTCGCTCTACGAAGGGCTTGATTCGCCCATCGTCCGGGCGGATGTCGCCTCGGCCGAGATGATCAAGCTTGCGGCGAACGCCTTCCTGGCGACGAGAATCAGCTTCATCAACGAGATCGCGAACGTCTGCGAGGTGACCGGAGCCGACGTCGTCAAGGTCGCCGAGGGCGTTGGCCTCGACCACCGGCTCGGGCCGCACTTCCTGCGCGCCGGGGTCGGCTTCGGGGGCTCGTGTTTTCCCAAGGACACGAACGCGCTCAAACAGCTCGCCTCGAACTCGGGCTACCACTTCCAGCTGCTGTCGGCCGTGATCGAAGTCAACGAGCTGCAGAAGCGGCGCGTGATCAACAAGCTCCAGAAGTACCTCGGACGACTCCGCGGCAAGCGAATCGCCCTGCTCGGGTTGGCCTTCAAGGCGAACACGGACGACATGCGCGAGGCGCCGTCCGTCGTCCTCGCCTCGCGGCTGCTCGCCGAGGGAGCCGAGGTTCGCGCCTACGACCCCGTCGCGAAGCCCGGTGACCTCGTCCGCGGCGTCACGCTGTGCGAATCGGCGCTCGAAGCCGTTCAGGATGCCGACGCGGCCGTGATCGTCACCGACTGGGACGAGTTCCGCTCGCTGGCCTCGCCTGAGGTGCGCGCGGCGATGCGCAGGCCGCTGATTGTCGACGGCCGCAACCTGCTCGATCCCGAGGCTGCACGTTCGGCCGGCTTCGACTACGAAGGCATCGGCCGGGCTTCGTCGCCGCTCTCGGCGCTCCCCGAGACGTCGGAACCTGCTTCCGGAAATCTCCCGAGCGAAGCGACGGGACAAACTGGCTCCGCGGAAAATGCGGAGCATTTTTCGCGGGAGTAGTGGAAGCGATCATCTTGGCAGGCGGCAAGGCCGAGCGTCTCGGTGACGCTTCCGGCGGCGTTCCGAAACCGCTCGTCCCTGTCGGCGGACGGGCGCTCGCCGCCTGGCAGGTCGGGCTGCTTGCGCGTTCGGGGGTAAAGCGCGTGATCGTAAGCTGCAGCCTCGGCAGCGGCGAGCAATTTGCGGCTGCGCTCGCCGGGCTCGGTGTCGAGATCGAGATCGCCGAGGAGCCGGAGCGGTTGGGGCGGGGTGGAGGCATCCTCTTCGCCGCAAGACTGCGGCAAGAGAGCGGTGACGTGCTGGCGTTGAACGGCGACGAGTTGCTCGACATCGACCTTGCGACGCTGGAGCAGCAGCACCGCGGGAACGGCGCCGCGGCGACGATCGCTGTCGCGCAGCCAAAATCTCCGTTCGGAGTGGTCGAGCTGGAGGGCGACCGTGTCACGGGCTTCGCCGAAGGTGGCACGATCGAGTGCTGGGTCAGCTGTGGCGTTTACGTGCTTGGGGAGGACGCGCTTGCACTTTTCCCGGAGCGCGGCGACCACGAGACGACCGCGTTCCCCGCGCTTGCTGCGGCGGGACGCCTCGGAGCATTTCGCCACGAGGGCCTGTGGCTGACAGTGAACACCCCGAAAGACCTGCGGCGTGCCGAGGAGTACGTCGCCGAGCACCCTGAGTGGCTTGATGACTGATGTAGGCGTAGGATCGCCCAACTGTGGAGAGGCCATTGTCCTCCCCTAACCTCGAGAGCTTGGATCGCTTCTCGTTCGTGCCCGTCAAAGTCGAGAAGCCCTGGGGGCATGAGCTGATCTGGGCGAAAACCGAGGACTATGCCGGCAAGCTGCTCTTCATCCGCGCCGGCCAGTCGCTCAGCCTCCAGTTCCATCGGGAGAAGGACGAGAGCTGGTACGTGCTCGAGGGCAAGGTGGAGCTCGAGCTCGGCGAGGTGGGGCAGGCGGTTCTGACGACCGAGGTCGTCGGCGCCGGCGCCGCGTTTCGCTTCCGCCCGGGCATCGTCCACCGCGTCACGGCGGTCGAGGACACGACGATTCTCGAGGTCTCGACGCCGCAGCTCGACGACATCGTCCGACTCGAGGACTCGTACGGGCGCGAGGGCACGACCGAACCCTGACATGTCTCTGTTAAGGTTCGGCCGATGGATTCGCTCAATATCGGCCAGGCCGCCGCGCATACCGGCTGGTCGCCGAGGATGCTCCGTTACCTCGAGCGTGCCGGGCTGGTGATCCCAGCCCGAAGCGCGGGCGGCTACCGGCAGTACGGCCTGCTCGAGCTCAACCAGCTTCGCTCGCTCGCCGAGCTGCGCCGGCGTTTCGCCGTCGGCATCGACGACCTCGCCTTCACGATCCGGCTCCAACAGGAGCCCGCGCTCCAGGCCGCCGTGCAGACGTGGCTTGCCGGAGCCCAGCTTTCCGCCCTCGACTGGGAGCAGCGCAAGCACGAGCGGCTCCTCGCCGCCTAACGACTGAAAGGATTCGATGGCTACCACCAAGCGTCATGACGTGAAAGACCTCTCGCTCGCGCCCGAAGGGGTCCGCAGGATCGCCTGGGCCGACCGGCAGATGCCGGTGCTCGCTGCGATCCGCGAGCGCTTCGAGGCTGAGCAGCCGCTCGCCGGCTACCGGATCGCGGCCTGCCTCCACGTGACGAGCGAGACAGCCAACCTGATGCGAACGCTCAAGGCAGGAGGCGGCGACATTGTGCTCTGCGCGTCCAACCCGCTTTCGACCCAGGACGACGTCGCGGCCGCCCTCGTCGAGGAGTTCGACATTTCCGTCTTCGCGATCAAGGCCGAGGACAACGACACCTATTACAGCCACATCGAGGCCGCGGTCGACCACAAGCCACAGCTGACGATGGACGACGGCGCCGACGTGATCGGCGTCCTCCATTCGCACCGCCGCGAGCAGCTGGGGGACATCCTCGGCGGCATGGAGGAGACGACGACCGGCGTCATCCGCCTGAAGGCGCTCGAGCGCGACGGCGCGCTTGGTTTCCCGGTGATCGCAGTCAATGACGCGAACACGAAGCACATGTTCGACAACCGCTACGGCACCGGCCAGTCGACGATCGACGGGATCGTCCGCGCCACGAACGTGCTGCTCGCGGGTGCCACCTTCGTGGTCGCCGGCTACGGGTGGGTCGGCAAGGGTGTCGCGCTGCGCGCCCGCGGGATGGGCGCGCACGTGATCGTCACCGAGGTCGATCCGCTTCGGGCGCTCGAGGCGACGATGGACGGCTTCGAAGTCCAGCCGATGGCCAAGGCCGCGGAGACCGGAGACATCTTCTGCACCGCCACCGGGGACAAGTCCGTGATCACGGGCGAGCACATGCAGCTGATGAAGGACGGAGCGATCCTCTCGAACACGGGCCACTTCAACGTCGAGATCGAGATCCCGGCTCTGCGCCAGATGGCAAAGGAGACCCGCAAGGCGCGGGAGTTCGTCGAGGAGTTCGAGCTCGAGGACGGCCGGCGCCTCTACCTGATCGCGGAGGGACGGCTCGTCAACCTCTCCTCGGCCGAGGGTCATCCAGCATCGGTCATGGACATGTCGTTCGCCAACCAGGCGCTCGCGGCCGAATACGTGGTCGAGAACGCGACCAGCCTCGAGCGGAAGGTCTATCCCGTGCCGGCCGACATCGACAACGAGATCGCCCGGCTCAAGCTCGCGACGATGGGAATCGACCTCGACACGCTGAGCGAGGAGCAGGCGAAGTACCTGGCCTCCTGGGACGAAGGAACCTGAGCCGCTGAAGGCCGTCGTTCTCGCCGCGGGCTACGCCACCAGGCTTTACCCGCTGACGCTCGAGACACCGAAACCGCTGCTGGAGGTCGGGGGAATGCCGATCCTCGGGCGGCTGCTCGACCAGCTCGGCGAGGTCGACGAGCTCGAGGTCGTCTACGTGGCCACGAACGCCAAGTTCGCGGACGCGTTCCTGGCCTTTGCCGAGGACTGGGACGGCCCGTTCGAGCTGATGGTCGTGGACGACGGCACGACGAGCGAGGAGGACAAGCTCGGCGCGATCGGCGACCTCGCGCTCGTGATCGAGCAGGAGGGGATCGACGAGGACCTGCTGGTCGCCGCGGGCGACAGCATCTTCGGGGAAGGGCGACTCGACGACTTCGTCCGACGCGCACGTGAGCGACGGGCGCCTGCGATCGCCGTCTACGACGTCGGCGAGCCCGAGGCCGTCAGGCCCTACTCGGCGATCACCGCCGACGACGAGGGTCGGATCGTCGCCTTCGAGGAGAAGCCCGAGGCGCCGGAGACCACGCTCGCCGGGATTGCCCTCTACTTCTACCCGCGCGAGACGCTTCAGCTTGTCCGCCGCTATCTCGGCGAGGGCAACAACGCCGACCAGCCTGGACGGCTGGTCGAGTGGATGTTCACGCGGACGCCGTTCTACACCTGGCGTATTCCGGGCCGCTGGTACGACATCGGCTCGCCCGAGACGCTCGAGGCAGCCAACCGCGAGTTTTCCCAGAGCTGACGCACTTCCGTTTCGAGCCGCCGCCTAGGTTGGGCTCGTGCTCGACCTGCTGTTGCCGCAGCAATGCGTCGTCTGCGGGGCGGGCGGCGTCCAGCTTTGCGAGCCGTGCCTGGCTCGCCTGCCGCGGATCGAGCCGCCGCTTTGCGAGCGCTGCGGAGCGCCGACCGCGTGGCCTGTGCTCCGCTGCCGCGACTGCGCCGGCAGGCGTCTCGCCTACGCGCGCGCACGCGCGGCCGTCCAGTACGACGACTCGGTCCGCGCCGTCGTCGGCGCCTGGAAGGAGCGCGGGCTGAGGCGGCTCTCCGACGCCGCGGTCTCCGTCATTCTCGAGGTCGTTCCACCGCCCGAGGCCGCCATGGTCACCTTCGTGCCGCCGGATCCCGACCGTGGGCTCAAGCGCGGCCATCACCCGCCAGGGCGACTGGCGGAGGCGTTCGCCGGCCATTGGCGGCTGCCCTGCGAGGCGCTGCTGGCTCGCCGGGCCGGAAAGCGTCAGCGTGGGCTCTCGCGTCCGGAGCGCCGCCGGAACGTGGCCGGGGCATTCGTCGCAGCCTCGGCCCCCGCGGCCGTGACGCTCGTCGACGACGTCTTCACGAGCGGCGCGACTGCGAACGCTGCCGCCTCGGCGCTCCGCAGGGCCGGTGCCCGTCGCGTCGAGATCGTGGCTTTCGCGCGGGTCGTGAGATAGATTTTGGAGCGTGCAGCTTCGCGTGAAGGGCCGCGGGGTCGAGGTCAGCGACGCGATCCGCTCGTATGCAGAGAAGCGGCTCGGCAGACTCGAACGCCAGCTACCCGATCCTGAGATCGAGCTCCAGCTGTCCGCCGAGCAGAACCCTTCGATCAAGGACAATCACGTCGCGGAGGCGACCGTCTGGACCAAGGGGCCCGTCATCCGCGCCAAGGAGAGCTCGCAGGACATGCGTGCGTCGATCGACCAGCTGGTCGACAAGCTCGAACGGCAGATCACGCGCTATCGCGAGAAGCGTGGCCGGCGCCGCCGGCCCGCCCGGCAGGCAGTCGACGAAGGAATCCCCATGAACGAAGAGCCGCAGATCGTCAGGACGAAGCAATTCGCCGTCAAACCGATGAGCGCCGAGGAGGCCGTGCTCCAGCTCGAGCTGGTCGGACACGACTTCTTCGTCTTCCGGCACGCCGATTCCGACGAGGTCGCGATCGTCTACCGCCGCCGCGAGGGCGGGTACGGGCTGATCGAGCCGCAGTAGCCGAGGTCTCGATTGGGATTGTTCAGGCGCGAGAGCCTGCACGAGCGGCTGGCGCGCGAAGGTGGCTTGGTCGAGGCTTCTCCGCGCGCGACCTGGGACGAGGTTGGCATTCACGGCATCGCGCGTGTCCGCGAGTGGGACGTCGTCGTCACGGCTGTGGCGCCGGAGGTCGCGGGCGACACGGTCGACTTCGTCGCTCTTGCGGACGGGACGCTCGTGGTTGAGGAGGAGCAGGGCGACGCGACGCTCGAGCCGCTCGCAGACGCGGTCGAGCAGCGCCTCGAGCCGCCCTACCGGGCCCGGGGAGCCCGCCAGACGGACGTTCTCTGGGCCGTCTCCGCGCGCCGGATCGAGATCGCCCAGTTCGAGTCGAAGGGCGAGCGGATCGAGCTGACCGAGACCGCCGACGGCAAGGCGCTGCGGATCGACTCGATGCCGGCATTCGGCAGCATTCCCGTGCTCCAGCAGCTCGGCGAGGCCGCGGGGCCCGCCTACGCGGTTCATGCCGAGCGCCTCGATGCCGATCTCTGGGAGGTCCGGATAGCGCCTCTCTAACGGCTACCCTTGACGTCCATGCCACAGGAACTCGGAAACCTCGAAAAGGTCCTCCGGCTCGGCGAAGGCCGGCGGCTGAAGCGGCTGAAAAGCCAGGCCGACTACGTCGCCTCGCTCGAGCCCGATTTCGAGAAGCTCTCGGACGCCGAGCTCGCCGGCAAGACGGTCGAGTTCAAGCAACGGCTCGAGAACGGAGAGGCGCTCGAGGAGCTGCTCTTCGAGGCTTATGCGGCCGTTCGCGAGGCGGCAAAGCGAGCGCTCGGCCAGCGCCCCTTCGACGTGCAGGTGATGGGCGGCATCGTCCTGCACGAGGGAGACATCGCCGAGATGAAGACCGGTGAGGGCAAGACCCTCGTTGCGACGCAGCCGCTCTATCTGAACGCGCTCGAAGGGACGGGCGTCCACCTCGTCACCGTCAACGACTATCTCGCCAAGCGCGACTCGGAATGGATGGGGCCCGTCTACGAGCGGCTCGGCATGCGCTCGGCGTACATCGAGAGCATGATGGCGTTTGCCGAGCGCAAAGAGGCCTACGACGCCGACATCACGTACGGAACGAACTCCGAGTTCGGTTTCGATTACCTCCGCGACAACATGGCGGTCTCATTGGAGGGCGTCGTGCAGCGCGGGCATCGCTACGGGATCGTCGACGAGGTCGACTCGATCCTGGTCGACGAGGCGCGAACGCCGCTGATCATCTCCGGTGAGCCGGAGACTGCGGCGAAGATCTACTACGACTTTGCGCGGGTCGCGAAGAGCCTGAACGCAGTCCCGCACGATCCCCACCGCAAGGGTGAGCACCCGGACGCGGATTACGAGTACGACGAGAAGCACAAGACGATCGCCCCCACGCAGGCCGGGGTCGCCAAATTCGAGCGCGCGCTCGGGATCGAGAACCTCTACGACCCGCGGCACTCGCAGCTCGTCAACCACATGATCCAGGCGCTGAAGGCGCAGTCGCTCTACCAGCGAGACGACGACTACGTCCTCCAGGACGGCGAGGTCAAGATCGTCGACGAGTTCACCGGCCGGATCATGGAAGGCCGCCGCTGGAGCGAGGGCCTGCATCAGGCGGTCGAAGCAAAGGAGGGCGTCGTCATCCAGGAGGAGCACGTCACCCTGGCGACGATCACGCTCCAGAACTACTTCCGGCTTTACGAGAAGCTCGCCGGGATGACCGGTACGGCGAAGACCGAGGAGAAGGAGTTCGTCGAGATCTACAACCTCCACGTCGTCGAGATCCCGACCAACGTCGAGGTCGCCCGGGCCGACGAGAACGACTACATCTTCAAGACCGAGGAGGCGAAGTACAACGCGGTCATCGACGACATCGTCGAGCGCCACGAGAAGGGCCAGCCCGTCCTCGTCGGCACGATCGCGGTCGAGAAGTCCGAGTACCTCTCGCAGCTGCTGCAGCGGCGCGGGATCCCGCACAACGTCCTCAACGCGAAGGAGCACGAGCGCGAGAGCGAGATCATCATTGACGCCGGCCAGCCGCATGCGGTCACGATCGCGACCAACATGGCGGGACGCGGAGTCGACATCAAGCTCGGCGAAGGCGTTCGCGAGCTCGGCGGCCTGTACGTGCTCGGCACCGAACGACACGAGGCGCGGCGGATCGACAATCAGCTGCGCGGCCGTTCAGGCCGCCAGGGTGACCCCGGCGAGTCGCGCTTCTACCTCTCCGGCCAGGACGAGCTCGTTCGGCTCTTCGCCGGAGACCGGATCCACAACATCATGGAACGCTTCAAAGTGCCCGACGACCAGCCGATGGAGGCGGGCATCCTCTCGCGACAGATCGAGAACGCGCAGAAGAAGGTCGAGGAGCAGAACTTCGTCGCCCGGAAGAACGTCCTCAAGTACGACGACGTCATGAACCTGCAGCGCACGGTCATCTACGAGCAGCGGCGCGAGGTGCTCGAGGGCCAGGATCTGTCGGAGAAGATGAGGGCTTGGGTCGACGAGGTCGTCGCCCGAATCGTCGCGCACTTCACGGACAACGAGTACGCCGAGGAATGGGATCTCGAGGGCCTCGTCAAGCAAATGGACGCGCTGTACGTGCAGCCGGCGGAGGAGCCGATCACGGTCGAGGAGCTCCGTGAAGACGTCGGGGCGCTGTCGCGCGACACGCTGATCGAGGACTTCACCGAGGAGGCGCGGGAACGGTACGCGGCCAAGGAGGAGGAGCTCGGCCCGGAGCTGATGCGGGAGCTCGAGCGCTTCATCATCCTCCAGGTCGTCGACACCCGCTGGCGTGAGCACCTCGAGAACATGGACTACCTCCGTGAGGGCGTGCACCTCCGGGCGATGGCGCAGAAGGACCCGCTCGTCGAGTACACCGGTGAGGGCCACGTCATGTTCGAGGAGCTGAACGGGGCGATCCGCGAGGAGGTCGTCAACCACCTCTTCCATGCCCAGATCGAGCCGCAGGACGCCGACGAGCTGCAGCGGCTACAGGAGGCCCAGGCGGCTGAGGCGGCGGGGCTCGCGTACGAGCACGATTCGATCGCCGGCTCCCAGGCGATCGGCGCCGCCGCCGGGGTTGACGGTGGCGGCAACGGCGCCTCGGTCAGCGCCGGCGGCCTGTTCGCCGGAGGCGGCTCGGTCGCGACGGCCCCGCGCACCGTCGCCGACAAGGAGAAGATCGGGCGGAACGATCCATGCTGGTGCGGCTCAGGCAAGAAGTTCAAGAAATGCCACGGCGCCTAGCGGCGCTGGTCCGAGCCGCGGCAGCGCTGTAGGGACTGGCACGAGTGCCAGTCCCTGAAACGGTTGAAGGCTCAGCGTTCGCTCTCGATACCATCGCGTGAATGAGCGAAGCCGCGCACGAACCACTGGAGCAGCAGCTCGAGGAGATCGGAACCCAGCTGGCCTGGGTTCGTGATTACCTTTGACCCCGAGCGGCTCAGGGAGCGCATTGCCGAGCTCGAGAAGGAGCTCGGCGCACCGGGATTCTGGGACGATCAGCAGCATGCGGCTCGCGTTTCCGCCGAGCACGCGCGCCTGACGCGACGGCTCGAGCGCTACGAGCGGCTGCTGCACGACTACGACGACGCCCGGGAGCTCTTCGCGATGGACGGCGAGATGGCAGACGAGATCGCCGCCTCGATCACGCCGCTCCGGCAAGAGCTCGAGCGGCTTCAGGAGGACGCCCTCTTCACCGGCGAGTACGACGGTGGCGACGCGGTCGTGACCATTCACGCCGGTACGGGCGGCACCGACGCGCAGGACTGGGCCGAGATCCTGCTCCGGATGTACCTCCGCTGGGCCGCCGACCGCGGCTTCGACGTCGAGCTGATCGAGGCCAGCCCGGGCGAGGAGGCGGGCCTGAAGTCAGCCACCTTTACGGTCCGAGGTGAGAACGCCTACGGAGTCCTGAAGGCCGAGCGAGGCGTCCACCGGCTCGTCCGGCAGTCGCCGTTCGACCAAGCCCACCGTCGTCACACATCCTTTGCGCAGGTGATCGTCAGCCCGCTGCTACCCGAGGACGAGGCTGTCGACATCGACGAGAGCGAGCTGCGGATCGACACCTACCGGGCCAGCGGCGCCGGTGGCCAGCACGTCAACAAGACCGATTCCGCGGTTCGGATCACGCACCTGCCGACCGGGACCGTCGTCTCGGTCCAGAACGAGCGCTCACAGGCCGCGAACAAGCAGACGGCGCTACGGATCCTCAGGTCGCGCCTGGCCGAGCTCGAGCAGGAGAAGCGGGAGCAGGAGATCGCCCGCGAGCGGGGCGAGGCGCAGCAGGCCGACTTCGGGAGCCAGATCCGCAGCTACGTGCTCCACCCGTACCAGCTGGTCAAGGATCACAGGACCGAGCACGAAACCGGCAATACGCAGGCAGTTCTCGACGGCGCGCTCGACGAGTTCATCCACGAGTACCTGCTCGCCAAGGCTGCGGGCAAAGTGATGTAGGTCAGGTGCCTTGGCTAGACTCTCTGGCTCCTAGGCCTACCGGGGGCGACCTTGCGGTCACTCCTGCCCGCTAACCGCCAATGGACTCCGAACTGCAGATAGACGAAAACCCGGTCGCCCTAGTCGAGCGTCCCGAGGTCGACGGCGATGTCCCGACGCCGAGCGGCGGCGCGATGATCGTCTTCGACTCGGTCCGCAAGATCTACGAGCCGAACGTCGCCGCGTTGACCGACGTCTCGTTCGTGATCGAGAAGGGGGACTTCGTCTTCGTGGTCGGCGCCTCCGGCTCGGGCAAGTCGACCGTGATCCGGTTGCTGCTGAAGGAGATCGAGCCGACGGCCGGCAAGATCGTCGTCGGCGGCCGCGACCTGACTCGGCTGAAGCGCTCGAAGGTACCGCTGCTTCGGCGCAACATCGGCTGCGTCTTCCAGGACTTCAAGCTGCTCCCGAACCGGACTGCTGCAGAGAACGTTGCTTATGCGTTGAAGGTGCAGGGTGAGGGCGGCACGGCGATCCGCAGGAAGGTGCCGGAGGTGCTGAACCTGGTCGGGCTGGCCCACAAGATGACCTCGTATCCCGAGGAGCTCTCGGGCGGCGAGCAGCAGCGCGTCTCGATCGCGCGCGCCGTCGTCAACCACCCGCCGCTTCTGATCTGCGACGAGCCGACGGGGAACCTCGATCCGGACACCTCGGTCGGAATCATGCAGCTCCTCTACCGCATCAACCGCGCCGGCACGACGATCGTGATGGCGACCCACGACCGCGAGATGGTGGACAAGATGCGCCGCAGGGTGATCGCCCTCGAGGAAGGCCGCCTTGCCCGCGACGAGCGGCGAGGGGGCTACGCCTAGTGGGCGCTCGGTTCAAGTTGCTGCTCTCCGAGGCGGTGCGCTCGCTCGGGGCGAACGTCTCGACGACCGCGGCCGCGACAATGACCGTATTGATCGGGATGTTCCTGCTCGGGTTCCTGATCGGGCTGTCGACCTGGGCGTTCTCGCTCAGCAACCACTACAAGCACGAGCTCGTCGTCAAGGTCTTCTTCGACCGCGCGGTTGCGCAGAAGGATGTCGACGCGGTTCGCGCCAAGCTGGCCCCCGGCGTCAACCCGTTGGTGAAGTCGGTCAGCTACGTCTCCGCGGAGCAGGGCCTGGCGAAGATGCGCGAGAAGAACCCTGAGCTCTTCAAGGGCTCGACGCTTCCGTACAACCCCCTCGGCCCGGCTCTCACCGTGCAGCCGAAACGAGGCGAGGACACCGAGAAGATCGCGAACCAGCTGACCCCGCTGCCGCACGGCGTGCACGACGTCAACTACGGCAAGAAAACGGCCCACAAGCTGCTCACTGCCGCGAAGGTGATCGACATCTTCTTCGTCCTGGCAGTGATCGTTCTGCTGGTGTCCTCGACCCTGCTGATCGGGAACACGATCCGGCTGGCGATCTTCTCCCGTAGGCGGGAGATCGAGGTGATGAAGCTCGTCGGCGCGACGAATTGGTTCGTCCGCGGTCCCTTCATGCTCGAAGGCATCATCACCGGCCTCGTCGGGTCGGTCGCCGCGATCATCCTGCTGCTCCTGGGCAAGGAGATCGCCTTGCCGCGGATCATGCCGCACGTGATCCGGGCCTCGGACATCCATGCGCTGCCGTTCGAGCTGACAGCGCTGATCGTCCTCGCCGTCGGCCTGATCCTCGGCGGCGCCGGGGCGGGTCTGACGATCCGCAGATTCCTCCAGGTCTGAGCGAAGCGCCCGTTGTCGTCGAGCTTGCCCGGCGGGGGAAGCTTCTGGTCGGCGAGCCCTACTTCACGCCGGGGACGCGGATCATCGTCGACCGCAAAGGCGCCGGCGACGCTCGCCCCGGCGACCTCGCGCTTGTCGCGGGCCGCCGCGGGCGTGCCCGCGTCGACCGGGTGCTCGGTTCGGGGAAGCGGATCGAGAACGTCCTGGAGGCCCTCCTTGTCGAGCGCGGGGCCCGCCAGCCGTTCGAGCGGCACGATCCGCCGCAGCCGTCCTTCGAGGGGCGGGTCGACCTGCGCCGCGAGCTGTCGTTCACGATCGACCCGGAGACGGCGAAGGACTTCGACGACGCGCTGACCCTGAAGGAGGACCGCGCCTACGTCCATATCGCCGACGTCTCGTACTTCGTTCCGGCCGGAACGCCGCTCGACGCCGGTGCGGCGCGCCGCGCGTTCTCGACCTACGTCCCGGGCCTCGTCGCGCCGATGTTGCCCCCCGAGCTCTCGGAGGACCTCTGCTCGCTGCGACCGCAGCAGGATCGGCTCTGCGCCACGGTGGAAATGCCGCTCGATGGCAGCGAGCCGTCGTTCTACCGCTCGGTGATCCGAAGCGACGCGCGGCTGACGTACGGACAGGCGGAGTCGATCCTCGCGGGCCGTGAGCGAGTTGAGCCGGGGCTGACAGAGGCGTTACGGCGCGCCGAGCGGATCACGACCGAGCTCCGCGACCGGCGTTTCGCGCGCGGCGCCCTTCGCATCCAGACGCCTGAGATCACGTTCGCCTTCGACGGAGAGGGCGGCGTCGAGCGCGCCTGGCGGGAGAGCGAGCCCCATGCACACATGCTGGTCGAGGAGCTGATGATCCTCGCAAACGAGCGCGTCGCCGAGTTGCTCGCGGGCCGCCGCCGCGAGACGCTGTTCCGCGTACACGAGCGGCCGGAGCCGCAGGCGGTCGAGCTTCTGCTGGCGAAGCTTGCCGACTTGAAGGTCCCAACCCCGCCGGCGCCCGAGGATCTCTCGCCCGAAGCTGCAGCCGCGCTGGCGGCTGCGACGAGCGAGCTCGTCAGCGACTACGTCGAGAAGTCCGGGCGCGGGCGGGAGGCGTTCCCGTCGCTCGTCCTACGGGCGCTCAAGCAGGCGCGCTACGACCCACGGAACCTCGGTCACTCGGGGCTCGCAAGCTCCGCCTACTGCCACTTCACCTCGCCGATCAGGCGCTACCCCGATCTCGTCGTCCACCGTGCACTCCTGCGCGAGCTGGGAGCGGGGGAGGACCCCTTGCCCGAAGAGCTCGGCGAACTGGCCGACCACACCTCGGCCCGTGAGCGCGAGGCCGCCGACATCGAGTATCGAGCAGATGCGATCTGCCTCGCCTGGCTGCTCGACTCGGTCCTCTACGAGCGCGGCTGGGACGAGCCATTCGAGGGCGAGATCATCGGGGTGATCGGTTCCGGCCTCTTCGCTCGCTTTGGCGACGTCTTCGAGGGCTATCTTCCGGCCCGCCGTCTTCCGGGCGACTACTTCGAGCTCAACGACCTCGGCACGGCGTTGGTCGGGCGCCGCGGCGGCGGCACCTTCAGGCTCGGCGACGCCATCCACGTCCGCGTCCAGGGAATCGACAAGCCGGCCGGCAAGGTCGAGCTGGCGCCTGGTACCTAGACTCGCAAGCATGGCCAGGCCGACCGGAGAGAAGCTGATCGCGGACAACCGTCGCGCGCGACACGACTACCACCTGCTCGACCGTTTCGAAGCGGGCCTGCAGTTGACCGGCACAGAGGTCAAGTCGCTCCGGGACGGCCGCGTCACGCTCGGGCAGGCCTACGCCGACCTGCGCGACGGCGAGGTCTGGCTGATCGGCGCCCATATCGACGAGTACGCTCAGGGAAACGTGGCGAATCACGAGCCCGACCGGGACCGCAAGCTCCTCCTGCACCGCCGGGAAATCGAATCCCTGATCGGCCAGGTGCAGCAAAAGGGCCTGACCCTTGTGCCGACG
>Ga0307291_1000159_pt1 | contig 17570 bp, 14 predicted proteins | sample ER_DNA_148_FD_194474 | JGI IMG/M metagenome (GOLD analysis project Ga0307291, IMG submission 194474) | Bulk soil microbial communities from the East River watershed near Crested Butte, Colorado, United States - ER_DNA_148 | ecosystem: Environmental > Terrestrial > Soil > Floodplain | place: USA...
GTGCGGTTCTGCGCCGACCTCGGACTCGACTACGTCTCCTGCTCACCTCCGCGGGTGCCGGTCGCCCGGCTGGAAGCCGGCCGGGCAGCCGTCCTCGCCGACATGTCGGGCGTCGGCTCGGACACCCGCTGAACGGACCTTCCCTCGTCGGTGGATTCCATCTCTCTCGGGCGCCTCCGTGGTTTACACCCAGCGCGTGGATTCTCTTGCGTCGTACCCACCCACGGTCGGCCGGCTAGCCGGAACTGCAACAGCTCAGCGACGAAGGTACAGATTCTCGGCTCCAGGCCACGGCCATGACTCCCCGTCGTCACCGCCGGCGACGACGGGGGAGCCGACCAGTCCGTCCGTGTTTGTCGTTGACCCCCAGCGTGCGAATCTCAGCCGCACCCCGGTTCTCGTCGGCGACCTCGAGCCGGGTCATGAGCCAGACGGGGATGCGGGAGCGGATGAGGTGGACCAACCGACTATCGCGCAGAACTGCGGCCCGACTGTGGTAGTGAACGCTTGGCCACCGTGGTGGGCCTCCTCCGCGTCGACGGCGCGGACCCCAGGTCGCCGCGAGCATCAACCAGGGCCACAACAGTGTCCTGCGCCCAGACATGTCCCTCCTGCTGAATGAGGTGGGCCATCGTCGCGTCCCCGTCGTGGCCCACCAGCAGCTCTCGCTCACCTCACCGTGGCCTCGATCCACAGGCGCTGATGGCGAGTCCGTTCGCAGAGCCGATCGTTGTCGATGGCGATTCCGGCGGCCGTCGCCAACGCAACGACAATCGCCTGGACATCAGCGTTGAGCCCGGAGGGGCGTATTTGAGGGGCCTCCTCGAATCCGATGGATTAGGTGGGCACTACCACCAAGGCGCCGGGAGGTAATCCACGAAGGAGCGGAGGCCCCCGCTCCTACCTCGCATCAGACGCGGCCGGACACCATCGATCGAGGCTCTGAAACCGCTACCCGCGGTTTCGGCTATCCCCCATATTCGGGATGCGCGGCGAGGCCCCTCGTGGTCGTCGTTGCGAAGGAGTCCCGTAGCTCGCCGGCGGTGTCCGCCTCCAGGGTCCGAGCGTCCCGGAGGCGGGGCCCGAGAATCAGCAGGATGCTGTCACCGCACGAAACGGCTGGCGGCGGGATGATGAACGAACCCGAAACCGCAGGGAAACCGGAGGGTGCTGCGACGTTGCCGGATTCGTCTGGGGCCCGCCAGCGAGGATGGCTGCGGGCGCTGCCCGCGATGCGGGGGCTGCTACCGATCGACCGGTCCCAGGTACCCGCGGATCTGCTCGCGGGCTTGACGCTGGCCGCCTTGGGCATCCCCGAGGTCCTCGGGTACGCGAAGATCGCCGGGATGCCGGTGGTGACCGGCCTGTACACGATGCTGCTGCCGATGGCCGTGTTCGCCGTCCTCGGGTCGTCGCGCCACCTGGTGGTGGCCGCGGATTCCGCGACCGCGGTCATACTCGCCGCCGCGCTTACCGGTCTCGCGGTGGCTGGGTCGCAACGCTACGTCCAGCTGGCCGGGCTCGCGGCCCTGCTGGCCGGGGCGATGCTGCTGCTCACCCGGCTGGCCAGGCTAGGGTTCCTGGCGAATTTCCTCTCCCGCACCCTGCTGGTCGGGTTCCTTACCGGCGTCGGCATCCAGGTGGCTGCCGGCCAGCTTCCCGACATGCTCGGGGTGACCGCGGCGGGCGAACAGACCCCGGCCAAGCTCTGGGACACGCTGCGCGCGCTCCCGCATCTCAGTCGGGCAGACGTGGCAGTGTCGGCCGGGGTCATCCTGGTCGTGCTTGCGGCGCGCAAGGTCACCCGCAGGATCCCGGGGCCGCTGATCCCGGGGGCGCTGATCGCGGTGATCCTCGCGATCGGGGTGAGCCGGGCCGCGGATCTGGCCGGCCGCGGCGTGGCCGTAGTCGGGCCGGTCCCGGGCGGCCTTCCCAGCTTCGGGCTGCCGGCCCTGGGCTGGCAGGACGCCGCCGCGCTGATCGGCGCCGCCGCGTCGATGTTCGTGGTCATCCTGGCCCAGAGCGCGGCCACCTCCCGTGCCTACGCCGTGAAGTACGAGGAGGCGTTCAGCGAAGACACCGACCTGGTCGGCTTGGGCGCAGCGAACACCGTCGCGGCGTTCTCCGGCACCTTCGTCGTCAACGGTAGCCCGACCAAGGTGCAGATGGTCGACAGCTCGGGCGGGCGCAGCCAGCTGGCCCAGCTCACCACCGCCGCGGTGGTTCTCCTCGTCCTGTTGCTACTCACCGGGCCGCTCGCCTACCTGCCGGCCGCGGCGTTGGCGGCAGTGGTCTTCCTCATTGCCATCGGGCTCATCGATGTCGGCGGGATGCGGCTCATCCTGGCCGCCCGGCGGCACGAGTTCGCCGTGGCCCTGCTCACGACGGCCGCGGTGGTGGTGCTGGGGGTCGAGTACGGCATCGTGATCGCCGTCATCGCCTCGATCATCGAACACCTACGCCACAGCTACAACCCACGCAACGGCGTGCTGGCGAAGTCACCCGCCGGGCATTGGCAGACCGCCCCGGTAGCCCCAGGCGCACGGACCGAGGAAGGGCTGGTGGTCTACCGGTTCGGCACCAGCCTCTACTACGCCAACGCCTCCAGGCTCCTCGACGACGTCACGGCCCTGGTCGGCCACGGCGGCCCGCTGCGATGGATAGTACTCGACTGCGCAGCCATCGCAGACATCGACTACACCGCATCCGCAGTCCTCACCACGGTCATTGAACACGCCCACCAACGGCACATCCGCTTCGTCGTCACCACCGTCCTCGGCCCGGTGCGCGAGCAGCTCGACCGCTACGGCATCAGCGCCGCCCTCGGCCCCAACCCCTACTACGACACCCCCGGCGAGGCACTGGAGGCCTTCCACGCCGCAGAAGGAGTGAGCGGTGAGTAAGCGGAATACGCAACGGGACTCGCGGAGACGCGTGAGCCGAATGAGCAACACGGGCACAGCCGTCCGGGCATGGCGGAGCCCCGAGATCCGAGAATCGTCGGGGCTTCGTCTGCCAGGATGGAACGACGTCCTGACCTCCGGTTCGGGTTTCATCAATCCGCTCGCCTCGTCCAAGACGCTCACTGCGATCTGACCCGCAGCCGCGGATTCCGATTCCTTCGGACCGCCACCGTTGCCGTTGGCGTACCTCAAGCATCTCTCGACCGAGTCGACGGCAACAGTGACTTAAGTCCCGAGCGTGCCTTCACGACGGCCTGATGCTAAGCCCGGATCCACCGATGATCTTGTGGTGGTGAGCGTGCCGTAACGATGAGATGCCCTGCCGTGCTGGGAGATTGGGACTTGCTACGGTCCAATCACCACAACCCGGAAGGGCATCTCTGGGATGCGACTCTCTCACACTCTTGCGCGCACATCGACGGTGTTCGACGACCCGAACCTGGTGTCGTCGGCTGGTCTGGTCCCGGTCCTGGCTTTGGCCGACCGGGCCGGGCTGCGGAAGCTGGCGGAGGAGCATCTGAGCGTTCCGGGCGACAAGGGCGCGCACGCGGGGTTGAAGGTCGCCTCGTTGGTCGCCGGGATGGTCGCGGGCGCGGACTCGATCGACGACATGGCGCTGTTGCGGCACGGCGGGATGGGCCGGCTGTTCGCCCGGGCGTACGCCCCCTCGACGCTGGGCTCGTTCCTGCGGGCGTTCACCTTCGGGCACATCCGCCAGCTCGACGCGGTGGCCTCGAGGTTCCTGCTCGCGTTGACCAAGCCGACCGGCGTGCTCGGCACGGCGGCCTTCGCGGATCCCGACGGTGGGCAGGGCGGGTATGCGCTGGTCGACGTGGACGACACCCTGGTCGAGGTTCATGGGCACGCCAAGCAGGGTGCCGGGTTCGGCTACAACCGGGTCCGTGGCTTGAATGCCCTGCTGGCCACGTTCAGCACCGCTGGCGCAAACGCGTCGGGGCCGGTGATCGTGGCGCAGCGGCTTCGCAAGGGCTCGACCGGGTCCTCGCGCGGAGCCAAGCGGCTGGTCGGCGACGCCGCCAAGACCGCCGGCCGGCTCCTGGGCCGCAGCTCCCGGGTGCTGGTGCGGATGGACTCGGCGTTTTACGGCCGCGGCCCGGTGCACGCCGCCCTGACCGGCGGCGCGCAGGTGTCGGTCACGGTGCGGATGGACCGGCGGGTCAAGGCCGCGATAGCGATGATCCCCGAGCAGGCGTGGACGACGATCGAGTACACGGACGCGGTCTTGGACGAGGCCAGCGGCCGATGGATCTCACGGGCCGAGGTCGCCGAGGTGGACTTCGTCGCGTTCGGCGCCCAACCGCAGCGTGAGCAGGTCCCCGGCAGGCTGGTCGTGCGCCGGATCCCGGACTTCAACGCCGACACGCATCGCGCCGCCGGCCAGGACACCCTGTTCGACCTGTGGCGGTTCCACGCGTTCTTCACCACCACCGACCCAGCGATCCTCGACACGGTCGCGGCGGACAAGACTCACCGCGGCCACGCGATCATCGAGCAGGTCCACGCCGACCTGAAGAGCTCCGCGCTGGCGCACCTGCCCTCCGGAGTCTTCACCGCCAACGCTGCCTGGCTCGTCCTGGCGGTCATCGCGTTCAACCTCACCCGCGCCGCCGGATCCACCGCCGGCGCCGACCTCGCCAAGGCGACCACTTCGACCGTGCGCCGCAAACTGGTGCACGTGCCGGCGCGGGTCGCGACCTCCGCCCGACGCATCACCATCCACCTACCCCTGGCCTGGCCATGGGAGACGGCCTGGACCCAGCTGATCACCCGGATCGCAGACCCACCCCGAGCCGCGGTGTCCTGACCGCCCAGCCGTCACCAACGGCGCGAGCCCCTGACCGTGGAACGCCCCGGCAGCGAGGCCAGGCAATACCTCATCCCCGGAACCCCAACAACAAGCGACGACTTCCGCGACCCCATCCCGCCGGCCCATCGGTTGAGTCGGCCTGGGGCGCGGTGTCGGGATTGCTCCCGGTCCGTTTCCCCAGGCCGCTCGCCGAACCCGGCGTGCGACTTTCACCGCACCGGGCTCTCCACAGTTCCTGCCGTCGTGGCGTGGTTGCGCAGGGTCCAGGGGTTGGGGATCGTGTTGCCTCGATACCGGTATCGGGTGACCGGCACCGCTTCGAGGTTGAACAGCTCGGTCCCGTCCACCGTGATCGGTTTCCACCGCCCGTCGGGGGTGGTGAACCGGTGGCGGACGTCCTTCCACTTCCAGCGGTGCAGCGTGCGCAGCCACCGGACCACACGCCACCACACGAAGTGCGAGAGCGAATGGAAGGTGTGCTTGGCCACGGCGTGCTTGAAGTAGTTGGACCAGCCGCGGATGATCTGGTTGAGCCTGATCAGCACGGCCCTGAGATTCTGCTGCGACGTCCTGTTCGTCAGGGCACGGATCTTCGCCTTCAGCGACCGGATCGGCCGCGTGCCGATGAAGGTATAGACGTGCCACTTGTTCGTCCCGTACTTGCGGCGCCACTGGATGCGGAACCCCAAGAAGTCGAACCCGTCGCTCATGTGCACCACCTGGGTCTTGGACTGCGAGAGCCGAAGACCCAGTGGTTGGAGCACGTGTGCGACCTCTTCGCGCAGGGCCTCGGCGTCGGCGCCGGTGCCGTGCACGAGCACGACGAAGTCGTCCGCGTAGCGGACGACACGCCAGTTCGGCAGGCCTTGGCGGCGGCGTCGCGCGCGACTGCTGGAGGTGCCCATCTCACCGGTCGGCTTCCATTGCCCGTGCAGGTGCTCATCGAGCACCGCCAGAGCGATGTTGGCCAACAGCGGGGACAGGATGCCTCCTTGCGGCGTGCCGGTGTGGGTGTCCCTGTTCTCGCCGAGTTCGGTCAGGACCCCGGCCTTGAGGAACGCCTTGACCAGCGACAGGACACGTTTGTCCTTGACCCTCATCCGCACCCGGTCCATCAGGGCCGCGTGGTCGATGGAGTCAAAGCACGCCTCGATGTCCGCGTCCAGCACCCAGCGGTAACCCAGGGTGCCGAACCGGTGGATCTCGGCGATCGCGTCGTGTGCTCGCCGCATCGGCCGGAACCCGTAGGAGACCGGCTCGAAGTCGGCCTCGAAGATCGGTTCCAGCACCAGCTTCAGCGCGGCCTGGACGACCCGGTCCGCCACCGTCGGTATCCCGATGCTACGGACCTTCCCCGACCCGCCCGGTTTGGGGATCTTGCGTTCCCGCACCGGCAGCGGCCGGAACGTGCCCGACTTCAACTGGGCACGCAGGTCGTCCAGGAACCCCGGCACCCCGACCTGCTCCTCGACGTCGGCGACCGTCAGGCCATCCACGCCCGCAGTCCGGGAGCCGGTGTTGCCCGCGACCCGGTCGAACGCCACGATCAGCGTCGCCGGGTCGTGCACGAAGTTGAACAGGTCGTCGAACCGGCGGCCAGGATCGGCCGCCGCCCAACGGTGAAGCTTGGCCTGCATCTCCGATACCCGCCGACGCGGCCCCATCGGGGTCTCGGCGAATGGAGCGCCACCATTCGGTGGTGCATCTTTCGGCATTACAGCCTCCATCCCTTCTCGAAACCGCTGCCGCCCTTCCCCATGTGCGCGGGCTCTCCCCGGCTCGGAGTACTACGGCGGCTCCGCCCCGTCCCGACCCGATCGGTCGACGGTGGACCCAGCCCCAAACCACCACGCTGGTAGCGCGGCGGCAGGGCGGAAGCCGAGACGGTTCCCGTGTTCACTGACGATTCACTCGACGAAGGAGGAGCCCAACTCTGTCCCTGCGGCATCGCCACGGCTACCCCGCAGCACTTCACCGTGGCCTCCCACACGGACATCCACATGCCCGCCCAGAAGTTCCCCGCCGAACCGAAGCCCGACGGGTGCGCACCGCACCCGGCCCATATCCACCAGATTGGAGCCGGTGAGCCCTTAAGGGACGTACAACGCTGGTTCCTCGCGTACTCCTCTCCGTCACGCTCGCCGAACCCACACCATCTGGCAGTGCTGGCGCGTCCCGGCTTTGTCAGGGCTGCTCCCACCCACCCCGGCACCTCCCGGGACAGGCTGCCCCCAGCTACAACCGACCTGCTGCGACAGGACGGCGGCGAAGGTCTCTCACCTCCACTCAATTCGTCAGCGCCTCACGGCGCACGTGGATCGAGGCTTAGTAGGCGCGGCCGGCCGCTGTTCGTCGCTTTCCGTCATATCCCCGAACGCCTACGGGGGGTCTGAGCCAGGGCTAGCGTTCGGAGCCATGACTTCCGAGACCTTGTCGCTCGACCCGCAGGCGTGCAAGGTGTGCGGGAAGCCCGTGACGCTAGTGGCGGCGGTGACCGAAACCGGTTTGAACTGGCGGCAGGCCCAACCGGCCTTCCGTCGCGTGTGCACCAATCGGGACTGCCCCACCCGGAGAGACGACAGGATGGGGGGCGCCTGAGGCTGCGGCGGCTTTGCCCTGTGAAGGTCGGCCCTGCAGGGGGAGGGCCCAGAAGGGCCAGGACCGGCCCGGGCGCTCGACCACGCTAGTCCCGCGACGACCGCTGCGCGCACAAAATGCGAGAGATCAGGCGGGCCGGGACGCTCCCTGCTCGGGGGTCCAGAGAGCGCCACGGCTGATCCATACATCGGAGCTTGCGGCTCTTTCGTTACAAACGAGCTGGCGCACTGCTCCTAGACTCGGGCAGGGGCGCGCCGGCAGGATCTGCAGTCCAGGCACCCACATAGGCGGTGAACCTCGAAGACCTCGAGGGCTAGATACTGGAGCCGACTAAGGATTCCGTACAGGCCAGACTGGTCCAGGCTTCCGCTCAGAGCCGTTCGGTTCGCAGGTAACCGCCGAATCTCCAGGTCTGCCAGTGCTTCTTGGTCGGTGGCCCGCAGATCCCCCTCGACGAGGATCAGGTACCGATGGGGTTTCATCTGCATTCCCGGTGTGCTCACGGTGACTCCCCGAGATGACGGCACAGTACCCAACCGACCGCACCTCCTAACCTGGTCGCGCCTGTTCGGTTCACAGCAGACAGCGCCCCCGCTCCACTCGAGCGGGGGGCTCTGCTCTCTTGGTTCTTCGACGTCAGCCGGCGTCGGCCAGTGCGGCCAACTCCACCAGCGTCGTCGCCAGTCGCCGGCTCTCGGTCAACGTGAGCAGCTCCGCCCGGGGGGCGCCGCCGAAGTGGAGCCGGACCACCGGGTCAAGTGCGCTGCCGCGGCTGCCGATGTCGACGAGGTTGATGTCGAGGCCGCGGCCGGGAGCGGACCAGACGGTCTCGATGTGCACCACCGCGGATTCGTGCCCGCCCCCGTAATCGGAGCCGGTGCACCAGGACGGGTGCTCCCCGGTCATGACGGGTCACCCGTCTGAGCATCGAGCTCGGCGTAGAGGGCGGCTCTGCGGGCGAAGAACTGCTCCCGCTCTTGGTCGGTGCTGCCCTCCCGGATGAGGTTGCCGGCCTCCCGGATGAGGTCCAGAAGTCGTTCTGTCGGGTCGTGGTCGTGGTCGGGGCATGCTGTCTTGCACGGTCGGTCTCCAGTCTGATTGGTGATCGGTCGAGGTCCCGGTTCGGTGCGCCAACACCGGCCGGGGCCGCTTTGGGTCTACTGCCTCTGCGAGGAGGACCGCCGTCCGACACGTATCCGACACGCGCCGGGAATGACGAAGGCCCTCGTCCTGCGTTTCCGCAGTTCAGAGGGCCTTTTCGGAGGGTGGACGTGAAGGGACTCGAACCCCTGACCTCTCGCGTGTGAAGCGAACGCTCTAACCAACTGAGCTACACGTCCCGGAACGGCGGACCGAGGATATCGGCACGAGCCGACGATGACGCAACCGACGCCGTCAGCCGACACCGGGCAGCCGGTCGAGCCAGCCCTCGACGACGTCGGGAAGCCAGCTCGGCGATCCGACCCATGCGAAGTACGCCCAGAACACGCATGCGACGATGGCAGCCGTGCCGAGCGCGACGAGCGCCGACACCCACCACGGTTTCGACTGCAGCCAGTGCTGCCAGTCGCGAAGCCGGTCCTTGCCCCAGTAGAGAAGTCGCTGCGCCCACTCGAACTCGGACGCCCAGATCGACACCCCGATGAAGACGATGAGCCAGCCGGGCCCCGGGGCGGGGACCGCAATCAGGCCGATCACCACGACCACCAGCCCGAGGACGGCCACGACGGTCCGGTATGCCCGGTGAGAGGCCGGGTTCGACCGAATCCGGCGGCGCCACTCCCACCGGTCGTCGTTGGCGTCCAGGGTGATGTTGTCGTCGAGGTCCTCCGGAGCCTGGCCCTTCGGGTACCGGCGCTGTTCGGTCATGGGTCCCGGTCCTCGGCAGAACGTTCGGCGAAGATCTTGGCCGCGCGGGCGGTCACCGAGCCCGGACGAAGCTCGCGGTCGTCGACCGCATGCACGGCGAGCACGTCGCGCGTCGAGCTGGTGATGAACACCTCGTCCGCGGTCCTGAGCACCTCGAGCGGCAGGGCGCGCTCCTCGACGGCCAGGCCGTCCTCGCGGCACCACTCGATGGTCAGCGCCCGGGTGATGCCCTCCAACGCTCCGGAGTGAGCCGGCGGCGTGACGATCGTCCCGTCGACGACGACGAAGACGTTGGAGCCGGTGCCCTCGCAGAGCTCTCCTCGGGTGTTGCCGAAGATCGCCTCGGAGGCTCCGCGTTGCCTCGCGAACGCCAGCGCGATGACGTTGTCCGCATACGACGTCGTCTTGAGCCCGGCGGTCGCAGAGCGCTCGTTGCGCGTCCACGGCACGACGACCACGGCTCCCGACTCGGGTGGCCGCGCCTGCTCGCCCGCGGTGACGACGTAGGTGAGTCCAGACGAGTCGGTGGCGGTGCGGTCGGAGCCGAGCGGTCCGACGCCGGCGGTGACGGTATAGCGCAGCCGACCAAACGGAATCAGGTCTCCTGCACCGAGGACGGCCGTCACGCCGTCGGCGATGACGCCGTGGTCGGCGAGCGGCAGGCCGAGGCCGGCAAGGGACCGGTCCAGGCGCTCTGCGTGCCGGTTCAGCGCGAACGGTTCCCCGTCGACGATCTTGAGCGTCTCGAACGCACCGTCGCCGACCGTCAACCCGTGGTCGAGGGCCGAGAGACTCGGCTCCGCACCCCGTAGGCGTCCGTTCACCCAGACCCGTACCGTCACGGACCTACCCTTCCAGACGCTCGCTCCCTCATCAGGTACTCGCCTCAACGCGCGGTGTCAGGCGCCCGTTCCAGGGCCGCCGCGCCCTGTGCGGGCCAGTGTCGGGTTCCGCGCGGCACTCACGACACAATGCCCATATCGACAAGGGCACCGGTATGCGGCGCGGCATGGCGGTCGGGACCGTCGCCACGCTGCTCGCGCTGGGGTTGGCGGCGTGCGCCGACCCGGAGTCCGCTGCGGAACCGCCCGCAGCTGCGCTCTCAACCGCGGCCACCTCCACCGCGCCTCCGTCGGGCGCCGATGCGACGCCGTCCGGGTCCAGGCCGGGTTCCGCGGCGACGGACCCAGGACCGCTGACGCCGGACTCGCCGGTGACGCTCGCCTTCGGCGGGGACGTCCACTTCGAGGGGCGGGTGGGTGCTCTCCTCAGCACGCCAGACGGTCTGGCGGCGCTGCGGCCGGTCCTGGGCCGCGCCGACGTAGCAGTGGTCAACCTCGAGACGGCAATCACCGACCGGGGCGTCGAGCAGCCGAAGATCTACCACTTCCGAACCACTCCGCAGGCCCTCGTGACGCTGCAGCAGGCCGGGGTCGACGCCGTCAGCATGGCCAACAACCATGCGGTCGACTACGGACCGGACGGGCTGACCGACACGCTGGCCGCCCAGGCGGCAAGCCCGATACCCGTTGTCGGCATCGGTGCGAATGCTGAGAAGGCATTCGCGCCGGCCGTGTTCGATGTCCGCGGCACGAGAGTCGCCGTGTTGGCGTCTTCACAGGTCAACGACTTCACCGTCCACTCCTTCCCGGCCACCGACGCGAAGGCCGGCATCGCCGGCAATCTCGACAACACCCGTCTTTTGGCAGCCGTGAAGGCCGCGCGTGCGGCATACGACGTCGTGGTCGTCTTCCTGCATTGGGGAACCGACTACACGACGTGTCCCGACGCAGCCCAGGCCAGCACCGCTGCCGCCCTTGCCAAGGCCGGTGCAGACGTCGTCGTCGGGGGACACGCCCACCGAGTACAAGGCGCCGGCTGGCTCGGGCGGACTTATGTCGACTACGGGCTCGGCAACTTCGTCTGGCTCAACACCCGTGGACCGGCCGACACCGTGAGCGGCGTGCTCACGGTGAGCGTTGATCCGGTCAAGGCGCGGGCGCTCCGAGGCACCACCGCCCGGGACGGCGCGCCGTCGATCGTGACGGGCGGGTCGTGGACACCGCTGATCATCGGCGACGACGGAGTCCCCCGCCCGCCGGTGGCCTCCGCGGCGGCGGGCCAGCAGGCGGCGTGGGATCAAGCCCGGAGCTGCGCCCGTCTCGCGGCGGCGCCGTAGAACAACAATGGCCCTCGAACCAGGCATCACTTCACCGGTGCAATCCTGAACCATCGCCGGATCGTCCCGCCCGCCGTGCCCGGCGGGCGGTCATTGGGGTGGTGGGTCGGGGTCATCGGCGGCCGGCGTGCCGGTCCTCGACCTCCTGCAACACCTCCCCCAGCCCGTACCGGGCCAGCAGCGCCGGCCGCAGCCGGCGCACCCCCGCCGACCCGTCCACGACGCCCATCGCGACCAGCCCGGCCAGCACCGCTTCCCCCGCGTCCGGTTCGATCAGCGGTTCCAGCTGCCGCCACTCGGCGGCCACCACACAGCCGGCCGGCACCGACAGCCGACCCGCGGCCACCGCGTCGGCGGTGGTCCGCAACTGGGGGCGGGCCAGTTCGCGGACCGCCTTAGCCACCAGGCCCGCGTCCCGGCCGTCCAGGGCCGGGCACCGCTCTGCGATCCACTGGGCGGTGGTTCCGGCCTGTGAGGAGGCGATCTCCCCGCGGGATTCGGCGTCGGCGGTGATCGTGTACCGGCCTGCCCCGGGCCAGGGCGGGCCAGCCGGTCGATCACCGGCAGCACCACGTCCAGGTCGGGGCCGGTCAGCCGGGACACCCCGGCCGGCAGGTCGGCCAGCACGTCGGTCGCGGCGGAAGCACGGCGACCAGCTGGTCGCCGTAGCCGCCCGCCTGAAGGTCCTTGCCGGCGACGCTAGACCCCGCCACCGACAGCCCACCGACTACGAATCCTATTCATCCACAACGCAATCCACAAGGCACGATCACTTCGCCACATCAGTCACTCCGGCACCGGCAGCGAGGATCGAACCGGCATCCGAACCCGCCAGGCCCACCAGCCGCGCCGCCTTGAGCTCGGTCTCGGCCCACTCGGCGGCCGGGTCTGAGCCCCAGGTGATGCCGGCACCGGTCCCGAACCGCAGCACTCGCTTCCCCAAAACGTCGCGCTCCGCCCAGAAGGTCCGGATGCCGACGGCGAGCTCCGCTTCGTCGCGGTCGGCGTCGACCCACCCGATCGCACCGCAGTACGGCCCGCGCGGCGCAGGCTCGAGGTCTCGGATCGTCGTGAGCGCACTGGACTTCGGAGCCCCCGACACCGAACCCGGCGGGAACGTCGCGTCGAAGATCTCGCTCCACCCGATGTGGGGCCGCAACCGGCCCGCCACCGTCGAGACGAGGTGAACGAGTCCCGGGTGTGCTTCGACCCCGCACAGCGCCTCGACGTCAACCGTCCCCTCGTGGCAGATCCGCGACAGATCGTTGCGGACCAGGTCGACGATCATGACGTTCTCCGCGACGTCCTTGGGCAGCAACCGGTCCACGGTGGTCGCGGTCCCTTTGATCGGCGAGGACCGCAACGTCGTGCCGGTTCTCATGAGGAACCGCTCCGGTGACGCCGAGACGATGTCGAGCCCGGCAGCGTCGACACGGATACGACACGCATACGGTGCTGGATTGCCTTTTCGCAGCAGCACATCGAGCCCGTCGAGATCCGCGGATTCGTCGAGGTCGTGCTCGAGAATGCGGCACAAGTTCGCCTGGTACACGGTTCCAGCGGCGATCCGTTCGCGGATCTCGGCGACTGCGGACCGGTATGCGTCCGCCCCCAGCGACGACCGCCACCCGCCATCCAGACCGCGCCAAAGGGCACGAGGTCTCGGCGGGTTGTGGCTCACGTTCGCAAAGCGAACAGCGGTCAGCTGACCATCGAACGTCCTGACCACGGCCCAAAACCCGTTGCGGTCAAGGGCTTTCAGCGCTTCTGCACCAGTGAGCACGTCCCGGACCCCGGTGGCGACGCGAACGCCGAACCGCGCCACATCCACCCGGCGATGATAGGCGGCGGCACGGCACGGGCTTCCGGCATTCCGATCACAGCGGCTCTACCGCGTCGCTAGCATCGACAGTGGGTCATCCACGGAGGCGCCCCGCTGGCGGACCCTCGCGTGTTCGACTCGGAGGCGAGCATGGCCCACCTGATCGTCGGACTGACCCCGACGTTGGCGCGCGCCCTCCTCCGTGGTGACCGAACCACGGAGGCCACCCGCCTGCGCGACATCGCGGCGAGAGCGCACGTCGACCTCGCGCCCCAGAGCCCCCGCTCCCTCGATCCGCTCGCATCCGACCGCGGCGGCGCCGACCCGGACACCGCCGACCGGGAAGCCACGGTCTGGTTCTCGGCCGAGACAGCGATGGAGGGCCATTCGGAGGACCTCGACACGCAGCTGCTCCAGATACCAGGCGTCACCGCGGCGTACGTGACGCCCGACCAGGGACCGCCGTAACGGTCTCCCACCACGAGAACCGGAGGATCGGATGCCACCCAGGAAGCGCACGTCCGCCCGCACCAGCTCCGCGAAGGCTGCTGCCCGGTCCGGCCCGCGCCGCGAGTCCACCACTCGCGCGTCGACCTACGGCGTCCCGGAACTGATCGTCATCGCCGACCCGGCGGCTGCCTTGCGGATCGGGGTCGGCGGTGTCGAGTCGGGCGGTGGGGCGGACACCAGAGCGCTCAACCGGGTGGTGTCGCGCGCCGCGGTCACCCTGCGGCCGCTGTTCGGTCCCGAGGAGCGGGTGCGGCAGGAGGCGCGCCAGCTCGCGCCGTCGGCGATCGGTCCCGTGCCTGATCTCTCGGTCTACTACCACGTGGAGGCTCCCGAGGGCGACCTCGCTGACCTCGCCGAGGAGCTGGCCGGCACCGAAGGCGTGCAAGCCGCATACGTCAAGCCGGCCGGAGAGCCGCCCGTCCTCAACGACATGCAACCCTCGCCTGAGGACGCGCCACCGAGCACCCCCGACTTCGTCGGCAACCAGTTGTACCTCGAGCCGGCACCGGGCGGGGTCGACGCGCGGTATGCGTGGACCTGGCCGGGCGGCGGCGGCGCCGGTGTCAGCATCGTCGACTGCGAGTGGGGCTGGCGGTTCGACCACGAGGACCTGACGGTCGGCCAGGGCGGCATCGTCGTCGGTACCGGCAGCACCGACACCAACCACGGCACCGCGGTGATCGGGGAGATCAGCGGCGACCGAAACGCGTTCGGCATCACCGGAATCTGCCCTGACGCGTTCATCCGCGGTGCGGCGTTCTCGGGGCCCACAGCCGCGACGATCCGCAGCGCGGCCGACCGGTTGGGCGCCGGTGACATCATCTTGCTCGAAATCCACCGAGCGGGACCGCGGCACAACTTCGAGCGCCGCGACGACCAGCTGGGCTACATCGCCATCGAGTGGTGGCCGGACGACTTCGACGCGATCCGGTACGCGAACTCGCGCGGCATCCTCGTCGTCGAGGCCGCCGGGAACGGTGCGGAGAACCTCGACGACCAGATCTACTCCGTGCGCCCGCCCGGCTTCCCGGTCTCGTGGACCAACCCGTTCAACCGGTCGAACCGCGACTCGGGCGCCGTCGTCGTCGGCGCCGGCGCTCCCCCACCCGGGACGCACGGCGTCAGCTGGGGCGCCGACCGGTCCCGGCTCGACTTCTCCAACTACGGCGCCCTCATCGACGCCCAAGGATGGGGCCGCGAAGTCACGTCGACCGGCTACGGCGACCTCCAGGGAGGCGGGGACGCGCGGATCTGGTACACCAACCGGTTCTCTGGAACGTCGAGCGCCTCGCCGATCGTCGTCGGCGTGCTGGGTTCTCTGCAGGGAGCGCTGCGGGCGGCCGGCAAGACGCCGATGACGCCGGCCACCGCCCGCGCGTGGCTCCGCGCGACGGGATCGCCGCAGCAGGACGAGCCGGGCCGGCCCGCGACGCAGCGGATCGGCAACCGACCGGACCTCCGGGCGCTCATCCAAGCCCACGTCAAGGGCAACCTCGCGCTCGACAAGAGCACCGTGAAGGACGCCAAGGACGTCAAGATCGAGAACAAGGAGTTCAAGAACGAGAAGGCTGAGGTCAAGGAGCGCAAGGAGAAGATCGAGGTCAAGGAGCACAAGAACGAGGGCAAGGAGTTCAAGAACGAGGGCAAGGAGTTCAAGAACGAGAAGGCTGAGGTCAAGGAGCGCAAGGAGAAGATCGAGGTCAAGGAGCACAAGAACGAGGGCAAGGAGTTCAAGAACGAGAAGGCTGAGGTCAAGGAGCGCAAGGAGAAGGTTGAGGTCATCGAGGGCAAGAACGTCCTCGTCGACGGCGGCGGCAAGAACTTCGTGGTCGAAGGCGGCGGTGGCGGCGTGGTCATCGACCCGGTACCTGGGGCGGGTAGCGCCATCGAGGCGCGGCTCTCCGCGCTCGAGCAGTCAGTCGCGGCGCTGACGCACTTCATCGGCGCGGACCTGCGGCCCGACCTGGGTGCCGGCGCGCTGGCCCGCGAGGCCGACGTCTACGGTCAGGCGGATTCGGCCAAGCACGGCAAGGACGCCGCCGACGGCAAGGCCGGCAAAGAGAACCTTGCTGAAGGCTGACCCGTCCATCGTCCCGACCCCGGGCAACGCACCGGGCCGCCCGGTCGAGTATGCGGTGCTCTGCGGTCCCGAGGACGCCGCGGCGGTGTGGGCGGCGGACGAGCTCACCCGTCGCGGGCTTCCGGTCCGGGTGGTGACTACCGAGGAGCTCGTCTACAGCACCAGCCTGACGCACCGGCTCTTCGCTGACGGCTCGACGGTCGCCGTGCGCCTCGCCGACGGCAGCATTCTCGGACCGGGCTTGCGCGGGACCCTCAACCGGGTGGTGCGGCTCCCCCGCGCCCACCTGGCGGCCACCTCCGAGGGAGATCGGGACTACGTCCTCACGGAGCTGCACGCCGTCTTGACCAGCCTGCTCTTCGCGCTGCCCGGAGTCGTCGTGGGACGGGCCGACCCGCGCGGCCTCAGCGGTGCGTGGTGGCGGCCCGCAGAGTGGCTGGTGGCGGCCGGCCGGTCCGGCCTCATCGGCGTCGGGTTCCGCTCGGGCGGCTCCGACGAGATCACCGGACGCCAAACGGTTCTCCTCGTCGGTGGCGTGGTGGTCGCGCCGTCCGGCGTTGACGTACCGAGCGACGTGGTCCTCGGTTGTCAGGCCCTAGCAGAGCGGCACGGCAGCGGGCTGCTCGGCCTGGACTTCGCCGTGCACGGCTCGACATGGGCGTTCGAAGGAGCCACCCCGTGGCCCGACCTCCGTCCGGGCGGCGCGCTCCTCGCGGACGCCCTGCACGCGACCCTCCTGGCCCGGGAGCCGGTGTCAGCGTGATCCTCGTCGCGGGCATACCGTCGGAGCCGCCGCTACAGGAGACGCTCGACGCCCTGCACGACCTGCGGGCCGACGTCCTCGTCCTCAGCCAACGCCACGGGACCGACACTGACATCGCCTTCGCGGTCGACCGGGCCGGCATCGTCGACGGGGTGCTGCGGTCAGGGCGTCGACACGTCGCGCTGCGCGAGATCAGCGCCGTCTACGCGCGACTGATGGACCATCGGCACATCCCCGAGTACCAACGGCTCGAACCCGACGATCCTGGGCGAGACCGCTGGACGGCGCTTGCTGACCATCTCACAACCTGGCTGGATGTCGCCCCGGGTCGCGTGGTCAACCGGACGTCGGCGATGGCGTCGAACGGCTCCAAGCCGTACCAGGCCCAGCTCATCTCGCGTCACGGCCTGCTGACCCCGGAGACCCTGGTGACCAACGACCCGGATCAGGCGCGTGAGTTCTACGAGACGCATCCGCGGGTCGTCTACAAATCGGCGAGCGGCGCCCGGTCGATCGTCCAGACAATGGCTTCTGCGGACTTGGAACGGCTCGGCTCTCTGCGAGCCTGCCCCGTGCAGTTCCAGTCGTGGGTCCCTGGGACCGACGTGCGCGTCCACGTGGTCGGTGCGGAGGTCTTCGCGACAGCCATCACGACCACGGCCACGGATTACCGGTATGCGATGGCGCAGGTCGACGAGCCGGCTCACCTCCAGGGGTACCAACTCGACGACCAGGTCGCCGAACAATGCGTCGCGTTGACCGCCGACCTCGGGCTCGAGTTCGCCGGCATCGACCTGAAGATCACGCCGGACGGCCAGGTCTACTGCTTCGAGGTGAACCCCTCACCCGCATACACGTACTTCTCCGGCCAGACGAAGCAGCCGATCGCGCAGGCCCTTGCTGGCCACCTCATGACGGCGTGACAGAGCCCCGCCATGCTATGAACGCCGGCGGCTCC
>Ga0307291_1000160_pt1 | contig 17547 bp, 18 predicted proteins | sample ER_DNA_148_FD_194474 | JGI IMG/M metagenome (GOLD analysis project Ga0307291, IMG submission 194474) | Bulk soil microbial communities from the East River watershed near Crested Butte, Colorado, United States - ER_DNA_148 | ecosystem: Environmental > Terrestrial > Soil > Floodplain | place: USA...
AGCTGGGATCTTCTCCCTTGGATGCTCCTTGACCGGAATACCCCGGCCGTTGTCGATCACCTGGATCCCGCCCTCGGCCAAAATCCGGACCAGGATCGTGTCGCAGAATCCAGCAAGTGCCTCGTCGACTGCGTTGTCTACCACCTCATAGACCAAGTGGTGCAGGCCGCGCTCCCCCGTTGAGCCGATGTACATGCCGGGACGCTTGCGTACCGCCTCCAGGCCCTCCAGGACGGTGATCGACTCCGAGTCGTACTCGCCGGGCTCAATGTGGTTCATCACATCATTGGCCGCCGGATGCGGCCTGGAGTTCATGGCGCCAGAGTCGTGCTGGGCAGTCGAGCTGAGGTCATTGGGCTGGTCGTCGGGCTGGTCAAGATGCTGCACCGGCGCGGGGCTCCTGTCAGACGTGCGCCGCCCGAAGTTCACCCCTGAACAGGTGACGCAGGCGGCACGCCAAGGTTGTGTTCGCTTGGTTCCTGGGTGGTCACGTTGACGGATAAGGTGCCTATTGAGGAATTTCTGAGGCCCCTTGTCAGGCAGCCGAATTCGGCACTCGACCCGCTCTTGCGACCTCGTCTAGTTTAGCGCGCGAGGCCGTCTAGCGGGTCTGCCAAGGCACCTCGGGAGCACAAAATGTGCGTCTGGCAAGGGCTGCGCGGCCGGTTTCCGGCTGTAGCAGCGACCCGAGGAACCCCTGTACACACCCACCCATGCCGATGGCGCCGTGAGCCTCTTACGCTCGACGGTCCAAACGACAATTCGCCGGAAACTTCACTCCAGATGACATTGGGATCCACGGCTAAGGCGTAAATAGGGCCGGCGGTCTGGATCTAGAGTGAAGTTTCCAGCGCATGCGCGCCCCTGCAAGTCCCTACACTGAGCCGGGTGCAGAAGGCCCCAGCTGAGTCGGATCGAAGCGCTGGGCTTTACGACGTGACTGCCGTCGATCCCACCTGGGCGCCTCCGAGCGGCGCACCCGTGACCGGGAATCGTAAAACCATCCCCGCACCGCTGCTTTACGGCTCGATCTTGCTGGCATTGGTCCTGGTGGTCCTCGCCATCTGGGGATTCGGCGGCTTCAAACGGCGAACCGACACTTTCATCACGACGCCTCCCGGCACGTTGGTTACGACGGGTCCGTACGAGTTCCGCTTTATTGAGGCAACCGCGCAGCATAAAAAGGACTTCGGCGGCACCCCTTACTGGGAGGTCGTCGCGACTGGCGAAGGCCGTACCACTGGCAATGAGTCCATCAGTCCTATTACCACTGGCGAGAACACGATGTTTGCGAGCAAGGATGAGGCGACTCAGGAAATCGAGCTTCCCGAAAGCGTACGAATGGGACGGGGCCAGGGCTTCAACCGGTATCGGTTCACGCCGGGCCTACCACTGAGTCAGTACGCAGTGGTGTTCAAGTACAAAGACACCTACCGCCCTGGACCGACCATCCGCTTCGCCGTCTTTGACCTGATCTATGGGACGCACTTCATCGCTAGCGAGGAAGAGGGATGGCACAACGGCACCTATGCCCGCCAGTTCTTCCTCCCGGTCAAAGTGCTACCCGAGGAGATGCATTAGACCGCAGTGTTGGGTTGGCACTCTGACAAGCTGTTCCCAGCAGCGAACAGCACGTCATAGTGCCGGTGGCCTAATCACCGTAGTGCGCGCAGCCGTGGAGTCATCCCTCAGCGCGATGCCCAAGAGTTGATTGGCATAGCGGGCCGGCACCAAGAAGAGGGCCTCGAACCGCACAGGTTGGTCGACCGACAGATCGAGCGGACAGGACGGCATGGAGCGCTGGACGCCCGCAGACGCTGTAAACAACGAGGCCGGCGTCCACCGCCGCCACTCGGGCCCAACCAGCTCAGTCCCACAGAGAAACTCCTTTGCGGGGTCATGCCGCACCGCCTCCAGCTCAGCAACAATCCAGATGGCGCCAGGTTCGGGGCTGCCCGGCTGACCACCGTCGGCGGCGGCAAGTTTGTCGGACCGAATCAACGACAGCAGGCGTACCGAAGTGCCCTGAACATCACCGCTGGCACCCGCTGGCCGCAGGCTGTAGCGCGGCGTGTAGTGAATGCCCGCGTATGTCACCCACCAGATGAGATAGATCGACACCGCCGTAACCGCCGCGACGACCAAGAGAATGCGCCGCACCGGAAGCATCCTCATGGAATCGCCCTGGTCGTGTCGGTCATGGGTTCGATGAGGCCTCTAGCGGTTGTGCGCCACTGCTCCATGTTTGCTGGCGTAATACCAAGCTTGATGCGTACGCGCTGCTGATAGCCCCGAAGGACTTCGTTCGACCCGAGCTCCAGGGTGAGGTCGTCGATGTGTGCCGGAGCCACCTCAAAGACAACGTCAACTGTGGTTTCAAATCCCGGTTCAGCATGGACACCACTGCTGGACTGGTAACCCTCGTAGCGAAGGTCTCCACTGAGTAGCCGGGCCGCGTTGAGCTCGAGTGGTCTCGGACCAGTCGCTGCTCCGGTCACTCTGATCACCATAAACATTCCATCGGTGCTGTCTTGTATCCGACCAAACTGCTTGAGAATCGTGCCGACCCTGAGCTCTGTGACCGTCACCTCGCCATTGTTGACCTTCGCAGGTTCGCCGACTACGCCATTGATTACCTCAAACTTCTGTTCCTCGGGATCGCTTAGCCGCAGACCGATGGTCGACACCACGACGAGCGCGATAGCGGCGAGCACCCCAACCAATCTGGATTGAGCCATCCTCACGAGCCGGCCTCCGCACGTAATCCAGAACCGGCACTTGCCATGGCGGGCACCTGAGGTTCCGGTCGGGCTTCGATCTGAACAGGTGTGGAGGCGGCGGACCGCAGCGCAAACAATTCCAGGCAGCGTCGGAACGCCACAGCGAGAAGGCACAACCGGACCGGTTCAATCAATGCGTCTTGGATTAGCGCAAACACTGGTTCCCACCGCACCCAGAACTGAATCTCGTGGCCGCCCACCAGCCAGTTGATCGACATCTCGAGATAGTTCCCGAGGATGATCACCAGGCTGTAAACGAAGATGTACGCGCCGAGAAAGATCGGGCCAGCTCGCAGCACCAGCCTGAGGGCATGCAGCGCCGGTAGGTATTTGTCATCAATGTCGCCAAAGAAGGCTTCCTGGATTCGCGCCGCTGCCAGCCGGACACCTTTAGGCGGTGGTCCGAGGCGGCGGAAGGCTCGCTTTTCCCGGTAGCGGGCGAAGGCCGTGGCACCGGGGACACGCGCGGCGTAGGGCTGACCCTTGCGCCACAGCTCGGCGAGTGACAGCACCCTTGATCCAAAGACCAGTGCGGCGACGGCTAACCACAACATCGGCTGGGCGATGACATCGACGAGCACTGGCCAGATCGTGTCAGTGATAAACGTCCATATTCGCGTCAGGATTTCTGGCAAATCGATCTTGAAGACGGCGAAAAGGTCGGCCAGAGCATTTTTGATCGCCGCGAGCCACTGCATCACTGCCCGGTCGTTCAGCCATACCCCGAACGTCTGGAGTACCCGGATGCCGCCGGTGACCACCAGGAGAAGGAAGAACGCCTCGATCAGGACAACCACTATCCCGAGAATGCGCAGACCGGTGCGCTCGGCTAGGAAGTCGAGAAGTCGGCGAACGACGTAAATGCCAACGAGCATGGTGACGAGCCAGCCAAGATGCTTGGTTGCCATGTCGTACAAGGCGCCAAGGACGGTTTGCTGATCACTGAGAAAGCCATAGCGAATCCACTGCTGGGTGATCAGCCGTTGGGCCGCCTCGGCTACCTGGCCGAATGCGGCGTACATGCCGAGGAACGGCAACAAGGTAATCCCGAGTAGCCGGATGATGCTGGTGTCGCGGTCGTCGATCTCGCGCTCGTCTTCGGGCAGCAGTTGGCGGATGCCAAGCTCCCGACCGGCAAGGGTCAAGATCACGATTGCCGCTGCCAGCGTGCAGACGAAGCTGAAGGCAAACATAATCAGCGTCAGCCAGGGGCTGATGTCGCCGAGGATCACTGCCACCCGAAGGCTGAGTTCGGAGCCGAGCCAGCCCAGGAGGTAGACGCCCATGATGATGGGCAGCAGCCGCCACCAGACGCGCCCGGTATCGACGATCAGGACTCTGAGCTCGGTCCAAAGCACCCGAGCATCCTAAGAGGCTCCCGGCTCACCGATCAGCCGAGCTGCGAGCGTCGGCATCGCGCGAGCAGCTCCAAACAACTAGCTGCGAGCGTCGGCATTGCGCGAGCAGCTCCAACAACTAGCCGTACGTATCGCGAGGGCCGCGGCCGTCGCGGACTGACAGCCGCCCTTTCTTCCACGACGGAGCGTCGGGGCCGAGCACCTTGATCCGGGTGATCGTGCCATCGCCCAGTTGCTCATTGAGCATGGCCACGAGCTGCGGTGCCAGGTAACGCAGCTGGGTTGCCCATGCCGTCGAGTCGGCACGAACTGTTAAGACAGTGTCCGCATACCCCTCAGGCTGCGAATGTGCCGAGTTGGTGGCGCCGACCAGCAGTGCCCAGCGAGCAAGCAGGGTGTGGACATTGATCTCGGTCGTCCATCCCTTGGTTTCCACTAGTCGCTCCACTGCATCGGAGAGCGGCTTGGGATCCCGATCGTCGGCTCGGGCGCCGGACATCTGAGGCCCGACTGTTTTGCGTGATGGGGAGCGACGGCGGCGGCGCGCCTGAGCGCCGAGCGAGCGGGCAACAGTCTGGGCGAGTTCGAGACCCGTTGGATCGTGCTGCATTGGATCGGTGTGTATTTGATCGGTTTCAGGCTGATCGCTCGCTTCAGTCTCCCGTGGCCGCTCCTCAGGCATCTGGTGTCACCTCCCCGCCGGCGACTCGAAAGCGTCGCCCGGCCAGCAGCTCCGGAACGTCGGCACCGACCGCGGCCGTGACCAGGACTTGTTCAGCGACGCGTACCCCGGATGCTAGGCGTTCTCGGCGCACCGAATCCAGCTCGGCGAAGACGTCATCAAGCACTAGCACCGGTTCTACCCCATCGGCGCGGAGCAGATGAAAGCTGCCAAGCCGGAGGGCCAGGGCAAATGACCAGGACTCACCGTGACTTGCATAGCCCTTGGCGGGCAGCATGCTCAACGAAAGTGCGATGTCGTCACGATGAGGGCCGACGAGCGAAACGCCGCGTTGGATCTCCTCGTTTCGCCGTTCGGCCATCGCTTTCATCAACAGGTCGCACAACAGTGCTCGATCTAACCCGGCCTGAGCTTGTCGAAGGGCGGTCAGATCCACCGAAGCTCGATATTCCGCCGCAGCGTCATTATTAGTGGGCGCAATGTCGGCGTACGCCTTACTGACGTGCGGCGCAAGATCGGCAAGAGTCGTGAGTCGAGCCTCCAGGAGTTCGCCGCCGGCCCGTGCTAGCTGGGTGTCCCATACCTCGAGGGTGGCCTCGGCGTCTGCCGACGGCGGACCATTACGTCTGGGTTGTTGGGCTCGCAGCCGACCGCTCAGGGATTTGAGCAGCGTGTTGCGCTGGCGCAATACGCGCTCATAGTCAGCGCGTACGCCAGCCAGCCGCGGCCACCGCGCAACGATCAGGTCATCCAGGAAGCGTCGACGTTCACTGGGATCGCCCTTGACCATGGCAATGTCTCCCGGCGAGAACACCACTGTCCGCAGTACGCCGATGATTTCCCGGGCCTGACGCAGCGGGGATCGATTGAGCCTGGCGCGATTGGCTTTCCCTGGGTTGATCTCAAGCTCCAGTGTCAGCCGTCGCGGGTCATCGAGGGCCGCCTGCACACCGGCCCGCACGATGGCACGCACAGCGCCCGACCGAACCAAAGGCACCTCGGAAGCCACCCGATGCGAGTTCATCGTTGACAGGTATTCGATGGCCTCAACGAGGTTGGTCTTGCCTTGCCCATTGGCTCCGACGAATGTCGTTACTCCCGCTTCAAGTGGTAGGTCGACCCACTCGTAGGACCGGAAATCGGTCAGTTGTAGGTGGTCGACGAACACGTGTCGAAGCCTATGACGTCATCCACCACGGACATGCCAAGCTAGCGTGACAGCACGATTCGGCCGACGGAGAGGACACATCATGACGACGAAGAGCGACTTCACCGAAGAGGAATGGGCACGGATTCGGCGGGCGCCCCTCGTCGCTGGGATGGCGATCTCCTTGGCCGATCCTGGCGGTCCGATCGAACTGGCCAAAGAGACGACCGCGTCGTTGAAGTCCGCGACAAACCCGCCTAGCCGTGAGCAGCTGCTGACCGACATCGCGCTTGACATTCAGTCGATGGCCCAAGAGAGACAGAACCCGCTGTCCGACTTCAAGCCGACCTCGGGAGCAGATCCGCGGCAACAGATCCTGGAAGAGCTGCGGTCAGTCAGCGAAATCGTGAGCTCGAAGGCGGCGACGGAGGAAACAGCCGGATTCAAGGAATGGCTGGTTGCCAGTGCACAGGCGGCTGCCGACGCCGCCAAAGAAGGCGGCTTTCTGGGTTTTGGCGCAGAGCAGGTCAGTCAAGGCGAGAAGGACATGCTCGAGCAAGTCCGCATCGCCATTGGCGCCTGATCAAGTCAGCTGCTCCCGGGCTTCGACCTTGTCTGCCTTCTCCCCGCCTGCCTCGAGCTCGCTGCCCGCCGGAAGCTCTTGGTGGCCACCGAACTGCTGCCTCATGGCGGAGAGCACCTGGTTGGCGAAGTGGTCCTCACCGCGGGATGCAAAACGCTCGAAGAGTGATGCCGCGAGTACCGGCGCCGGAACGCCAACGTCGACAGCCGCCTTGACGGTCCAGCGACCCTCGCCCGAGTCGGAGACCCGCCCAGCCAGTCCCTCGAGGTGCGGGTTCGCCTGCAACGCAGCCGCCGTCAGATCAAGCAGCCATGAGGCAATCACCGACCCCCGGCGCCAGAGCTCGGCGACCTTGGCGGTGTTGATCTGGAACTGGTAATACTCCGGCTCCTCCATCGGCGCGATCTCGGCGGAGTGCTCGGCCGCCTCAATACCCGCATCGGCGTTGTCCAAGATGTTCAGGCCCTCCGCAAAGGCCGCCATGATCCCGTACTCAATGCCGTTGTGCACCATCTTGACGAAGTGGCCCGCGCCAGATCTTCCGCAGTGTAGGTAGCCCTGCTCCTCAGGGGCCAGCTCACCGGTGCGACCCGGCGTACGCGCAATGTCACCAACACCCGGCGCGATGGTCTTCAGGACCGGATCGATGATCTTGACCGCTTCCTCATCACCGCCGACCATCAGGCAGTAGCCGCGCTCCAAACCGAAGACGCCGCCACTAGTACCGACATCGATGTAATGCAGGCCCTGCTCCTTCAGCTTTGCGGCCCGGCGTACATCGTCGCGGTAGTTGGAGTTGCCGCCGTCAATGATGATGTCGCCTTCGTCGAGCAACGCGGCCAGCTGGTCGACGATCTTTCCAGTGATGCCTGCTGGGATCATGACCCACGCTGCGCGGGGTCGTTCGAGCTTGTTGACGAACTCCTCCATCGTGAAGGCGCCGGTCGCTCCCTCACCCTCAAGCTGCTTGATGGAATCCGGATTTACATCGAAGACCACACATTCGTGTCCGTCGCGCATTAAACGGCGAACGATATTGGCACCCATCCGGCCCAGACCAACCATTCCCAGCTGCATGGAAACCCCTTACGCTCGATGGTTTCGTCAACATAACAGAGGTTGATCAGGCGCCGATAGGGCCGACCCGGATGCGCAAAAGAGCTGGCCGCAAAACTACGTCGGCAGACGCATGAGCATGATCACGTGGCGGTAATCGGTCAACGGATTACCGTCAAGTGTCGCCAGTCCGGTGAGCTGGCAAGGCTTACTAGGTGCGGTGAACCCGAAGTTCACATATGGGGTGTCGAAGGCCCCAAGACCATCCAAGAGATAGGTCGGATTGAACCCTGCGGCGGTTACCGCCGGATCCCCACCACCGGCTTGATCAATGGTCGCCTCGATCGCCTCCGATGCCTGGGCTTGGTCACCGGTCGCGGCTTCCAGGGTGACGAAGCCATCGCCCATCAACATCCGAAGAGAGGTATTGCGCTCGGCAACCAAGGCAACTCGCTTTGCTGCTGCGATCGCGTCGTTGGTGCTTACTCGGATATTCATCACTGCCGGCGTGTCCATAATGTGCCGAACCTTGGGGAACTCTCCGTCCAGCAGTCGGGTGGTGGTCTGGCGCTCCCCCGCTGGACCGTGACCTTCAAATCCGATGATGCCGTCTCCGCTGCCGCCGTCGGACAGACTTAGCGTCACCTCTTCACCGGCCGTCATCGAGCGAGAGGTCTCGTTCAGCACCCTGGCCGGAACCAATGCCGTCGCCGAAATTTGGGGCTTGCTCGGATTCCAGGTCAATTCCTTCAGTGCCATCCGATACCGATCGGTAGCGAGCAATGAGATGGTGTCGTCGTCGATCTCGACTCGTACACCAGTGAAGACCGGCAGCAGTTCATCCCGGCCGGCGGCGACCACAACCTGGGCGACTGCTTGGGCAAAGGTGGCGCTTGGGACGGTACCGGTGGCCTCCGGCATTGATGGCAGCGAGGGATAGTCCGCGACGGGCAAGGTCTGCAAGGTGAATCGGGCGCTGCCGCAGATCAGCTCCATCTTGGTGTCGTCGGAGGCGATATCGACCGGTTTTCCCGGCAGGCTTCGTGAGATGTCGGCGAGCAGCCGCCCGGAAACCAGCGCTTGGCCCTCGTCGGCGACGGCGGCCGCGACATGGATCTGAGCCGATGTCTCGTAGTCGAAACTGGAGAATGTGACGCCTTCGGCGTCGGCGCGTACGAGAAGACCCGCCAAAATCGGCACACTCGGGCGTAGCGGCAGGCTGCGCGCGGCCCATTGCACGGCCTCAGCCAAGACGTCACGCTCGAGTCGGATTTTCACGCTACCTCCTCTGTGCCCTTAGGGGCACGGGTGATGATACGACGGATGTGCCCCGAGCTTGTCGAAGGGCAAAGAAAGAACTACTTTGACCCCTTCTCTCCGGGCAGCAGCTCCCGGAGAGCCTCGGCAGCTGCCATCACTTCATCCTGAAGCGGCCCGCACTTCTCCATACCGTCCGGAATTGGCCCGGTGAACAGCGGCCGAATCTCGAACACAAGGTCGAGCAACGTCTCCCTGGTGATGTCATCCCGCCGCAGCTCATACGCCTGGCCAGCGAGTCGGTTGTACTCATTGACCCGTTCCCGCCATGCCGGGTCGTTCATGGTGTGATCGGTGCGCATCTCCTTAGCGAGTGCCTCAAGGGCGCGTTCCAGACGAAGCAGCTGTTTCTTACGGGTTTCCACATCGAGGGTGACAGGAACCTCCTCCGGTTCCTCACGGCCGAACCACTTCCGCAGGAAGCTCACCGATTCCTCCCATTCATTTGGAGCAGCTCGCGCAATGCCGACGCTCGCAGCTCGCGCAGCTTTCTTTTCACAGGGTTCAGTCACGCTGACTTAGACCCTCTTCACCTTATGTATTTCATGGTCGTAGTCGTAGCTGCTGTGGACGCTGTGGACAACGTGTCTTTGGCCAAGTCAGAGCCGATTCGGCGGTGCGTGTACCGATGTGTAGATCAGAAAATCACACGGGGAGGATCTTGGGATGGACTGCGTGGTAATCCCACTTGTCCTCTGATCATCCCCAGGCTGTCAAGGGAGAAGATCACCGTTGTCCACAATGTTTTCCCCACTTGTGTGCTCAGCACTTTTTGGCCCGCTTCCGTGATCAGGACGTGATCAGCTTGCTCACAGCAATGACAAATGATCAGGCCGTCCGGCCCGGGCGATCATCAGTGACTCAGCGGCCAGTAGCCTGCTGCTTGATCCGGTTCGTCAGCTCAGTCACCTGATTGAAGACGCTGCGACGCTCTGCCATAAGCGTGCGGATCTTGCGATCAGCGTGCATGACGGTTGTGTGATCACGACCACCGAACTGCTGTCCGATCTTGGGCAGTGACAAGTCAGTGAGCTCACGGCACAGGTACATCGCGATCTGACGCGCACCGACCAGAACATGAGTCCGGCTTTGTCCGCAGAGATCATCAACAGTGATATCGAAGTATGACGCGGTCTGAGCCATGATCATCCCGGTGGTGATCTGTGCCTCGCCACCCTCGGGAATGAGATCTTTGAGCACGATCTCTGCCAGTGACAGGTCTACCTGCTGGCGGTTCAAGCTCGCAAAGGCCGTGACCCGGATCAGGGCACCCTCCAGCTCACGGATGTTGGTCTGAATCCGGCTCGCGATGAATTCCAGCACCTCGGGTCCCGCCACCAGGCGCTCCTGGGCGGCTTTCTTCCGCAAGATCGCGATCCGAGTCTCCAGGTCGGGCGGCTGAATGTCGGTGATCAATCCCCAGCCGAACCGGCTGCGCAGCCGCGGTTCCAGGTTTTCCAGGTTCTTCGGCGGCCGATCGGAGGTCATCACGATCTGCTTCTGCGCGTTGTGCAGCGTATTAAAGGTATGGAAGAACTCTTCTTGAGTCTGTTCCTTGCCTTCCAAGAACTGGATGTCGTCGATCAGCAGCACATCCACGTCGCGATATCGGCGCCGAAACTCTGCTCCGCGGTTCTGGCTGATCGCGTTGATGAAGTCGTTGGTCAACTCCTCTGTGGAGACATAGCGCACCCGAACGCGGTCGAAGTAGTTGCGTACGTAGTGGCCGAGAGCATGCAGCAGGTGTGTCTTGCCCAGACCGGAGTCGCCGTAGATGGTCAGCGGGTTGTACGACTTGCCCGGGTTTTCGGCGACGGCGATCGCGGCCGCGTGCGCGAAGCGGTTCGAGCTTCCGATGACGAAGGTTTCGAAGGAGTACTTGGGATTCAGCCGCGAGTCATTGTCGCGCCGCGAGCGAAATCCCTCGAGATCTCCATAGACATCGCGATCCCGGTACGTAGCCTCCGGTTGGCTCGTGTCCGCCCGCCGCGGCTGAGGCTGCGGCCCAATCTCGCTGCGGAAGTGATGCTCAGTGGGAAAACCTTCGTTACCGAAGGACTGTTCGCTGTAGCCGTTCTCGCGGTAGCCCTCGCCGTTGTAGTCATGACGGCTCTGGCCAGGCGTGTCGTCGTACGCCGGCTCATCGCCCCGGGAAGAAAAATCAGCGGAGTCGTCGGCCGGTTTCAGGGACTCATCCACGATGACGGCCAGCTGAATGCTGCGGCCGAAGTATCCGGAAAGCAGGCTCTCGATGTCGAGACGAAAGCGGTTCTCCAGCTGGTTGCGCGTAAAGATGTTGGGCACTGCCACCATCAACATGTCCTGATGCAGCGCAACCGGCTGCCCTGTTGTGAGCCAACGACGCAGGCCGGGCGACGAGGAGGCATAGAGATGGTCCCAGGCCAGACTCGTCGATTCGGCGGCGTTCTCAGAAGGTTCGCTCACTGGTGACTCCGCAATCTTCGTGCGTCCGAGCTGTGTCGGTCTTTCGGGGGCCGGTTTTTCTGGGTCCGATCGTCCGGGGGCCCGGATACGCGAAGCAAAGATCTGCTGTTGTCTGCGCCTTCGCGCTGCCGCGTAGGCACTCGGGGGATTACGACCTCTGGTGCTTCCACATAGATATCCACAGAGTGTGCACAAATGTGCGTACGGCTGGTTGCCGCCTGTAGCAGCTGTTTGGAAACTGTGAGGCGAACCGCGACGCTAGCAACCGGGGACTCGGTGTGCAAGCGAGTCTGCAATATTCGCCATACTGTGCGGCGTGTCCGCTGGACATCGACGAAGAATTTGCTTTCGGAACCGACGCTCGCAGCTGAGATCACTTCTATCCCCCCAAGTTGGCCGGTCCACCTGCATCAGTTTGACCGGTTTGGCGGCGCCCCGTACCGTTAGAAGGTCGCTTACATAGCGGCCGCTGCCACCTGCTCGCCCCGCCTGCGATGCGTGCCGTGTCAGCACCGTACCCGATTTGTCGAACACTCCGAAGATGTGGGAGTTCTTCCGTGAGCAAGCGCACGTTCCAGCCGAGCAATCGGCGTCGCAGCCGTACCCATGGTTTCCGTCTGCGGATGCGGACCCGCGCCGGCCGCGCCATTATTTCGGCCCGGCGTCGTAAGGGCCGCGCCCGCCTGTCCTCCTGAGGGCTGGTCGATCGACGCGATGTTGCCGCGATCGTTGAGAATGCGGAGCTCCAAGGACTTCCGGCAGACAACCAGGCGAGGGGTCCACGTGAGTCGACCCACGCTGGTAGTCCATGCTGTGCATTTTGATCAGGGGCATTTTGATCAGGGGCATTTTGATCAGGGCCAATTGGAGGAGGGGAATGTCGAGGATGGGACCCGCATTGGCCTCGTCGTGAGTGGTGCTGTGGGAAATGCTGTCACTCGCAATCGGGTCAAGCGGCGTTTGCGGCACCTCGCCGCCGCTCATGTGGCGGATGCTCCTGCCGGAATTGGCATCGTGGTACGTGCACTACCTCGGGCGGTGACGGATCCTGCTGAGCTCCCGGCAGATTTCGAGTCCGCCTGGCAAGAGGCGATGTCACGTCTGACGCGGGCGAACGTCGGAATGAAGCACGGTGTCCGATGAAATACGTGCTGATTGGGCTGCTCAAGCTCTACCGACTGTTGATCAGCCCGCTGTACGGCAACGTATGCCGCTACTACCCGAGCTGCTCGGCGTACGCGCTGCGAGCGGTTGAGGTGCATGGAGCCGCTCGGGGCAGTTGGCTTGCGCTGCGACGGCTGCTGCGCTGCCATCCATGGGCGGCGGGTGGGTACGACCCCGTACCGGGAACCCCTGAATTCGACGAAGAGATGCGGGAGCAGGCGCAACGAGCAGGAAGAATGGGTGACGCTGCCGAGCTGGCGTCACAACGAGGTGTGAGCTGATGGAACTACTGCTGCTTCCGATGTCGATTTGGGATCCCTTTATTGCCATCGGCAGTGCGATCATGCAGCCGCTCTACTGGGTGGTCTCGGGCATTCTCGTGCTGGCCCATTCACTTTTTTCGCCGGTATTCGGGGCCGACAGCGGCTGGACCTGGGCCTTCTCCATCATGTTCTTGACGGTTGTGATCCGGGTCGCCCTGATCCCGCTGTTCGTCAAGCAGATCAAATCGTCGCGCAACATGCAGCTGCTGCAGCCCAAGGTTCGTGAGCTGCAGAAGAAGCATGGTCACGATCGAGAAAAGCTCGGTCAAGAGACGATGAAGCTCTACCGGGAGAACAACGCCAATCCACTGGCATCGTGTCTCCCGCTGTTGCTGCAGCTGCCCATCTTCCTGGCGTTGTTCCGGGTGCTCGATGGTGCCGCCCGCGGCATCCCACGTGGCCACTGGCTGGTGGTCAATCCTGATCTGTTGAATTCGCTCAACCAGGCCACGATTTTCGGCGCCCGGATCTCGGACACCTTTTTAAAGGTCGGTTTCGCGAACGGCATTACCAGCGTGCACATTGTCACGCTGGTGCTGATCCTCGCCATGACCATCACCTTGTTCATCACGCAGTTGCAGCTGATGCGCAAGAACATGCCGCCCGATGCGCTTACCGGACCGTTCGCGCAGCAGCAGAAGATCATGCTGTATGTCTTCCCGCTGATTTTCGCCGTTGGCGGCATCAACTTCCCGGTCGGTGTCTTGATCTACTGGTTTACCTCCAACCTGTGGACGATGGGGCAGCAGTTCTATGTGATCCGCCGTAACCCGGCACCCGGAACTCCGGCGTATGACGCTTGGGAGGCGCGTCGCAAGGCCAAGGGCAAGGCCGAGGTGGCCTTGGCAGCGGTGGCCGACCCGGAGCCGGCGCCGGAGATCGCAGATCCGAGTACGAACGGTCAGAAGGCGAGCAAGGTGGCCCGGCAACAGCCGCGGCAGCAGCCAAAGAAGCAACCGCGCTCACAACGTAAACGCTGAAATCTGAACAGAGTATGGAGGGATCAGGTGGCCGACGAGCCGCAGGCTGATCGTGATGGAGCTGACGATGCCGAGCCAGTGGAGTCCAGCGATGTCAGCGCTGGGGCGGAAAGTCCGCTCGAAGTCGAGGCTGAGGTCGCTGCGGATTACCTCGAGGAGCTGCTTGACATTGCGGACCTGGACGGAGATATCGACACCTACATCGAGGGTGACCGAGCTCATGTGTCGATCGTCAGCGGCTCGCGCATTCTGGTCGGTGCCCAGGGTGAGGTCCTCGATGCACTCCAGGAGCTGACCCGGCTGGCCGTGATGAGCGAAACCGGCGAGCGCTGTCGGCTGATGCTGGACATTGCCGGATATCGGGAGCAGCGCCGTAAGGAGTTGATGGCGCTGGCCGCCGATGCCGTAGGCGAGGCCAAGGAGTCTCATGAGCCGGTGCCACTGGCGCCGATGAACCCGTTCGAGCGCAAGGTCGTACACGATGCCGTTGCGGCAGCTGGGCTGACGAGTGAGTCTGAAGGCGAGGAGCCGGACCGCCACGTGGTTGTCCTGCCAGCCTGACGGAAGGTCTCAGGACGCGGGTCCTTCGAGGCGGACTCCTTGCTTCCTCCTGGTGAAGTCCAGTCGCGGCCGTAGGTCGGTTACGCGGAAGAACGCCAAAATCACAACGCACAACAGCAAGGTCAGGGCGATCTGGACAACGCCCTGATCCGGCAAGGAAAGGCTGTTGTTCGCGACACTGAGTGACGCATGGCCGAGTACGGCGATCAACAAGCTGCGAGTGTTGACGTACAGCCAGCCCAGGAAGAACCCGTGCATGGTGATCAGGCTCAGTGAGAGCGCCAGGTTCTCGTCAAGGGCAAGGTAGAGCGGCAGGTGCCAGAGTCCCCAGATTGCCGCCACCAGCAGTGCAGCCCACGCTGCCGGCATGCGTTTCCGCATCTGCGGGAAGGCGAAACCGCGCCAGCCGGGCTCCTCGAGCAACGGGCTGCCGAAGCATGCAACAAACAGCCAGAGTGGAAATGTCACCGCAATGCCGATCCAGCCGATGTGGGCGATTGTCCTAGCCAGGACGGAGCCTTCCGGAACGGCAGGATCGATTCCCAGCGCGGCTCGGACACCTATGCCAAGCACTGTTAGGGCCGGGACCAGCAGACAAGCCGCCGCGTACCACCATGGCCCCACACGCCAACGCCTCAGACCGCTGAACAGCCTTCGGACACCCGTTTTGCCTCGAGTGAGGCCGGTGACGACGATTGCGGCGATTACCGCCCCGGTCACGCCGACGGTCTGCAGCGTGATGACCAGTGGGGAGCGGCTTGGTGTTTGAAGGTCAGAGTCTCCGTGGTACAGCACGGCGAGCGGCACCCAACACAACCAGGCGATGAGGAAGGCCAGCAGCACATAGCCGAGAAGTGCGTGCCGCATGATCCAAGAGTCGGTGCGTTGGGCGGTCAACGGCATCACGCCGCAGTCTAAGGCCGATTTGAGCCGGTCAAGCCCAAAGGCCAGTTGGGTGCAGACTTTCTCCATGGCTGAACTGGAGCAGCGCCGCATCCTCAAGACCGCAATCCCGGGACCCGGTTCCCTGGAATTGATGGCGCGCAAAACCGGCGCCGTCGCTAGAGGCGTGGGTACAACGATGCCGGTTTTCGCGGTCGAGGCAGGCGGCGGCGTGGTCGTCGATATCGATGGCAATAGCCTTATCGATTTCGGCTCCGGAATTGCCGTGACGACGATCGGTAATAGTGCGCCACGGGTGGTGGCGGCCGTCCAAGATCAGGTGGAGCAGTTCACCCATACCTGCTTCATGATCACTCCGTACGAAGGTTATGTCGCAGTTGCCGAACAGCTCAACCAGCTCACACCAGGCGGCTACGAGAAACGGAGCGCGCTGTTCAACTCGGGCGCGGAAGCGGTGGAGAACGCGGTGAAGATCGCCCGCGCGTATACCAAGAAGCAGGCGGTCGTCGCTTTTGATCACGCCTACCACGGCCGGACCAACCTTGCCATGGCGCTGACGGCCAAGAACATGCCGTACAAGCACAGCTTTGGGCCGTTCGCTCCCGAGGTTTATCGTGCACCGCTGTCGTATCCCTACCGCGACGACAAGTTGATCGACGGCGAACTGGCTGCTCGGCGCGCCACGGACCTGATCGAATCGCAGGTCGGCACGGGCAATCTGGCCGCTGTGGTCATTGAGCCGATCCAGGGCGAGGGCGGGTTCATCGTTCCGGCCGAAGGTTTCTTGCCGGCACTGGCGAATTGGTGTCAGGCCAATGACGTGGTCTTCATAGCCGACGAAATCCAAACGGGCTTTGGCCGCACAGGTGCCATGTTTGCCTGTGAACTGTTCGATGTCGTCCCAGATCTGATCGCCACTGCCAAGGGGATTGCCGGTGGGCTGCCGCTTTCCGCGGTGACGGGTCGGGCCGAAATCATGGAAGCGGTTCATGTTGGTGGCCTCGGCGGTACCTACGGCGGCAACCCAGTCGCCTGTGCCGCCGCGCTGGCAGCGTTCGAGACCATCAAGGCCGACAACCTGGTGGCCCGCGCGCGCGAGATCGAGCGGATTATGCTCGGCCGGCTGCACCGCATGCAGGCCGAAGACAACCGCATTGGCGATGTGCGCGGACGCGGAGCCATGATCGCCATTGAGCTCGTGCATCGGGACAGTTCTGATCCAGATCCGGGCTTCACCGCAGCAGTCGCAAATGCTGCTCGCCGGCAGGGCGTGATTGTGCTGACCTGCGGGACTTATGGCAATGTGCTGCGCTTCCTTCCCCCGCTCACCATTAGCGATGAACTGCTGAATGAAGGGCTTGATCTGCTGGCCGACGCCATCTCGGCTTCGTGATAGAGAATCAGCTCACGCAATTAGCGGAGATTGCCCGAGCGATCTATGGCGCCGAATTCGCAGTTATAAATAGATATGTCGATATTCTCCGGTCGACTGCAGTGGACTGGGGATTGCTTGGGCCTCGCGAAGCCGAGCGGCTGTGGGATCGCCACGTTCTGAACAGCGCAGCATTAAGCGGGCTAATCGCGGCAGACAGCGCAGTGGCCGATGTGGGCAGCGGCGCCGGTTTGCCTGGCATTCCTCTTGCTATCTTGCGACCCGACATCCGCGTCACCCTGATAGAGCCCTTGCTCCGGCGCTCCAGATTTCTGACCCAGACTGTCGAGGAACTCCAGATCTCGGATCGAGTCGAGGTTGTTCGATCACGCGCCGAAGATCATCCGCACACCTACGCCGTCGTCGTGGCGAGAGCACTCGCTCCCCTAGACCGGCTCATCGGCTGGTGCAATCCGCTACGAGCGCCCGATGGTGTGATCCTGGCGCTCAAGGGTGCATCGGCGGCCGACGAGATTGCGGCAGCCGGACGGCAGTTGCAGGCTGCTCAACTACAGGCTGAGGTGTTGAAGGTTCGGGCCCACCCGGACGTGCTGTCGGCCACCGTGGTGCGCCTACGTGGGGCATGAGCGCTGGCAGCCAGCGCGACCGGAGCAGCGAAAGTGCAAATTTGGGCGCGGCGACAGTCTCAACGGCCTTCTCATTGCTAGGTTGAGGCGGAACGGTCAGGAGGGGGCCATGATCGCACCGCCGGAGGTGGAGTACCGGGTTACCCCCGGGCTCGGCTGGCCACTGAAGGTTGAAGTTGATCCACGAATCGGCTGGCCTAATGTTCCACGTGAAACGCTGGATTGGCCG
>Ga0307291_1000163_pt1 | contig 17350 bp, 16 predicted proteins | sample ER_DNA_148_FD_194474 | JGI IMG/M metagenome (GOLD analysis project Ga0307291, IMG submission 194474) | Bulk soil microbial communities from the East River watershed near Crested Butte, Colorado, United States - ER_DNA_148 | ecosystem: Environmental > Terrestrial > Soil > Floodplain | place: USA...
TTCTTAGCCGCAGTCTCGTTCGGTTCTCGCTTGCTGGGGGCCATTTTCTTCTCCTAGAAGATCTTGGACAGGTTGAGGAACGCGGGCCCGAGGATGACCAGGAACATCGCCGGGAAAATGAACAGCACAGTCGGGAAGAGCATCTTGATCGGCGCCTTCATCGCCTTCTCCTCGGCGGCCGCTTGACGGCGCAGCCGGGAGTCGGTGGCCTGTACGCGCAGGATCCGCCCGAGCGAGATGCCGAGCTGGTCGGCCTGGACGATCGCGCGGACGAAACCGGAGACCTCGGGCGTGTCGCAACGCTCAGACATCCGCTTCAAAGCGACCGGGCGTCCCTCGCCGATGCGAATCTCGTTGAGGGTGAGAGCGAACTCCTCGGTCAGCGGCCCGTCCATGTTGTCGGTCAGCTTCGAGATCGCGCCGTCGAAGCCGAGGCCGGCCTCGACGCTCACCGCGAGCAGGTCGAGCGCGTCCGGCAGCTGGGCCTTGATCGCGTCTCGGCGCTTCCGCGCCCTCGAGCCGACGACGAAGTCCGGCCCGATGAAGCCGATGCCGCCGAGCGCTGCTCCAAAGACGAGCACGCCGACACCGCCGGAAAGGGCGCCGCCGAAGAAGGCGCCGAGAAAAATCCCGCCGAGCCCGAACGCAGCCTTTGCGGCCAGAAAGCCGGTCGGCGTCACGGTTCGGCCCATGCCGGCGGCGAGCAGCTTGGCGCGGACGGAGTCGAGCGTCGTCTTCGGATGGACCTTGAAGACGAGACCGGCCAGCCGGCCCTTCGCCGGCTCGATGACCCGATCCCGGAAGGGCTTGTTCTCCTCACCGAGGGCGGTGCGGAACTTGCCGTACGTCGACGCGCGCTTGACCGACACCTGGCGCTCGCGCGCCGGAGCCGTCGCGGCCTCTCCGAAGAGGTAGGCCGCCGCGGCGAGGAGGAGGATTGCGAGAACGATAAAGAACATCAGGTCACCCCTTGAAGGACACGATTCGCTGGAGGACGAGTGACCCGAACACCATCATCGTCATCCCGAGCGCGATCAGAACGTGCCCGGCATGCGAGTGGTAGAGCGGGTCCATGTAGGTCGGGTTCAGCAGTGTGATCGCGATGGCGATGAAGAAGGGCAGCGCCAACAGCACATAGGCGGAGGCGCGGCCCATCGCCGTCAGCGAGCGGATCTTCCTGGCGAACTGCTGGCGGTCGCGCACGGTGTCGGCGACCATGTCGAACAGTCCGGCGAGCGACCCGCCGACCTGCCGTTGGATGTTCACGGCGGTGATCACGAACGAAAAGTTCTTCGAGCCGATCCGGTCGGCCGTCTCCTGGAGTGCCTCCTCCATCGGCCGGCCGAGCTGCGTGTCCGTCAGCACCCGGCGCAGCTCTTTCGCAGCCGGCTCCTGGCCTTCGTCGACGACGCTCTGGATCCCCTGCTTGAAGCTGTGGCCGGCCTTCAGGGACGCAGCCATCGTGATCAGGAGATCGGGCAGCTGGTCCTCGAAGGCCTGCATCCGCCGTTTTGCCTTGAACCAGACGAAGAAGTACGGCAGGAAGGCGCCGACCAGGAACATCGCCAGGATCACGAGCGTGCTGCGGCCGGTCAGCGCGGCGAGGACCGCGAACACGAAGGAGCAGCCGATCAGCAGCCAGGTGAACTCGACCGTGCGCAAGGGCAGGTCGGCACGCTCCAGGAGCAGTTGGAGGTTCCGCCACTGCCGGCGGTGCCCGAAAGCGTTCTCGGTGGCCTTGAACAGCCCGTTGAACATCTCGAGCCGCTCGCGGCCCGTGCGCTTCTTTGCCGTTCGGCGGCCGCTTTCGATGTGCGGCGCAAGGCGCTGCTTGAGCCAGGAGCCGCGAACGGTCGAGGCGATCAGGAGGCCGGCGCCCAGCACGAGCAGGGCGGCGAGCAACGTGAACAGGAGGTCACCCGCCTTGCCGTACACCGGGCTGGGCAGCAGCGGTGAAGGCTTCGTCTGCGCGTCGGCGCTGCCGCCGGTGCCCGGAACGCTGGCCGAGGCCACGTCCGAGCCGAGCTTCCCGACGGTCGCCTCGAGCTTGACCATGTCGCCGGGCCGGGACGTCGTCAGATACGCGATGCGCCAGGTGCGCCGAAGCTCCTTGGCAATCGACGCGTAGATCGACTGCAAGGCTTTGGCGTTGCCGGCGCCGTGGAAGCTGCCACCGGTCTGAGAGGCCAGTTCCTTGAGCCCGACGGTGTTGGCGTGCGAGCCGAAGGCGATCGGGTAGACGACTGCGCCCGCCTTGTGCAGGGCGGAGATCGCAGCGGCCTCGCTGGAGGCGCTGCCGACGTCGTCGCCATCGGTGAGGAGGACGACGACCTTGCCGCCCTCCTTGGGGGCGAGCATCCGCGCCGAGACCTGGACGGCGTCCCAGAGGGCGGTGCCCGACCGGGAGCTGACCGAGAGAGTCCGCAGCGCGTTGTCGGCGTCGATCGTCGCGCTCGAGAAGCCGCTTTGCTGAACGGCTTTGTTGCCGAAGGTGACGAGCGCGATCCGGTCCGACGCGGGCTTCGAGCCGACAAACGAGGCTGCGGCAGCCGCGGCTTCCGCAAGCGGCCGGCCCGCCATCGACCGTGAGGTGTCGAGGGCGAGGACGACGTTCTTGGAGCGACCGAGGTTGACGGCCTGGAGGCCGGCTACCGGGAGGCCGTTCTCGCGCACGGTCGGTGCACGAGAGACGGGCACCGAGGTGACGACTGTCGCTCGCATCAGGGGGTAGGCACCGAAATCGAGCCCGTTGACGCGAACGCCGGCCGCCGTGACGGCGGGCAGGGTGAGCGCAGCGAGTGCCGCGCTCGCGAGGACGAGACGGATTCGGCTCACGAATAGCTCCCGTAGGAGGAGTTCCCGTAGCCGACGTAGCCGACCGAGTCCTCGTTGAAGAAGTTCGGCGGGAGCACGACGCCGTTCGCGGCCATCTTCTCGAGGAAGTGCGGCTTCAGGCCCGTGCAGTTCAGCTCGTCGAGCAGCTTGGTCGAGCCGTTCGACGCGGCTTGGGTTTCCTCGTCGGGGGGCCTCGCGACGAAGACGTCCTGCAGCGTGATCACGTCCGACTCCATGCCGAGCACCTCGGAGACATGGGTGAGCCGGCGAGAGCCATCGACCAGGCGGGAGATCTGGATCAGCAGGTCGAAGGCGCTCGCGATCTGCTCGCGGATCGCGCGGTGAGGCAGCTCGACGCCGGCGGTCATCACCAGCGTCTCGAGCCGCGACAAGGCGTCGCGCGGTGAGTTCGCGTGGATCGTCGTCAGCGAGCCTTCGTGGCCCGTGTTCATCGCCTGGAGCATGTCCAGGGTCTCGGGCCCGCGGACCTCGCCGACGATGATCCGGTCGGGGCGCATGCGGAGCGAGTTCCGGACGAGCTCGCGGATCCGAACCTCGCCCTCGCCCTCGATGTTCGGGGGCCGGGCCTCGAGCGTGATCACGTGCTGCTGCTGAAGCTGGAGCTCGGCAGCGTCCTCGATCGTGACGATCCGCTCGGCGTTCGGGATGAAGGCCGACATCGCGTTCAGCGTCGTCGTCTTACCCGTGCCGGTACCGCCCGAGATGAGGATGTTGAGCTTCCCGTGGACGCAGGCGGACAAGAACTGGGCCGCTTTCGGGGAGATCGACCCGAAGTTAATCAGGTCGTCCATCGTGTACGGGTCGCGCGAGAACTTCCTGATCGTCAGGGTCGGCCCGCGCAAGGCGAGCGGGGGAATGATCGCGTTGACGCGTGAGCCGTCGGGCAGGCGGGCGTCGACCATGGGCGACGATTCGTCGACCCGGCGTCCAACCGTAGAGACGATCTTGTCGATGATGCGCATCAGATGCGCGTCGTCGAGAAAGGTCGCCGAGGTCGGCTCGAGCTTGCCCGCGCGCTCGATGTAGATCGAGTCCGGCCCATTGATCATCACCTCGGTGACGGAGTCGTCGTGGAGGAAGGGCTCGAGCGGCCCGTAGCCGAGGATGTCGTCCGTGATCTCCTTCGTGATCTGCCGGCGCTCCTCGCGCGTCAGCGGGGTGCGGTCGAGAGCGAGCTGCTCCGTGACGGCACGCAGCACGCGCTCGGAGAGATCCTCGTCGGTCTGGGTCGTGAAGAGCTGCGGGCCGAGCTTGGCGATGCAGGCGTGATGGACCTGGGTCTTCAGCTCGGCGTAGGGATCGGCGACGGCTCGCTGCTCCGCCATCTGCTCCGCGAGCGTGGTCTGCCCGGGGTGCTCGACGGTGGCCGACGAGCCGTTGCCGTTGTTGTTCTTGATGCGCTCGGAGAGACCCATGTCTAGGCCCTCGCCAGTGCGGCCAGGAACTTCTTGCGCTCCTTGGCCACCGTCTGCGCGGTCACGAGCGACTTGGCGAGCTCGCGAACTGCGCGTGAGAAGTCGCACTTGCCGTCCGCCAGCACGGCCGGGTTGCCCTTGTTGACGGACACCGGCACGGCGCGGTCGCTGGGGACCTCGTGCCGGACACCCATCTCGAGGGCCGACTCGACCTCCTTGCGCTGCATGCCGACCTTCGAGTTGGCCCGGTTCAGCACGACCTTGATCCGGTCCTGCGGGAACGAGAGCAGCTCGAGGGTCTGCAGCGAGAGGCGGACGTTCTTGATCGTCGGAACGTCGAGGCTCGTGAGCAGAAGCAGCTCGTCCGTCCGGTCGAGGGTCGCGAGCATCGGCCCGTGGAAGAACGGCGAGGTGTCGACGACGATCACGTCGTACGACTCCCGCGCGACTTCGAGCAGCCGTGCGAGCTTCGGCTCGGTGACGAGCTCCGCATCCTCGGGGCGAAGCGGTGCCGGTAGGATGTCGAGCCCGCAGGCGTGCCGGGTCGTGTAGCCGGCGAGCTTCTCGGAATCGAGCTCACCCGGCGCGGTCACGAGGTCGTAGATCGTCTTCTCGGGCTCGAGCCCGAGCATGATCGCGGCGTCTCCGAACTGGAGGTCGAGATCGAGCAGGAGTGCTCGCTTGCCCCAGTGCTTCGCAAGCGAAGCGGAGAGGTTCGTCGACAGCACGGTCTTGCCCGTCCCGCCCTTCGGCGAGAAGACGGTGACCAGGCGGCCTTGCCGCCCGCCCGCCGCTGCCTGCTGTCGCCGGCCTGCGTGGCAGGCCTTCCGGACTGCGAAGACGACGTTGTCGGTCAGCTGCGGCAACAGCAGGACGTCGGCGACGTCCGCGTCGAGAGCGTCCTCGAGCAGGGTCGGGGAGCCACCGGAGGCGAGCAGGATCACCGGCGCCTTCGTGTACTCCCGGATCGCAGCCACGTCGTTGGCCGGCAGCGTCGCGCTGCGGGTCGCGTGGAGAACGACCTGGAGGTGCCCGCCGGTCAGAGTCGACGCGCCTTCGAAGACGTTGTCGCTCCAGCCGACGAGCTCGATCTCGGGATGCTTCGCCAGCGCCTCGCGCAGGTCGGGCAACCCGTCACAGGCGCCGGTAACGAAGACCCGCACGCTGTCTCGGTTCGTGAGCTCTGCTTCGTGAGTACTCATCGTTGCCTCCTACGGGGTCAGCGCTCTGCGCTGCGAGCTGTTGAGGCCGTCGAGCAGGATCGTCGAGACTCGATCGACGTGATCCGGGCTGTCGGCGGCGTGGACGACGGGGCGGAGCTCGAGCGACCAGGCTGAGACACGCGAATCGCTCGTGCTGGAGTTGCCGACGATGAACAGGAGCTTCTGCGCCTGGCTGTCGGTGACGGCGAGGAGGACCGGGAACTTCTGGTCGACCGCACCGGTGAGCTTGCTGCCGGCGGCCGGACCGGCCGGCGCCCTCAGCACCTTGATGTCACGCAGGACGACCCGGCTCGCGGTGAGCGTGTCCGAGGCCTGCGACTTGCCACCGTGGAAGTCGACCCACTTGTAGTTGAAGGTCGCAACCACGTCGACGTGATCGCCGTCCTTGAGCGTGCCGGCGAGGGTCTGGTTGCCGTCGCCCTGCACCTGGTAGGCGCGCATCGTGCCTTTCAGTTGTCCCTGAACGCCGGTCTGGGCGACGGAGCTGAAGCGGTTAGTGGTCACCTGCTCACCTGCGAAGACCTGCTGCGAGACAACCTTGTCCTTGACCTCGTCAGCGCTCGAGATCGCTCCGGGGACGACACTGCGCCGTGGCACCTCGGTCGCGGACAACTCGCCCGCTACGTCGGAGCCGGCCGTGCCGGCCGGGATGTCGTGCTTCGCGACGAGCACCGTCACGTGGTCCTCGCCCCGCTGAACGTGACGCTTGTAGTTCGTCACGTAGAAGCTGGTCATGAGGGCCGCGACGGCTGCGAGCGCGACCGCGATCCCGATATTTCTGACTCGATAGGTCATGTCACCTTTGTCTTTCTCTGGTTGAGGACTAGTCGATTAGCTGGACTGAACGTGCGCCGAAGTTCGGCGGCTGGCCGGATCCGGAGGTGGCCTGCAGGCCGCTCCAGATCACTTCTGTGAAGTAGCCCGTGATGGAGCCGCTGCTCCCGCGGGCCTCGTAGCTGAGGAGGTGGAAGCCCACCCAGCCGATGACGTGATACTGGGCGTTCGAGCCGTTGCCGATCAGGTCGTCGTAGACCGGGAACAGCAGGGTGGTGCCGATTCGCTGATCGAGCGCGTCGTGCATCTGGGACGAGTCCCATTTGGCGCCCGGGTCGCTGTAGTACTGGCCGATGTCGAGGTAGCCGTCATAGCCCTTGAGCATCCAGTCGGCGAGGATGCCGGGGCTCGTCCCGCCGCGAGATCCGTCGAGGTTCAGCAAGTCGAAGGCTCCCGGGGCGCCGTTGCGCCCGAGCGGGATCGTGGTGACGTTCGAAGGATCGAAGCACGGGCAGCCAGCGGTACCGAGCAGCTTCGGGTGCATGTTCTTGACGACGATCGGCGCGACGTACTTCGCCGAGGAGATCAACGCGGTGCGGGCGGTCGCCTTGGAGCCGACGTTGATCGAGCTGACGCCGAAGAGGCGGGTGAAGATGCCCTGCGCCGGCTTCTTGACCGTGACCTTGATCGTGTCGTTCGTGCCGTACGAGCTCGAGAAGCTGACACCGTCCAGGCCGCCGCCGTTCTTGCTGGCGTAGTTCGAGGCCAGCGATGACGCGTCCGCCGTGCTGTCCGGCAGCGCTTGCGCGCCGGCAAGAGCGGCAGAGTCGGCAGTGGACTGCGTGTCGCGGTCAGCTCGGTACCACGAGCCGACGTCGAGGACCAGGGCCGCCATGCCAAGCAGCACCGTCAGGAAAACGAGGGTCAGGACCGTGGCCTGTCCCGTTTGGTTGCGTGCATTCATTCGACTCGCTCCGTTGTCGTGCTCGAGAGGCGACCCGACTTCACGACCATTCCCAGGAGGGAGATCGAGTACGGGTACGTGGCGGTGACCGAAACATCTGCGGTCGGCTGCCAGGTCGAGGAAACCGTGACGCTGAGGTCGCTCTGCTTGAGGTCTTTGGCAGATGACCGGACCGCCGCTGCGGCCGTTCCGGCCGGGTCCGAGGTTTGGCGGGAGACGGCCGCCTTGCGCGCGCCTGCGCGCGTTGCGTCCGTCAACTGCACGTAGTTGTTGAAGACGATCCCGAACTGGATGACCGCGAAGAGGATCAGCGCCAGGACCGGCAGCACGAGTGCAAACTCGGTCATGGTCTGTCCACGCTCGTTTTTGATCTGAATTCGCTTTTTCACGGGAGTTTTCATTTGATCGTTGGTCGTCCTGTTTGGGGGTGGGCCCCTCCCGGAGGAGGGGCCCTTTTAGCCGGAGAATTGCCTAGGGATTAACCGCCGGGAAGGATGTTCGCGACGCTCGTGATGGCACCGCGGACGTGGGACGAGAGGAGCGTGATCGCGCCGATCACGGCCAGCGTGATCACTGCGAGAACGACGCCGTACTCGGCCATCGTCTGTCCCTCCTCGCGGTTCTTCAGCGACTGGGTCGCCTCGGCGGCGAACACCTGCGCAAATGCGAAGAGCTTCAGCATCTAGTTCACCTCCTCTCTACTGCAGCGCGGGCGCACGGGGGTCGCCCAATTTCGAGCCGTAAGGACGGCAGGGAGAAGGCTTTTCGAGGTGAGAACGAGCCTGAAAAGCGGGCGGCTACGATTGTTGGTCACGCCGGAGTTCCTCCGTAGTGGTCTCGGCGTGGCCGCGCCGCCTTATGGCTCAGTCGAGGCGATCATCGTGCTGGGGCGGTCGAGGTCGTATCCCTCGGTCTGATGATTGGTGGCGGATCTCCCCACTTCGGGGGAACGCCGCGCCGTCCGGCGGTCGATAGTCAGGTCAGTCCGTACGGCCCGCGGATTTGGGAAGTCAAAAGAATCCGCGTCGAAGTGGCGGCCTCGGCGCCCGACCAACGGAGCGAAAAGGCAATGCCACGACGGAACTCTTTGATCAACAGGCTCGTCCACGGGCGGGCCTGGGACGAGTGGGATGAGGACGGGGACGCCGAGGATGCCGGCGCACCCGTCACCGCAGAGACAACGAAGCCGCGGTCGCGGCGCCGGCGCGTCGCCGTCGCCCAGACCTTCGCGACACTGTTCGTCGCGGGCGCGGCCTTCTCTGCAGCGGCGGGCGACCAGGTTCGCTCGACCCTCGACGATTCGACCGTCAGCGGCCAGGCCGCGACGGACGGCACGACCACCGACGAGACCACGCCGGCCGCGACCGAACCGGCGCCGGCCGTTGATCCCGCCCCCGCGGAGAGCGCACCCGCCCCCGCACCGGCCGAGGCGCCGCCCGCGGCCGAGGCTCCGTCGGCTCCAAGCGAAGCCGCTGCCCCGCAGGCAGCGGTTGCTCCCGTCAGCGCTCCGGCCGCTTCGGTCGCCGCGAGCACGGCCGTGCAGCAGGCGGCCACCCGCTCAGGCACCGTCTCCGGTGCCGCCAAGGTGGCCGGCCCGAAGCCGGCTGCGCGGCGCCGGTACGCGAGCACGATGCGCTCGCAGGCTCGCCATCATCACTTCCCCAAGCGCAAGGCGGCGCCTCGCCCCCCCAAGCCAGAACTGGAAGGCGCCACCTCGGCGGTCGTGTGGCTCAACCGCGCGATGCCGGACCCGACGCCGCCTGCGCTTCGCCTCAAGCCTCGCTTCGCGAAGCACCTGCAGAGCGTCGCTCGTGCCAATCACGTCAGCTGGGCGCTGATGCTCGGTGTCCTTCGAGCCGAAGGCCACAACGGCGCCGCTCCGGCGAACTTCTCCGGCCTGAAGGCCGTCGCGTCGCAGCTGTCGCACACCGCCATGCAGGGCGCGAGCCCCTGGGCGTCGATGTTCTCGCTCTCGAGCAATGCGGCCTTCGCCGACCGGGCGACCGCGCTCTCGCACTACTACCGCGGCGTCGGCCTGACGGCGCTCGTGCGTGGCCTGGAATCGCAAAAGCAGAAGCTCGGTGAAAAGGTCCTCAACGACCCCCGCGCCTCGATCTACGCCGGCGGCCGTGGCGATATCCAGTCAGGCCGCGTCGACGTGCGAGTCCTCGCCGCGATCGAGTATTTAGCCGACTCGTTCGGTCAGGTCACGGTCTCGTGCCTGATCAGCGGGCACCGGTTGTACGCCCGCCCCGGCGTGATCTCGGCGCACATCTACGGCCTGGCCGCGGACATCAGCGCGGTCGGCGGAGTCTCGGTCACCGGTCACCAGGAGCCGGGCGGAATCACGGAGCGCGCCGTTCGCGACCTGCTCCTGCTCCCGCCCGAGCTGATGCCGAAGCAGGTCATCTCACTGCTCGGTCTCGGTGGCCCCTCATTCCCATTGGCCAACCACTACGACCACATCCACGTCGGGTACTAGGTGGAGCGGATCGAGCTCAGGACTGAAGACGACCGCGTGCTGTGCGAGCGGTGCCTCGTTGCGAGGTCACCGCTCGCCCGCATGCGCGGGTTGCTCGGACGGCGCGGGCTCGACAGCGGCGAGGGGCTGCTGCTCCGGCCCGCGGGGTCGGTTCATACGTTCTTCATGCGCTTCCCGATCGACGTCGTCTTTCTCTCGCGGGACGGCGAGGTGCTGAAGGTCGCCGACCGCGTGCCACCGTGGCGCACGGCGGCTGCCAAGGGTGCGAAGGCGGTCGTCGAACTGCCGGCCGGTGAGGCCGGGCGGCGCGGGATTCGCGTCGGCACCGCAATTGCCGTCTGAAGCCGTGTAGGGACGGGCACCGTCTCGGTGCCTGTCCCTAAAACGCCCGCGAGTTGCGCAAGACGGTCGCAAACCGCAATCGTTCAAGGATGCTCGACGTTGCATCGGTGTCAAAGCGCGCTCGCGGGGAGAACTTCCCGGTCGCCTCGCTGGCGTTTCCGCGCGAGCTGCGGCCGCACATTCGCGCGGTCTACGGGTACGCGCGCCTCGTGGACATCCTCGGCGACGAGCTCGAAGGCGGCCCCGAGGCGCGCCTTGCCGCGCTCGACGAGCTCAAGGGCGAGGTGGAGGCCGCGTTCGCGGGCAGAGCTACCTGGCCGGTTCTCGTCGAGCTGCAGCCGACGATTCACGAATTCGAGCTGCCGCGCGAGCCCTTCGACAGGCTGATCGAGGCGAACCGAATGGATCAGCGGATCTCGGAGTACGAGACCTGGGCTGACGTGAAAGGCTACTGCGTCCACTCGGCCGACCCGTGCGGGCGGCTCGTGCTGGGCGTGCTCCGCCGGCTCGACGACGCGGAAGCAGTCGAGCTGAGCGACGACGTCTGCACCGGGCTCCAGCTCGTCAACTTCCTGCAGGACGTGCCGCGTGACGTGGCGCTGGGCCGGGTCTATCTGCCGGCAGAGGATCGGCGGCGGTTCGGCGTCATCGAGCTCGAGCGGCCGAACGAGCCGTTGCGCGAGCTGCTCGAGTTCGAGGCGGTACGGGCGCGCGGGCTTCTCGCCTCGGGCGAGCCGCTCGGCCGCCGCCTCGGAGGCAGGACGGGGCGCGCAGTCACCGCGTTCGCGCGCGGCGGCCTCGCCGCAGTCGACGCCCTCGAACGGGCGCGCTTCGACGTCTTCTCCGGCCGGCCGAAGCCTTCCCGGACGAAGCTCGCCCGGACTGCGCTGGGGGCGTTCGTCCCGTGATCGTCGAAGAGGCCTATGCCGAGGTCGAGCGTCTCACACGCCAGCGAGCGCGCAACTTCGCCTACGGGATCATGCTGCTGCCGCGGCCGAAGCGGCGCGCGATCGCGGCGATCTACGCGTTCGCGCGCCGCGTCGACGACATCGCCGACGGCTCTCTGCCGGTCGGCGAAAAGCGGGACCGCCTGGAAGAGCTGCGGACGCAACTGTCCGAGCCGCCCGGCGAGGATCCGATGCTCGTCGCGCTCGCCGACGCCCGCAGCCACTTCCCGATTCCGCTCGGCGCGCTGACCGCGCTGATCGACGGCGGCGTTCAGGACACCGAGCAGACGCGGTACGCCGACTTCGAGGAGCTCCGCGGATATTGCTCGCGCGTGGCAGGTGCCGTCGGCCTCGCCTGTGTCGGGGTCTACGGCGCCGATGAGCCCGAGCGAGCCGAGACGCTCGGAATCGCACTGCAGCTGATCAACATCATCCGGGACGTCGCCGAGGACTGGGGGCTCGGACGTGTCTACCTGCCGCAGGACGAGCTCGAGCGTTACCGGGTCGGCGAGGCCGACATCTCCGCGGGGCTCGCGACCCCGCAGTGGCGCGAGCTGATGGCCTTTCAGGCGGCTCGGGCGCGAGCCCACCTCGCCGAAGGACTGACCCTGCTCGACCACCTCGACCGGCGCAGCGGAGCCTGCGTCGGGACCTTCGCCGGTCTCTACAGCTCGACGCTCGACCGAATCGAGGCCGACGGTTTCGACGTCTTCGACGGGCCGCCGTCGCTCTCGCCCGTCGCCAAGCTGCGCGTGGTCGGGGCCGCGCTGGCGCGATGAAGGTTGTTGTGGTTGGTGGCGGTCTCGCCGGCCTCGCGGCCGCGCTCGACCTGGCGGATGCCGGCCACGATGTGCGGCTGCTCGAGGCTCGTCCAACACTCGGCGGCAAGGTGCAGACGCTCCCCGAGCGCGAGGGCGACCCGAAGCCGCCGCCCGACAACGGCCAGCACATCGCTCTCGGCTGTTTCGACGAGTATCTGCGCTTCCTCGAGCGGGTGGGCAGTGCCGGCGAGGTCAAACGGCTGCCGCTCGAGCTCGCGGTGATCGACGAGCAAGGCCGCGAGGCGACGATCGGCTACGGGCTCGCTCCGCTCCTTCGCTACCGGCATCTGCCTCTTCGCGACCGGCTCCGCATCGGCGCGCTGCTCGCCCGCTGGTCGAGGCTCGAGCCGGAGGAACTCGAGACCTTCGGCGTCTTTCTGCGCCGCCACGGACAGAGCGAGCTCGCGATCGAGCGCTTCTGGGAGGTCTTCGTCCGGCCCGGTCTCAATCTCCGAACGGATGAGGTCGACGCCGGGACTGCTTGCTTCACGGTCTCGCGGGCGCTGCGGTCGGGCCGAGCGGCGAGCGATCTCGTCCTGCCGGCGGCGCCGCTCGGGGAGATGCACGGCGAAGCAGGCGCGCGAGCGCTCGACGCCGCCGGCGTCGACGTGCAGACCGGCGTGCGGGTGGACGACCTCGGCGAGCTGGACGCCGACGCCGTCGTCCTCGCCCTCCCGCCCGACGAGGCTGCGCGACTTCTCGACGAAGAATGGGCCTTCGACTACTCGCCGATCGTCAGCGTCCACCTCCTCTTCGACCGGGTCATCCTGCGCCGGCCGATGGCTGCGCTGCTGGACAGCCACGCCCACTGGGTGTTCGATCGGGGCGCGCTGACCGGGCACGAGCCCGCCCAAGGCCAGTATCTGACTGTGGTCTCGAGCGCGGCGCCCGAGCTCCTCGAGATCCGCGGCCGCGAGCTCGTCGACCTGATCGCCGCTCAGCTGACCGAGCGGCTAGGAGCCGCCGAGGTGCTCTGGTCGCGGGTCAGCAGGGAGCCGGAGGCGACGATCGCCGTGCGGCCGGACACGGATCGGCCGAACGCGGTGCGGGAAGGGCTCGCGCTCGCGGGCGCCTGGCTGGCGGCCCCCTGGCCGCCGACGATGGAGAGCGCCGTGCGCAGCGGCCGGGCGGCCGCGAGTCTGTTGTCCGATGTGACGACAAGGGTAGCAGCGTGACGATTGCGCCGGAAAAAACCGAGGCGACTCTTGACCTAGCTGTGGAGCGAGCGACAGCGCGCCTGCTCGAGCTCCAGCACCCAGACGGCTGGTGGGTCGGCGAGCTCGAGTCGAACGCGACGATGATCGCGCAGCACCTCTTCTGGCATCACTTCCTCGGCCTGCGCACGCCCGAGCTCGACCGCAAGATCGCGAACGAGCTGCTTGCCCGGCAGCGCGAGGACGGGACCTGGGCGATCTGGTTCGAAGGGCCGGGCGACCTCTCGACGACGATCGAGGCCTACGCGGCGTTAAAGCTGGCGGGTGCCGATCCGGGCGAGCGGGCCCGCCACTTCATCCGCAACGCCGGCGGCGTGCCTCGCGCGCGCGTCTTCACCAAATGCTTCCTGGCTCTGCTCGGGCACTGGCCGTGGCAGTGGGTGGCCCGGATGCCCCCCGAGGTGATCCTGTTGCCGCCGGACGGGCCGTTTTCCGTCTACACGTTCTCCTGTTGGGCGCGGCAGACGGTCGTGCCGCTCTCCGTCGTCCAGGCACTGCGGCCAGTACGGCACGCACCGATCGAACTGCGCGAGATCGGGGCGCGGCCGGGGAGGACGAAGCCGCCGCCGCGACCCGGCCCCGTCCGTCGCGTCGCCTTCGCAACCGCCGAGCGCTGGGTCCGGGACCGTCAGGAGGCCGACGGCTCCTGGGGCGGGATCCAGCCCCCGTGGGTGTGGTCGATGATCATGCTGGCGGCGCTCGGCTACGGCTTCGAGGACGAGACCTTGCGCGCCGCCGTCGAGGGCTGGCGCGGCTTCACGATCGACGAGGGCGACCGCCTTCGGCCTGAAGCCTGCCAGTCACCTGTGTGGGACACCGCGCTCGCCGTGATCGCGCTCCTCGACACGGGTGTATCGCCGACGCACCCACAACTTCGCCGAGCGGGCGAATGGCTCGTCGGCGAGGAGATCTCGGTCCGGGGTGACTGGTCGATCCGCAAACCCGAGCTGCCTCCGGGCGGCTGGGCCTTCGAGTTCGACAACGACCTCTACCCCGACGTCGACGACACGGCCGTCGTCGCGCTGGCGCTGCGGGGGCTCGACCTCGGTGGTGACGCGGTCGATCGCGGGCTGGCCTGGACGGCGGGCATGCAGTCGCGCAGCGGCGGCTGGGGCGCCTTCGATGTCGACAACGAGGCGCACTGGCTCTACAAACTGCCGTTCTGTGACTTCGGCAAGGTCACCGACGAGCCGACCGCGGACGTGACCGCGCACGCGCTCGAGGTGCTTGCCCCCGAGGCTGGGTACACGCAGGAGGTGGAGCGCGGCCTCGATTGGCTGTTGGCCGAGCAGGAGAGCGACGGCTCGTGGTTCGGGCGCTGGGGGGTCAACCACGTCTACGGGACCGGTGCTGCGCTGCCGGCGCTGGCGGCCTGCGGCGTTCCGCCCGACGACCGCCCCATGCGCCGCGCTGTCGACTGGCTGAACGGCGTCCAGCAAGCGGATGGCGGCTTCGGCGAGGACATCCGCTCCTACGCTGAGCCGACCTGGCGAGGTCGCGGCAACCCGACGGCGTCGCAGACGGCCTGGGCGCTATTAGGCTACGTCGCGGCGGGCGAGGCCGAATCGAAGCAGGCCGAGCGCGCGGCTGATTGGCTTTGCGCAGGACAGCGATCCAATGGAGACTGGGACGAAGAGCACTTCACAGGAACCGGCTTCCCACTTGACTTCATGATCCGCTATCACCTCTACCGTCTGCACTTCCCGCTCATGGCCCTAGGTCGTCTACGAGAAAGGCTCGCCGCATGAAATTCCCACTTCGCTCGACGATCCAGATCGGCAGCTACGTCGCCAAGCAGAAGCGCGCCGGCGCGCGCTTCCCGCTCGTGCTGATGCTCGAGCCGACGCTGGCGTGCAACATCGCGTGCATCGGCTGCGGGAAGATCCGCGAGTACGAGTCGAACAAGGCCCGGCTCTCGGTCGAGGAGTGCATCGACGCCGGCGTCCAGTGCCCGGCCCCCGTCGTCTCGATCTGCGGCGGCGAGCCGCTCGTCTTCAAGGGGATCGAGGACGTCGTCGCCGGGATGCTCGAGATGCAGAAGAACATCGAGCTCTGCACGAACGCGCTCAAGCTGGAGGAGTTCCTCGACGTCTTCGAGCCGAACCTGCGGCTGACGTTCGTCGTCCACCTCGACGGCATGCGCGAGATCCACGACTACATCTGCGACTACCCGGGCCTCTGGGACGCGGCCGTCGACGCAATCAAGGCGGCGCGCTCGGGCGGCTTCCGCGTGACCACGAACACCACCGTCTTCAAGGAGACCAAGGTCGAGGACGTGCTCCAGATGATGGATTACCTGACGAACGAGGTCGGAATCGACGGCATGCTCGTCGCGCCGGGCTACCAGTACTCGCAGATAGACCCGAACCTGACGATGACCAGGGCGGAGCACGAGCAGAAGTTCCGGATCATCAAGGCCGCGGCGAAGAAGAACGGCTACCGCTGGCTGGCGAGCCCCGTCTACCAGGAGTTCCTCGCCGGCGAGCGCCAGCTGGCCTGCGCGCCGTGGGGCTCGATCACCCGCAACCCGTACGGGTGGAAGGGCCCGTGCTACCTGCTCACCGACGGCATCTTTCCAACCTACGACGCCCTGCTCGAGGGGATCGAGTGGGAGGACTACGGCCCCGGCAACGACGCCCGCTGCGAGCACTGCGGGATCCACTCCGGCTTCGAGCCGTCCGCGGCGCTGGTGGCGGCCGACAGCCTCAAGGAAGGCGTCCGGAGCATGGCTTGGACGCTGACAGGCTGATCTATGCCTGCGCGATGAGCGTCGAGGAGCGGATCGCGAAGCGGCTTGGGCCGACCTTGCGGGTCGGGCTCGGCGCTTCGCGCGGGATCCCCGCCGAGGGACGGCGGCTCGTCTCCTTCGGGATCGCCGGCGCGCTTCGGCCCGGTCTCGAGATCGGCACCGTGATCGATGCGACCCGCGTCGTCGACGAGCAGGGCGAGGTTCTCTGGGAAGGCCCGCCTCTCGGGATCGCCTCGGGGCGGCCCGGGACGATTCTCGGAGCCAGCCGGATCATCGACCACCCCGAGGAGCGCGCCCGGCTTCACCGCTCGAGCGGGGCTGACGCGGTCGACATGGAGTCAGGCCCGCTTGCTCGCGCGGGGAAGCTGGCCGGCTGCATCCGCGCGATCAGCGACACCCCCGACCGCGAGCTCGCCGGCCTCGCGAAAGGCGCGAAGCTGAACGGCGACGTGAACTACCCCGGCCTGCTCGGCGGTTTCCTGCGCTCACCGTTGAAAACCGCACGTGCCGCCCGCGACGCGCGTATAGCGCTGAAGCAGCTCGAGGCCCTGGCATGAGCAACCGGGTCCTGCTCGCGGCTCCGCGGTCGTTTTGTGCCGGCGTCGATCGTGCGATCGAGATCGTCGAGCGGCTGCTGGAACAGCACGGGCCGCCGGTCTACGTTCGTCACCAGATCGTCCACAACGAGCATGTGGTCCGCCATCTCGAGGGGCTCGGGGCCGTCTTCGTCGAGCACGAGGACGAGATCCCGCCTGGCGAGATCTGCGTCCTGTCCGCCCACGGTGTCGCCCCGGCCGTCAAGGAGAGCGCGGAGCAGCGGGGGCTGCGGGTCGTCGACGCGGTCTGCCCGCTCGTTTCGAAGGTGCATGCCGAAGCCCGGCGGTACGCGGACAGTGGGCATCTCGTGGCGCTCGTCGGCCACGCCGACCACGTCGAGGTGATCGGGACGCGTGGCGAGCGGCCGGAGTCGACCGTCGTGATCGAGTCGGCGGAGGACGCGGCGAAGCTCGACCCCAAGGGCAAGCCGATCGCAGTGGTCACCCAGACGACCCTCTCGCTCGACGACGTCGCCTCGACCGTCGACGCGCTCGCAGACCGCTTCGGCGATCTCAAGCGCCCGGCTGCAGACGACATCTGCTACGCGACCCAGAACCGCCAGGACGCGGTCAAGGAAATGGTCAAGGAGGGCGCCGGGATCATCCTCGTGATCGGCTCGGAGACGAGCTCCAATGCCCAGCGGCTCGTCGAAGTCGCACGTTTGCACGGCTCGGAGGCCGCGTTGATCAACGGCGAGGGCGAGCTCGACCGCCTGCTGCTCGACGGGCACGACACGGTCGGGCTGACGGCGGGCGCCTCGACCCCCGAGGAACTGGTTCAGGCAGTTGTGACGCAGCTAGCCGAAGCCGGCTACGACGAGCTGGTCGAGGTCGAGGTCGCCCGCGAGGACGTCCACTTCCGGCTGCCAAGGGAAGTAGTCGCGTGACCTCGGTCGAGATTCCATTCTCGATCGCGTGCGCGCTGCCGTCCCTGACCGTTGTCGACATCACCAACGACCTCGCGCAC
>Ga0307291_1000169_pt1 | contig 17155 bp, 19 predicted proteins | sample ER_DNA_148_FD_194474 | JGI IMG/M metagenome (GOLD analysis project Ga0307291, IMG submission 194474) | Bulk soil microbial communities from the East River watershed near Crested Butte, Colorado, United States - ER_DNA_148 | ecosystem: Environmental > Terrestrial > Soil > Floodplain | place: USA...
GAGACCAGGAAGTCGGCCCCGGCGTCCTCGGCGGCCGTCGCATACCGCACCAGGTCCTTGGGTCCGCTCTGCTCGGTCATCAAGGTGTAGCCGAATCGGGTCATGGGCAGGACCTACCCCCGGCTGGACATGCCTCAAACGACTCGGGTGCAGCTCGACCGGGTCACCGGCACGTCCCGGGTGGGACGACATCGGGCTGATGACGACAGCGCGTCGTCACCAGCCCGAGTCGATCGGGGAGCGGGTGAGCTCAGGCGTTCTGCTCTCGGACCTGCTGCGCCGCGTCCTTGGACGACGAGGCCACGTCGGAGGCGTTCTGGCGCGCCTCGTCCTTGACCGTGTCGGCGGCGTCCGTGGCCCGGTCGCGCACTTGCTGGACCGCCTCCTGCGCGGGCTCCTTCACGCTCTGGGCGAGGTCTTTTGCGGCTTCCTTCGCCTGTTCGGTCAGCGGCTCGGCCTTTTCCTTGATCGACGCAGCCGCCTCCTTCTCGACCTCGGTCGCCGGAAGCAGGGAGGAGAGCAGCATGCCGGCGCCGAAGGCGATCAGTCCGGCGGCCCACGGGTTGCCGCGGGTCTTCCTGGTCGCCATGGAAGGCGTCGAGGCGACGGCGTCCTTGGCCGACCCGACCGAGTCGCTCAGGCTCGAGCCGGCGCTGTCCGCCTCGCCCATCACCTTGTCCTTGATGTCGGTGATGCCGCCCTTGACCTTGTCGACCTGTCGCCGGGCGACGTTTCCTGGTCGCACGCTCTCACCGAGGGCGTCGACATTAGCGCTCAGGTCGGCACGGGTCTCGTCGATCTGACGGCGGATCTCGTCGGGGTCGTTGCTCGTGATGCTCATCGGGTTTCCTCGTTTCCTGCGAGTGCAGAGGGGATCTTCTTGGCGGTCTCGGTGGTCTGTGGCACGCCCTCGACCTCGCGGAGCTTGGCCCGGCCGACGGCGTACAGGATGGCGGCGACGATCGCCCACACGACGGCCACGATGACGCCGGACCAGGCGTTCCCGGTCCACTGTCCGATGCCCCACCACGCCGCGATGGAGAGGAAGAGCAGGACCATCCCCGCCGCGTACCCGGCCCCGCCCAGCAGCCCGGCACCAGCTCCGGCGCGCGTTGCGGATTCCCGGAGCTCGGCCTTGGCGAGCGCCAGCTCCTGGCGGATGAGGGTCGAGAGGTCGGCGCTGATCGCGCTGAACAGCTCGCCGATCGACCGGTCTTCGGGTTCGACGCCCAAAGAGGTGGTCTCATGCAGGGGGCCTGTGGCGGTCATCGTCCACCTTCCGGGTAGGGAGCGGTGAGCTCGTCCACGCCGGACTCCTGCGTCACCGGCCGGTAGTCGGCGTCGTACGCCGCGCTCCCGGCGCCCTCGTAGGTCGACCCCGCAGGAGCGGACCACGTCTCAGCGGTCGACGGCGACTCGTAGCCGCGCGAGGACTCGTAGCCGAGCGACGACTGGTACCCGGGCGACTCGTAGCCTCGGTAGCCGGCACCCTGTTCGTCGTCGTTCCCTGCCGCCAGGCCGCGCGCAAGCCGCCCCGCCACGAGACCGGCTGCGGCGGCGATCGCCAGGAAGAGGCCCGGCCGGCGACGAGCGAAGCGCGACACCTCGTCGAGGATGTCCGCCGGCTCGTGCCGTTGCAGCCAGTCCGCGATGTCACCGGACCGGCTGGACGCCTGGTTCACCAACGAGCTGGCGACGCCCTGGCCCGGCTCGCCACTGCGGTCGGCCATCCCCCGCAGCTCCTCGGACATGGACTGGAGCCAGCCGGCCAGGTTGTTCTGCTGAGTCGAGGCCTGGTCGCGCAGCTGGGTGCGCGCCTCCCCTACCAGGTCACGGGCCTGGTTCTTCGCCTCGGAGGCGACTCCACGGGCCTCCTCCTTGGCCGTCTGGGCCACCTGGCGGCCGCTTTCGGCGGCCTGCCCGCCGACCTGCTTCGTCGCCTGCTTGGCCGACTCAGTCGTGCTCGACGACGATGACGACGACGAGACCGGGCTGTCGAGGCCGGTCACGTCGGCCTCCGGCAGCGTCGGCTCGATCCGATGTGTCTGCGCGAATTCGTTGGACATCACTTCTCCTGCTCGGTTATTCGACGTCTAGATGCGTTCCGCAAGAGCGTTTTACCCACCCTGCGGCGGGGCAAACCGGATACACCGGCGTGAGCCGAACCATTGACATGCAGGAGAGGGATCGCAGCGTGAGCCCAGACACTAGACGCGACGACGCCCCCGCCTCGGGGGCGGACACCGGGCACAACCAGGACATCGACAGCCCGACCGATCTCCCCAAGGAGTCGCTGAAGGACGTCCTCAAGCGGGCCCGGAAGGAGTTTCGTAACGACCATCTGACGGACCTGGCCGCCGGTCTGACCTACTACGCGGTCCTGTCCGTGGTGCCCGCGCTCATCGTGCTGGTCTCGCTGCTCGGGTTGATGGGCCCGGACGCCACGCAGCAGGTGGTGGACCAGGCCAACGCCATCGCCCCGGGCTCCAGCGCCGAGCTGTTCCGGACCCTCGTCCAGCAGGCCCAGGCCAACCAGACCGGCGCCGGACTGGGTGCCCTCTTCGGTCTGGCGGTGGCCCTGTGGTCGGCTTCCGGCTACGTGGCCGCCTTCATGCGCGCCTCGAACGTCGTCTACGACATCGGCGAGGGCCGGCCGATCTGGAAGACGATCCCGCTGCGGGTCGGCCTGACCGTCTTCGCCCTCGCGATCCTGCTGATCGGCGCCCTCATCGTCGTCCTCAGCGGACCCGTCGCCCGGCAGGTCGGCGACCTGCTGGGGCTCGGTGACACGACGGTCCTGGTCTGGAACGTCGTGAAGTGGCCGGTCCTGGTGGTCCTCATCTCGCTGCTCCTCGCGGTGCTCTTCTGGGCCGCCCCCAACGCCAAGCAGCAGGGCATCAAGTGGGTGAGCCCCGGAGGGGTCATCGCGGTACTCATCTGGCTGGGCGCCTCGGCGCTCTTCGCGCTGTACGTGACCCTCTTCGCGTCGTACAACAAGACCTACGGTTCCTTGGCCGGCGTCGTCATCTTCCTGGTGTGGCTGTGGCTGACCAACATCGCCGTCCTGCTCGGCTTGGAGGTCAATGCCGAGCTCGACCACGGCCGGGCGATCGCCGAAGGCCTCCCGTCGGAGGTCGAGCCGTTCGCGGAGCCGCGGGACACCCGCAAGATGGACGATGAGGAGACCCGGGACGTCGCCGCGGCCGAGCGGGAACGGCAGAGCTGAGGGGTATGCGACGGCCCGCCCGGCCGGCGTCGAGCTGACGCCGGCCGGCGGCCGAGGCCGTCCCCTCAGGAGACGAGGGCGTCGATGGCCTTCTTGAGCGCACTCGGCGCCTGCGGTGTATGAGGCGCCTTCTTCTTGGCGGCCAGCAGCTGCTCGCCCAGGTCCTGCAGGGCCTTGCGTCCGAGCCCGTCACGGACCTTGGGGAACCAATCCTGCTCCTCCTCGTCCATGTGATGAGTGACGTTCTCGATGAGCACCGTGGTCTTGGCCTCGAACCGCTCGTCCTCCGGCGACATCTGCGACAGCTCTAGGAGCAGAACGTCGGCCACGTGATGTTCCTCGTAGGACTCGAGGATGTCGTCCTCGAGGTCGGGCAGCAGCCGGCGCACCTCGGGGTACATGACCTCGTTCTCGATGTACGTATGCACCGTGAGCAGCTCGATGACCTTGTCGACGATGGCTCCCTTGCGGGCGTCCGTCGTGCTCGGCTTCTGGAACTCCTTGAACAGACGGCGCACCTCGGTGTGGTCGTCGCGCAACAGCACGATGGCATCAGTGGACAAGGGGGAACCTCCCGGGACTCTGGACCGACTTCTCTCCGACAGGACTGGCGTTACCCCGGCCGACGGCTCCCTAAGCAGCGCCTCGCCACGTGCGCCACAGGCGCGGGGGGCGCGCAGGCTCCTTAACGCATACCGACCGGTCCCCTCACTCGCGTGGGGCGGCCTTTCCCTCGGCGAGCATCGCCAGTCGCCGCAGCGTCTCGCGGTTGCGCAGGCCGATGAGGGGCTGGCGCACGACCGGCGGGACCAGCGCTCCCGGTCCGCTCACCGCGTCCTCGCCCAGGAGCACCGTGCAGCGGTCGCCCTCGGGTCGGATCTCGATCTGGACGCGGGCCTCGCCGGCGGGCCAACCCCGCGCCGTCAGCTCCAACAGGCGCCCCGTCTCCTCCCGGACCACGTGGGTCTGGTCGTTCAGCAGCAACGGCCAGGTCCCGAACGAGTGGTGTATGCGGCTGCCCGGTCGTGGCCAGCCGGAATCCACGGCCCGGATTCGCGCCGTTCCCACCACCCAGGAGGAGAAGGTCCAGCCGTCAGCGATCACCGCCCACACCGCCGACGCGGGTGCAGCGATCTCCCGACTGACCGGTTGGGCGTGGGGAGAGGTGCGGCTTGGTTCGCTCATCGACGGACCACCGCCTCGTCGGCGATGGGCTCGAGGACGTTGCCCGGGTTAGGTCCGACCGGCTCCTTGGCCAGGGCGATCCTCGACATCAGCGGGGTGACCAGCCGGTCGTAGAGGCCCGGCATGAACCGGAACCCGGTCACCATGACCCAGTTGAACGGACCGACGTTGACCTCGCGTCGCGGCGTCTCCAGGAGCCGCACGATCTCCTCGGCCACGCGGGCCGCCGAAACCACGGGAGGTGGAGGCTGCCCATGACGCCCCAGGTAGGTGCCGGCGAGCCGGTAGATCTCGGTGTCCACACCGGCTGGGGACACCAGGGACACACCGATCCCCGGAGTCTCGCGCGCTTCCACCTGAAGGGTCCGCACCAGCCCCTGCAGGCCCCACTTCGCCGTGACGTAGGTGCTCATGCCGGGAACGGCCATCTTGCCCAGGATGGACCCGACGAAGACCAGGCGACCGTAGCCGCGGTCGGCAAAGGCGTTCAACGCCTGTCGTGCGACGCGCGCGGCTCCACCGAGTGTGGTCGACACGGACGACTCCCACACATCCGCCGGGACGTCCTCGAAGCGGCCGTAGGCCAGCACGGCCGCACAGTGCACCACCCCGTCGATGCGGCCCAGCTCGGTCCGCGCCCGGTCGAAGGCGGCCTCGACGGCCTGGTCCTGCCGGACGTCGGTCGGGACGACGACGACTCGGGCTCCGCGCTGACGGCACTCGGAAGCGACGGCCTCCAGGGGGCCGCTCGCGCGGGCGCACAGCACCAGGCCCACGCCCGGTTCGGCGAGCATCAACACCGTCTCGCGGCCGATTCCCCGCGACGCGCCGGTCACGAGGTACACGCGAGCCAGGTCCTCGTCGGTCACGCCACGTCTCCGCTCTCTCGTATCCATCCGAACCCTGCCATGGTCTCCGTGGCCGCCTTACCCCGGAGGTGCGCCGGCTGAACGCTCCGCGTCGCTCAGGTCTTGAGCACCCTGGCCCACGCGGTGCGAGCGACCCGCCGCCGCACCGCGCCCCACGGCCCGGCGGCCTTGAGGGCGCACTGCGCCGCATTCCAGCCGCAGGCACCGTGGACACCGCCTCCGGGATGAGCGGACGCGCTGGCCAGGTAGAGCCCGGCGATCGGTGTCTCCGGGCGGCCGAGACCGGGTACCGGCCGGAAGACGAGCTGCTGGTGGATGGCGGACGTCCCTCCGTTGACGGCACCACCAACGAGATTGACGTCGGCGCGCTCGAGGTCACACGGCGACTGCACGTGCGTGGCCAGCCGGGAGTCGCGGAATCCGGGCGCCACGCGCTCGATCGCCTCGTGGATGCGGGTGACGTGTCGATCCAGGCGCTCGCCGGACCAGTCGACTCCGCGAGGCACATGGGTGTAGGCCCAGGCCGACTCGGTCCCGGCCGGCGAGCGGGTCTGGTCGGCGGTCGTCATTTGGCCGAACAGGAGGAACGGGTGCCGCGGCTCACGCCCCGTCGACAGATCGGCGGAGAAGTCGACGAACCCGTCCATGTCGACACCCACGTGCACGGTCCCGGCGCCCCGCGCCCCGGCGGCCCGCCACGGCACCGGCTGGTCCAGCGCCCAGTTGACCTTGATCGTCGGGTCGTCCCACTGGAAGCGGTCGAGGTTGCGAACGAGACGCGGCGGCAGCCGGTCGGTCCCTACGAGGTCGCGGTAGAGCAGCGGCGCCGCCACGTCCGCCAGCACCGCTCGCCGCGCCCTCACGACCGAGCCGTCGAGCAGCCGCACCCCGGTGGCCCGGCCGGCGACGACGTCGACCGACGTCACTGGCACACCGCTCTGCACGAGCGCGCCGCGGGCCTCGGCCCGTCGGGTGAGGGCCTCGGCCAGACGGCCCGCTCCACCACGAGGCACGGGGAACCCGACGTCCTGGCCGAGCATGGCGAGCAGCCACCCGAAGACCCCGCTACCCGCGGCGTCGGGCGGCACGTCGCTGTGCATCGCGTTGCCCGTGAGCAGCAGAGCGGCACCGTCTCCGTCGAACCACTCACGAGCCAGCCTACGGACCGGGAGGACGCCGAGCCGCGCCATGTCCAAGGCGCCGGCCAGCCGGACGCGGCGCAGGACTTGGACCAGGGCCACCAGCGGTGGCAGCGGTGAGAACAGGGCGTCGAGGATGGGATCCCGGACCCGCTGCCACTCGGCGAACATGCGCAGCCACGACTCGCCGTCGCCGGCCGCGAACCCGTCGACGGAGGCCGCGGTCACCTCGGGGTCGCGCGAGAGCACCGCCGCCCGTCCGTCGTCGAGCGCGTGGGCGAGCACGGCCGGTGCGTGTGACCACCCCAGCCCGTGCTCCTCGAGGTGCAGGTCGCGGATCACCGGGCTGGCCGCGGCCAGCGGGTAGAAGGCACTGAACATGTCCGACACGAAGCCGGGAACCGTGACCTCCTCGCTTCGGACCGCACCACCGGTCCGGTCCGACGCCTCAATGAGGACGACGTCCCATCCCGCGTCCGCCAAGGCGTTGGCCGCGACCAACCCGTTGGGGCCCGAGCCGATCACGACGGCGTCGGCGACGGTCACCTGCGGTCACCCCGACGACGTGTGGGGACAGGGCAAGACATGGTGACCTCCACGAGAGAACCGACCACGGCCGTCGACGTCGGTGCCTGTGGGCGCGGTACGTGCTTCGTTACCCGCCTCACCGTCGGCGAAACGGCGGCCTGACGCGAGGCGGCTCCAGCCGCCGGCATCGGCACCGATGTGAGACAGCTCACCGACCCGGTCACAAGCGGTTCAAGCGGTTCGCAGGTTTCGGACGCCACCCCGCGGGCATTTGCCCTCCGCCTGTTTCCCGATCGAGAGTGACATGCCGAACCTCATCACACCGGTCCCCGACCCCGAGGACGCGCCGCACGAGGCGTTCGCGGCGGCGTTGACGGAGTTCGTCGACCACCCCGGCTTTCCCTGCGTCGGCGCCAAGGCCGCGTTCCACCGGCGCAACGCGACGGTCCGTCTTTACGACACCCTGGGGACCCCGCCGGCCGCAGACGCCCTGGGCGGCGATCTGGCCGACTTCGTGGCGGCGGTCCGACCCGATCAGCGGTTCGTGTCCTTCGTCGCGATGTTCCGCGGCCCGGACATCGCCGACGAGCGGCACTTCGAGCGGCTGCTGTGGCAACAGCTGTTCCTGCTGGCGGAGCGCGACACGGAGCCGTGGAGCAACGAGGTCTCGGCCAACCCGCGGGACGACCACTTCGGGTTCAGCTTCGCCGGATCGGCGTTGTTCGTGGTCGGCCTGCACCCGCGCGCCTCGCGGGACGCGCGGCGCGCGGGGTCTCCCATGCTGGTTTTCAACCCGCATCGGCAGTTCGAGCGCCTCCGCGACGAGGACCGCTACACGCGGATGCGAGACGTCATCCGCCGGCGCGACGAAAAGCTGCAGGGCACGATCAACCCAATGGTGGGCGACTTCGGCAGGACATCGGAGGCCCGGCAGTACTCCGGGCGCCGCGTCGAGCCGGACTGGCAAGCCCCGGAGCCCATCGGCGACGCCTCGTGAACCGGCTGGCACCACAGACCGGGACCGGGTTCGCCCTGCGGCGGGGCCAGACCCTCACCGTCGTGGACCCGACCGGCGGTCAGGTCAGCGACCTGTTCGCGGTCGCGGCCGACGACCACGACGAGTGGCTCTCCAGCGGCCGCAGTATCGACTACGCGAACCGGATCTACCTGACGACCGGTGATCGCCTGTACAGCAACCGCAGCCGGCCGATGCTGACCATCGTCGAGGACAGCTGCGGCCGTCACGACTTCCTCCTGACCCCATGCAGCCAGGAGACTTTCGACCTCCTCTACCCCGAGCTCGATGGCGGCGCTCACCCCAGCTGCTTCGACAACCTCGTCCTCGGGTTGGCGCCCTTCGACGTGGACCCCGACCGGATCGGCACGACCTTCAACATCTTCATGAACGTCTGGACCGATCCCGACGGCGAGCTGCACATCGACCGGCCGACCACCAGTCCGGGCGACGCTGTGCTCTTCCGTGCCGAGATGGACCTCCATGTGGGGTTGACGGCGTGCTCGGCGGAGAAGTCCAACGACGGCGAGTGCAAGCCGGTGGACTACCAGGTGGCGGACGGCGAAGGTCGGCCCTAGCTCGGGACGTCAGGAACCGAGCTGAAGACCACGGTTCCGCAGCCGTCCTCCTGTGCGACCGCTGGCATCGTGCCCGGCGGTGTGCTTCGCTGCTGTGCCGTGTCGCGTTTGCCGGTCGAAGTCGTCATCCCGTTGCGCTGGAACGCTTCTCGACCCGGCTACGACAAGGAGGTCGGCGAGCTCGGCGCCTACCTCTGCGCCCTGAGTGAGCTCTGCGATGTCACGGTGGTCGACGGGTCCGAGGACGGCGTCCGCCGGCGGCATGTCGACCAGTGGTCCCCCTATGCGCGCCTCCTCGAACCGGAGGGAACCGGCGCCAACGGCAAGGTCGTGGGCGCCATGACCGGGATCCGTCACGCCCGGCATGAGGTCGTCGTCCTGGCCGACGACGACGTTCGTTACGACGCCACCGCCGTGACCCAGCTCCTGGACCGCGTCGCCAACGCCGACCTGGTCCGGCCGCAGAACGTCTACGACGATTGGCCGTGGCCGGCCCGCTGGGACTTCGCCCGCTGTCTGGTCAACCGGGCGTTCGGCGCCGACTGGCCCGGCACCTTCGCCTTGCGCCGCAGCGCCATCCTGGCGATCGGCGGATGGAGCGCCGAGGTGCTCTTCGAGAACCTGCAGCTGGTTCGCACCGCACGGGCCCACGGGTTGCGCGTGGTGAACGCGCCACAGCTGGTCGTCCTGCGGACTCCGCCGACCGCCGAGCACTTCTGGTCCCAGCGGGTGCGCCACGCCTACGACGACTTCGCCCAGCCCGCACGTCTCGTCGCCGAGCTGGCCCTGCTGCCGGTCCTTCTCGCAATCGCCGCCCGGCGGCCGAGGCTGCTCCTGATACCAGTGACGGCGGCGGTAGCGCTCGGTGAAGTAGGCCGGCGGCGCTTTGGGGTCGTTCCCGCACCGCGCACCAGCGCACTGTGGTGTCCCGTCTGGCTCCTCGAACGGTCGGTATGCGTGTGGATCGCCCTTGGTTCGTGGTCCCGGGGAGGCGTCCGCTACCACGGCCGGCGCGTCCGGGACGCCGGACTGCCGGTTCCGAGCGACCATGCCTGAGGCCCTCCTAGCACCGACGTCATGACTGGTGAAGCGCAGGGCTTATCACGTCTGGGACTGGGTAAGGGTGGTCTCTGCGAAGCACCTGTCTCTTCTGAGGCATTCAGCCGCCGGTCGGCACGGAGGACGTATGCGGATCGTCATCACGGGTGCCACGGGGAACGTCGGTTCCGCCGTGGTGCGCCGGCTCATCGCCGAGGGCGGTCACGAGCTGGTGGGCATCGCGCGTCGGGTGCCGGGAACCGGCGCACCGGCTTCCGACATCACGTGGGCCTCCGTCGACCTGAGCGACGACTCGTGCGCCCGAACCCTTGAGCGCGCGGTCGACGGCGCCGACGCCGTGGTGCACCTGGCCTGGGCGTTCCAGCCCTCGCACGACCTGCGCTACCTGGAGGCGCTCGGAGTCGGTGGTACCCGACGCGTGCTCGACGCGGTGTCGACGACCGGCGTGGCGCACCTGGTGCACATGTCTTCGATCGGCGCCTACTCGCCGAAGCGAGACAACGCCCCGGTCGACGAAACGTGGCCGACGGACGGCGTGCCGACCTCCCGCTACAGCGTCCACAAGGCGGCCGCCGAGCGGCTGCTGGACGCCTACGAGCACGCGGACGGCGCTCTGGTCAGCCGCATGCGTCCTGGCATCGTGGGTCAGCGCTCGGCGGGCAGTGCGTTGTTGCGATACGGACTGCCCGGCTTCGTCCCCAGCCGCGTGCTGGACCACGTCTGGGTCCTCCCGCTGGACCCGCGCCTCGTCGTCCCGATGGTCCACGCCGACGATGTCGCCGACGCCGTCGCGCTCGAGCTGCACCGGAAGCTGGGCGGCTCGTTCAACCTGGCGGCCGAGCCTCCCGTGACGGCCGAGGACATCGCCGACGCGTTGGGTGCGCGACTCCTCGACGTTCCAGCGGCCCTCGTCCGGGTGGCGATGTCGACCGCCTGGCACGCCCACGTCCAGCAGATCGACACCGGCTGGCTCGACCTGGCCTACGCCGTGCCGTTGCTCGACACGTCACGTGCCCGGCGCGAGCTGGGCTGGACCCCCACGATCGACGGTCTCGACGTCCTCGGCGAGGTCGTATCCGGGATGCGACGCGGCGACGCGGACGGCACCGCCGTGCTCCGTCCCAGGTCGGTCGCCGGAGCCCTGCGAGACGCCGTGTCGTCCGGAGGGGTCGGCACACGGAACCGTCCCTAGGCGCCCGGTGACGAGATCGACCGGAGCGCGGACCGGCCAGGGCGGGCCCCTGCTCCGCGCCGCTCACATCGGGCCGGCGGTTGCCGTGACCCTGGTCGTCGCTCTTCTGGCCGTCCGCCAAGGACTGCCCTTGGTCCGTGGGGTGGTCGTGACCGCGGCGGTGTTCGCAGGCCAGCTCACGATCGGCTGGGGCAACGATCTGCTCGACACGAAACGGGATCGTGACGCGGGCCGGCGGGACAAGCCACTGGCCACCGGCGAGCTGACGTCGACAGTCGTGCTGACGTCCCTGGTGGTCGCCGCGATCGCCTGCGTCGTCCTGTCCTTCCTTGTGGGTTGGCGCAGCGCTCTGGTGCACCTCGGCATCGGCGTCACGTCCGGTCATCTCTACAACGCCGCGCTCAAGGGCTCGGTGTGGTCCTGGCTGCCGTATGCGATGGCGTTCGGAACGCTGCCGGCGGTGGTGACGCTGGCGGACATCCCACCCAGCTGGCCTCCCGCGTGGATGCTCGGCACCGCGGCGGCGATCGGCGTTGCCGCCCACCTCCTCAACGCCCTGCCCGACCTTGACGACGATCTCGCGACGGGACTGCGAGGGCTACCGCACCGCCTGGGCCGGACCGCCAGCCGGGTCCTCGCCACCGGCCTGCTGGTCTGCGGCTCTGTGGTGGCGATCCTCGGATCCGGCGGACTGCCAGTCGGCTGGAGACCGGTCACGGTGGTCGTCGTGGTGGGGCTCGCCGGTCTCGCGCTGCTGGGGCGCGGGCGCGTTCCTTTCGCCGCGGCGATCGGCATCGCCCTCGTCGATGTCGTCCTGCTGACCGTGGTGTCCCTTCGATGACCTGGGACGTCATCGTCGTCGGCGCCGGACCGGCCGGGTCGGCCGCCGCGATCGGGGCGCTGCGAGCGGACCCCTCGTTACGCGTGGCGCTGCTCGACCGGTCCGGCTTCCCTCGCGACAAGGCGTGCGGCGATGGGATCGCCCCGCACGTCATCGACCTTCTCTACGCAGCAGGGGTCACCGGAGTCGTCGACGACTGGGAGCCAGTGCCGCGGTTGAGCCTGCGTCGTGGGTCGCTCGGCGTCGACGCGCCGATGGCCCGGAGCAGTTGGGTGATCCCTCGGACCGTGTTCGACGACCGGCTGGTGACCGTAGCTCAGGAGGCGGGCGCCACGTTCCTGCGCTGCCGAGTCCACGAGGTGAACGTCGGCCCCACCATCACGGTGAACTCCACGCATACCGGTCGGGTCGTCGTCGGCGCGGACGGCGCACATTCGGTGGTCCGCCGCGTCATCGGGGTTCGCACCGGTCCGATGGCCATCGCCCTGCGGGGGTACGCTCGGACGCCGCGATCGCGGGCGGCCCGCCAGGTCATCGTCTTCGACACCAAGCGACAGCCGGCATACGCCTGGTCGTTCGACCGCGGCGACGGCTGGTCGAACGTCGGCTACGGCGCCCTGCTCGACCAGCGCGCGCGGCCAACCAAGGTGGAGCTCCTCGGCCGGCTCGAGACGCTGCTGCCCGGCGCCGCCGACGACGGCGCTTCCTGGCGAGGTCACCACCTGCCACTGTCCACCGGACGCTGGGCGCCACCGTCCGGGCCGGTGCTGCTGGCCGGCGATGCCGCTCAGCTCGTCAACCCGCTGACCGGCGAGGGCATCTACTACGCCGTCGCGACGGGACTGGCAGCCGGTCGAGCCGCGGCCGCCGCCATCACGTCGGACAACCCGGCTTCCGCCGGATCCCGCTATGCGGCGATGACCACCCCGCTGCTCGGCGCGCATCTGCGACACGTTCAGCTCGCGGCCCGCCTCTGCAGTCGCGGCGCGGTTCTCGACGCCGGGCTGCGCGCGTCGGCCAGGGACCGCCGAGTCTTCGACGACCTCGTCGAGCTCGGTCTGGCTCGCGGGCGCCTGACGGCGACGGTCGTCGGCGGCCTTCTGCACGAGTGGGCGAGGCCATCGGCCTGGCGCGGCGGCGGACCCATCCGCCATGACAACGAGGAGAGCGCAGCATGCGAGTTGTGAGCGTCAGTGGGGTGCTTCCCGACCACCGGTACGCGCAGGACGAGATCACCGATGCCTTCCTGCAGACGATGCTGCGCGGGACAGCGGACGCGGAGATGGTCCGCCGGCTGCACGCCAACGCGGGCGTGCAGTGGCGGCACCTGGCGCTCCCGCTGGAGCTGTACGGGGAGCTGCGCAGCTTCACGGAGGCCAATGACGCCTTCATCCGGGTCGGTGTCGACCTCGGCGCGCACGCCGTCGTCAAGGCCCTCAAGGCGGTCGGCTTGACTCCACAGGACGTGAACCTCATCGTGTCGGTGACCGTCACCGGGCTGGCCGTCCCGTCGCTCGACGCCCGCGTCGCCGCGCTCATCGGCATGCGCCCCGACGTCGTGCGCGTGCCGATCGTGGGCCTCGGCTGCGTCGCCGGTGCCGCCGGGGTGGCTCGGCTGCACGACTACCTGGTCGGGCACCCAGACGACGTTGCGGTGCTGATGTCGGTCGAGCTGTGCTCTCTGACCCTTCAGCGGGACGACGCGTCGGTCGCCAACCTCGTCGCCAGCGGGCTCTTCGGCGACGGCACTGCTGCCGTGGTCGCGGTCGGTGCGCAACGCGCCGCCGAGTTCGATGACCGGTCCTCGGCGCCACAGCCCGACGTCCTTGCCACCCGCAGCCGGCTCTACCCCGACTCGGAGCGAACCATGGGGTGGGATGTCGGCTCCAGCGGGCTGAAAGTGGTGCTCGACCGCAATGTGCCCAAAGTGGTTCAGCGCTACGTCGGTGAGGACGTCCGGGGATTTCTCGATGACCACGGGCTGCGTCAGTCCGACCTCGAGTGGTACGTCGCCCATCCTGGCGGTCCCAAGGTCCTCGAGGCCCTGCAGCAGACGCTCGACCTCCGGCGTGAGGTGTTCCACGTGACGTGGGACTCCCTGGCGAGGGTCGGCAATCTGTCGTCCGCCTCGGTCCTCCACGTCCTGGCCGACACCCTGGCGCAGCGGCCGCCACGGCCCGGCTCGTACGGCCTCATGCTCGCGATGGGGCCAGGGTTCTGCTCCGAGCTGGTGTTGCTCCGCATGCCGGAGGGGCCGCGATGACCTGGTTCGTCATCCTCGTCGTCGCCGTCGGCATCGAGCGGCTGGTCGAGGTCGCCGTCTCCCGCCGCAACGCCGCCTGGAGCTTCGCCCGGGGCGGCCGCGAGGTCGCCGCCGGGCAGTTCCCGATCATGGTGGTGCTCCATGTCGGGCTCCTGCTCGGATCTGTGCTCGAGGTCCTGCTGCGTCGGCCGGCGTTCGTGCCGGCGCTGGGGTTTCCCATGCTGGCGCTGGTCATCGCCTCCAACGGCGTGCGGTGGTGGTGTATCGCGGTGCTCGGCCGTCAGTGGAACACCCGAGTGATCGTGGTGCCGGGGATGGGCAGGGTGACCCGAGGTCCCTATCGCGTCCTCCGGCATCCAAACTACGTCGCGGTCGTCGTCGAGGGTTTCGCTCTGCCGCTCGTGCACTCCGCATGGATCACCGCCGTCCTGTTCACCATGGCCAACGCGGCCTTGTTGGTCGCGCGGATCGGCGCCGAGGACCGGGCGTTGGAAGCGCTGGAACCAGGCACCGGGCCGGCCCGCACGATCGTCCGTCGATGAAGGACCTGCTCGTCGTCGGCGGAGGCCCGTCCGGGCTGGCAACCGCCGTGTATGCGGCTCGCGCCGGGTTCGATGTGTCCGTCTGGGAAAGGCATGCCGGCGTGCTCGACAAGGCCTGCGGCGAGGGCTTGATGCCGGGCGCCGTCTCGGCCTTGTCCGGCATCGGCGTCGACCCGCCCGGTGTCGACTTGGCCGGGATCCGGTACGTCAAGGACGCCCGGACCGTCGCGGCGCCGTTCCGTTCCGGGGTTGGCCGGGGCGTCCGGCGCACCGCCCTGCATACCGCCCTGCGGAGGGCTGTGACGGCGTTCAGCGTCGACGTGGAGCAACGCTCCGTCACCGAGCTCCGCCTCGAACCAGCCGGCGTCGTGGTGAACGGGACGCGTTTCCGGTACGTCGTCGCCGCAGACGGTTTGCACTCGCCGATCCGGCGCCGCCTTGGGCTGGACGGGCCGCCGGCGCGACTCCGCCGGTTCGGCTTGCGTCGGCACTTCCGGTTCACGCCGTGGACGTCCTTCGTCGAGGTCCACTGGGCACCCGAGGTCGAGGCGTACGTGACACCGGTCGCGTTCGACCTCGTCGGAGTGGCCCTGCTCACCCGCGAGCGCGGCTCCTTCGACCAGCACTTCAAACGGCTACCGTCGCTCCAGGAACGCTTTCGTCACGCGGAACCCGCCGGTCAGGTGCTGGGCGCCGGGCCGCTTCTGCAGCATGTTCGCGCGCGCGTCGCCGGGCGAGTCCTACTCGTCGGAGACGCCAGCGGCTACATCGACGCGCTCACCGGCGAGGGGATCGCGCTCGGCGTCGCTCAGGCGCGGGCAGCCGTGGCGGCGATCGCGGCTGACGATCCAGCTCGGTACGAGGGCGACTGGCTACGGGTCACGCGGCGCTACCGGATGTTGACCTCGTCGCTCCTCGTCGGAACACAGCTGCGACCCTTGAGACAACTGCTCGTACCGACGGCGCAGCTTCTTCCGCGGGCGTTCGGAGCAGTCGTCGAGTCGCTGGCCCGACCCGCCTGAGGGGTGAAGCAGCACCCGCGTCCGAGACGTTGCGTCTCGGGCGATTCAGCGGACGGTCGAACGGCGAAGGGCTAGGGCGATCCCGGTGGCCGCGACGCCGACGAGCGCGAGCAGCGCCCATCCACGACCCTTTCCTCCGCTCAGGCCGCGCATACCGTCCGGGTTGCGGCGGTCGGTCCAGTGGCCCACCCGACCGGTTGTCCGCGACACCGCCCGCTCCGCGCGCTGCCACGCGCCTTCCCGTGCGCTGGTGGACGCGTCGCGTCCGAAGGTCTTGCTCACCCGCCGCAGGCCGCGCGTGATCGCTGGACGTGCTCGGTCTTCCTCCGGCCTCATCGACCCTCCTTGTGTCCCTACCACTTCCCCTTACCCGGGACGGGCCGACGCATACCTCTCGACGACCCGAGACAACGACCGTCTAGAAAACGTTCCAAGGCGTACTCCCGGTCGAGACCTCGTGTCGCGAAGCGGGGTCAGGACCGACGTCACCGTACCGGCGCGGGGCGAAGGCGTCCGGCTCTGACATCGAGGTCGGCACCGGCGAGGAAGCGCGATGGCGCCTAGTGTGGCCGACGTGGACCGCGCCCATGAACCCGGTTGCTGTACGCCGTCCCGTGAGCCCGAGCTGGCCCGACAGGATAGTGGGGAGGCACGGCTGACGGCGGCCGGCTCGCGGCATGTCGAGGCGACGGACCGGCACACCGTCGAGCAGTGCTCCGTTCCGGCTCAGGTCTTCGCCATGGGCGATGCCCAGGGCGACGGCAAGCCGGGCGACGGCGAACGTCCCGTCCACGACGTCGCAGTGGAGGCGTTCTCGATCGACGCCACGCCGGTGACGAATGCAGACTTCGGACGCTTCGTCGCAACGACCGGATTCGTGAAGGAGGCGGAGAGCTTCGGGTTCTCGGCGGGGTCCATCTGGCGGTAGCGGCGTCGGCCGAGGCAGTGATGGGTCCGGCGGCGGGTACACCCTGGTGGTTCGGAGTGCGCGGCGCGGACTGGCGACATCCGGGCGGACCGGAGTCCGGACTGGACGGTCTCGACGACCATCCGGTCGTCCACGTCAGCTGGAACGACGCCCAGGCCTACTGCGCGTGGGCGAAGCGGGCCCTGCCCACCGAGGCACAGTGGGAGTGCGCGTCGCGAGGCGGCCAAGCCCACAAGCGCTACCCGTGGGGTGACCAGCTGGAGAGCCCGCGCCACTGCAACATCTGGCAGGGTCGGTTCCCGGTCGTGAACACCCTGGACGACGGGTATCTCACGACCGCGCCGGTGCGCACGTTCCCGCCGAACGACTACGGCCTCTGGCAGACCGTCGGCAACGTCTGGGAGTGGTGCGCCGACTGGTGGAGCCCCTTCTCCTACGCCGCCGGTGCATCCCAGGACCCGACCGGACCCGACTGCGGCGAGCAGCGGGTCATGCGCGGTGGGTCATACCTGTGCCACGACTCCTACTGCAACCGCTACCGCAACGCGGCCCGCTCCTCCAACACCCCGGACTCCTCGATGGGCAACGCCGGCTTCCGCACGGTCGCCGCGGGTCAGACGACCTCGGCCACGGCTTCCATGACCAGATCGCCTAGTTCTACCGGATAGGTGAAGGGGTTGTTGTGCGATCCCGGCAGTACCCGAACGGTCGTGGCGGTGGTACCGGCGGACGCGGCGAGCGACCGGAGCCATCGTTCGGGGGCGAACG
>Ga0307291_1000172_pt1 | contig 17052 bp, 17 predicted proteins | sample ER_DNA_148_FD_194474 | JGI IMG/M metagenome (GOLD analysis project Ga0307291, IMG submission 194474) | Bulk soil microbial communities from the East River watershed near Crested Butte, Colorado, United States - ER_DNA_148 | ecosystem: Environmental > Terrestrial > Soil > Floodplain | place: USA...
CGAGGCGAACGCCTCGTTCACCTCGAAGGTCCCGATCTCCTCCAGTGACAACCCCGACCGGCGCAGGGCCGCCTCGGTCGCGGGGATCGGCCCCGTGAGCATGAACACCGGGTCGGAGCCCACCACGACCATGGTGTGCACCCGAGCCACGGGTGTGAGGCCGAACTGGCGGACCGCCCCCTCCGATGCCACCAGCAGCGCCGCGGCGCCGTCGGAGATCTGGCTGGCCAGGGCGGCCGTCAGCCGGCCGGTCTCGCCGATCGGCGCCAGCGCCGCCAACGCCTCCGGAGTCGATCCGCGCCGCGGTCCCTGGTCCTGGTCGAGGCCACCCACGGCGACGACCTCGTCGTCGAACAACCTCGCATCGGCCGCGGCCAGGGCCCGCCGATGACTCTCGAGGGCGAACTGCTCCATCTCCCCCCGGCTGATGTCCCACTTCTCTGCGATGAGCTCGGCGCCCCGGAACTGCGAGATCGGCTGTTCGCCGAACCGGCGCCGCCATCCCTCGCCGCCCCGCGGGTGCGCCATCCCGTGTTCGAGCCCGATCGTCGTGGGCGACGCGATCGGGACCTGGCTCATCACCTCGACCCCGCCGGCGACGACGAGGTCCTGGACGCCCGCCATGACCGCTTGCGCGGCGAAATGGACGGCCTGCTGCGAGGAGCCGCACTGCCGGTCGACCGTCGTCCCGGGGACGTGTTCCGGCAAGCCCGCCGAGAGCGCGGTGATGCGGCCGATGTTCGACGCCTGCGGCCCCATCTGGCCGACGCACCCCCAGACGACGTCGTCGACGGCGCTCGGGTCCGCGCCGGTGCGAGACAGCAGCGCCTCGATGACCGTTGCGCCGAGGTCGGCCGGGTGGATGCCCGACAACGCGCCGCCGCGCTTGCCGACCGGCGTCCGCACCGCGTCGACGAGGAACGCTTCAGCCATCGTCGTCCACCCAGGCCGGACGACGCTTGTCGAGGAAGGCACCGGCTCCTTCCGGGAGCTCCTCACCCAGGAAGAAGGCGAGGTTGAACAGCTGGGCAGCGTCGAGCGCCTGCGGCGCCGGCATGTCGGCCAGGACCCCGAACGCCTTGCGCCCCAGACGGATCGCATCCGGCGCCGCGTCGGTGAACCAGCTCGCGTACCGGTCGGCCTCGGCGTACAGCGCCTTGGTGTCGGTGCAGACCCGGGCCACGAACCCCAGCCGGTAAGCGTCGTCCACCGAGAGCGGCTGTCCGGTCATCATCATCTCTAGCAGCACCTTGCGCGGCAGCGACCGGGCGAGATGGGCGACGACGATCATGGGGAACAGCCCGATCCGCACTTCAGGGAGGGCGAAACTGGCTCGCGGAGTGGCCAGGACGACGTCGCAGATGCCGGCCAGCCCATCCCTCCGGCGTATGCGGGTCCGTCGACGAGCGCGACGAGGGGCTTGGGCGCCTGAAGTGCGAGCTGGTGCAGCTCGACGATCGCGCTCGGCCAGCCGTGGGCGGCGGGGGCCGACGATTCGGCCAGGTGGCGCATCTGCCGGAGGTCCCCCCCGGCCGAGAACGCCAAGCCCTCGGCGGCGATCGCCACCGATCGCACGGCCTCGTCCACCATCGCCTCGCGCACCGCGACAAGCAGCGCCGTGGACAGCTCCAAGTCGAGCGGGTTGCGCGACTCGGGCCGGTTGAGGGTGAGCACCGCCATGCTCCCGCGGCGCGAGACGACCACCGGGTCGCTCACGGCAGCTCCATCCGCAGCAGCCACGCATACATGACCTTGCCCAGGTGGTCGGAGCGCAGCGACATGGTGCCGCCACCGTCCAGGGCTCCGGTGAGCACGAAGTTCAGGGCACGGATGCTCGGCAGCTCGTAACGCGTGACCGACCCCGTCACCAGGTCGCCGTAGTGCGCGGCCACCCGCTCCTCGGTGAGGACGTCCCGTAAGGTCGCGTAACCGGCGTCGTCCCACGCAACGATGCCGACGTTGCACGTGTTGCCCTTGTCGCCGGACCGGCCGTGGGCGAGGTCGGCGACTCTCATCGGCTCGCCGTGGCCGGTTCGAGCATCTCCACGCGCTGCACGACGTGCTCGCGCGAGACCAGGCACGGCCAGATCGCGTACAGCTCCTTGAGCGGGGGCCGCGTTCCAACGCCCGCAACGCCGGCGGGCCCGTTGTTGTAGAGCGGCACACTCTCCGTGAAGACCTTGCGCGCCTCGGTGGCATCGGGGCAGCGGGCGGCGTAGCGGACCACGATCTCCGGAAGCTCCGGGTCGTCCGGCGGCGGCACCCGCGAGCCCCACATCGAGGTGTGTCCGGGGTACTCCACCAGCTCGTCCGTACAGCGGAACTGCGCCCGCTCCAGCCGCTTCCGCAGAAAGGCCAGTCCGCGCTGCGCCTTGGCGTAGGCGTCCGGCCAGGTGTAGGTGAACTGCGCCTCACCGACGAACCCGGCGCGGTAGCCCATGTTGACCTTGAGGGTCTCGGGACGCTCCCGCCCGGTGCCGCCGGCGATCCGGACCCGGTCGGGGCCCACCTCCTCGAGCGTCACCCCGGTGAAGTCCGCCGTGACGTCGGCGGTGAGGTAGCAGCCAGGGTCGAGGATCTCGTAAACCAGCTGCTCGCTGACTGTGCCGATGCTCACCTCGCCACCGGATCCGGGCGTCTTGGTGAGAACCGCCGTGCCGTCCTCGCCGACCTCGGCGATCGGGTACCCCAGCGTCTCGAGGCCCTCGACGTCGGCCCAGCCACCCGCATACAAGCCACCGGTCGCCTGGCCGCCGCACTCGATGGCGTGTGCGACGACCGTCGCCATCCCGAGCCGCGGCCAGTCGTCGAAGGACCAGCCGAACTCGTGGACCAGCGGGCCGAGGTAGAGCGCGATGTCGGTGACCCGGCCGCAGACGACGACGTCGGCGCCCCGGTCGAGGGCCTCGACGATCCCCTCGCAGCCCGTGTAGACCGCCGCGTGGGTGAGCCGGTCGCGCACCGTGTCGAGATCGGCACCGGTGTCGAGGTTCCGGAACGAGACGCCCTCCCGGGTGAGGTCGTCGATGCGGTCCTCGATGTCGTCGCCGAGGACGACGGCGATGCGGACCCCGGGGAGGTCGAGCTCGTCGCACAGCCGGCGGATGGCTCGGGCGGCGGCCTGCGGGTTTGCGCCACCGGCGTTGGTGACGACCTTGATCCCCTTCTCCAGACAGCCGCGGAGAGCGCCGCGGAGCAGATCGAGGACGTCGCGGGTGTAGCCGCGCTCGGAGTCGGCGGCGCGCTGCTTCGCCAGGATCGACATGGTCAGCTCGGCCAGGTGGTCGCAGCAGAGGTAGTCGATCTCGCCGCGTTCGACCATGTCGATGGCCGGCCGGACGCTGTCGCCCCAGAAGGCCATGCCCGCCCCCAGCCGGACGACCTTGCCGGTCATGCGGTTGTCAGTCCGAGGAGCCGGGCGAGGTTGTCGCCGAGGATCCCGTCGACCTCCTCCTGGGTCAGCGGAAGGGCCCGGATCGCCGCCATCTCGGCTGCGGGGTCCGCCATCGGCCAGTCCGACCCGTAGACGACACGGTCGGCACCGTGCCGTCGGATGATCGCGACGACGCGCTCGGGGTCGAGCTCGGCCATGGTCGGCGGCCACGACGTCTCAAGCGTGACCCTGGACCCGACGACGTGGTCCTCCGCCTCGTCGAGCCGGTGGTACCCGCCGAAGTGACAGGCGATCAGGGTGAGGTCGGGGAGGGCGTCGGCCAGTTGCCGCAGCAGCTTCGGTGCGCCCCGCTGGTTGGCCGCCTCGTCCTCGCCGGCCCCGACGTGAGTGACGACCGGCATACGCTCCTGCGCCAAGGCCGCGAGGATGTCGTGGACCCGGGGATCGTCGAGCGCGAGGTTCTGGAACAATGGGTGCAGCTTGACCCCGACGATCCCGTTGTCCTGCAACGACGTGACGTTCTCGTCGACACTGAGCTCGGGGTGGACCGTGCCCATCGGGACCAGCCGGTCTCGAGGCACCGTCCCGATGAACTCGTTGGTCCGAGCGACGGTCGACGCCTTGATCCCCACGCCCAGGGCCAGGCCCTTGTCGACGCCGGCCTCGTCCATCGTCCGCAGAAGACCGGAGAGGGTGCCGTCGAACCGCAGCGGCATCCCGGCCGGACGCTGAGCCTGCATGGCCTGCGCGATGTGGTCCGGCCACACGTGCAGGTGGCAGTCAAGAATCATGGCTGATCATGGCCTTGTCTTGCCGTGTGGTCCTTCACCAGCTTCTTGGCCAGCGAGTCGAGAATCACCTCGGTGGACCCTTCGTAGATCCGCATCGGGCGCGCCTCCCGGTAGAGCCGCTCGATCTTGCTCCCGCGCACCAGCCCGAACCGGCCCATCGACTGGACCGACCGGTCGACCACGCGGCTCGCCATCTCGGTCGCGCCCACTTTCGCCATCGACGAGAGATGCAGCGCGCCGAGCGGGTCCCGGGCCGCCGCCGCCGCGGCACGGTAGACGAGCGCCCGCGCCATCTCGATCTCGATCCAGCTGGTCGCGAGCGAGGCGGGTACACCTCCGAGGCGGGCGAGAGGCATACCGAACTGCTCTCGAGTGGTGGTATGCGCGAGCGCCTCGTCCAGGGCGGCCTGGGCCACGCCGACGGCCGCGCCACCGACGGAGACTCGGAAGGTGGCGAGCGTCGAGAGCATCAGCCGAAAGCCGTTGGCCTGCTCCCCGAGCCGGTGGTCGAGCGGGACGCGCACGTCCGCGAAGACGACGTCGCCCAGCACATGGGGAGCGATGATCTGGTGCGGTGCCGTGACGGTCACCCCGGGGGACGAGGCCGGGACCAGCACCAGCGAGTACGCCTCGCCCTCGCGGCACAGGACGCTGTAGAAGTCGGCGTCGCCCGCGTTGGTGATGAAGGACTTGTGCCCGTTGACGACGATCTCGTCGCCGTCCATCACGGCCGTCGTCGTGATCGCGCGCAGGTCGGACCCCACGTCGGGCTCGGTGAGTGCGAGCGCGCCGATGGCGTCCAGGCTGGCGACCTTGGGCAGCCACGTGTCGCGCACGGCGTCGGACCCGTGGTGCGACACGACGAAGCTGCCGATGCCTTGCATCGCGAACATGGAGTCCAGGTGGGCGCTTTCGTAGGCCAGCGCCTCACGGACGACCGTCACGGCGAGCGAGTCGACGGTCTCGAACCGGCCGCCGTAGCGCGCCGCGACCACCACGTCGACCAAGCCGGAGGCGGCTAGTCGCTGCCGGACGTCCGGGTCGAACCGGTCCGCCTCGTCGGCGCGGGCCGCGACATCGGCGCAGGCGGCGCCCAGGGCGCGCGCCTCGCGCTGCAGCTCGACGTAGTGAGCCGGGAGCTCGAAGGACGGAGCGTCCGTCACTGCAGCCCCTCAGGCACCCTCTGGTTGAAGGTCCGGCCTAGCAGCTCCGCAGCGATGCGGGTCCGCTGGATCGCGGGCGTGCCGCCGGCGATGGCCCAGCCGTGCGCGTCGCGATGCAGCCGCTCGATGCCGAACTCCTCGCTGTAGCCGTTGCCGCCGTGCAGCTGCATGGCCTGGTCGCTCACCTTCTTGGCCATCTCGTTGGCGAACACCTTGGCGACCGACACCTCGAACGGGACGGGTAGCCCGTTGCCGGCGTTGATGGCGGCCCGGTAGATGAGCAGCCGGGCCGCCTCGACCTGGGTCGCCATGTCGGCGAGGACCATCTGGACGTTCTGGAACTCGATGAGCGGGCGACCGAACTGCCGCCGCTCCTGGACGTAGGCCTTAGTCCGGTCGAGGGACGCCTGCCCGATGGCCAGGCTCATCGTCGCGTTGCCGAGTCGCTCGATGGAGAAGACGCCGAACAGCTGCTTGAAGCCCCCGGCCGCGATGACCAGGTTGTCGGACGGCACCCGCACGTCGTCGAAGTAGAGGTCGGCGCTGGGGATCCCGCGGAATCCCATCAGCTTCTCCGGGGCACCGAAGCTGAGGCCCGGGGTGTCCTTCGGGACGCGAATCGCTCCAATGCCCTTGGCTCCAGGAGCGTCGCTGAGCCGGCAGTAAACGAGGTAGTCGCTCGCGTGGCCGCCGTTGGAGATCCACCGCTTGTTGCCGTTGATGACGTAGTCGTCGCCGTCGAGCCGAGCACGGGTCCGCATGTCGGTCGCAGCCGAGCCCGCCTCGGGCTCGGAGATGCCGATGGCCATCATGATCTCCCCGGTGACGACCTTGGGGAGGATGTCTTTCTTCTGCTGCTCCGTGCCGAAGAACTCGATGACGCGACACGGACCTGTGTTGGCCTCGAAGACCTGGAAGGCCGCGGGTCGGCACTGCTTACCCAGCTCCTCCTGGACGATCAGCGCGTCGAGCAGCGTGCCGCCGTGGCCGCCGTACTCCTCGGGCAGCACCATGCCGAGGAAGCCGAGCTGGGCCAGCCGCTGCACCTCCTCGTCGGGAACCGGGGTGCGGTCACGGTCCCACTCCGCCGCCTTCGGCGCGTACACCTCGCGCGCCACCTCGGCGGCGAGCTCGCGCAGCGAAACCTGCTCCGGTGTCAGTTCGAAACCAGCCAAGAGGTCCCCCGTTCGTGCGGGAATGACAGTGATGATGGTGACCTATCTATGATCACCATAGTGATAGATTACGGTACGTCAAGAGGTAGCACCATCGCCGAGACGACGGAGAGTCAATGAGTGACCCGGCCGAGCCCAGCGCAGCCGCCCGTCCGACGATCCGCCTCGACGGCAAGGTGGCGGTGGTCACGGGAGGCAACCGCGGCCTGGGTCGGGAGATGGCGCTCGGGTTCGCTCGGGCCGGCGCCGACGTCGTCGTCGCGAGCCGGCACGAGGACGCGTGCGCAGAGTTCGCAGCAGAGCTGCGGGACCGGTTCGGCGGCCGCACCCTGGGTGCAGCCGTGCACGTCGGCCGTTGGGAGACGTTGGACCCGTTCGTCGAGCGCGTCTACGCCGAGATGGGCGCGGTCGACGTGCTGGTGAACAACGCGGGCATGTCGCCGCTCTACGACTCCGTCGACGCGGTCACGGAGGAGCTCTTCGACAAGGTCGTGGCGGTCAACCTCAAGGGGCCGTTCCGCCTCAGTGCGCTCGTCGGCACGCGGATGGCGGCGGGCCGCGGCGGTTCGATCGTCAACATCTCCAGTGCAGGAGCCGTGCACCCGCGTCCACAGATTCTTCCGTATGCGGCGGCCAAGGCCGGTCTCAACGCGCTCACCGTCGGGTTCGCGCACACCTTCGGACCGACGGTGCGGGTGAACGCGATCATGGCTGGAACGTTCCTGACCGACGTCAGCAAGGCGTGGGACATGGACGCGTTCGCCGAACGGGCGAAGGGGTTCGCGTTGGAGCGCGGCGGTGAGCCGCAGGAGATCGTCGGCGCGGCGCTCTATTTGGCCAGCGACCTGTCCAGCTACACGACCGGGTCGATCCTCACGGTCGACGGCGGCCAGCCCTGACCGGTCCGCACCGGTTCGTGCGAGATGGAGCCGGAACCCCGTGCGGTTCAGAGCACGAACAGGTCAGCCGAGAAGCTCGCGGAGCACCTCGTCGGTGTGCTGGCCGACCGTCGGGACGCCTTCGTACGTGGGGCCGGCGTACCCCTCGAGGTGCAGCACCGGTCCCGGCGTGAGCACCCGGCCCAGCGCCTGGGAACCGGTCAGCTCGACGAGCGTGCGCACCTGATAGTGAGGGTCCTCGACGATGTCGCTCGCATCGTTGACCTGGCTGCACACCACCTCGTGGTCGTCGAGGATCTTCAGGACCTCGGCCCGCGGCCTCTCCGCCACCCAGCCGGTGACCAGCGCCTGCAGCTCGTCGTTGTGCCGCATCCGGACCTCGTTCGTGGCGTAGCGCGGGTTGTCGATGAGCTCCGGCGACCCCATCGCCGCGAACAGCCGCTTGGCGATCACCTGGTTCGACGCCGCGATCGACAGCCACTTGCCGTCGGCCGCCTGGTAGACGCCCCGCGGGGAGGCCGAGCCCGTGCCGTTCCCGACCCGTCCCTGGACGAACCCCGTTCCGGTGTAGTTCATGATCATGTCGCCGACGATGAACATCAGCGGCTCGTAGAGCGCCACGTCGACGTGGTCGCCCTCACCGGTACGCTCCCGCCGGAACAACGCCATGGCCGTCCCCATGGCCGCGGCGATGCCGGCGATCGAGTCGGCGAAACCGAAGGGCGGAGACGTCGGCGGGGTCTCCGGCCAGCCGTTGATGTACGCGAAGCCGCTTCCGGTCTCCGCTACCGTCCCGAAGCCGGGTTTGCCGCTGTTCGGCCCGTACTGGCCGAACCCGCTCACGCTGGTCATGACCAGTCCGGAATGGTCGGCGGACATCGCCTCGTATCCCATCCCCCACGTCGACATCCGCCCTGGCCGGAAGCTCTCGATGACGACGTCGACCTGCCCGATGAGACGGCGCACGGTGTCTCGGTCCGTGTCGCTGCGCAGGTCGAGCGCCACCGACCGCTTGCCGGAGTTGAGCCGGGCGAACCCGAAGGACTGGCCGTTCTTCATCGGCGTCCACTGCCGGGCGTAGTCGCCGGTCCCCGGGTCCTCGACCTTGACGACGTCTGCACCGAAGTCCCGCAGCATCCGACCGCAGGTCGGTGCCGCGTACATCGTGCCGAGCTCGAGGACCCGCACCCCGGCGAGCGGGCCGCCCGAGCGCTCGTGCTTCATCGTATCCACATCACACTCTCCACTGGATGTGCTTGACCTCGAGGTACTCGCGCATACCCCACTCCCCCAGCTCCCGTCCGACACCGGACCGGCCGTAGCCGCCGAACGGCGCATCCGGACGCATGGCACCCCCGCCGTTGATCCAGACCGTCCCGGCGCGGATCTGCTCCGCGATGCGGCGCGCCTCGGCCGGGTCGTTGCACCAGACGTTCGCGGCCAGCCCGTATGCGGTGTCGTTCGCGAGCCGGATGGCCTCCTCGGTGTCCTTAAAGGGCAGAATCACCGCGACGGGTCCGAAGATCTCCTGCTGCACGGCGCGGGCGTCGGGTGGGAGGTTGCCGAGCAGCACCGGGTTGACGAACCAGCCCTTCTCCGGCAGCGGTTTCGTAACCTCGAGAAGCTTCCGACCTCCGGCCGCCACCGAGTCGTCGATGAAACCGAGCACGCGCGCCCTGTGGTCGGGGCGGATCATCGGGCCGACGTTCGTCGCCGGGTCCCAGGGATCGCCGACCTTCATCTGGTCGAACGCCGCGGCGCCCGCTTCGAGGAACTCGTCATACCTCGACTGGTGAACCAGGAGCCGGGCCAGCGCCGCACAGCCCTGACCGCCGTTTCGCGACCACCGCAGGTGCATCTCGACGGCGATCTGCTGCACGTCGACGTCGGGCATGACCAGGCTCGGCGACTTGCCGCCGAGCTCGAGGGTGACGCCGACGAGATTCTGCGCGGCCTGGGACATGATCTTCGAGCCCACCGCGTCCGACCCCGTGAAAGAGACCCGGTCAACGCCGGGATGCGTCGTGAGCCGCTCGCCGACGTCGGGCCCGCCGATGACGACGTTCATGACGCCCGGCGGTAGGCCGGCCTCCTGGATGAGGTCGCCGAGCAGCAGCGTCGTCAGCGGCGTGCGCGGTGACGGCAGGAGTACCACGGTGCAGCCGGCCGCCAAGGCCGCGCCGAACTTGAAGACCGCGAGGTTGAGCGGGTAGTTGTACCCGGTGATCGCGGCGACCACGCCGACCGGCTGGTGGACGACGTCACTCTCGGTCGGCGCCGGCTTGTCGTAGCCGCCAAGGTGGACGGTTCGGTCGAGGTTCGCGGCGTCGGCGGCCCAGCGCAGGTGCTCCTGGACGGCCATCTTGACCTGGAGGTACTCGGCGAGCGAGACCGGCGTGCCGACCTCGTTGACGATGGACGGCAGCAGCCGATCGGCGGCCGCCTCGAGGACGTCGGCGAACCGGTGGATGTGGCGCGAGCGCTCCTCTCCCGAAAGGGCGGACCACATCGGGAACGCGGCGCGAGCGGCCGAGACCGCCGCGTCCACCTGGTCCGTGGACGCACCCCCCACGGTGGCGATGACCGCCTCGGTGGCCGGGTTGAACACCTCCCAGGTGTCGCCGTCGGGCTGCTTCATCTCCCCGCCGATGAGCAGGGTCCGCGTGTCGGGAACCCAGTCGCGAAGGGGGTGCTGGGCGGTCGTCGTGGCGGTCATCGGGAATTCCTCTCAGTAGCTGCGGGGCAGCCCGAGCACGTGCTCGCTGACATAGTTCAGGACCATCTCCTGGCTGATCGGCGCGATCCGCATGAGCCGCGCCTCGCGGAAGTAGCGCTCGACATGGAACTCCTTGCCGTAGCCGAACCCGCCGTGCACCTGCAGGGCGACGTCGGCGGCGTAGAACCCGGCCTCGGCGCACAGCCACTTGGCGTAGTTGGCCTCCGCGCCGCAGGGCAGCCCCTGGTCCACCATCCAGGCGGCCTTGTTGAGGACCGCCTCCGCGGCCTCGATCCGGATCTTGGCCTCGGCGAGCTGGAAGGCGATCCCCTGGTTCTGCCCGATGGGGCGCCCGAAGACGATGCGCTCCTTCGCATACTGGGTGCCCCGCCGCAGCGCGGCCTTGCCGAGGCCGAGCGCCGCGTTGGCCGAGATGACCCGCTCGGCGTTGAGGCCGCCGAGGATGGCCTTGAACCCGCCGCCGACCTCGCCGACGACGTCCTCGTCGGCGACGAAGAGGTCGTCGATGAACAGCTCGTTGGTGTCGACGGCGTTGCGTCCCATCTTGGGGATCGGCCGGATCGACACGTGGTCGCGGTCCATCTCGGCGAACATGAGGGTCATGCCGGCGGTGCGCTTGGCGCCGGGTTCGCGGGGGCTCGTCCGGCACAGCAGCAGCATCCGCTCGGCCTCGAGCGCCTTGGTGATCCAGACCTTCTTGCCGGAGACCCGCCAGCCGTCGTCGACCTTCTTGGCGAACGTCGAGATGTTCGTCGTGTCGGTGCCGGCGTCCGGCTCGGTCACGGCGAACGACGTGTGCAGGTCGCCGGTCACGACGCGGGGCAGGAATCGCTGCTTCAAGTCCGCGGTGCCGTGGTGGATGATCGGCTCGAACCCGAAGATCCCGATGTGCACGGCGCTGCAGCCGCCCATCCCCGCGCCGGACGCGGAGATCTCCTGCTCCACGATGGCCGCCTCGGTGACGCCGAGCCCGCCGCCGCCGTACTCCTCCGGGACGGTCAGGCCGAGCCAGCCGCCCTTGGCGACGGCGTCGTAGAACTCCCACGGGAACTCGTGGCTGGTGTCGTGCTCCATCCAGTACTCGTCCGGGAACGCCTTGCACATGGTGCGCACGGCGTTACGGATGTCCTCGTGGATCGGGTCCGGGGTGTAGTCGACCACCGCTGGCTCTCCTCGTGTGTATGCGCGTCCGCTCGCCTCACCGGGCGGCGACGGCTGTCCGGTCGTAGGTATCGGTGGTGATGCCCTCGTCGCGCAGGACCGACTTGCGGACCTTCTCCGACGGGGTCTTGGGCAGCGCGTCGACGACGCGGAGGAAGCGCGGGATGGCGAAGGCCGGGATCTTGCCGTCGCACCATCGCAGCACCTCGTTGGGGTCGACCGGCTCGCTCACGACCACGACGGCCAGGACCTCATCCTCGCCGGCCTCCACGTCGGCCGGGACGCCGAGCACAGCGCACTCGGTGACGGCCGGGTGCTGGAGCACGGCCTGCTCGACCTCGTACGAGCTGATGTTCTCGCCGCGGCGGCGCAGCGCGTCCTTGTAGCGGTCGACGAAGTAGAACCAGCCGTCCTCGTCGCGTCGCAGCGCGTCGCCGGTGTGGAACCAGAGGTTCCGCCACGCCTCCACGGTCTTCTCCGGCATGTTGTAGTAGCCGTTGCTGCAGGTCCACGGGTGGACCGGCCGCACGACGAGCTCGCCGACCTCGCCGACCGGCACCTCGCGGTCGGTCTCGGGATCGACCAACCGGATGTCGAACCACTCGGCGTTCTGCAGTCCCGCGGCACCCGCCGGTCGCGGTACGCCGTAGGGCGACATGATGGGCGCGCACGTCTCGGTGAGGCCGAAGGCGTCGAGGAACGCCTCGATCCCGTAGCGCTCCCTGAACTCTTCCACGATCGTGCTGGCCGTCGGCGCCGCATACACCGCTCGCAGCCGGTTGTCGCGGTCGTTCTCGCGAGGCGGTTGCTTCCACGCGAAGTCCATCATCACGCCGACGAAGTTGGTGACGGTGACCCCGGAGTCGCGGACATGGTCGATCCATCGGCTCGCGCTGAACTTGCGGCGGATCACGGCGCGGCCCCCGGCGACGATCACCGGGTAGACGGCCATGAACGTCGCGTTGCCGTGGAACAACGGTGTCGTCGTGAGATACACGTCGTCGGACGTGAGCCGAGTGAGGCTGACGACGATCTGGGCGAAGAAGTACAGCTGCGAGAAGGGCATCGCGACGCCCTTGGACGGCCCTGTGGTTCCGGACGTGTAGAAGATCGCGCCCAGGTCCTGCGGCTTCGGCGCCGGCAGCGGGACGACGTCACCCTCCTCGAGCGACTCCCATGGCTCGGCCGACCAGCCGTTCTCACGGAGCAGCGCCACCGCCTTGTCGCGATCGCCCAGGCCGCTGTCGACGACCCAGAACCGCTCGACCATCCGGGCGTGCTCGGCCACGGCGACCCACCGCTCGGCCTGGACCTCGTCGATCACCGCAAACCGGGCCTGAGCGATCGCCAGCTGATGGCGCAGGAACTCTCCCTCGTAGTTGGTGTTGATCGGAACCTCGACGAGGCCGCCGACCGCGGTGCCCCACCAAGTGCGAACGAAGTGGGACGAGTTCTGTGCCATGAGAACGACCCGGTCCCCCGCCTTGGCGCCTGAGCGGTACAGCGACGAGGCGACGTGCTCGGCGGCATCGAGGGCCTGGGCATATGTGTAGGTGACACCCTCTTCGGGGAACTCCAGACAAACCGCGTCCGGTCGCTCCGCCGCGTGGTGGCGCAGCACGTGGCCGAGCGTCCACGTCTCCGGGTCGGGGAAGGCCGGGACGAGGTCGGTATAGACCAGCGGTCCAGGCGTCATGTCGACACTCCGGCGGCGGTCGGGGCCAGCAGCGCCTCGTCGATGTCGCGGCGGGGGGTGATCGCGGTGATGGCCGGGACGATGTCGCGGCCCCACCGGTCGAGGGTGGCGACGGTCTCGTCGGCGGTCATCGTCGGCCACTGCGGGCGGACCAGCAGCGGGTCGACCGGCAGCGCGGTGACGTAGTCGGTCAGCTGCGCGATGACCTCGTCCGGCGACCCGATGACGGCGTGCCCAGACACCGCCTTGGCGAACTCGTTCTCGAGGTCGGTGTCTTTCATGACGTCAAGGCCCTTGGCGGCGTAGGTGAGATACCGGCCCTGGGCGACCCGCGCATACTCGACCATCGCCTCCTCGCGCGTGTCGGCGACGAGGCAGTTGCGGCGCAGCGGCTGCGGTCCGAACTCCCTGCCCCGTAACGCGAATCCGTCGCGGACGATCGCGTAGCGCCGGGCCACCTCCTCTTTGGGCGTTTCCGGCGGACAGGCGTAGGCGTCGCCGTACTTCCCCGCCCGACGGACACCGGCCTCCGCGTGGGCGCCGATCCAGATCGGTGGGTGGGGTTTCTGGACCGGGAAGAGGTGGGGGTGGACGTCCTCCAGGGTGAAGTACTTCCCGTGGAAGGTGACGTCCTCCTCCGTCCAGAGCAGCTTCATCAGCTCGAGCGACTCGTCGAACCGGCCGGCGCGCTCCTTGTACGGCACGCCGAGGTAGTCGAACTCCTCCGGCCGGTACCCGAGGCCGGCACCGAAGACGAGCCGGCCCTCGGTGACGACGTCGAGGGTCGCGATCTCCTCCGCGAGCATGACCTGGTGGTAGAGCGGGGCGATGACGATCTGGGTGACCAGCCGGACGTTCGGGTCGACCTCGGCGGCGAGGCGAGCGAGGAGCGGCACCGGCTGGAGCCAGCGCAGATCGCCGTACAGGAAGTGCTGACCGATCGCGATGTACGTGAACCCGTTGCGCTGCGCGGCTTCGACGATCCGCAGCACATCCCGGAACTGGTCGCTCGGCGAGACCGACCGCGGGACGTCGCTGAGCAGCAGCCCGACCTGCACCATGCGTGACCTTCTCTCTCGTTCCTTCGTCTCCGCGGACCTAGGCCTGCGCGGGAAGCCCGCCGCTGTCCCAGCCGCCGTCCACAGGCAGCACGACGCCCGTGATGTAGCTCGCCCTCGGCGACGCGAGGTAGACCACCGCGTCGGCGATCTCGGACGCTTTGCCGATGCGGCCCATGGGGATCCGGCGAAGGTACCCGTCCATCGACGCGCGGCCGCTCGCGACCATCGCCTGCTGCATCTCCGTCTCGATGCTCCCGGGCGCGACGGCGTTGACGCGGACGCCCACCGGCGCCCACTCGACGGCTAGCGACCGGACCAGACCGTTCACGCCGGACTTCGAGGCGCAGTATGCGGCGCGCGCGCCGAAGCCCTGCGACCCGCAGATCGACGAGAGCATGACGATGCTGGAACCCGCACGGAGGTAGGGGTAGGCCGCCTTGGCGCCGAGGAACGCGGCACGCAGGTTGACGCCGAGGATCCGGTCCCACTCCTCGACGGGGAACTCGGCGGTCTCACCAGGCGTCACGACGCCCGCGTTGAGGACGACGGTGGCCAGTCCCCCGCCGGCCTCGGCGGCGCGCCGGAACGCGTCCTCGAGGACGTCGGCCTCGCCGACGTCTCCGACCACTCCCGCGTGACCGGCGCCGAACCGTTCCATGACGTCGCGCACCGAGTCGTCGAGGTCGACGCCGAGCACGGCTGCCCCGTTCCGCGCGAAGGCCTCCGCGATGGCCTTACCCAGGCCTCGAGCGGCACCGGTCACGACGACTCCGCGGGAGGGCGATGGCTCGGCTACCGCCTGCACGTCTGCCGTCGTCACCTGCGTCATGCGCTTCCTCCTTGCGCGTCCTGCGACGGTAACACCATCATCCAGTTCCTGACAATGATGCGCCTAGATCACGCATTGGTATGCGTCGAGCCGACGTGGGTGTACGTACCCGTCGAGACGGGCAGGGTGAGCATCCGCTCGACGGTGATCTTTTTGTGGGCGAGGCGGTGCTCATCCCCGTCGACGACGTGGACGTCGTCGTAGTAGCCGAAGATCATCCTCGTCTCGGTGGGATCGAACATGGTGGCCTGGAAGTAGGCGTGCGTGGTGACCGTTCCGTCCTCAGCCGGATCGGCTGTGACGTTGGTGACGACGTGCTTGCACACCTCCGTGGCCGAGGCGTTCTGGGCACGGTAGACGTCCAGGAAGGGTTCGATTCCGTCGGTCGGAGGGACGGCGCCCCGGGTCATCCTGATGTCCGGTAAGGAGATCTCCCGAAGCGTGTCGAGGTCGCCCTCGTCGACGGCCCGGGCATACCGGAAGTAGAGCCGCGCGGCCCGCGCGGTCGTCGTGGCCGGGTCGCTGCTGGTGTCGGCCGGCGTGGTGGTGGTCATCTCGCGGTCAGTCCTCCATCGATGGGAATCGTTGTGCCGGTCACGAAGCCGGCGTCGTCGCTGGCCAGGAAGGCGACCACACCGGCGATCTCGTCGGGTGTAGCCGGTCGGCCCAAGGGGACCGTGCTGACGAAACCGGCCATGAGGTCGGCGATGTCGGCGCCGGGGTCGCGGCCGAAGAAGGTGGGCAGCATCGGCGTGTCCACCGGGCCCGGGCAGATCACGTTGACGCGCACGCCCTCCGGCCCACCCACGAGGGCCAAGGCTCGAGCGAACGCGGTCAGGGCGCCCTTGGTGAGCGAGTACAGCGGGCTGAACGGCGACCCGACGAGGGCCGCGGTCGACGCGGTGAAGACGACCGAACCCTTGCCCTCGGATTTGCGGAGCAGCTCCCAGCCGAGGGTCGCCGCGTAGAACGCGGTCTTGACGTTGACGTCGACCGCGCGCTGGAAGTCCGCCTCGGAGACGTCGAGACCGCCGGCGCCGGGCATACCGACCTGGCTGTGCAAGACGTGGAGCCGGCCGTGGTCGGCCTCGATGCCGGCGAAGAAGTCGGTCAGTGCCGTGGTGTCGGTGGCATCGAGTTGGTGTGCGGAGGCGAGGTCTCCGTTGGTGGCGGCCTGATCGGCGACGGCGACCGCCGCCGCCTCGGAGAGGTCGGCGACGTGGACGTCCGCGCCCTCGGCGGCGAGGCGAAGGGCGATCGCGCGCCCCATCCCCGAGCCGCCGCCGATGACCGCGGCGACCCGGCCTTCGAGCCGGCGCGTCACGTGCTGTTCCCGTGACGAGTCGAGGTCACCCGCTCGGTGATCGGGGAGAAGAAGCCGACCAGGAACGGGTCGGGCTCGAGCGTGTCCGAGACGGACACCACCGGCTGACGGCCCGCAGTGAGGGCCTCGGCGCGCTCGGCTCGTTGCCAGCGGAACTGGGCGTAGGCGGTCTCGAGCTCCTCCTCCGGGATCTCGTAGATCGCGAGATAGCGGTATGGGCAGGGCGGCGCACCCTCGAGATCCGCCTGGCGGAACCGCTGCGCGGAGAGGAACCCGTCGAGCCGGTCGATGGTCTCGATCATGTGGACGTCGCTGTACCACCGGTTGAACGGCTCGTCCTGGCCCGGCTTGGCGTTGCTGAGGACGACCATGAGGTGCGGGTTCACTGGGCCTTGGCGGCGGGCCCGGAGGAGACCGGGTCGCCGGGGCCGCCGCGCCCGTTGCCCGGCATCTTTCGGGAGTCGTGGCTGACGGCGACGGCGACGGGACGGACCTCGACGACGACCCGCTTCGGGCTGTCGAGCAGCCGGGCGAAGGACCCGGGGTCAGCCGGCTGCATCCGAGACGTGAACCTCTCGAAGAACCACTCCTTGGTCGGCGGGTCGCGGTGAACCAGCGCCACCCCGCGGATCGCCAGCATCTGACGGCCGGGGCTGCCGGTCCCCGCGTTGGACACGACCAGCGTCACCCGGGGGTCGGCGGCGAGCGACCTGGCGTGCGGTCGGCTCTCCACCGCGGTGAGCCAGAAGGCGCCGTCGGCGCGGACGAAGCTCATGATGACCCCGCTCGGCCAGCCCTGCTCGTTCGTGAAGACAAACGTGC
>Ga0307291_1000183_pt1 | contig 16321 bp, 20 predicted proteins | sample ER_DNA_148_FD_194474 | JGI IMG/M metagenome (GOLD analysis project Ga0307291, IMG submission 194474) | Bulk soil microbial communities from the East River watershed near Crested Butte, Colorado, United States - ER_DNA_148 | ecosystem: Environmental > Terrestrial > Soil > Floodplain | place: USA...
TTCAGGAACGGGCGCGAGGTCACCGACGATTCGCCGAAATGCGAGCCCAGTAGTCCGGTGCCGGGCTTCGATGTCCGCTACCAGCGACTGTTCTACAAGGACGGCTCGGTTGTCCGCCGAGAGAATTTCAAGTGGACGTATGCACCGACTGACAAGGTCACCTGCAAGAAACCCTAGAGCAGCTGACCTCACTGTGGGGGAGCTAGATAGTGGTAGCGGTGATGATGGGCGAACCCCAGCGTGGTGTACGCGCCAATGGCTGGCTCATTGACAGTCGCGACCTGTACGTAGGCGAATCGCGCGCCCTGCCGAGCCGCCCAATGCCCAAGTGCGGCCATCATCGCTGTTGCCAGCCCGCGCCGACGATGATCAGGATGGGTCCAGATCGACGCGAGCCCCAGCCAATCCGCGCTGCGATGGCCGCGCGCAATGGCCACCAGCTCGGGATGATCAGATACGTGATCACCGGCAGCGGCGGCATAAGCACGGGGCGGGCTGCCATCCAAGATCATCCGGACGATCGTCGGATCGGCCGAGTTCGGCCGGCTGCGCTGAAAGGCCTCTTCCCAGTCCGGTTCCAGTCTCTCTGTGACCGGCATCCTCGACTGAGCAGGACGGGCAAGCAGGAAATCAGCCAAACGGCAGACGAGCACAGCTGTTGGCTCGCGGGTGGCGATCCAGCCGAGGTCTTCCAGCGCGTGTTCCTCCGGCGAATCTTCGATCACTTGGGCCATCGGAGGGATGCCGTGAGCCGCCGCGTACGCGATGATCTGCTCAACGGCCTCCTGGGGCCCCACTCCGGGATCACCAACGGCATGACATGAGTTGGCGCGCCCCGTAAAGCCGCCGCCGGCGCGCAGGGTCCATTCACCGAGAGGCTCGTGCCAGGCCAACCAACTCGACAGCGTGTGCCGCTGCAGATCGTGAGCGGAGATCCGCCGCGGATCGCCGCCTCCGGGCGCCGCGGGTGCCCGGCGCGCGGCGATGATCATGGACCTGTCGATGATGTGCGCGGTCGCATCATGGGTTATGAGTCGGACTGTCACTGAGTCAAGAGCCTCGATCCACCCGATGACGTCAGTCGCTAGGCCGCCAGGTAGCCAATATCGCACCACCCACCGCTCGTCGAGCATCGCGCCGGCGAGCGGATCGCGTCTTGGAGCGGCCACCAAACTCGCCTTTCGGACCTGGACCTTAGTGAGCAATGCTTCCGAAAGGCGTGATACTAGGCGATGAATACTGGGGTTGTTCGCTCGCGCGACGACCCACCAGCAAAATTCGAGGAGCGAATCCGTGACGTACGTCATTGCGCAGCCGTGTGTGGACCTCAAGGACCGGGCCTGCGTCGAGGAATGCCCGGTCGACTGCATTTATGAGGGTAACCGGATGCTCTATATCCACCCTGACGAATGTGTCGACTGTGGCGCGTGCGAGCCGGTCTGCCCGGTGGAGGCGATCTTCTATGAAGATGACACGCCGGAAGAGTGGAAGGAGTACTACAACGCCAATGTCGACTTCTTCTCCGATCTGGGTTCCCCCGGTGGCGCGGCCAAGCTCGGTGTGATCGACAAAGATCATCCGTTGATCGAGAGCTTGCCCCCGCAAGAGCATGACGAGTGACGCCACTCGAGTCATCACTGGGCCGTGTTGACCGAGGTTCCGCCACGACGCTAGCGGCGGCCCTCCCGGACTTTCCCTGGGACACGATCGCGGCGGCAAGGGCGACAGCGGCTGCGCATCCCGGCGGAATTGTTGACCTTTCGGTCGGAACGCCGGTCGATCCCACTCCAGAGCTCGGGATGCGGGCATTGTCACGCGCGGCAAACAGCCCGGGATATCCCCTGACGTCGGGCACCGCCGAACTACGCGACGCGATTGTTTCCTACCTGACGCGACGTTGGGGTGCCGCTGACCTGGATCCCGAGGCGACCTTGCCGGTCATCGGTACGAAGGAACTGGTGGCCTGGATGCCCACCTTGCTGGGCCTAGGCCGCGATGATCTTGTGGTCTACCCGACCATGGCGTACCCGACCTATCTGGTCGGTGCCAAGATCGCCGGCTGTCGGGCGGTCGCCTGCGACGACCTCGACCAGCTCGGGAACGCGAGGCCAGCGCTGATCTGGATCAATTCACCATCGAACCCGACGGGCCAGATTCTCGATCCCGAGGCGCTGAAGCATCGTGTGAGCTGGGCCCGCGAGCATGGCGCGCTGGTTGCCTCCGACGAGTGTTACGGGGAATTCGGTTGGGATACTGAGCCGATCTCGGTGCTGCATCCGGAGATCAACGATGGACGCCACGACGGGCTGCTTGCCCTGCATTCCCTCTCCAAGCGCTCGAACGTTGCCGGCTACCGGGCCGGGTTCGTGGCGGGTGATCGACATGTGATAGCCGACCTACTGCTGATCCGCAAACACGCAGGAATGCTGGTACCTCGTCCGATCCAAGAGGCGATGATCGACTTGCTTGGCGATGATGATCATGTCGCACAGCAGCGGGCGCGATATCTCAAGCGCCGCGCCATGCTGCGGCCGGCGCTGGAAACAGCCGGCTTCCGGATCGAGCACTCCGAGGGAGCGATATACCTCTGGGCCACCCGCAACGAGAGCTGCCATGCGTCGGTGGATTTCCTCGCACGCCTCGGCATCTTGGTCGCGCCGGGTGACTTCTACGGACCGACCGCCGGGCGGCACGTACGCGTCGCCTTGACTGCGACAGATGAGCGGATTGCCGCCGCCGCAACGCGTTTGCTCAACGGCTCCTTCAGCGAAGGGTGATCTCGACGCGCTGACTCTTCAGCGTTGGAGAGCTTTCCTGCCAATCGGGGAGATTGAAGTCCTGAGTTTGCCAGGAGCGTTTCCCGATCTTCACCGTCGTCACGCCGTACGAGGCGGCATTGGCAACGGCATAGTGCGCGTACGCCCAGGCCCGTCGCTCGCTCCGGGCACGAATGGTGATCACCTTGCCGTCGGCGGAGTCGTCGATCGTGCCGAACGTCCGCTGCATGGCAGCGCGCAAACCCTTGACATCTCCTGCAGTACCACTCCGGTCCAGGCAGCTGAATCCAGCCGCTGACTGACCTGTCAAGGCGCTGGCGAGCACCCGGCCATCCTGTTCATGATCGCGATACGCCTCCGGATGCCCACTATTTTGCACCTTTTGGGCGACGTCGTTGATGTCATCGCTCTCCCAGTTCTTGATCTTGACCAGGGCGTCATAAAACCTCCCGGTCGAATAGTAGGGATCCATCAGCTGCTGCTTGGTGCCCCAGCCCTGCGAAGGGCGTTGCTGGAACAGGCCAACGGAGTCGCTGTCGCCGTAGTCAAGGTTGCGGATGCCGGATTCTTGATAGGCCGTCGCAAGGGCGATGGAAGCAGCGCGGGGCGGCAGACCCCGGCGTACCGACACGCCCGCGATGATCGACGCAAAGTGGGCCTGGTCGAGGTCCACCACGGTGGATTTGTTGTTGGCCGTCGCAACACAACGTTGTTGGCCCAGGACAGGCTCAGTCAGATTCCGGGAACGGAGCCACCAGAAAGCCCCGACGCCGCCAGCGATCAAGAACACGAACGCGACGACAAGGCAGCCAACAGCTCGGGCTGTTCGGGATTGCACATGCACTCAGTTCGCGTGCAGCTCGGCGTTCAATTCAACTCCACCGCGCTGCCGACGACGCATCTCGACGGCACCAGTCACCGAGTTGCGAATGAACAGCAGACCGTCCTCACCGGACAAGGTCCGTGCCTTGACCACATCTCCGCTCGGCAGTGTCACTTTGGTGCCCGCCGTGAGATAAAGGCCGGCCTCGACAACGCAGTCGTCACCCAAGGCAATTCCAATGCCAGCGTTCGCGCCGAGCAGGCAACGCTCGCCGATCGAGATCACTTCGGTGCCCCCGCCGGACAGCGTGCCCATGATCGAGGCACCACCACCCACGTCGGAGTTACGGCCAACCACCACCCCAGCTGAGATGCGCCCCTCGACCATGGAGGTGCCGATGGTGCCCGCGTTGAAGTTGACGAAGCCCTCGTGCATGACGGTCGTGCCCTCGGCCAAATGGGCGCCAAGCCGGACCCGGTCAGCATCGGCGATGCGTACGCCAGTGGGCAGCACATAGTCGACCATCCGCGGAAACTTGTCCACGCCAAAGACGGTGAGATGTTCACCACGGGCGCGCATTCGGATGCGGACCTCCTCGAAGCCATCGACGGCGCACGGACCGGCCGACGTCCACACGACGTTCGGAAGCGAGCTGAAGATGCCGGTCATATTGAGGTCACGTGGCCTGACCAGCCGATGACTGAGCAGGTGAAGCCTCAGGTAGGCGTCAGACGTGCCGGCCGGTGGCGCAGCCAGATCGATCTCCACCAGGACAACCTCGGTGCGGACGCCGCGAGTGTCGTCGTCGACTACCGCCGAGATGAGCGCCGGGGGTGCCGCACTGTTGTCCGCGACGCCCAGCCGAGGCGTTGGGAAGTAGGTGTCCAGCACCTGACCCGAGGCATGAATTGAGGCGAGGCCCCACCCCCAGGCAGGCCGACCACGGGCAGCGGCGGCGTCAGTCATGGGCCGAGCCTACCGACGCTGTAAGGTGCCGCTCGTGTCTGCGCCTCTGGACCTGGCCGGTGATGTTGTCGATCTGCTACGGGCATTGATCGACATCGAGTCGGTCAGCGGCAACGAAGCAGAGATCGCCGATCGAGTGGAGGAGGCGCTCACGCCGCACGACCACTTGACCGTGCTGCGCGACGGCAATGTGGTCCTCGCTCGCACCGAACTCAACCGGTCTGAGCGTGTGGTGATCGCTGGCCATCTCGACACGGTGCCCGTGGCTGGCAACCTGCCGTCGTGGACGACGCAGGACGGCAACGGCAGGGAGATCGTCTGGGGTCGCGGGGCCTGCGACATGAAGGCAGGCGTCGCCGTCCAATTGTCGGTCGCCGCGGCACTAACGCAGCCGCAACGCGACATCACCTGGGTGTTCTACGACAACGAGGAGGTCGAGGCGTATCGCAACGGTCTCGGACGGCTAGCCGGAGAACATCCCGAGCTCCTGCAAGGCAGCTTCGCGGTGCTGTGTGAACCAACCAGTGCCCGAATCGAGGGCGGATGCCAGGGAACCATGGTGTTGCACGTGGAGCTGACTGGCCTAGCCGCCCATTCGGCGCGGGCCTGGATGGGTCACAACGCGATCCATGATGCCGGCGGCGTACTGCAGCGACTGGCCTCGTACGAGCCCGAACAGATCGAGGTCGACGGGTTGACCTATCACGAAGGGCTGAACGCCGTCGGGATCACCGGCGGAATCGCCGGCAATATCATCCCGGACCGCTGCGTTGTCGAAGTCAACTACCGATTCGCCCCTGACAAGTCCGCAGCCCAGGCCGAGGCCTACGTACGAGAAATCCTGGATGGCTATTCCGTCAAGGTCGTTGATGTAGCCGCCGGTGCCCGACCCGGCCTCGACCAGCCTGCTGCTGCTGAATTTCTCCGGGCGGTCGGCGGTCACGCTAGTGCCAAGCTCGGATGGACCGATGTCGCACGCTTCAGCTCGATGGGCATCCCTGCAGTCAATTTCGGACCGGGCGATGCCACCAAGGCCCACGCTGACGATGAGTTCTGCCCAGCTGAGGACGTCATTGCCTGCCGCAACGCTCTGCTGCGCTGGTTGGGCTGATTGCCTCGCGGAGGGTGAGAAGGTGGCCTGATGGAGGAACCCGAACACTGGCGGGTGGAGGGCGCTGTCGTCCGCGGCGAGCGCACCGCAACTCACGCCACAGATGACCAACGGCTGCTGGAGAGTCGCGATGCCACCGGCTGGGTGCACACCGATCCGTGGCGAGTACTGCGCATCCAGTCCGAATTCATCGACGGGTTCGGGACCCTCGCAGAGTTGGGCCCCGCGGCCAGTGTCTTCGGCTCGGCCCGTACGCCACGTGATCATCCGCTGTATGCCACCGCCGAGCGGCTCGGTGCTCAGCTCGTACGCGCCGGCCTTGCCGTCATCACGGGAGGCGGCCCAGGCATCATGGAGGCCACCAACAAAGGTGCGGCGGAGGCGGGCGGAGTTTCGGTAGGCCTGGGCATTGAGTTGCCGTTCGAGTCTGGCCTCAACCGCTACGTCAACCTCGGCATCAACTTCCGCTACTTCTTCGCGCGCAAGACCATGTTCGTCAAGTACTCCCAAGGGTTTGTGGTGCTGCCAGGCGGCTTCGGCACCTTGGATGAGCTGTTCGAGGCGCTGACGTTGGTACAGACCCACAAGGTCACCCAATTCCCTGTGGTGCTGCTGGACAGTCAGTACTGGAGTGGACTGGTCGAATGGTTGAGGAGCAGCGCACTCGATCGCGGAACGATCTCGGCGACTGACCTCGAGACCTTCACCATTACCGATGACATGGACGAAGCGGTAAACCTGATGCTGGCGAGTCAAACGGCGATCCTTTCGCCGCGTCGTCCCGAGTAGAGGCGTCTATTGCGTCGCTCGGTGTTCGATTGCTTCGCTCGCCAAGCCGTCTTCCTCAAACTTGTCGGACAGGTCGGTATTGCGCGATCAGGGTTTCATCAACATTGCGGTGTGCCCAGACCCCTTGCGAGGCGTGACAGCATTCACCCATGGAGTGGTTGATCGCTGTCGTGGCCGTCGCCGCACTGGGGGTCGCGGCAATGGCCGCCGCCGGAGGGATGGGACAGATGAGCAGGGACCCCGTGTACGACACCTACCGGCAGGACCTGCCAACAGGTGGAGCCCTCACGGCCGAAGAGTTGAAAAGCATTCGATTCGGCGTGACCTTGCGCGGCTATGCGATGGCTCAGGTGGATGACCTGCTCGATCGGCTCGCCCTCGAGATTGCCGAACGTGACGCATTGATCGCTGAGCTGGCCGAAGGCGCAACCGTCTCGCAACGACGCTTGGAGTCAACCACGTCAGCGCGAGCGGCAGAGCACACGATTGTTCCCGTTGATTCCGCCGAGTCGGGGGGTGGCTTCGCGCCGCCGGAGCTGCCCCCGGCTGGGGTGGACGACGGCCAGCAATCTCGGTGGCGGGACAGCTAGGTGGGTGTCCGGCTCGAGGTGTCAACCGTGGTAGAGGCTTCGGTGGACGCTGCCTGGGAGGTGCTCATCGACTGGGCTGGCCAGTCTCGTTGGATTCCGTTCACGACGGTGAAAGTGACCAATGATCGAAGCGTTGGGCTTGGCGCGCAGGTCGAGGCGCTGTCTGGTGTCTGGGTCGGCCGGATTCCGGTCGGGCTGCTGGACCGCTTCATCGTGACGGGTTGGTCGCCACCCGCGGACGGAACAGCCGAGCTGGAGATCTTGCACCTCGGCCCCTACTTCACCGGAGAGGGCGTATTTCGCTTGACCGGGCACAACGGCAAGACCACGGTCTCGTGCACCGAGGTGTTCTCGCTGCCCGGCGGGAGGTCCATCGAGTGGCTGGCGCGGCTCGCGCTGCCGGTCATGCGGGCTGGTTTTGCCAGTTCCTTGCGCGCGTTTGGAGCGATAGCCGAGGCGCGATGATCACTGCCGCTGCACCTGGCCCCGACGGATTGTTGCGCTGTCCCTGGGCACTGTCCGCCCCGGAGTATCTCGCTTATCACGACGACGAGTGGGGTAAGCCGGTCAGCAGTGTGCAGGGCCTTTATGAGCGCATGACCCTGGAGGCATTCCAGTCCGGCTTGTCCTGGATCACCATCCTCCGCAAGCGGGAGAACTTCCGGCGAGCCTTCGCGGGCTTTCAGCCAGAGCTGGTCGCCGCCTTCGACGAGGACGACCTCGTACGACTGCTGAGCGACCCGGGCATCGTCCGTAACCGCTCCAAGATCACCGCAGCCATCGACAACGCTCGCTTGGTTGTCGATCTTGGTCCGAGGTACGCCAATCTCATTCTTGGCTATCGCGTGATCGGCCGGCCACGACCTGGTGCTGGCGAGTGGCGCGCGACCTCCCCGGAGTCTGTCGCGCTGGCGAAGGAGCTCAAGGCGCTGGGTTTCCGCTTCTTCGGCCCCACAACGGCGTACGCGATGATGCAGGCCGTCGGCCTGATCGACGACCATCTGGCCGGGTGCTTCGCCCCACCGCCAGCTTGGCCCGACTGAATCCCGCCGAAGGATCTTCTCCTCAGCCAGCACCCGAGGATGGTAGGACTAGGTGATACGGAATAATTGACTCGGCACGTTTGCCAGATCACTACAGGATGAGGATGCGCGATGGCAGCAATGAAACCGCGGACGGGTGACGGCCCTATGGAAGTGACCAAAGAGGGACGTGGGATCGTCATGCGGGTTCCGCTCGAGGGTGGCGGTCGGCTCGTCGTGGAACTCAACGCCGATGAGGCGGCCGAGCTTGCGGGCGCACTGAAAGAAGTCGTTGGATAGATCAACAGCTAATAACGCAAAAGGACCTGGTCGCAGTGACTAGGTCCTTTTGTTCGTCTCATGGCGACCAGCTGACGTCGCGAAAGGAGAACGACCGCCATGCACCCGAACTGCGAGGCCGTCAACGACATCCTGCAAGCTGCGGGGCTGCCGGGTCGTGTTCAGATGCTCGACGAGGCCGTCACTACGGCGCGCGCTGCGGCGGCATATCTCGGATGTCCGGTGGGCGCCATCGCCAACTCGTTGATCTTCGCGACCGATCGCGGGGCAGCGCTGTTGATCATGACCAGTGGCGCACATCGGGTCGACATGATCAAAGTCGGCGAGCAGCTCGGGGTTGAGCTGCGCCGTGCTTCAGCTGACTTCGTACGCGAACACACGGGCCAGCCGATCGGCGGGGTGGCTCCCGTTGGTCATCCGCAACCCATTCCCACCATCGTCGATCGTGCGTTGGCTGCCTTCGACCAGCTCTGGGCCGCAGGTGGCATTCCGCACGCGGTCTTCCCCTTGACCTACCGGGAACTCCTGTTGCTGACCGGTGGTAGGGAGCTCGACGTCAACTGAGCCGGGCGGGCTCACGAGGAGAACTGATTGAGGATCGTGACAACTTCCTCGTCACTGAGCTGCCGGAAGTCCTGGTACGCGGCGCCGACCGCGATGAATGGTTCGGGAGCGGAGAGACAGACGACCAGATCTGCGACCGCCCGCAAAGCCCGCACGGCTTGTCGTGCTCCCACCGGAACGGCGACGACGACCGCGGCCGGCCGAAGCACCCGGACAGCCGAGACCGCCGCGAGCATGGTCGAGCCGGTTGCCAGGCCGTCGTCGACAACGATGACTGTCGAATCCGCGACACGGATATCGCGGTACGGAAAAAGGCTGGCGCGACGCTCGAGCTCGACCCTTTCGCGGTTGCGCGCAGCCTCGAACGCCTGGCTCGAGATACCTAATCCATCGACGATCTCATCGTTGCGGAATTCGGAGAGCTGACCGTGGATCATTGCCAGGGCTCCCATCGCAAGCTCGCTGCGGCCTGGGACGCCGATTTTGCGTACCAAGATCAGACCGAGCGGAGCGTTCAGCTGGGCCGCCACTTCCGCTGCGACCGGCACACCGCCCCGCGGTAGTGCCAGAAGGACCGGCTTCTCAAGCGCGGCCTCGGCAACCAGCGCCTCCGCGAGCAGCCGGCCTGCGACGCTGCGATCGGCGTAGCGGGCCGCTAACCTGCGCCGCCGCACCATCGCTTCACCCTCAGCTTTGGTGAACCTCACGTGCGCGGCGGTAGACCTCAACGGTCTCGGCGGCGATTTTTGGGCAGTCGAACTCATCGATGCAGCGTTGCCGCCCGGCGAGCCCGAAGGCCCTCGCTTTGTCGGGGTCTCTGGTCACGGCGTTGATCTTGGCTGCGAAATCTTCTTCGAAGGCCGCAACCGCGGCCGGATCGTCGGCCTTTGCGGGGTCGTACGGCACCAAATATCCGGTTACGCCGTCGACCACGACCTCGGGGATGCCGCCCACCGCCGTAGCGACGACTGCGGTCTCGGAGGCCATTGCTTCGAGATTGACAATGCCCAACGGCTCGTACACGGATGGACAGGCGAACACCGTCGCGTGCGACAGCACCTGGCGTACCTGTTGGCGCGGCAGCATTTCCTCGATCCACAAAACGTTCCCGCGAGTGGACTGGAGATGGCCAAAAGCATCACCGATCTGCTGCGCGATTTCTGGCGTATCCGGGGCGCCGGCGAGTAGCACGACCTGGGTGTCGGGATCGAACTTCTCGGCTGCGCGCACCAGATGAATCAGACCCTTCTGCCGAGTGATCCTGCCGACGAAGACGACGGACGGTTTATCAAGATCAATACCAAGCCCGGTGACGACGTCGGTGCCTGCATCGGGCTTGAATTCCTCGGTATCAATCCCGTTCTTGACTACGTGCACCTTGTCTGGATCAAGATCGTTATAGGACTCCAATGTGTCGTTACGCATCCCGGCACTGACGGCGATCACTGCATCCGCCCCTTCGAAGGCGGTCTTCTCGGCCCACGACGAGAGCCGGTAGCCGCCACCGAGCTGCTCGGCCTTCCAGGGACGGTGCGGTTCCAGTGAGTGTGCTGAAACGACGTGCGGAATGTCGTGGAATAGACCGGCAAGGTGGCCGGCCAGGTTGGCGTACCAGGTGTGCGAATGAACCAGGTCCACCTGAGGAATCGCTGCCACCATCGAGAGGTCCGCCCCAAACACCCGGAGCGCAGCGTTGGCTCCTTCCGGATAATTCTCAGGGTGCGCCGTGGCACCCTCACGCGGCTCACCCATGCATTGCACATCAACATCGATGAGCTTGCGCAACTGCGGCACGAGCTGGGCGACATGCACGCCAGCGCCACCGTAGATCGATGGTGGATACTCCCGGGTCAGCAACGAGATGGACAGTCGATCAGTGTCTGCCTGGGCCATAGTTCGCATCGTTCCACAGCGCAGGAGTTGTGACCACATGATGGCCGAGAACAGTGCCTCCCAGGGCAGGTATGGGCTAGGTTCAACTCATGCGTGCACGTCCACGGGTTTTGGCGATCGTTCTGGCTGGCGGCGAAGGCAAACGCCTGATGCCGTTGACGATGGATCGGGCGAAGCCGGCAGTCCCGTTTGGTGGCACATACCGCTTGATCGACTTCGTCCTGTCGAATCTGGCAAACGCGGGGATGCGACAGATCGCTGTCTTGACGCAGTACAAGTCGCATTCGCTCGACAAGCACATCTCCTTGAGCTGGCGCATGTCGACCATGCTCGGGAACTACGTCACTCCGGTGCCAGCGCAGCAGCGCCTCGGGCCGCGGTGGTACCAGGGCAGTGCTGACGCGATCTATCAGTCGATGAACCTGATCGGCGATGAGGAACCGGACTACGTCGTCGTCTTCGGTGCGGACAACATCTATCGGATGGACGTATCTCAGATGCTCGACGCCCACATCGATGGTGGCCTCGGCTGCACGGTCGCTGGCATCCGGGTGCCGCGTAACCAGGCGAGTGCCTTCGGGGTGATCGACGCCGGGGCCGACAACAAGATCAAAGCCTTCCTCGAAAAGCCGGCTGAGCCACCGGGCCTGCCAGACGATCCAGAGGCTTCATTCGCCTCGATGGGCAATTACATCTTTTCCACCGACGCGCTGATCGAGGCGCTTACCGCGGACGCTGAGAATGACAGCTCTCGTCACGACATGGGCGGCGACATCATCCCGAATTTCGTGAGTCGCGGCGAAGGGCTGGTGTACGACTTCACCGCCAACGAGGTCCCGGGCTCGACTGAGCGCGACAAGGCCTACTGGCGCGACGTTGGCACACTCGATGCCTACCACGAAGCGCACATGGATCTGGTTTCGGTTGACCCAGTGTTCAACCTCTACAACTTGGATTGGCCGATCTGGACCTACCCGGTGCAGATGCCTGGCGCGAAGTTCACTCTCAAGGGCGTCGCGCTGGACTCGATCGTGAGTCCCGGTTGCGTCGTGTCAGGCGGCTCGATCGAGAGTTCGGTGCTCTCGCCCAACGTGGCAGTTCACGAGGGCGCCAAAGTCGATAGTTCAGTGATCTTGTCACACGTGATCATCGGACATAACGCCGTGGTCCATCGTGCGATCTTGGACAAGAACGTCGTCGTACCAGATGGCGCAAAGGTGGGGGTTGACCCCGAAGCTGATGAAGCCCGCGGTTTCTCCGTCTCCGAAGGTGGTATCACGGTGGTCGGCAAGGGCGTCACCGTCTCGCCGACATGAACCCGCCTGCCTCAGCGGCGGGGGGCCAGGAGGCAGGCAAACCTGAGGGTGGAACATTCGGAGTTGACGCTCCCATGGTTCCCCTCGCACTGGGCGGAACTGCCCTGCTCCTGGTGATCATCGGCGTGGTATTGATGATCACCAATGGCCTGGTGGCCGGTCTAGTGGCGGTGATCTTCGGTTTGTTCTTCGGACTATGTGTGTTCAGCTACTTGTACACGACGTTGTACGGGAAGTTCGCCTGGTGGTCCGACCTGCTCGACGATGCTGGGCTGAGAGGCAACGAATGCGCAGTTGATCTTGGCTGTGGTCGGGGCGCAGTCCTGGTCAGCCTTGCCAAACGGTTGACCAGGGGCCGGGTCTCCGGCATCGACCTGTGGCGTAGCCGTGACCAGTCCGGCAACGACATCGAGGCCACCAAACACAATGCGCGAGCCTGCGGCGTGGAGGATCGCGTCGAACTGAACACCGGCAACATCACGACATTGCCTTACGACGATGGACAATTCGATCTCGTCGTCTCCAGCCTTGCTATCCACAATCTCAAGGCTCGCGAAGATCGACGGCGAGCGATCACCGAAGCAGTTCGAGTACTCGAACCGGGTGGCAAGATCATCATCGCTGACATCAGCCACGCCGAGGACTACGCGGATTGGCTCACCGAGGCCGGCATGGAGGCGGTAACGCTGCACGACCTGGGCGTACGAGGCTGGTGGGGAGGGCCATGGATGCCCACCAGCGCAGTTACCGCCGCTCGCCCAGGACGATCAAGCGCACGAGCCTAGGGCACCGCTTCCGACTGCACGCCTCGAAACGTGCCGGCGTACAGATCGGTGATCATCGCTTGACAGCGACCAGTAGCCCGTCGCCAACCGGGAGGAGCGAGGCCACGAGGTCCTCGTTGTCCTTGACTGCGTCCAGAGCGTTACGGATTGCCTCGGTCTCGGCATCGATGTTGCTGCCGTCCGCCGTCCGGTCGTGCCACAGTGCGTTGTCGACTGCGAGTACGCCGCCACGTCGGAGCAGCCGCAGACTCTCATCGATGTACTCCGCGTACTCCGCCTTGTCCGCGTCAACGAACACCATGTCGTAGGCGCCGTCACTGAGCCGCGGCAGCACGCTGAGCGCGGGACCGGAGATCAACCGAAAGCGCTGCGTCGGTATGCCGACAGCCAAGAATGCCTGACGAGCGGCCTGTTGATGCTCAGGCTCAATGTCGACACTCGTCAACACACCGTCCGGCTGCATTCCCGCAAACAGTGCTAGACCCGATACCCCTGATCCGGTGCCGACCTCAACAACAGTCCTCGCTTGCACCACTTTGGCGAGGAACGTCAGTGCCGTAGCCGATCCCCGACCAATCGGCGCCACTCCGAGTTGCTCGGCTTTGTCGCGAGCATGTCCAGCCTGCTCCGACTCATCGACGTAGTCCTCAGCAAACGCCCATGATCCGGGCTTGGGTGCGGCTTTAGGTGAGGTCTTGCCCCCAAAGAAGTTCACGAATCCGAGCCTATCGATACTCCACTATGACGACGGACCGCTTCGCGGACTGCAGGAGCTCGCGGTTGAGCGGTGTCGAGCGTCTGGCTGCCGGGTACGCGAGCGACGAAGGAGGCGAATCTGGCGGGCCTGTCAGAGTGCAATCGAAACCGCCCTGCTGCGAACCCTACGATGGCGACATGAGCCATACCGTCGTCGCCGAACTCGTCGCGGCAGTGATGAAGGTCGAGGTGCAGGTCGGCCAGACGGTGGCAGCCGACGATCCGGTGGTGATCTTGGAGTCGATGAAGATGGAGATTCCGGTCCTCGCCGACGTCGCCGGCTCGGTCTCGGAGGTCGTTGTCGCTGCGGGCGATGTCGTCAATGACGGTGACCCGCTGGTGGTGATCAAGATCAATAGCCCTTAGCGCGTCCCTAGACGATTTGCAATAGGGAAGGGTTGAGGGTGCCTCGCTAAGATGGCGGGCATGTCCATGTCACCTTCTGGACCACCTTTTGGCCGGCTGCTGACGGCGATGGTGACCCCGTTCGATGTGGACGGATCCTTAGACCTCGACGCAGCGGCCGGACTCGCAAGCTATCTCGTCGACGAGCTTGGCAATGACGGACTGGTGATCAGCGGTACCACCGGAGAAGGCCCGACGACCTCAGACGCAGAGAAGGCGGATCTGTTACGCGTCGTGCTTGATGCGGTTGGTGATCGGGCGAGGATCGTTGCCGGCGTCGGGACGTTCAATACCGAACACACCCTGGAGCTGGCTGCGACCGCGGCGAAGGTCGGTGCACATGGGCTGCTCGTCGTGACCCCGTACTATTCCAAACCGCCGCAGGCTGGCATCACGGAGCATTTCCGGCGGGTCGCTGAAGCCACCGAGGTGCCGGTCATGCTGTACGACATTCCGGGTCGCTCGGCGGTCGCGATTGCCACCGACACGATGCTGCGACTGGCTGAACATCCGCGGATTGTGGCTGTCAAGGATGCCAAGGGCGATCTGACGGCGTCCGCGCGCGTCATCGCCCAAACTGACCTCGCCTACTATTCCGGCGACGATGCGATGACCTTGCCCCTGCTGTCCGTTGGCGCCGTGGGCGTGGTCGGCACCTCGACCCACTTCAGTGCAGTCGGTACCAAGCAGCTGATCGAGGCTTATCTGGACGGTGAGGTTGCCACGGCACTTCGTTTGCACCAGCAGCTGCTGCCTATCTATACGGGCGTGTTTGCCACCCAGGGCTGCATCCTGGTCAAAGCTGGGCTCAAGTTGCAAGGCCGCGACGTGGGAGGTTTGAGGTCGCCATTGATCGAGGCCACCGCGGCTGAGGTCGAGGGCTTACGCTCCGCTTTGGCCGCTGCTGGCCTGCCGACCGGCGAAGTGGTCTCGACTGACTGAGCACTTCTGGATGCATGTGATGCGGCGCGATACTGGAACGTGGCCTGGCCTCGCAGCGTTGGCACAGTGTGAGGAAGGACACGGTCGTGCACAGCCTATTGACAGGGTTCATTCAGGGCATTGCCAGAATGGCAGGCAACAATAAGGCGTTCAGGCTGAACCTGTTTGGTTGTGCCGAACACCATAGGGAGGTCGAACTCATGGCGGAGTGGCCCGCCCCTGATCCCCAGGCCTGGCAGCCCCCTGCTCCTGCGACTTCCCAGCCTGATCTGGCCGCGTGGACGCCACCAACGTGGGAAGAGCTCGTTCGTGATCATGGCGCGCGGGTCTACCGCCTGGCCTATCGGCTGACCGGCAACCCTCATGACGCCGAAGATCTCACCCAGGACGTCTTTGTTCGGGTGTTCCGCTCACTGCACCGCTTCCAGCCAGGCACGTTCGAAGGCTGGCTGCATCGAATTACGACCAACCTGTTCCTCGACGGCGCGCGGCGTCGGCAGAAGATCCGTTTCGACGGGCTGGCCGATGGGTCGGCCGAGCGCCTGCCGAGTTCTTGGCCGAATCCATCCGAGCAGCTTGCTGATGCCGATCTCGACCACGATGTCGCTGCGGCTCTCTCTGCCTTGCCACCTGAATTTCGTGCCGCCGTCGTGTTGTGCGACATAGAGGGCCTGAGCTATGAGGAGATCAGCCAGGTTCTTGACATCAAGATCGGAACCGTCCGCAGCCGGATACACCGCGGCCGGGCTCAATTGCGGAACGCGCTCGCGCATCGCCGACCGACCGGGGAGCGGGTGCGGTATTTGGGGGTTGAGGTCGAGGCCGGCGAGAGATTCAGCGGCACGACCTCCATGTTGACACGTCTGGAGCCTGTGAGGTCGGCGTGAGGAAGGCGCCGTGCGCTGAGCTCGCCGAATTGCGATCAGCGTTCGTGGACGGGGCCCTGAGCAACAGCGATCGCGATCGTCTTCTTCGCCACCTTGTCGACTGCACCGATTGTCGACGCGATATCGAGGATCTCCGCGCGGTACGCCAGCTCCTCAACAAGACCAAGACTGAGCCTGGTGCGACGCCGACCGATCTCTCTCTGCGACTGGTCTCGATAGCAGGCACGGAGTCGGTTGCCCCGTTGTGGACCAGACCCTTCCGTCGTACTCCGGCAACGCGCACCTCACTGACCGATGGCTTGCCGAGCCGCCGCCGTACCGTCAAATTGCGCGCCACCGCTGCCGGAGTGGCCGTCGGAGCGACTGTCACCGCCATGGGAGTTGTCGGGTACGCC
>Ga0307291_1000188_pt1 | contig 15860 bp, 17 predicted proteins | sample ER_DNA_148_FD_194474 | JGI IMG/M metagenome (GOLD analysis project Ga0307291, IMG submission 194474) | Bulk soil microbial communities from the East River watershed near Crested Butte, Colorado, United States - ER_DNA_148 | ecosystem: Environmental > Terrestrial > Soil > Floodplain | place: USA...
CTTGACACGCCACCACCGCCCGGAAGTCATCGGCGCCCGGTCAACTGGCCGGCTGCGCGGTCAGCTACCGGGGTGTCTACTCGCCGCTGTCGATCCCGGCGATGCCGCCAGTATCGCTGGTTGGTTTGAGTTGGGCCATAGATCCGGATCGGCGGCTGGCTGCAGCACTGACTCACGTGCCGCTGAACGGTCGGCTTGTGAGACGACGCCGAGCCTCTAACGTGAGGGTCGAGCGCCTCAAAGGGCGCTTCCCGAAAGGAGGAGTTTCCGGTGACTCACTCCAGCCAGTCGTCGCCCGAGGTGAACCTGTACGCCTGGTGTGGCCGCAATGGCAGGGCGTCGGCACGGTAAGCGTCCAGCAGCTCGTGTCGGACTTCCCGTTCGACGTGGGTCGGCGCGGGTACGCGGTCGGCTCAGCGGTGCTCGAAGCGGTCCTGCCGCCGAACCACGGTCCGACGTCACTGTGCCCGTGGCTATGACCGACGAGGGCCTAGCCGAAGCCGACGGCGTGGAAGCCAAGGCGATCATCCTCAAGCAACTCGCAAGCGCCTTGGAGATCATCCGTCAGCACAACCCAACACGCATTGCGACCCTCGGAGGCGAGTGCTCGGTGAGTGTGGGCCGTTCTCCGCGCTCGCTGACCGGTACGGCGACGATCTAGCGGTCATCTGGTCGACTCCCACCCCGACCTCGGTCCTGGCGAAAGCGAGTATCCCGGCTATCACGCGATGGCCGTATCGGCGCTCACCGGACACGGTGACGCCGACGTGCTGGCGGCGCTTCCCGCGACCGTCGCTCCCGATCGGGTCGCCCTGGTGGGTCTGCACGCGTGGACCAACGACGACTACCCGCACGTATCCGAGTGGGGTCTTGCGGCTTTCGCCCCAGACGAACTTCGTGAGTCAAGCAAGGCTCTCCTCGCATGGCTTGCCGACACGAGCTGCTCTAAGAGCCGCTATCCACTTCGATGTCGACACCATCGACAGCAACGAGATCGTGCTGGGTCTTGGCGCCGAACCGAACGGGTTGACCAGTGCACAGGCGCGGCGCATCGTCGGAGACATCGACCAGACCGTCGATGTCGTCGGGCTCACGATCGCCGAGTTCATCCCCCGACAGGTGATGCACCTGCAGCAGATCCTCAAGGGCTTCCCCCTCATTGAAGGCCCAGCGGTACAGCCACGTCGCACCTCCCGGTAAGCCTTCCTCAAGTGTGACTGTTCGGGACCGTGAAACCCTGGACTCGTGGATGACCGAGAGCGACTCCGAACGACTTTCGATCAGGCTGCTGAGCTCTACCAAGACGCTCGCCCCGAGTATCCGGAAGAACTGTTCAACAGGTTGATGGACGTCATCGGCCTGCGACATGGCGACCGCGTACTCGAGGTCGGGGCCGGATCAGGGAAGGCGACGCTACCTTTGGCTCGCCGCGGACTACGAATCACCGCAATCGAGCCGGGTCCTGCCCTCGCCGCCCAAGCCCGCAAGAATTTAGCCGGCTACCCGGTCGATATGGTCAGCATGCGATTCGAGGATTGGGATGGCACGCCTGGAGAGTTTGCCGCGGTTGTCGCTGCGACCGCCTGGCACTGGGTTGATCCTCGTTTGCGGTACCGACACGCCGCACGTGCATTACGCCCTGACGGACATCTAGCGGTGTGGGGCGCCCAGCACGTCTTTCCTGCCGACGGCGACCCCTTCTTCGACGAACTCCAGGAGGTGTACGACGCCATCGGCGAAGCCTTGCCCGAAGGAGCGCCGCGGCCAGCACCAGGAGAACTACCTGAACTAACGGCCGAGATCGAGGAGTCCGACCAGTTCGACATCGTCACCGTTGAAGACTTCGACTGGACCGTCGACTACGACGCCGAGGCCTACATCAATCTCCTGCGCACCTTCTCTGGCCATATCGCCATGGCACCACTAGACCGCGAGCGGCTCTTCACCGAGATCCGACAACGCCTTGCTCGGCGCCCGAGCGGCACGGTGCGCCGCGGATGGGGACCGTCCTGCACATCGCCAGGGTGCGACCAGGCAGATCCTGACATCTAAGCATGTCCTGAGTTCTGTCCAGTCCCAATGACCGGGGGTCGGTTAACGGCATCTTGGTCATCGATGCCGTACTGCTCACAACTGTCCCCATGACGTAACACGACGACGGCCCGCCCAGCGTCGAGCCGAGGCAGCAGCGTAGGGCAACAACGATCCGTGTCAGGATGGGTTGTGAAAGAGACCGCATCCTCAATGGCCCGTTCCTTTCGCGCTCGTCACAGGTAGTGACCAATCCGCGCGAAAAGGGAATTGCGGGTTCCTTCCGGACCCCGGTGGTGTCTTAAACACACATACCCAGACCGAATGAAACGAGTACCGAAGGAGGACATGCCGCAATGAAAACCCCGCCAATCGTCTCGCCGCAGGAGTGGGAGGCCGCCCGCGAGGCGCTGCTCGTCAAGGAGAAGGAGCTGACCCGCGCCCTCGACGCGATAGCGGCCGAGCGCCGGCGGATGCCCTGGATGGCCGTGGAGAAGGACTACCGCTTCGAGGGACCCAACGGACCGGCGAGCCTTGCGGACCTGTTCGAGGGCCGCAAGCAGCTGATCGTCTACCGCGCCTTCTACGCGCCGGACGTCACCACTTACCCGGCGTCGGGCGGCGCCTACCCGGAGCGGGCCTGCATCGGCTGCTCCTTTGGCGCCGACCAGGTCGGCCACCCGGCCCACCTGAACGCGAGGGACACGACCCTCGTGTATGTCTCGCGCGCCCCCCAGGCCGAGATCCAGGGCTTGAAGGAGCGCATGGGCTGGGAACTCATCCCCTGGTACACGCTCACGGACGACTTCGACAAGGATTTCGGCGTGGACGAGTGGCACGGGCACAACGCCTTCATTCGTGAGGGCGATCGGATCTTCCGCACCTACTTCGTCGACGCCCGCGGCGACTCGCAGCTAGGCACAACCTGGAGCTATCTCGACATCACCGCGCTCGGGCGCCAGGAGGAGTGGGAGGACTCGCCCGAGGGGTACCCGCAGACCCCGCCGTACCAGTGGTGGAACTACCATGACGCGTACGGCGATGACGCGTGATCGCTCACGTCGGGGGGTCACGCTGGAAACGGATTCATTCGATCCGTGGCTGCGACAGCGGCGGCGTCTCGGTCCCGGGCTGTAGGCCTCGAGCGTCGTCTGGATGACGATCGGGTTCGGTCCTTCTACGTTTGCTGTAACCCATGATCACTCTCTCAGAAGAGGCCGAACAGGTACCGACGAGCGCAACACCAGTCAAAGGAATGGCGTCTCGGACGCGTACCATCGTTGGGACATACAACGCCTGGACGACCGTGACCACGACTTGATACCACCGGTCCGCAGAAGATGTCCAGTCCAGCGGACCCTGACCAGGCCCACCACGCGACCTGGCTTTGATCTTGCGCAGCCGGCAGCTGGACCGCGCATCCCCACAGAGGGCATCCGCATCGAGGTCTGTCAGCATGTCCGGTATGCCGAGGCGGATTGTGATGGATGTCGATACCGGCACAGACGACGCCTTGGCGATCCTGTACGCCCTCGCCCATCCCGACCTCGAGGTCCTCGGCATCAGCTGCGTCGCCGGGAACGTCACCCTCGATCAAGTGGTGATCAATACCTGCAAGGTGCTCGACGCCGCGGGCGCGGGAGACATCCCGGTCGCGGCGGGCGCCGCACAACCTCTGATCGAGCGCGCCCGGCGGCCAGGCGGGTCTCATGGTGCCGACGGGCTCGCCGGCATTTGGCTGCCAGAGACCTCGAGGCAACGATCGCCTCTTAATGCCGTCGATCTGCTCGGTCAGCTGATCATGACCTCCGCGGAGCCGATGAGTCTGGTAACGCTGGCGCCGAAGACCAACGTGGCCATGCTGCTCACCATGTATCCAGACGTGGTCGCGCGGCTCGAGCAGATCATCTTCATGGGTGGCTCCGTCAGCGGCAGCAACGTCACGGCTGTCGCCGAATTCAACGTCTGGCAAGACCCCGAGGCCGCCAGTTGTGTGATCGAGTCATCAATCCCAACCACCATGTACGGATTCGACCTATTCGGCCGTCTCGCGGTGAGCCAAGCCGACACCGAACGCTTTCGCGCCCATGATCATCCAGCAGTTCGCCTGGTAGGCGAGCTCCTCTATCGACGTCGCATCCGCGCCGACGACTCGACTCACGATTGCGTTGGCTTGCTCGGCGACGCCGGCGCCATGGTGCTGCTGACCAACCCGGAGCTCTTTGTTATCAGCGAGTTCCCCGTGCGGGTCAACCTCGCTGGCATCGGCCGCGGGCAAACAATTGTCGACCAGCGCGCATCGCATCGGGGCACTGGCCACGATCCTGATCCCTGGCCCAGGATCGTGGTTGCGGTTGATCTAGACGCAGCGCAGGCCGCGTTGACGTTCGTCAAAGTGATCGACAGCTACGCGGCCTGAGAGGCAAGCAGATCCAAAGCGCGCGATGCGCAGCTAGGAAAAACATCGTGCACGATTGTCCCCGTCAGACACGGGTCAATCGCGCACCATCATCTAGTCGTGACTGTGTTCGGCCTGAAGCTTGGCGACCTGAGCATGCACCTCAACCATGTCGAGGTCCTTGACAGCGTCAACGACCTGCTTCAGGGCATGCCCGGGCAACGCCCCGGCCTGATTGAAAACAAGCACGCCCTCACGGAATGCCATCAGCGTCGGTATGCCCTCGATGCCCAGCAGGCCGGTCAGTTCTGGGTGCGCGTCGGTATCCAGCTTGGCGAAGACGATCCCGTCGTACTCCTCGGAGGCCTTCTCATACACTGGCCCGAACCGCTTGCACGGTCCGCACCACTCGGCCCAGAAATCCACCAAGACAATGTCATTGTCGGTGATGGTGTCTTCGAAGTTGTCGGCAGTGATCTGAAGCGTTGCCATGCGGGTGCTCCTCGTTACGAATGGGCTGCTCATTGGGGGCGCGTTCGCGGCAGCCATAGTTTCAACCGCCCGCGACCTACACCTATTCCACAGAGCCGCGCTACTTGATCGCAACGAGCCGGCGCATCGGAATCGCAACATCGACGACGTCGTGCTTCTTGAGACGGTCCTCGAGATACTCGATCGCCCTCTCCACCCGCGACCAGCGCGTGTTGGGCAGGTACAGCGCCGACATCACCAGCTCGGCATCGGCTCGCGAGCGAATGCTGAATCGGTACCGCTCGCGGGCATCCTCGACCGGCCGCATCCCGTACTGCGCCAGGGTTCTGGCGAACCCCGTCAATTCCACCGGCCCCGGAAACTGGGGCTTGGTCCTCAGTCGTCCGTTGATCCGGGTCAGCACCCTGATGTCACGCGGGGCAAGAGGCCGGATTGCGGGGGCGATTGCCGCCAGCACTCCGCCGGGGCGCAGCACACGCGCCACCTCCTCGACGACTCGGGTCAGCGGCTGGACCACCACCAATCCCATCGAACTGGTGACGACATCGATGGATTCGTTTCTGATGGGGAGCTGCAGCGCATCGGCCCGGACCCAAGGCCCGGGGCCGCGATCCACAGCCAACGCCAGTTCGTGCTCAGACAGATCCAAACCGATGACCGTACGACCCGGCTGGGCCAGCTCACGCGACATCGGGCCCGAACCGCACGCGAGATCGAGCACAGTACTCGCATCCGTCGACACTGCTCGGGCCAACCAGCGGTATGGCGAATGGTCCCCCGAGAGAGCCCGGGAGAGCACCGCCTCGGCGATCCCGGCCCTCTCCCGGTGAAACTCGGCAAGGTAGGTCCGCCAGTTCACCTCGTCGCTGCTCACCGCGAAACCCCTCGCGGCGCATTCACACGCGCGACACGAACAGGTGGGTGGATGCTTCGCGGTCGATCTCGCAGCTGGGCAAACCGTCGACCGTAAGCCGGACACCCAGTCCCCCAACCTCAGCACGGACCTCGGCGCCTGGCTGTATACCCGCCTGTCGCAGAGTGCCCATCATCTCGACGTCCTTCTGGATCTCCTCGCTCATCCGCTCGATAACGACCCTGATGGGGGACGCAGAGCTGCTGACGACATCCTGCAACTGCTCATTCCCGTCCCGGAACGGCTCGGTAGCACCGTTCACGCCCAGCTCATCGAGCCCCGGAATGGGATTGCCGTACGGCGACATGGTTGGCGCGTTCAGCAGGTCCACGAGTCGGCGTTCCACATCTTCAGAGATGACGTGCTCCCACCGGCACGCCTCGTCGTGCACCTTCTCCCAGTCCAGCCCGATCACGTCGATGAGCAGTCGCTCGGCGAGCCGATGCTTCCTCATCACTCGCGTCGCACGCATACGACCCTCGGCGGTCAGCTCCAGATGGCGGTCGCCCAGGACGTGCACCAGGTTGTCACGCTCCATACGAGCAACGGTCTGCGACACGGTCGGGCCACTTTGATGCAGGCGCTCGGCGATCCGCGCCCGAAGGGGAACAATCCCCTCCTCCTCCAGCTCATAGATTGTGCGGAGGTACATCTCGGTGGTATCGATCAGGTCGCTCACGTCTCTCCTATTGTCTCCGCTCGCGCATCGCGCTGGAACGTGGTCCTTGCTCACTCCTGTGCAGACGGAAATTCTGTCTGCTCGCTCGCCCGGTCCAGACAGCAGGTCGCTACTTCCAACAGTCGCGAAAGACCGATGATCCCCGAGGCAAGATTAGACGATGCGTTTGGACGGACATGCTGCGATCTGGTGGGTACGACGCGATCTCCGACTGGCTGACAACCCCGCACTTCGTTCGGCAATCGACGACGGAGAAGCGGTGCTACCGCTCTTCGTGCTCGACCCGGCGCTCATGGCCTCGGCGGGCCAGGCTCGGCGAGCGTGGCTGATAGCGGCGCTGCACATACTCGATCGTGACTTGCGTGATATCGGAGGGCAGGGTCTTAGCGTCATGGGCGGCGACCCCGCTGCTGTGGTTCCGCGACTGGCAAAGGCCCATGACGCTCAACGGGTACACATCACTGCCGACTTCAGCCCGTACGGGCGCTCGCGAGACGCCCGTGTAGCGCAGGCGCTCGGCGCAGCCGACATCGAACTGTCCAGGACCGGTTCGCCGTACGCGGTGGCGCCGGGAACGCTTACGACTGGCTCCGGGCGGCCGTTTCAAATGTTCAGCGCGTTCCATCGCGCCTGGCTGGCGCACGGAGTCCACGAGCCGGCTCCAGCGATACGCGCGAGCGAGGTGCAGTGGCTGCTGGCCGACGACCAGGTCCGGCTGGACGATCCGGACGAGGACCTGCTTCCGCTCGCCGGAGAAATGCCCTCCAGGAAGGCATGGCAGACCTGGCTGAGCGGAGCGTCCAATGGGCTTGCCGACTACGACAAACTCCACGATTTCCCCGGAGCCGACGCCACATCGCACCTATCTATCGCGCTGCGCTGGGGCCACCTCCATCCCCGAACTGTGCTGCACGACCTCGCCCGGATCCGCTCGACTAGCGCGGCGGCACTCGCCCGACAGATCGCGTGGCGCGATTTCTTCGCCGACGTCTTGTTTCACCGCCCCGAAGCGGTACGCGAGCCGATCCGTCATGAGTTCAACAAGATGCCGACCGATGATCCGGCTCAAGTGGAGACTGTTGCCCAGCGGCTCAAGGCGTGGCAGCAGGGCAGGACCGGCTATCCGCTCGTCGACGCGGGCATGCGGCAGCTCCTAGCGCAGGGATGGATGCACAATCGAGTGCGGATGGTTGTTGCGTCCTTCCTCACCAAGGATCTGCACATCGGGTGGTGGCACGGCGCTAACTGGTTCATGGAGCATCTGCGTGACGGGGACATCGCTCAGAATCAGCTCAATTGGCAATGGGTGGCCGGCTGCGGCACCGATGCGGCACCGTATTTTCGGATCTTCAACCCCACAGGTCAGTCGGAGAAGTTCGATGCTGACGGCAGCTACATCAGGCGCTACGTACCAGAGCTTGCCGACGTGCCGATTGAGCACGTGCACACGCCGTGGACCGCGCCGGACGGGGTTCCAAAGGGTTATCCGGAGCCGATCGTGGTGCATGCCGTCGAGCGCAAGGAGGCCTTGGACCGCTACGCCGTTGTCAGAGGCCGTTGAGGATCCGCAGCAGCCGGGCCGCCTCGACGGTCACCGCGTCGCGGGCCGGGCCGAGATACTTGCGGCTATCAACCATCGTGGGGTTGTCGGCCAGCGACGACCTGACTGAGTTGGTGAACACCTGGTTGAGGTGGGTGGCGATGTTGATCTTCGTCATGCCAGCGTCGACCGCTCGGACCAGTTCCTCGTCTGGGACGCCCGAGGAGCCGTGCAACACCAGGGGCACGGGCACGGCATCCCGAAGCTCCTTGATCAGCTCGAGATCGAGCGCGACGCGCCGCTCAGTCATGGCGTGCAAAGTCCCCACGGCGACCGCCAGCGCGTCCACGCCGGTTGCCTCGACGAAGGCTCGCGCCTCCTCAGGCTCTGTTCGGGCACCTGGGCTGTGGACACCATCCTTGCCACCGATCTCTCCGAGCTCAGCCTCGACGTCCAGCCCACGATCGTGGCAGCGCCGCACGACCGCAGCCGTGGCGGCGACGTTCTCCGCGTACGGCATCGTCGATCCGTCGAACATCACTGAGCCAAAGCCGAGCTCGACCGCCTCGTCGACCAGGCTCGTATCGGTGGCATGGTCAAGGTGCACGACCATGGGGACGGTTCCGCTGCGCGCCAGGGCCAGCGTGGCCAGTGCAATCGGGGCCAGCGCACCGTGATAGCGCACGGCATTCTGTGAGATTTGCAGCACCAAGGGGGTCCCAGCAGCCTCAGCGGCAGCAGTCAACGCCTCGGCGTGCTCGAGGCTGAAGACGTTGAACGCTCCCAAGCCTGTGCCGGAAGCGGCCGCTGGGGAGAGCACGTCGGTGAGCCGGACCAGGGTCATCGATGCTTCATAGCACGACCCTCTTTGTTTTGCTAGCTGCTCGCGCATCGCGCTTGGAATCCGCCTACTTCGTCGTCGCTCGCAGACGATGAAGCGTGTCTGCTCGCTTCTCCTCAGCACGGCGGCGCGCGATTCCCGACGCTCGCAGCTGGGGCGCGACCGCATTCCGCTAAGTCCGTTGACCCGACCCCTGTGCGCGCATACCTTAGTGAGACACGGAAAGGAGGTGGTCCAGAGAATGAATGATTTTTGGACATGTGAGGTGACGGCCAGCTAGCCGCTCCCGACTGTGAACGACTGGTCGCGTGCGGCCGGGCTAATCCACAGCCAACACCCGAACCCGCGAGCGCCGGATTTTGTCCGTCCGGCCAACATGCTCTCTGCTTCAACCAGGCCCCGAAAAGGGTCTGCCACAGAGTGTGCGTTGCCAAGCTCGCGGGTTTGTCCATGTTTCCTGATCTCAGGAGCCGTCGATGATCGGGCTGAGCGCTTTGACCGTGTCGATGGAGTCGGCCTCTGCAGCCGACTTGTCGGGTCGATAACGCAGCACCCGGGCAAACCGCAGTGCCACCCCTCCGGGGTAGCGGGTCGAGACCTGCAGCCCGTCGCAGGCGATCTCCACCACCGTTGAGGGCTCGACATAGACCGTGCCCGCCGTACGCCGGACCTCCAGCTCCAGGAAGCGGGCCGTCTGCCAGGTCAACAGCTCGTCTGTGAGGCCCTTGAACGTCTTGCCCAGCATGATCAACTCCCCCGAAGCAGGATCACGGGCCGCGAGGTGCAGGTTGGACAGCCAGCCCTGCCTGCGGCCGTGCCCCCACTCGGCGGCGGTGACGATGAGGTCGAAGGTGTGTCGAGGCTTGACCTTGACCCAGGCCGAATCCCGCCGCCCGGCCGCGTACGGCGCATTGAGATTCTTGATCACAACGCCTTCGTAGCCGCGGCTGACTGCATCGGCGAATGTGTCTGCAGCCTCTCCGGCGGTCGTGCAAACCCGGCGCGGGACGCTAACCGTTCCCGGTAGCAGCCGCTGCATCAATTCCAGCCGCTCCGACAACGGCGCATCCAGCAGGTCTCGGCCGTCCACATGCAACAGGTCAAAGAAGAAGACCTGAAGCGGACCGGTCTGCGCAAGCGCAGAGACATCAACGCTGCTCATCGTGCGGGACGCCACGACCTGGAAGGCTTCGGGGCGACCGTCGCTGCGCAATGAGAGCACCTCGCCATCGAGTACGAGCTGATCATGGGGAAGGGCCCGCGCCACTGCCACCACCTCGGGAAGCCGCGTGGTGATGTCGTCCAGACTGCGGGTGAAGATCCGGACCTCCTGGCCCGCGCGATGCACCTGCACGCGTACCCCGTCCAGCTTGTAGTCCGCGACTGCCGGAAGGCCGGTCTTGTCCAGCGCGGCATCCGGGCCAGGCGCGCTGGCCGCCAACATCGGCTGGATGCCCACGCCGACCTGGAGGCCGACCGCCTGGAGTGCCTCGAGGCCGCCGGCCAACAGCACGGCGGCGGCAGCCGTGGTCGACGACATCAACATGGCTGCGCGGCGTACGGCCGCGACCGGAACGTCGAAGGCAGCAGCCAGGCCTTCCTGGACCGCGGCTTCCATAGCGCCTTGCCGCAGCTCCCCGAAGACCAAACCGCGCAGCAGATCCTGCTCGTCTGCGGTTGCTCGGGCGAGCAGCGCGTTCACCGCAGTAGCTCGAGCAGCCGTCGATCCGACACCGCTGAGGCTCGCGACGCAGGAGAAAACGGCGTCGACCTCGCTTACGGTCAGCGAGGACTCGACCGCTGGCGAGGGTATGTTCTGCAGCGACTTCCAGCCCACCCCCGTACGCCGCTGGCGCAGGCTCCCCGCCAAGTACGAGACCACGATCTCCACGTCATCGCGCGAGGCCTCCCGAAGCACCGCGGCGATGATGTCACGCTTGGCGTTCCGAGAACGGGTGTCGGCGAGCGCGATTCGGGTGTCGGCGAGCCGGCTCAGCAGCATGCTGGCGATTCTCCCTCTCGACACCGTCAAATTTCCGACCAGCGCGGACTTTTCGTGTTGCCAGGCGCCGATCAGTAGTCGAAAAGCCCGACCCTGGTCGGAATCTTCGCAACCAGCACACAGATCGAGTTGCCGACGCGGTAATGCAAGAACGGCGCTCACCCGAAGTGGGAGAGCGCCGTTCTTGTTAGCGAGAAGTCAGGCCTTTTCTTCCGTCTCCTCGGTCGCGTCTGGTTCGCTGACCGTGGCAGCCTCCTCATCGGAGGAGTCGTCGCTCGGTTGCTCCTGCTCCGCGGTGGCGTCATCCACTTCACTCGTTTCCTCAACGAGCTTCTCTGCCGGGCTTGTCTCAGCAGGCTGCGACTCGGCGGTGGGTGCAGCTGCAGCGGCCGGAGCAGCCTCAGCAGACGGAGCCGCTGCCGCAGCAGTCGAAGCGGCCGGAGCCGCTGCCGCAGCAGTCGAAGCGGCCGGAGCCGCTGCCGCAGCAGTCGAAGCGGCCGGAGCCGCTGCCGCAGCAGTCGAAGCGGCCGGAGCCGACTTGGCCACCGCCTTCTTCGCAGGAGCCTTCTTCGCCGGAGCAACGCCTTTGGCGTTCGCCTTCCGGCTCTCTTCGACAGACTCCGTGACCAGTTCGATCACCGCCATCGGAGCGTTGTCACCCTTACGCGGACCGACCTTGGTGATCCGCGTATAGCCGCCCTCCCGGTCAGCCAGGCCGGGTGCGATCTCGGTGAACAGCGTGTGCACCACACCCTTGTCACGAACGGTCGTAAGCACCAGACGCCGCGCGTGGATGTCGCCACGCTTGGCCTTGGTGATCAACTTCTCCGCCAGCGGACGCAACCGCTTCGCCTTGGCCTCGGTCGTCACGATCCGGCCATGTTCGAACAGCTGAGTGGCCAGATTAGACAAGATGAGCCGCTGGTGGGCGGCACTTCCTCCGAGGCGAGCGCCTTTCGTGGGTGCTGGCATGTCAATTCTCTCCTGAGCTCGGGGATAAGCCGATTACTGCGGGGGTTCAAAGGGGGTCGCCCCACTTTGCTTACTGCGGGAGGTTCAAGGGGGGTCGCCCCCTTGCTTCATGCGGGGGTTCAAAGGGGGTCGCCCCCCTTTGCTTAATACTGTTCGGTCTCACTGAAGTCGACATCGTCCTCGTCAAGGTCGTCGTACCTGCCGATGGCGCTCAGCGGATCGAAGCCGGGCGCGCTGTCCTTGAGCGACAAGCCCATCTCGTGCAACTTGAGCTTCACCTCGTCGATCGACTTCGAGCCGAAGTTGCGGATGTCCAGCAGATCCTGCTCGCTGCGCGACACCAGTTCCGACACCGTGTGGATGCCCTCACGCTTGAGGCAGTTGTACGACCGGACGGTGAGGTTCAGGTCCTCGACCGGCAACGCGAGATCTGCAGCCAACTGCTCGTCGATCGGCGACGGTCCGATCTCGATGCCCTCGGCCTCCACATTCAGCTCGCGGGCGAGGCCGAATAGCTCAACCAGAGTCCGGCCGGCAGAAGCGACTGCATCGCGCGGACGGATTGCCTGCTTCGTCTCCACGTCCAAGATCAGCTTGTCGAAGTCGGTGCGCTGCTCGACGCGGGTGGCCTCCACCTTGTAAGTGACCTTGAGCACCGGTGAATAGATGGAGTCGACAGGGATACGGCCGATCTCGGCATCGGCAGTCTTGTTCTGCACTGCGGATACGTAGCCGCGGCCACGTTCCACCACGAGCTCCATCTCAAGCCTGCCGTTGTCATTGAGTGTGGCGATGTGCAAATCAGGATTGTGCACCTCTACCCCAGCCGGCGGAGCAATGTCTGCAGCGGTCACCCCCCCGGCGCCAGCCTTACGCAGATACATTGTGACCGGCTCGTCTTCCTCCGAGGACACAACCAAGCCCTTCAGGTTCAAGATGATCTCGGTGGCGTCCTCAACGACGCCCTCGATCGTAGAGAACTCGTGCAGGTTGCCGTCGATCTTGATGCTGGTCACGGCTGCGCCTGGAATGGAGGACAGCAGCGTACGACGCAGCGAGTTGCCGAGGGTGTAACCGAAGCCCGGCTCCAGCGGCTCAATGGTGAACCGGGAGCGATTGTCGGAGACGGTCTCTTCCGACAAGGACGGGCGCTGTGCGATCAGCATTTCTCTTCCTTCCCCGCACCACCCGCTATTTGATGATGCGGCACCCCTGGCGTATCCGACGCCAGCGGTTTACTGCTTCGTGCCCTTCAACAAGCTCAGGGCACATGATCTTCCTTACTTCGAATAGAGCTCGACGATCAGCTGCTCAGAAACATCGATCACAATCTGTTCCCGTGTCGGAAGCTGATGAATCAGGATCCGGCCACGGTCAGGGAAGACCTGCATCCAGCCGGGCACGTCACGCTCACCGTGGGTCTCGCGGTTAATGATGTGTGGTGTCTGGTCCTTCACCTTGACAGCGAGGTCGATGACGTCATGCGGCGTCACCCGATAGGAGGGGATGTCGACTTTGTGGCCATTGACCAGGAAGTGGCCGTGTACCACGAACTGGCGGGCCTGTCGGCGGGTACGGGCCAGCCCGGCGCGATAAACCACATTGTCGAGGCGGGACTCCAGAATCTGGAGCAGGTTGTCGCCGGTCTTGCCTTGCAGCCGGTTCGCTTCCTCGTAGTAGCGGCGGAACTGCTTTTCCAAGACACCGTAGGAGAAGCGCGCCTTCTGCTTCTCGCGCAGCTGCAAGGAGTACTCCGACTCCTTGGTGCGTCCCTTGCCGTGCACGCCGGGCGGGTAGGGGCGCCGCTCGAACGCCCTGTCTCCGCCGACTAGATCAACACCCAGCCGACGCGACTTCTTGGTCATAGGACCGGTATAGCGAGCCATATTTCTCTTAAGTCCTTCGTCTTCTGGCGGTTAGACCCGGCGCCGCTTGGGCGGGCGGCAGCCGTTGTGTGGGACAGGGGTGACATCGGAGATCGCGCCAACCTCAAGGCCGATCGCACCGAGTGAGCGAATGGCGGTCTCGCGGCCAGAGCCGGGGCCCTTGACGAAAACGTCGACGCGCTTCATGCCGTGTTCCATCGCACGACGACCAGCCGCCTCAGCAGCCATCTGTGCGGCGTAGGGCGTGGACTTCCGGGAGCCCTTGAAACCGACGGTGCCGGCCGACGCCCAGGCGATGACTGCACCGCTCGGATCGGTGATTGAAATGACAGTGTTGTTGAAGGTGCTCTTGATGTGCGCGTGGCCAGCGACCACGTTCTTCTTTTCCTTGCGACGCACCTTCTTGGCGGCGCCGCCGCGGCCTGCAGTTGCCATAAGTTCTCAGACTCTCCTGGATCTTTTGCCCGAACGCCGGGTGGCGTTACTTGGCCTTCTTCTTGCCGGCGACGGGTTTGCGCGCGCCCTTGCGGGAGCGGGCGTTGGTGCGAGTGCGCTGGCCGCGTACGGGCAAGCCGCTGCGGTGGCGACGTCCTTGGTAGGAACCGATCTCGACCTTGCGTCTGATGTCTGAGGCAACCTCCCGACGGAGATCACCTTCGATCTGGTAGTTCGCTTCGATCCAGTCGCGAAGCGCGACCAGGTGCTCGTCGGTCAGTTGGTGGACGCGGATGTCGCCACTGATCTGCGTGGCCTCGAGCGTCTGCAAGGCGCGGGTCTTGCCTATGCCGTAGATGTAAGTGAGAGCGATCTCGAGCCGCTTGTCGCGCGGGAGATCAACCCCAATAAGGCGTGCCATCAGGCCGTTACTACCTTTCGTCTGGTCGACGCCGGCCTTTGCTGGCTTACGCCCTTGGACAAGCTCGGGCGAATGACGTCGCGGAGGTGTCTGGCGTGATGCGTCCCCAGTTGCCTTCGATCAGATGTAGCACCTGATCACCGGGGCCTCGGCCTCCGACCGAGGGTGGATCCGGGAGTTTTCCCGGATGTGCGATCACACTTTCGTAGGTCGTGCTCGTGTGCGGCTAGCCCTGTCGCTGCTTGTGCCGCGGGTTCTCGCAAATCACCATCACGCGACCGTGCCGGCGTATCACCTTGCACTTGTCGCAGATCTTCTTGACGCTCGGCTGGACCTTCATCGAGCTTCTTTCTGAACTCACGTCGGGCAAGCGCGAGCAAGCCAGACGATGTGGATGGTTTGTGAGTTGGCTACTTGTGCCGGTAGACGATGCGGCCGCGGGTCAAGTCATAGGCGGAAAGCTCGACGACCACTCGGTCTGCCGGAAGGATGCGGATGTAGTGCTGCCGCATCTTGCCACTGATGGTGGCCAACACCTTGTGACCATTGGCCAGCTCAACGCGAAACATCGCATTGGGCAAGGCCTCAACCACGGTGCCCTCTAGCTCGAGTGCGCCCTCTTTCTTCGCCATAAACTCTCTAACTTGTTTCCGCGTACGCCTCATCGGCCGGCCAAAGATGGCCAGCCGAGAAGTTTACGCCAGGACCCGGCCGTACCCAAATCGCCGAATGTCGCCCGAAGATTCCTGGCTCCATCGGTCCTGGGCCTCCTCGTCAGAAAACTGGGTTAACCCACCCTGCAGTCACTCTGCACACGTTGCAGCGCATGTAGAGCGTAGGGAAAGTGTGCAGAGCAATGGGTAGTTCGAAAGCAGCCGGGGCGGTAGAGCTAAGCGAATTTGAGGCCGCGCTCGAGTCGCTCTCGGTAGAGGTCGACGCTCTCCTTGAGTGCCTTCAGGATGTACGGCGGAAACTCCATGCCCTGCCTGTGGGCCCACAACAGCCTGTTCTCAACTCGTCCGACTTCGCGCGCGTACCCCTCAAGATCACTATCGAGGCCGAGGTCGATCATCACTCCGCCCATGTCGGCCTTGTATTGCTTCATCTGGTTGGTGCCGACCAGGTGGTAGGACTTCTCCCGCAGCACCCGCGTCAGGAACAGCTGCCAAGGCCGAAGCACCTTGTCCTGGATCATCGCGGTCGCAGACATCTGGTAGAAAGCGAAGTGTCCCGGCTCCTGCTGCTTGATG
>Ga0307291_1000189_pt1 | contig 15829 bp, 16 predicted proteins | sample ER_DNA_148_FD_194474 | JGI IMG/M metagenome (GOLD analysis project Ga0307291, IMG submission 194474) | Bulk soil microbial communities from the East River watershed near Crested Butte, Colorado, United States - ER_DNA_148 | ecosystem: Environmental > Terrestrial > Soil > Floodplain | place: USA...
CTGCGCAATGGGCCGGTGCGGTTGCGCGACCTCGACGTCCACCTGGAGCTCGGGCTCCAGGAGTCGGTCAAGAGCGCCGTCGCCGCCGGCTTCGGCGTCACGTTCATCTCACGCTCGGGCGTCGAAGCCGAGCTCGCCGCCGGGACGATCGCCTCCGCGCGCGTCAAGGGGCTCGAGCCCGCGCGCGAGATCTCGCTCGTCCGCCCTGCGGGTCGCTCGCCGACGCGGGCAGCGGAGGCGTTCATCGAGTTCGCCCGCGCGAAGCTGCCGGCGTGATCGTCCGTCGGGGTTTGCAGGAGTTGCCCGGCCTGCTCGACGAGCTTGGAATCGAGCGACCGTTCCTGATCGCGAGCGACCGCTGGTCGGGTCTCGACATGCCGGCCGTCGCGCGGTGGAACGAGGTGCCGAGCGACAAGATCGGCGAGCTCGCGGCGGCTGCCGGGGACGCAGACGGCCTGCTCGCCGTCGGCGGCGGTAGCGCGATCGACCTCGCCAAGGCGGTCTCGGCCGAGACCGGGCTGCCGGTGGTCTCGGTGCCCACGACCTACTCGGGGTCCGAGTGGTCGCCGATCTTCGGGATCAGGGACGCGCAACGTCGGATGCGCGGTGGCGGCACCGGGACGAATCTCGCTGGCATCGTCTACGACCCCGAGCTGACGCTTGGACTGCCGCTCGAGGTCTCAGTGGGCACGGCACTGAACGCGCTCGCGCACTGCGCGGAGGCGCTCTACGTCAAGGGGCGGAATGCGAAGGCGGACGAGCTCGCGATCGCCGGTGCCCGCACGATCGCGGCGGCGCTGCCGCGGGTCGCTGCGAACGGTTCGGATCTTGAGGCACGCACCGAGCTACTGCACGGGGCCGACGACGCGGGGCACGCGCTCGGCTTGGCCGGCCTCGGGCTGGGGCACGCGATGGCGCAGGCGGTCGGCGGCCGCTACGGGCTGCCGCATGGCGCCCTCAACGCGATCTGCTTGCCGCCCGCACTCCGGTTCAACCAACCAGTCGCGCCCGAGGCGATCGCCCGCTTCGGCAAGGCGATCGGTTCGGACGATCCTCCCGAGGGCGTCCGCGAGCTGGCGCGTCTCGGCGGCTTCGAGCGACTGCGCGACCTCGGCGTGCCCGAAGGCGACCTGGCGGAGCTCGCCGAAGCGACGGCTCAACGGGGGGGCGCGAAGGCGAACCCTCGCCCGGCATCGCCGAGCGAGATCGAGGAGCTCTTCCGGGAGGTCTGGTAGCCCTGCTCAGCAGGGCGTCGAGCTAGGCGTGCCGCCGGGCCCCGCGTCGTAGAGAACGCCCTCGCTCGTAACCAGCCGCAGACAGTAGGACGTCGGCGCGGCGCTGACGACCGTGACGCCGCTGATGCCGGTCACGGTTGCGCCCACGAACGTACCGTTCTCGGCCTGGTAGGCGGCGAGCTCGCGGTCCGCCTGGCCTGCTGTGACGGCGGCCGCAGCCGTCTGTGCCTGATGAACGAGCTGGTTCCCGTCGGGCGTGGCAGGGCCGGAGCCGCCGCCTTTCAGCTGCGACGAGAAGAGCATCCCGGAGATCACGAGGCTGACGACGAGCGAAACGAGACCGAGGCCGCGGGTCATCCTCCAAAGATCGGCGAAAGAGCCCGGAGTCTTGAGCACTTCATAACAATTCTTAATCGAAGCAATTAGGAGAACAGTGGTAAACTCCGGCCTCCATGGCGGAGACCGTGTCTGTTGACGTGCTCGTGGTTGGAAGCGGAGCCTCCGGGCTGGCCGCTGCCGTCTCGGCGCAGCGATCCGGGGCCCGGGTCGCGCTCGCGACCAAGGGCTCCCTGCAGTCGTGCAACTCGGCGAAGGCCCAGGGCGGCATCCAGGCCGCGTTCGGCGACGACGACTCTCCAGAGCAACACGCGGAAGACGTCTGGAAGAGCTCGCACGAGACCGCCGACAGACGTCTCATCGAGGTGCTGACCGGGGAAGCGCCGGGCGCGATCCACTGGCTCGAAGAGCTTGGTGTCCAGTTCACGCGCGAAAACGGCGGCTACCGCCTCGCCAAGTGCGGTGGCGCCTCGCGCAAGCGGCTGCTCCAGGTGGGCGACCGCACCGGCCACGCGATCACGGCCGCGCTGCGGGATGCAGTCGAGGCCTCCTCGGTGCTGAGCTTGCCGAAGTCTCCGCTGAGCTCGCTCGAGGCGCACGAGAACGGCTGGCGCGCGCGAGTCGGCGACCACGTCGTCGATGCCCCCGCGGTCGTGCTGGCCGCGGGCGGCCGCTGCTACCGCGAGGCCGAGGAGCGCGGTGAGCTCTCGACCAACCATCCGGGCGCGACCGGCGAGGTGACGCAGATCGCGCTCGACCTGGGCGCCGATTCGCGCGACATGGACGCGCTCCAGTACCACCCGAACGGCGGGGCGTGGCCGGCGAACATGCAGGGCTACTCGATTCCGGAAACGACCCGCGCGTACGGGGCGACGCTGCTGAACGCCGAACGTGAGGAGTTCACTGACGCGCTCGGCCCGCGCGACGAGGTCTCGCAGGCGATCTTCGACGAGGTCGCGGCGGGGCGAGGCGTCGAGACCCCCGACGGGCGGCCCGCGGTCTATCTCGACACGACCCGCGTTCCCGAGGCCGATGCCGACGTGTCCCTTCCCTACATGCTGCGCCGCTACCGTGCCGCCGGAGTCGACCCTCTGAAGGAGCCGATCCTGACCTACCCGGTCCTGCACTACCAGAACGGCGGGCTCGTGATCGACGAGCACGCGGAGACGACGCTCGAGGGGGTATTCGCCTGCGGCGAGATCGCCGGCGGCACCCACGGGCGGAACCGGATGATGGGCAACTCGCTGCTCGAGTGCACCGTCTTCGGCCGGCGCGCCGGCGCAGCCGCAGCAGAGAAGGCGAGCGCATGAGCGCAGTCGCAACGGATCTCCAGCACGCGGTCGAGGATGCGGCGGCATATCTCTACGTCTGGGCGCTGAAGGACATCCCGCAGGATCTCCGCGACGCGCTGGCCGAGGCGCAGAAGCGGGAGACGTCGGTGCCGGGTCAGCGGGTGCTCTCGACGATTCTCAAAAACGTCGGCATCGCCGACGACGAGAAGAACCTCGTCTGCCAGGACACCGGGATCGCCGTCTACACCTGCCGCGTGGGCGAGCACTTCCCGCTGCACCCGACGCGGATCTACGAGGCGCTGAAGCACGGGACGGAGCGCGCGACCGTGGAACATCCGCTGCGCTCGAACGCCGTTCACACGATCACCCGCGAGAACACCGGGCCGAACACGGGCTACCGGCTGCCGATCGTGCACTGGGAGTTCATCCCGGACTGGGACGGGCTCGACGTCAAGTGCGTGCCGAAGGGATCCGGCTCGGAGAACATGAGCTTTTTGAAGATGTGCGTCCCGGCCGACGGGGTGAAGGGGATCAAGCAGTTCGTGCTCGAGTCGATCGTCGGCGCCGGCGGCAAGCCGTGTCCGCCCGGGATCGTCGGCGTCGGCATCGGCGGCTCGGCGGACTATGCGATGTATCTCGCCAAAGAGGCGATCGCGCGCCCGGTCGGCACGCGGAATCAGGATCCGATCGTGGCCGAGCTCGAGGACGAGCTCTATGGGCTCCTGAACGAGACCGGCATCGGGCCGATGGGGCTCGGTGGCGACGTGACCGTGCTGCAGTGCCACATCGAGCACGCGGACACGCACATGACCCTGAACCCGGTCGCGGTCAACTACCAGTGCTGGGCCGCGCGGCGTGCGTCCGCGCACATCTCAGCAGACGGCGACATCGACTACGACCGCGAGTTCTGATGACCACGCACGAAGTCACCTTCCCGATCACCGACGAGCGCGAGATTCTCAAGCTCCACGCCGGCGACGAGGTCACCGTCCAGGGACACATCATCGGCATTCGCGACCGGACGCAGATCCGCATCTTCGACCAGGGCGTCGAGCCGCCGATGGATCTCCGCGGCGCCTTCCTGCTGCATACCGCGCCCGGCGTCCGCAAGCTCGAGGACGGCCGCTACGAGAAGGTTTGCATCGGCACCACGACCTCGGCCCGGATGGTCCGCTTCACCGAGCCGCTCGGCGCGCAGTACGGCGTGCGCGCGATCTGCGGCAAGGGGGGCTTCCCCGACGAGGCGATCGAGCCGATGCGAACGCTCGGGATGGTCTACTTCGCGATCGTCGGCGGAGCCGCGGCGCTCGAGACGACACAGATCGAGGAGATCGAGGAGGTCGCCTGGGAAGAGCTGATGCCCGAATGCCTCTGGAAGTTCCGCGTCAAGGACTTCGGCCCGCTCACGGTCGGCATCGACGCCCACGGCGGCTCGCTCTACCACGACGTCCAGACCGCCGCCCAGGAGAAGCTGAAGGAGCTCTATGCTCGGCTTTGAGCCTCGCTCGGGCGGCCTGACCCACGTGCTCGACAAGGGCCTCGGCCCTCGCGCCTGGGAGGACGTCCTCGAGACGTCGGGCCCGTACATCGACATCGTCAAGCTGGGCTGGGGCACGGCCTACGTGACGCCGAACCTGAAGGCGAAGCTCGAGGTCCTGCGCGAGAAGCCGGTGGTCGTCGGCGGCACGTTCTTCGAGGTCGTCCTGACGCTCGACAAGCTCGACGACTACAAGCGCTGGCTCCAGCAGCTCGGGCTCACCCACGTCGAGATCTCCGACGGCGTCATCGACCTGCCGCGCGAGCGCAAGCTCGAGCTGATCGCCGAGCTCGCGCGCGACTTCACCGTCCTCTCCGAGGTGGGCTCGAAGGACCCCGCGGTGGAATTTGAAACCGACGAGTGGACGCAATGGCTGCAGGAGGAGCTCGACGCCGGCGCCTGGAAGGTGATCACCGAGGCGCGCGAAGGAGGCAGCTCCGGCATCTTCAGCCCCGACGGCGCGATGCGGACCGACCTTGTCGGCGAGATCGCAGGCGCCGTTCCGCTCCAGGACGTCATCTTCGAAGCGCCGACGAAGGCCGCTCAGGCGTGGTTTGTCAAGCAGTACGGCCCGACCGTGAACCTCGGGAACATTCCGCCCGACGAGGTAATCCCGCTCGAGACACTGCGGCTCGGGCTCCGCGGCGACACGCTGAAGGAGGTGCTGCTCGATGGCGACCGCACCCCCGCTGCCTGAGCTCGACTTCGAGGCGATGCCGGCGGAGGAGCTCCTTCGCTGGGGCTTCGAGGAGTACGGCGACAAGCTCTGCCTCACCTGCTCCTGGCAGAAGCAGTCCTCCGTGCTCGTCCACATGGTCAGCGAGCTCGGCCTCGACATCCCGGTGATCGAGCTCGACACGCAGCTCTTCTTCCGCGAGACCTACGAGACCCGGGACCGGCTCGTCGAGCGCTACGGCCTCGAGCTGCAGCAACCGCACGTGATCACGGTCGCCGAGCAGCACAAGCTCGAGGGGCCGAATCTCTGGGAGGCCGACCCGGACCGCTGCTGCCACATCCGCAAGGTCGAGCCGCTGCTCGAGGCGCTCGGCCCGTACGACGCCTGGATCTCGGGGATCCGCCGAGACCAGTCGCCCAGTCGTGCGACGACGCCCAAGCTGCAGTGGTCCGACCGCTACGGCGTCTTGAAGTTCCACCCGCTCGCGGACTGGGACGAGAAGCGCGTCTGGGCCTACATCCAGGTCAACGAGATTCCCTACAACCCGCTGCACGAGACCGGCTACCGCTCGATCGGCTGCATCCCCTGCACCCGGCCGACGGCGCCCGACGAAGAGGAGCGCGCAGGCCGCTGGGCCGGCTCCGACAAGCTCGAATGCGGCATTCACGTCGAAACCAAATAGGAGGCACATGACCAACCACATCTACGCGGTAGAGCACCCGGAGACGACGCACGTCCGGCCCGGCGGCTTCACCCTCTGGTTCACCGGCCTGTCCGGTTCGGGCAAGACCACGATCGCGCACCTCGTCGGTCCGGAGCTCGACCGCCGCGGTCTCGTCGTCGAGTACCTGGACGGTGACACCGTGCGCACCCACCTCTCGAAAGAGCTCGGCTTCTCGAAGGAAGACCGCGACACGCACATCGAGCGGGTCGGCTGGGTGGCGTCGCGACTGACTCGGCAGGGTGGGGCCGCGATCGCGGCGGCGATCTCGCCCTACGAAAGGACCCGCCGCGTGGCGCGTGAGCTCGTCGAGGAGTTCGGCCCGTTCGTCGAGGTGTACGTCAAGGCGTCTGTCGACGAGTGTGCGCGCCGCGACGTCAAGGGCCTCTACGAAAAAGCCTTCAAAGGGGAAATCAAGGAGTTCACCGGAGTGAACGATCCGTACGAGGAGCCGTCCGCCCCTGAGCTGGTGCTCGACAGCGAGCAGCACAGCCCTGAGGAAAGCGCCGCCCTTGTCGTGGCGAAGCTCGAGGAGCTGGGGCTCGTCCCCGCCGGGGTCGCGGTATGACGGAAGTCGCCGAAAAGCAGCATCTCATTGCTCCCCACGGCGGCTACCTCGTCGACCGTACCGGGCAGCGGCCCGACAACGTCGACAGCCTGGAGCAGATCACGCTGACCTCCCGCGAGCTGTCCGACCTGGACATGCTCGCCTCCGGCGCGCTCTCGCCACTCGAGGGCTTCATGGGTCGCGACGACTACGAGCGTGTGCTTGGGGAGATGCGGCTCGCCAAGGGAGTGCCCTGGGCGCTGCCGGTCTGCCTTGCGGTCGACCACGAGCCGCAGGGCGACGAGGTCGCGCTGACCGACGAAGCGGGCAAGCCCTTCGCGACTCTCGAGGTCGAGGAGGTCTACGAGTACGACAAGGAGCGCGAGGCTCGGAACGCCTTCCGCACGACGGACGAGGCCCATCCGGGCGTCGCCCGCCTCTACGCGCAGAAGCCGCTCTACCTCGCCGGCAAGGTGACCGTGTTCGAGCGGGCCGAGCCGGCGTTCCCGGAGCTCGCGCTCGATCCGGCCGAGACGCGCGCCGCGTTCGCCGAGCGCGGGTGGAAGCGCGTCGTCGGCTTCCAGACCCGCAACCCGATCCATCGTGCCCACGAGTACCTGACGAAGGGCGCGCTCGAGACGGTTGACGGGCTGCTGATCCACCCGCTCGTCGGCGACACGAAGTCCGACGACGTGCCGGCGAAGACGCGGGTCGAGTGCTACCGCGTCCTGCTCGAGAACTACTACCCGGAGAACCGGGTCGTGCTGTCGGCGTTCCCGGCGGCGATGCGCTACGCAGGCCCCCGCGAGGCGATCTGGCACGCGATCTGTCGCAAGAACTACGGCTGCTCACACTTCATCGTCGGCCGCGACCACGCCGGCGTCGGCGACTACTACGGCACCTACGACGCACAGCTGATCTTCGACGACTTCGAGCCGCACGAGCTCGACATCGAGCCGATGTTCTTCGAGCACGCTTTCTGGTGCAAGAAGTGCAGCCAGATGGCGACGCCGAAGACCTGTCCGCATGGCGGCGACGACCACGTCTTCCTCTCCGGCACGAAGGTGCGGGAGATGCTCTCCGAGGGCCAGCTACCGCCGGTCGAGTTCTCGCGGCCGGAGGTCGCCGAGGTCTTGATCGAGGCGTACCGGAACTAACCGAATATGACCTGGCAGTTCACGCTCACGGGACTGCTGATCGGAGGCCTGGTCGGGCTGACAGGGATGGGCGGCGGCTCCTTGCTGACGCCCATCCTCGTGATCGTGTTCGGGTTCAAGCCGACCTATGCCGTCGGCACGGACATCCTTCACGGAGCGATCTTCAAGTCGTTCGGCGCCGTCCGGCACCGTCGGCTCGGGACGGTCCACGCCAGGCTTGTGTTCTGGATGTTCTTGGGCTCAGGGCCGATGTCGCTACTCGGCGTCACCGTCGCCACCTGGCTCAAGCACCGCTACGGCGACGGCGTCCAGTCGGTCGAGGCCTATGCGATCGGCGCCGCCTTGATTCTCGGCGGGCTCGGCTTGATCGCGAAGACCTTCGTCAAGATCGGCGTCCAGCCGGACGACGCCCCATTCATTCTCTCGCGGCGCGACCGCGTCATCGCCGTCACGATCGGCGCGGTCTTCGGCTTCGTGGTCGGCCTGACCTCGGTCGGCAGTGGCACCTTCTTCGGGCTCGTGATGGTGCTCGTCTACCCGCTGACGCTGCCGAAGATCGTCGGCACGGACATCTTCCACGCGGCTGCGCTGCTCTGGGTCGCGGGCGCGGGGCACCTCGTCGCTGGCAACGTCGACCTCCACGCGATGTCCTGGCTGCTGCTCGGCTCGATCCCCGGCGTTCTCCTGACGAGCCAGCTCACCCTGCGCCTGCCGGATCGTGCGCTACGCCTCGGCCTCGCAACCGTGCTGATGCTGAGTGGGGTCAAGCTCGTAAATCTGCCCGGCGCCGACTGGATCGTGCTCGCCGGCTTCATCGTCGGTGGGATCGTCTTCACCGCCTGGGGCGTGCACGAGCTGCGCGCACGCCGGGCAGAGGAACGTCGCCAGCTGGCGACGGACCTCACGTTGTCTTAACGAAGCCACATCTAAACTCGCCGCACTTTGGCGCGTTTCTTGCCGGCCGTGCTCGTCGTGGCGCTGCTCGGCGGCTCGGCCGCGGCGTTTGCCGTGACCGAGCGGCTGAAGCTCGAGCGCAGCCCGATCTACGGGACACAGGTTGGCAAGGTCGCCTCACCCGACTCCGGTCGCCGAGTGCCGATCGTCTTCCGCCTTCGCAAGGGCGACACCCTCTCGCTCGCGATCGTCGATTCCAACGACAAGGTCGTCCGAGCGCTGCTCGATTCGCGGCACAAAAGCAAAGGAAAACACGGTTTCTTCTGGGACGGCCGCGATGACGCAGGCAAGCCCGTTCCGGATGGCACCTATCGACCGCGGGTGCATCTCGCCAAGGACCACCGCACGATTCTGTTGCCGAACAAGATCGTGGTCGACACGAAGCTGCCACACATCGCCTTGGCACGAACGAACGTCCGCGTCGTCTCTCCTGACGGCGACGCTAGACACGATTACCTGACGGTGTTCTTCCACGTCAGCGAGCCCGCGCGTGCGGTGCTCTTCGCGAACGGCCGCCGGGTCGTCAAGCTGAAGTCGTTCGAGAAGCGCTCCCTGCAGTGGGGGAGGCGAAACGGGATGCCGGCGAAGCCGGGTATTTATAGGCTGCAGTTGCGGGCCATCGATCAGGCCGGGAACCCGAGCCCGCCGAGTCAAGTCTTCGAGATCCGGATTCGCTACATCGAGCTCGCGAAGCACGTGATTCGCGCCCGCACCGGCGGGCGGATCGTAGTGGACGTCTCGACGGACGCCGGCCGCTACAACTGGCGGATCGGCTCGAGGCACGGACGCGTTCGTAACCGTCACCTCGTCCTTGCGGCGGGCACGCCTGGCACCTATCAGCTCGTGGTCTCGGAGTCGGGACATTCGGCGAAGGCGACTGTGGTGGTCGTTCCGTGACCGCTGACCTCGCCCGCCTCGGAGGGCCGCTGGCCGCCGCCGGTCTCGCGCTTTTGCTCCTGGCGCCTCGGCGCGACTTGCGCGTCGGCGGTCTCGCCGCCTGGGCGCTCGGCTGTGCGCTACTTGCCTACTACTTGGCACCGCGCGGGCATCTGAGTTTGCTGACCGCGGGCGCTGTCGGCGGCATCGTCCTCGCCGCAGCCGGGGCCGCGCTGCTGGTGCGCTGGCCGTGGGTCCTGGCCCTGGCCGCGCTCGCCTGCGTGCCGGCGCGGATCCCGGTCACCGTCGGCTCGACCGACGCGAACCTGCTCGTGCCGATGTACGGGGTGGTCGCCGCCGCGGGTCTGGCGCTCGGGTGGCAATTGCTCAAGGGTGACGACCGGTTTCGAGAGCTTGGCCCCTTGGCGCTGCCGCTCGCGGCCTTCGTGCTCTGGAGCGGGCTCACGCTTGCCTGGAGCCAGGACCTCCGCCAGGGCGCGATCGAGCTGCTCGCGTTCTACTTACCGTTCGGACTGCTTGCCGTCACGCTCGCCCGCCTCCCGTGGAGTCGCGAGTGGCTCGGAGCCGTCTGGGCGCTGCTCGCCGGAATGGCCGTCGTCTTTGCCGTCGTCGGCGTTTACCAGTACGAGACGCGCGACGTCTTCTGGAACCCGAAGGTGCTGGTCGGCAATGCCTACGCGCCCTTCTACCGGGTCAACTCGGTCTTCTGGGACCCCTCGATCTACGGGCGCTTTCTTGTCGTGGCGATCCTTGCCAGCCTGGTGCTGGTCGTCCACGGAGCGACGCGCCGGGTCGTGATTGCGGCCACCGCGACCGTGGTCGCGGCCTGGATCGGGCTCGTCCTCTCGTTCTCGCAGTCGAGCTTCGTCGCGCTCGTGGTCGGGGTCGGGATCGTCGCTTGGTTCGCATGGGGGCGGCGCACGCTGGCGCTGCTCGGGCTGATCGCAGTCGTCGTGCTCGTCGCGGCCCTAGCGATGCCGAGCGTGCGGCACCACTCGCTGAACAGCGCCTCGGGTGGGCGCTTCAAGCTGGTCGAGAACGGCGTCGCAATCGCCGTCCACCATCCGGTTCAGGGCGTCGGCATCGGCGGGTTCAAGAAGGCCTACGCCGCGCGCACGGGGCTCAAGGGGAAGGAGCCCAAGGCGGCCGCCTCGCACGACACTCCGGTCACCGTGGCCGCGGAGACCGGCCTGCCGGGCCTGCTGCTCTTCGCCTGGCTGCTGGTGACCGCCTTCCTGGTCGCGTTCCGGCGCCTCGTCCCCACGACCTTCGCAGGTCGGGTGTCATTGATTCTCGGGACCGTGCTCGCCGCGATCGGCGTCCACAGCCTCTTCTACAACGCCTTCTTCGAAGATCCGGTCGTCTGGGGAGTCTTCGGGCTGGCCCCGCTCGCCGCGGTCGCGCTCGCGCGGGAGCGCGTCAGCGAGCCGGAGCCACGAGTCGCCGCCCCACAGCGAGCAGTCGTCGCCGCTCCACAGGCAGGTAGAAGCCGAGCGGAAGCAGGATGACCGGATAGGCGAGCACGAGCAGAATCGCCACAGGCAGCGGCGCGTGGATCGCCTTGCCGAGCGCGGTCAGTGCGACCGCGGTGCCGACGGCCAGGCCGACCCGCCGCCACTGGTACGGCACGGGGTAGACCCGCTGGGCGTGAAGTGACATGAAGACGAACATCGACGTGTAGGCCGCGGCGCCGGCGATCGCCGCGCCGATCATCCCGAAACTCGGCACGAGCGCGAAGTTCAGCGCGATGTCGAGTGCGGCCGCGACGCCGGTGACAACCCAGTTGAACTGCGTCTTGCGCGCGCGGCCGATCCCGATCGAGACGACGATGTAGCCGCCGAGCGCGGTCAGCGCAAAGGCGGTGAAAGGGACGACCTTGGCGCCCACGTAAAACTCCGGCCGCCCCGTCAGCAGCCGAACGAGCCAGGGCGCGAGCAGCCCCAGTGTCAACGCGATCCAGGAGAAAACGAACAGCAGGTAGGTGAGCACGAACCCGTAGGTCTGTTTTGCCTCGTCCTCGTCTTCGATCGAGTAGGCGAAGGCGGGCCACGCGAGCCGGAACGCCGCCAGGAGAAGCAAAGACGCAGAGGCGATGCGGACGCCGACCGAGTAGTGGCCGACCTCGGTCTGGCCCTTGAACTTGGCGATGAAGAACCGGTCGCTGAAGGCCAGCGCCCAGAGGGCGATCTGCGACGGCACGAGCGGGAGCCCGAACCGGTTCATCTCCCGGAACAGCTTCCGGTCGAACTGCAGGCCGAGCTGGAAGCGCCGATAACCGAGCAGCACGAAATACACCGTCAGCGTCCCGATCCAGTTGCCGACCACGACTCCCATCGCGCGCTGGTGGAAGTGGACGACGAGCACAACGGTCGCCAGGACCGTGATCACCAGGTTGGCGAGCGTCGCGGCCGTGAAGAGAACGGGTCGCTCCTCGACCCGGAAGAGCGAGGTCAGCTGCTCGTAGTTCATCTGCGCCCAGAGGCCGACGAAGGCCGCGCGGACGAGCCAGGCCTGGTTGTGGCCGAGCGAGAGGGCCTCGGCGATCGGCTCCGCCGCGACCCAGCCGGCAGCGAGCCCGAGAGTCGCGCTTGCCATCGTGAACCAGAACGAGGTGCGCACGACCCGGACGCGGTATTCCCACTCGGGTGAGTCGAAGTAGTAGCGGAAGAACGCGCTCGAGATCCCCATCCGCAGGACGGCGACCAGGACCGCTGTCAGCGCCGTCAGTGTCTCGACGCGCCCGTAGTCGCGACCGTGCAGGTAGCTCGTGTACAGCGGCAGCAGCAGCACCGAGAGCACGCGGGAGATCAGGCCCCCGAGCCCGTAGATCAGGGACTGCGAGGCGAGGCGCTTGATCTGCTCTGCGAGCACCTAAAGCCGAGAGTAGATGTCGATCAGGCGGTCGGCCATCGCCTCCACGTCGTGGACGCGATCGACGTAGGCGCGCGAGGCGGCGCCGCGGACACGGCGTTCGTCGCTCGATTTGGCCAGGCGGCGGAGGTCGTCGACGAGCGTCTCCTTCGTCGTCCGGACGATCGGTACTTCGATGCCGAAGGCCTCTGCCGTGCGCGCGGCGGCCTCCTCATGGATGAAGCCGAGGACAGGCTTGCCGTAAGCCATCGCCTCGATCGCGAAGAGCCCGTACCAGCCGGAGTTGAGCTGGTCGACGACGACGTCCGCGCGAGCGAGCCGGGGGCCGACATCGTCGTGGCGGACGTTCTCGATCACGTCGAGCTCGAGGCCGAGCTCCTCGCACGCTGCGACGACCACATCGGTTCCCTTGCGTCGCCGGGAGAGCGCGGCGTGAGCGACGCGCAAGGCGCCGTCAGCTCGCGGGGTCACGGGCTCGATCGCCGAGAGGTCGATCCCAGGCGGCACGACCTCGGCGTCCGGAACCCAGCGTGCGGCGTCGTAGGAGCCCACGATGCGCGCGTCGGCGGCGTTTGCGTAGGCGAGCTCCTCGGGCGACTTGCCGCGGATGTCGGAGCCGACGAAGTGGAAGACGGATTTCTTTCGCGTCGCTTTCAGGATCGGGAACTGGACGCGCTTGGGCACCAGGGTGAGTCCGAAGTAGAAGTGGAAGACGTCGGTGCGGGGCAGCAGGCACGCGAGGGCGCGGAACTGCCCCAGCTGACGGCGCCAGCTCGGGCCCGCTGGGAGGTGGAGGTCCTCGTCGGCCTCGGGATGCGCCGGTTGGGTGTTGAAGACCACGAGCCTCGCGTCGACTCCCTTGCGCCGCAGCGCCTCGACGTTCGTCCAGCCGATCCCCGCGAAGTTGACGGGGCAGTGGACGGCTCTCAGGCGTCCCACTCGACCTGGTCGAAGTATCTGAGCGCCTTCCGCGTCGGCCGGACCTGCGCGACGTGGGCGCCGAGCTCCTCGTCGTCGAGCTCGCCGAGCGCGTGCTTGAGCCCGAGGTAGGGGAGGTTGAGGTCGTCCTGGTAGACGATTGTGGAGATCCGCGGGTTGATCTCGATCACCGAGTCGCCGACGAGCTGGATGTTGAAGAAGTGGTCGAGCTCGAGCGCGGCGGCGATCTTCGCCGCGACGTCCATCAGCTCCGGGTCGTCGAGCGTCTGGAAGTACATCGCCAGCCCGGCGCGCATCTCCTCGCGGGTCTTCGGATGGCCAAGGACGATCTTCCCGTTCCGCGCGATCCCGTCGATCGTGCGCTCGGGACCGGTCGCCAGCTCCATCACCAGCACCTCGGTGTCGTCGTCGCCGAGCAGCTCGAGCAGCTCCTCGAGGCGGAGCGCGTCGGCGACGCCGGGCCGATTCTCGAACAGCTGGCGGCGGCGGTCGGCCGAGGCCGAGATGACGCGGAAGCCGCGCGAGCCTGACGAGACGAGCGGCTTGAAGGCGACGTCCTCGCCGGGGTAGCCGAGCTCGCGCGCGGCGGCCGCGATCGCCTTGGCGCCTTTGACCCGCCGCCAGGCCGGGCCGCGGACGCCGAGCTCGTCGAGCAGCGCGTAGGTCTCGGCCTTGTCGTTCGAGCGGCGGACGGCCTCGGGGTTGGCGACGAGCACGGCCGCGTCACCGAACCGGTCCTTGTGCTCGGCGAGGGGGAGCAGGTCATAGGAAGACTGCGGCAGGATCGCGTCGACCCCTTCGCGCGCGCTGATCTCGGCGAGGGTGTCCGCGAAGCCGGGCTCGCTGCCGGGTGGGACGAGGTGGAAGGCGTCGCAAAAATGGCGTCCGATCGCCAGCTCGGACATGTCCGTGCCGACCAGCCGAACCTCGCGCTCGCCGTTCTCGCGGAGGGCGCGGATCAGGGCCGGCGAGCCGGGCACGCCTGCGGCGGTGAGGAGGACCGTCAGGGGCCTCACGTCAGGTCGATCCGGTCTTCGGCGAGGCGCTGGAGGTCGAGGTCGCGCTCCGAGTCGAGCATCGCGTGCATCGTCTCTCGCATCGTCTTGCCGGGGTACGCCCAGATCTCGGGGTGCGTCAGTAGCTGGAGCCAGTCGAAGGTGCCGGCGGCCAGTTCCTCGTGCGGGCAGCCGCTGCGCCAGTGCTGGTTCGAGTCCGAGCGGTAATGGTCGGGATCGAAGTAGGGCGCCTGCATCACGTTGACGGCTGCGTCGATCGGCTCCCGCATGAATGCGGGGTCGGGGTTGTGCCACGCGATGACGGGGTCGAAGCGGCCGTCCAGGTCGAGGTGGGAGTGGACCGCATGGAGGCCGACGCGGTGGCCGAGCTCGCGCAGGCGCACGAGCGTGCGTTCGCCCTCGAAAGAGGCGAGGTTGTAGAAGACGCTGCGCGTCATCAGGAAGTAGGTCGCCTGCGCGCCTGCTTCAGCCTCGAGCTCGGCGAGCCGCAGCGCCGCGTCGAGCGAAAGATCGACGTCGTGGCGGAGGAGCAGGTCGCCGGCCGAGGGCTCGCGGTCGAAGAAGGCGAAGCGGTAGCCGCCGGCCTTGGACACTTCGAGCAGCTCGCGGTAGTGGTCGAGGTCGAAGCGGCAGGTCAAAGGTCGCTCTTTCGGCCTTGAATCGTCACACTCGCGTGCGTCCTGCCGCTGTACGCTCGCCGCGGGTGGCGGGTGGATCCTTCCCCTCCCCGGGGTGGGGACGTACATGATTGTCGCGCGCAGCTCATTCGACCTCGACGTCGAGCAGGGTCGCCGCCGCCTCGGCTCGCTCCAGCGCCTCGACGTTCGTGTCGCCGACGGCGATCACGTAGCCGCGGCGGTCACCGTCGAGGCGCACGGGCCTGATCGTCTCGCCCTGCTCCAGGAAGACGTCCGCCTGCACGACGCCTGGGAACGCGAGCACCTTGTCCAGCGGGCCGACACTCGTCACCTTGCCGGTGGGAAGTGGGCCCGGCTCGGCGGTGAGGAAGCGGATCGCGAGGGGCTTCTGGAACTTCGGCGTGACGAGCTCGTCGGGCACCTCGAGCCCGAGCGCCTGCCGCAGCGCGATCTCGACGAGATCGACCCCGACCGCGTGCATCGCGAGATCCGCCATCTGGCCGCCGGGGATCCGCGCCGCGCACTCGACCAGATAGGCATGGTCGTCCTCGCCGATGATCAGCTGCGGGAACGCGATCCCGTCCTTGAGGCCGAGGGCGTGAACGGCGGAGACGGCGGCCTGCTCGGCCTCTTCGAGCGGATCGGCGAACAGACGAGAGGGGTAGACGTGGATCCAGCCGACGCCGAAGCCGATGCCCGGCGGCCGCAGCCGGTCGGAGAGCGTCAGCGGCGTGACATTGCCCCCGCGCGCGATCGCCAGCCCGTTCAGCTCGATCCCTTCGTGATAGCTCTCGACGATCGCCTCGCCTGTGGGTGATTCGGTCAGCGCCGTGTGCAAGTGCGCTTCGAGGTCGTCGATCGAGTGGAGCATGAAGACGCCGCGCTGGCCGCCCGAGTCGGCCGGCTTCAGCACGGCAGGGAAGCCGACCGTCTCCGCGGCTGCGTACGCCTCGTGGAGCGAGCGCGCCGCCGCGAAGCGCGGCTGAGGCACTCCGGCCTCCGCGAGGCGGCGG
>Ga0307291_1000193_pt1 | contig 15750 bp, 17 predicted proteins | sample ER_DNA_148_FD_194474 | JGI IMG/M metagenome (GOLD analysis project Ga0307291, IMG submission 194474) | Bulk soil microbial communities from the East River watershed near Crested Butte, Colorado, United States - ER_DNA_148 | ecosystem: Environmental > Terrestrial > Soil > Floodplain | place: USA...
TTCGGAGCACAGTCCGCCATGGGAAGGCAACCGGGTCCTCTACCTCATGCACCCGTCCGACCCCATCGTGTGGTGGAGCCCCGACCTCATCCTCAACAGACCGGAATGGATCAGCGAGCCACCCGGACACGACGTCCTCAACACCATCTGGGTGCCTTTCCTCACCTTCTGGCAGATCACCGCGGACCTGCCCTTCTCCACCGGAGTCCCAGGTGGCCACGGCCACAAATACACGGACGAACAAGTCGACGGGTGGTACGCGGTCATGCGGCCGCCCGGAGTCACTCAGCAGGCCCTCAACTCCGTGCGCGCCACCATCGCCCAAGAAGAATGACCCAACCCGTCTCGTCGGCAAGGGATCCGCACCCGCCGTTAGCACTGTTCGACCGTCCCCCAGCCTGTGCCAGCTGCGAATCAGCTGGCGGCCGCGGCCAAGGACGTCACGACCGGAGAGGGCGTCGGGCAGGATCGCGGCCTGACTGGGGCGTGGGAACGATGATGCCGCGCTCCGCGAGAGCAGCCGCAAGGGGCGAGGGGACTCCGAGGTCGGTGAAACCGCCCGGGTGAGGGAGATGGCCGTAGTCGTGTCAGCCGACACGGAGGCACCCAGAAGTCGATGGGCGTCCTGGGAGGGTGGACACTGCGGGTATGCGTTCAAACAGCCCCCAGTCCCACCGTCACCCCCGCAGCCCCTTCCATGACCAGCCGGCACCGGTCTACGAGGTCTTCGAGGTGGACAGCCGCGTCATTCACGACCGGCACGGGATCGGACGAGTGCTCAGCCTCAACGGCGACCGCATGGACGTCCGCTTCGGAGCCGGGGTGGTCGACGTCGACACCCACAGTTCGAAGGTGCATCTGCTGTAAATCTGCTGCGCCGCGCTGGTCCTTCTGCGGACGCATTTAGAGATGGGCGGGCCGCAGCCCCGGCGGTCGGCCCATGGTGGATCGCTTGCACAATCACTGCACCACGGTGGTGTCACTGTGCTGCCAGGCCCTCACGTCCTTGCCGATGCTCCATCCGCGGACGCGCCGCCCGGCCAGCGGCAGGCCAACCTCGGCGGCCCCAAGGTACGCGGGCACGGCCACAGACGGGACGAGGGACGAGCGGGGGGGCCGGCAACTCTTCGCCTGCCGCCTCCGCCCTTCCAAGGGATCAGTAGAAGCGGTCCTCGCGCGCGGCGCGCAGGGCGACCTCCATGGTGAGGCCACCACCGGGCGTCGGTCGGGCGGTGAGGCTGCCGTGCATGGCTTCGGTGAAGCCGCGAGCGATGGCGAGGCCGAGTCCGAGCCCGGTCTGGCTACGGTCGTCCAGATGCTGCAGCGGCGTGAATACGGACCCTAGCTCCGCCGTCGGGATGCCCGGTCCGTGGTCGACAACCTCGACGAAGACCCCGCCGCCCTCCGAGCGGCCGATGATCGTCACCGGGCTGGTAGGAGGCGTGTGCCGCAGGGCGTTGTCGACGAGGTTTGCCCCGACCCGCTCGAGGAGGACCGGGTCCGCTTCGACATCCGGCAAGGGCCCGTGAATCTCAAGGCTCACCCGGGCCTGTTCAGGAGGCGTCAGCGCGGCGACGATCTGGGCGAGGCTGTCCTCGAGGGGAGTCGGTTCGCAATGCGTGCTCGTGAGACCGCTGCGGACTCTTGAGGCGTCGAGCAGGTTGGTGACGAGTGAATGGAGTCGGTCTGCCGAGGTCTCGATGGTCTCGAGCAGTTCCGCGCGGTCGCTGTCGCTGAAGTGCGCCTCGGGCTGCCGCAGGCTCGACGCGGCGGCTTTGATCCCGGCGAGTGGAGTGCGCAGGTCGTGGCCGACGGACGTGAGCAGCGCCATCCGGCTCTGGTCCACGGCCTCCAGCTGCGCCGTCTGCTGGGCCTGCTCGGCGAGTCGACGCCCTTCCAGCGCCGTTCCCGCCGCCTCCGCGAAGCTGGCGAGCAGCCGCCGGTCCTCGCCCAGCAGCTCCGGCCCCCGGGCGACGAGCGTCAGCCCGGGGCCGGCCGGCGCAGACAGCCGCACCTCGTCTGGCGCCGATCTCTCGTCGCCGGTGCTCGCCGCGACCGACCGGTTGCCGTCGACGTGCTCCTCGAGGCCAACCCAGCTCATCCGGAACATGTCGCGAATCCGCTCCAGCAGCTGAGGAAGGGTCTGGGCCTCCGCCAAGGTGGCGCCGGCCAGGCTGCTCAACGCCTTCGCCTCGGCTCGGGCCCTGCGGGCCGCTGCCGTCTGCCGGGCCGCGATGTCCACAATGACGGCGACGGAGAAGGCGACCGCCAGGTAGACGACGAGAACGAGCAGCTGGCTCGGTTCGGTCACGACGAGCGTTCCGTAGGGCGGCGTGAAATACCAATTCAGCGTCAGGCCGCCGAGGACGGCGGCCGGGACGGCGACCCACACGCCGCCGACGAGCGCCGTGAGCACGACGACCAGGAGGACGAGGAGGACGGGGGTCGCATACGACTCCTCCTCCCGGCGCTGGAGCAGAAGGTTCGTCACCAGGGGCAGTCCGAGGAGAAGAACCAGGGCGCCGGCGGCGCGCCGACGGCGGGACAGTCCACCGGCGAGCGCAGGCAGCACGTCCCCCGGCGGCGGCGAGCGCCTGCCCGCCGTTCCGAGGCTCTCGTCGTGCCCGCCGGAAACCATCTTCATGGCACCGGCTCCTCCCTTCTGGCGTCGCCCGGACGAAGCTGGTATGGCACCGATGTCACCATGACTCCAGGCTCGTACAGAAGCCGGGCCTTGAGCCGCAGTGCCGTCTGGTTGTGCAACAGCTGCTCCCACCAGTGTCCGACGACGTACTCCGGGATAAAGATCGTCACGACGTCGCGGGGGCTCTCCCGCTGGATGTTGTCGAGGTAGTCCAGGACCGGGCGGGTGACCTCCCGGTAAGGGGAGGAGAGGACCGTGAGTGGCACCGGGATGTCGCGGTCGTCCCACTCGCGCAGCAGGGCCTGAGCCTCCCGCTCGTCGGCAGCGACGGTGAGCGCGGTCAGCTGGCTCGGCCGGGTCGCCCGCGCATACGCGAGCGCTCTCAGGGTGGGCTCGTTGAGCGCCGACACGAGCACAACGGCCCGGTTGCGGCTGGGCAGGGCCACACCGCCCGGCCGTAGCCGCACCTGGGCGGCGACATGGTCGTAGTGGGCGCGGACGGCGCGCATCGACGCATACAGGACCACCATGGCGCCGATCGCGAGATAGGCGCCCTCGAGGAGCTTATAGCGCAGCACGATGACCAGGACGAGGGCAGTGACAACCGCGCCCGTCCCGTTCAGCAGTTGCGAGCGCCGGATCCGGACGCGCTCGGCAGCGTTGGCCGCGGTCGCCAGCCGCCGGGCCCAGTGCCTAACCATGCCCAGCTGGGACAGCGTGAAGGACGTGAACACCCCCACGATATAGAGGTGAATGAGCTGGTTGACGTTCGCGTTGAAGCCGATGATCAGGGCGATCGAGACGAGGGCCAGCAGCACGATCCCGTTGCTGAACGCCAGTCGGTCTCCGCGGTTGTGCAGCTGCCGGGGTAGGTACCGGTCCTGAGCCAGGATCGACGCCAGGGTTGGGAACCCGTTGAACGCGGTGTTGGCGGCGAGCACGAGGATGGCGGCGGTGGCGGCCTGGAAGGCGAAGAACAGGACTGAGCGGCCCCAGACGCTCTCGGCGATCTGACTGATGATGGACGGGTTTCCGTCCGGGTATGCGTGTGCCTGGGTCCCGATGGCGAGCGCGGTGATGCCGGCGAACATCGTGATCGCCAGGACGCCCATGATCGTCAGGGTGGCGGCCGCGTTGCGGCTCTTGGGCGGTCGGAAGGCGGGGACGCCGTTGCTGATGGCCTCGACGCCCGTCAGCGCCGTGCAGCCGCTGGCGAAGGCGCGCAGGCACAGCAGCACCGTGTAGACGCCGCCCACCTCAGCCGTGTGCTGGAGAGCCAGTGCCGAGCTGGCCGCAGTGGGCAGCGTGCCGGTCAGCGCCTGGTAGGCCCCGTAGACGATGAGCAGGAGCGTGAGGACGACGAACGCGTACGTCGGAACGGCGAACGCCGTGCCTGACTCCTTGACTCCGCGCAGGTTGACCACCGCGATCAGGGCGACGAAGCCCACCGCGAGAGGCACCGCGTACGGCGTGAGCGCCGTGACCGCCGACGTGATGGCGACGACTCCGGAGACCACCGACACGGCGACGGTCATGACGTAGTCGACGAGAAGGGCACAGGCCGCCGTGAGCGCTGCCCGATCTCCCAGGTTCTCCCGGCTGACGACATACGCGCCGCCTCCGGTCGGGTAGGCGAAGCAGGTCTGCCGGTAAGACGCGACGACGACCGCCATCAGAAGGGCAACCGCGACCGCCACGGGCACGGCCAGGCCGAGGTATGCGGCGACCCCCGCGGTGCTCAGGACGAGGATGATCTGCTCCGTGGCGTAGGCCACCGAGGAGATGGGGTCAGAGCAGAAGACTGGGAGCGCGATGCGCTTTGGCAGCAACGTCTCGCCCATCCGGTCGCTGGCCAGGGCACGACCGACGACGACTCGCTTGAGCAGGTATCCGGTGTTCACCACGGCTTGATCGTCGCCGCGTCAGCGCCAAGGAGCGGCGGCCGTTCACGGCCTGTTGACGCGCACCGACCGGATATTTACGCGCCGTTGACGGGGGAGACGTCGAAGCGGTAGCCGATGCCAGCCTCGGTCTTGAGGTAGCGGGGATGAACGGGATCCGGCTCCAGCTTGGCGCGGAGGCGGTTCGCGTAGACGCGCAGGTAGTTCGCCTCCTGGCCGTACCCCGGCCCCCACACCGACTGCAGCAGCTCGCGTTGCGGGACCAGGGTGCCCGCCTGGGCCGCGAGTACTTCGAGGAGACGCCACTCGGTCGGCGTCAGCCGGATCGTCATCTCGCCCTTCTGGGCTTCCTTTCGGCCGAAGTCCAAGACGAAGTCGGGCGTGCGCACGATCCCAACTCGGCGCCTAGCCATGGCCCCCGCCCGTCTCGCCGCCGCCCGCAGACGGGCCAGCATCTCCGGCATCCCGAACGGCTTGGTGACGTAGTCGTCCGCGCCCTCGTCCAGAGCGCGGATCTTTTCCGGCGTCTCGTGCCGGGCGGACAAGACGATCACCGGCACGTCGGACTGCTGCCGGATCCGCCGCAGGACTTCGACTCCGTCCACGTCGGGCAGCCCCAGATCGAGAACGACGACGTCTGGGGTGCGCTGCGCAACCGCTAGCAACGCTGATTGGCCGTCGACGGCGAGTTCGACCCCGAAGTCCTGTGCTGTCAAAGTGATTCGCAGAGCGCGCAGAAGCTGGGGATCGTCGTCCACTACCAACACTCGCGTCACCACGTGCCTCTCGACGACCAGCAGAGTACGGCCGCCAAGGCTCGTCGGGCAGCGTCCTGAGCGCCCCGACATGTCTCAAGAGTCTTGTCGAACGCCGAAGGGCCTCTTATCAGCGGCGGCAGCCTGTGGCTAACGCGGATGCCGCCGCTCCAAGCGGACCGGCCTTTTTCGGCGACAAGCCGCTCAGCGCCAGAAGTCTGCAAGCAGCTCCGCGAGGGCTCGGCCTTGGTCGTAGCCTCCTCGCGCGGCCTGCAGACGCGTGGATGGATCCAAGGCATTGGCGTCGAACACGTCCCCCGCGCCGCTATCCGGGAACACCGTTTCCACCCTGCTGCCGCCTGCGCGCAGTTCGTCGACCTGGGTGGCAAGGTCCATGCCCCACTCCAGCGGCATGCGTGACCTGCCGCCGAACGGGGACAGCACGAGTACCCTCCCGTATCCAGCCGCCAGGTCAGCGTTCTCGCTGCGTCGATAGCCGCCGTTGATGTATCGGCTCTCGCCGATGCGGTAGGGCGTCATCGCCGAGGTGCTGGCGGCGACGGCGTCCACCAGATCGACGCCGCTGTGGCGGTCGAACACGACCGGTTCCCCGGTTTGCGCATCGACAGCGGTGATGAGCACCCGCTGATCCGGCCAGTGCTGGTTGGGAAACCGTGCCGCGACGATGTCGCGCCAGCGGGTTGGGCGAGAGCCGTCGGAGGCATCGATCTCGAGCGCCGCGGCGCCCATCCTGTGGCGCATGTCGGAGGCATTCTCAGCAGAACCGATGATTCCGTTCGACCACTCCATGTAGTTCGGCCCCGAGAACTTCGGAGCGCGTCCCCTGTCCGACCCACCTAAACCGGCTGGTGGCGGAGGCACCTCGGCGAGGATGGCGGCATACAGTTCGGCCGGCCGTATCCCACTGGTGACTTGGGCAGCCACGGTCGATCCAGCCGACGTCCCGATGATTAGATCGGCCTCGGTGACGTTGACCCCGGCTTCCGACAGGCCGGCGATGAGACCGAGCTCCCACGCATTGCCTGCCGCCCCGCCGCCGGCGAGAACCAGGGCCCGCTTGTCTGAGTTGCCCTCCTGTCGCGGGGCGGCCACCTGCTGGTCGAGCATCGGCCAATTCCCGGGCTGTGGCCTTCGCGTCACTGCCACGCCATCGGAAGTGGCCGTCGAGCGGATGCCCGGAGTCGAAGACCGAGTTGTGTTCATGGGATTCGCCTTTCGCGAGTTGCCTGTCGGGCGCTCCCAGTCGCGACTACCTCAGTCACGCGATCGTGGACAGCAGGGAAGCACCCACTGCGGATACTGCGGACATGGGTGTCACCTCCTGCCGTTAGTCACGATGCCAGGGACGTTAATAGGCCGGCGACGCGATGCGCAATCGGCATTGTGCCGCCGGGAGAGGGAGCCCGCTCTTGCCGGGGCGCGTCCACATTGGCGGCAGCTCCGTCGGTGGAAAGCCAGCGCGGCAGATGGTCGCCAGAACGGAGCTGGAGGCGCAGGATGACACCGTGGATACATGGGACGCCTTGCGGGCGCGACGAAACGTTCGGCAGTTCACTGAGCAGCCAGTCCCTGACGAGGCGCTCGACCGAATCCTCGAGGCTGGGCGACGTGCCCCGTCGGCGGGCAACTGGCAGCCGTGGGACTTCGTGCTCGTGACCGACAGAGCGCAACTGGTCGAACTGGCCAAAGTGTGGCAGGGCGCCAGGCATGTCGCCGGAGCGGCGGCCGCGATCGCGATCGTCGCGCCAGTGCCGCAGGACGATCGGCAGTCGGCTCTGCTGCAGTACGACCTGGGCCAGGCGACGTATGCGATGACAGTCGCCGCCGCCGACCTGGGCGTCGGCACCGGTCATGCTGCGGCTGCCGACCAAGACCAGGCCAGAGCGGTTCTGGGCTTTCCCCAGGGACGTTTCCTGGCCTACGTACTCTCCGTCGGTTATCCGTCGGACAAGCCGTTGGCCGTCATCGAACGGCTGAACCGACGCCCCTTCGAGGAGGTGGTGCACCGGGGACGGTGGTGACCTTGCCGACGCCGCAAGCGAAACGCCGTCACGTCGACCGGGCAGCAACGTCGTCGGGTTGATCCAGGACCAGCGGCGAGAAACCCAGCGCCAGCCGCAGGGACCGTGCGGTGGCGGTGGCCGCAGACATGGTGGGAAGCCCGGTCACGGCGTGGATATTCGCGATGGCGGGCAGGGACGGCATTTGTACGCACGCGGAGGCCACGACCGCCTGAGCGCGGGACCGGTCCAGGCGGGCGGCGATGTCCACCAGATCCGCCGGGTCCAGCCGGCCGACGGCGCCGTTGTCGGTCACCCCGAGGCTGACGGCGTCGACCACTTCGATGTCCTCGGCGGCCAGGTAGTCAATAACGGTGGCGGTGAGCGAGGGGGCGTACGGGGTGGCCATGGCCACCCGCTCGACGGCGAGGGCATGGACGGCATCGACGAGCGCACCGGCGCTGGAGACCACCGGAACGCCGGCCGCGTCGGACAGCCGCTGCTCGGCGCTGCGGTGCGCGCCGGGACCCTGCACCATCACCGCGACGAGGCAGGCGTACGCGATGACGTCCACCTGCGCGTCGGCAAGCTCACCGGCGCGGTGCTCGGCCTGGGCGTCCATGGCCGCGAGCGCCTCCGCCGTGACCGCGGTCATCCGCATCCTGGCCGAGTGGAAGCTGGGGACCTCGTTGGCAGCCACGCCTTGGCCCAGGAGCGCCGGCAGCTCGATCTCCATGGTGACGTTGGAGCTGGGGACCAACAAGCCGACTCGGGCGGTCATCGGTCGCTCAGGCTCCCGGTGTAGTCCCTGAGCATCAGGCGGGTACGGGCGCGCGGTCCGATAGCGAGCCCGAACCCGAACTCGGCCAGGAGACCTCGGACGATATCCGCGTGCAACGACCCGTGCCGCTCCAGCACCAGGTGCGGGCGGGGATCCCGGGGGACCTGCACCACGCGGTGCAGGCCGAGAATCGTCGTGGACATCGGCAGGTACTGCGGGTAGGCGGCCCGAGCTTGGGCCTCGTCGGCGTGCTCGACGACGACGAATCCCGGCTCGGCGCCGAACTCGGCGTGCAGCCCATCGGCCCTCCAGTGGGCGGGAGAGTCCTCGGCGCCGGTCAGATGCCGGGACCGGTTGGCTGAGGTGATGTACAGCAGGTCGCCGCCGCACGCGCGTTCGGCCGCCGCGAGGAAGGCGTTGGAGGGACACCGGTAGCCGGGTGCGATGACCTGCGCGGTCAGGACGCCGTCGTCGGCCTCGCAGAGGTGGGCCGGGACGCTGAACGCGGCGGGGGCGCGGAAGCCGAATGGCCCCCGGCTGTAAAAGGCGTCGACCAGGGCCAGGGCGGTCCGGCGGGACAGCGGCTCGGGCAGCCGGTCCAGGTCCCAGACCTCGGGCAGGGACGCCGGCGGTCCGGTGATGGAGCCGACCTGGCCGGGCGGACGGCCCTTCATGATATTCACACGACGTACCGTGTCGGCGTCCCCACGCGTGGTGATGACGTAGAAGTTGGCGAAGGCGTGGGCGACGACGGCGCCCTCGGTGGCCAGCGCCTCGGCGGCGCCGGCTACCTGGGCGAGATCAGAGATGACGACGCGGGTGGCCGCGGAGACGACGCTCATGGCCTGCAGGAGCGGCAACCCGAGGACGGTGATACGAGCTGGCGGCCACCGGCGACTAGCTCACCGTCGCCGTCGATGTCGGGCAGAGCCACCAACTACCAGGCCAACATAGGTCTTCGCCACGGGCCGGGCGGCCCTGACTTCGTTCCGCACCGCGCCCCGCTTAGCATCAGCCGGACACGGTCTTCTTTGCCAACTTCTTCTCCGAATGACTCTCGTCTACCATCCTTCGAGCCCCTCGGAGCGCATTTTCGCTGGTGAATCGGCTGCTGTCGGAGCTGGTCTAGCGCCCCTTAACCTCTAGCGTTGGCAAGGACCTCGAGGTCGTCAGTGATGCGGGGCATCTGCGGGAAGAGCGAGAGGTGACCCTGGTCGGCGTACAGGTGCAGCCGGGCACCCGGGATGTGGGTGGCGAGCCATCGGCCGTGCGCGAAGGGGACCATGCGGTCCTGCTGGCCTTGCCAGATCGACACTGGCGTCGTGATCGCCGACAGGTCGAATCCCCAGTCTTTGACGAATGCGAGGTCGTCGTCGCGCCACCCGGCGATGCCCCCCGAGACAGCGCGTCGAAACATTGCCGCCAGACTGTCCGCCAACTCACCGGTCACGGCGGAGCGGTCCACGTCGGACACCAGCCCGCCGAGCGCGGCGGTTACCTCGTCCCCGGTCACGTTGGCCAGTCCTGGCGCTTGCTTCTCGAGGTATGCGGTGAGTGCGTCCACTGATTCGACCGCCGCGCCGAACTCCTCCTGGTTCTCCCGTGCCATTCCGTCCAGCCAGTCCAGGCCCTCCGCGTCGTACGGCGCGACGCTCGCGAGGGTGGCCGCGGCTGAACACCGGCCCGGCAGCAAGGCTGCGCAGGCCAACGCGTGTGGTCCGCCGCCGGACCAGCCGAGGGCTACGAACCGGTTGATGCCGAGATGGTCCAGGACCGCGACCGTGTCCGCGGCCGCGTCGGCGACGGTCCGGTCAGGTTGGACCGTCGAGCCGGCGTACCCGGGGCGTGAGTAAGAAACCACCTGCCAGCCGCCCTCCGTCACCGCTCGCGAGACGTGTGGCGGAATCTCGGAACCCTCGGTGGGCGTGCCCCCGTACCAGACCAACGGGTTGGCATCCGGCTGCCCGCTCCGGACAACCTCGAGATCACGCCCGTCCTCAGTCCGTACAGTCAGCCAGTCAGCCATTCCTCCGCCTCCCCCTCGCGGCTATCCAGAAGCCTGACTCAGGATTGACCCCACCCTCCGTCACGTCAACGGACTCGCCTGGAACGACCCTTTGCATGGCGAACCCGCACAACAGCGCTGCCGCCGGAGCGGCCGTCGGGGCGCTGGCTTCGCCCACATCGACACAGGCGGATGGCCGCGGCCGCGCTCTCAGTCGCGAGTCGGACGTCAGGTCCCGTTATGTCACTTGCCGGTCGGGAGGCCGGGTGGAGACGTACACGGACGGGTGGTCCTGGCCTGCTGCCGTTTTCGCGATGTATCCCGCAGCACGAGAGCGCGCTCGCCGCGGGCGGGTCAGTAGCCGGACGTCGACGTGTTCTCGGCGGTAGACGGGACGACGTCGGTGCGGTCCTGGGCCAGACCTGGGGTGCGGTCTGCCTGCTGCGCCTCCGCTGTGCGGGTGCGCTGCCAGGCGGCGTTGGCTTCGCGGGCGAGGACGGTGCAAGAGTGGCGGGCGTCTTTGACGTCGCCCCAGGCGTCCTTGGCTGCCTTCACCACGGCCGGGTCGGTGCGAACCTGGTTCGCCCGGTAGGCCAGGCCGCCAGCCTGCGCGCTGAACTCGTTGACGTTGATCCGAGCCATTTGTCTCTCCCACTGTGGATCCCGGGTGCCATCACCCAGGTTCGACGACGCTAGCCTGATTTAGTGACTTAGTCAATACGAGGCCTATTTAGCACGTTAGTTGGGGTCTGGCTGCTAGATTCGACGCTATGGACGACTCGCGTGGGGGGCTGGGTCGGGTGATCCGCGAGCTTCGCGAGGCGCATACCCCGAAGCTGACTCAGGAGCAGCTCGGCCGCAAAGCCGGCTACCGGGCCGGTGCCGGAGTGTCGATGTCCCGCGTCGAGAATGGAGTCACGCGTCCGGGACCCAGGCGGCTGGAAGGGATCGCGAGCGCACTGGGCTTGACCGTGCAGGAGCTCGAGAGCCGCAGCGCGCAGCAACACTCCCCCCAGCCACGTCCCGAGCCCGACCGGCCAGTTCGAGGGGCCGGCTCGGATCCCAGTCACACCGGAGCTGCGGTCCGGGGCCGGACCAGAGAGTCGACGAAGGACCAGATGAGGCGCATACAAGGCGACTTCAACCGGCGTCACGCCCTGGCCGTCACGAAAGGGCGTGAATTCAACGCCGTCCATGATCGCGCCCGCGACGACTTCTTCATGGCTCTGGTGCGGACCGCGACGACCATCACCGGCCTACCCAACCCGCCGCACGAGCCGGCCGCGTCCGCCGTTGCCCCTCGGGACGGCGCAAGCCTGGGCCCCAGCGCCCAGGCCGCGCTGAGACGCCAGGTGGCAGCACACGGCATCGCCGTCGCGCTCGCCTCCGGCGCCGGACCCGCGGCAGCGGACGAGGAGCCTGATCACGAGTCCGCCTACAGCGCCGTGCTGGCAGCCGCCCTGCTGACTCCCGCCCCCGCCGAGGCGGCACAGCATGATGCCCAGAGCGGGCCGAAGGCGCGCGCCACCCGAGCCCTGCTCGGCGGCGGCTCCGCCACTGGCCGGACCGGCATCCTGGCCGGGACGGTACTCCTGACCGGGTTTCTCGCTTCGGCGGCATCACCCCTGTTCGCCGCCGGCACGCTCGCCTGGCTGGCCCGCCGCAGCCGCCGGCAGAATGACCAGCTACGCATGGAACTGGACCAGGCGGAGGCGAACCTGGCGGCCACCGAGCGCGGCTTCGGCGCCGTCATGGATGTCATGACGCGTGCGACCGAGACCCTCGGCTACATCGCGGTGCACGCCAGCCACGCCCAGCAACGGTGGCACGCGCAGCTCCCGGAGAGCCCGATCGACTGGTCCGATCTCAGCCAGGACCAACAGCGCCAATACGAAGCCTTCGTCGAAGTCGCCGGACGCCAAGTGCTCGTCGACAGCATCAACATGACCGAGCTCCTGGCCGCCCAAGGTGAGCAGCAGGCCAGACTCATTCAGGTCGCCGATGACATCCTCACCCTCGCGAAGCACGACGTCGAGCTCCTCGTGTAACGCCGAGCGCACGACTGCCGCTCCGACCGGCACCACCCGAAGCCCTGACGCCGGCCGCCTACATCCGTCAGCCCAAACCTCCGGTGGCCTCCGTGTCACCGCCTGCGCGGGATCGCCTCTGCGCAGACCGTGCGTCACACCGCCAAGCCGATATCAACGCGGTGATGCGTGGCGTCAATCTGGCGTGACGGATCCGACCGAATCTGCCGAATCGGTTTGGGGCAATGTGATTCGGCCGCTTCCGGCGCCGGAACCCGGTGCGGTTCTAGCCTTGAGGAAAGCGGTTGACCGCGCGTCTCCGGACACAGCCAGACGACGGCCAGCCCGAGCAGGTAAATGCACGCGACGGTCGTGGCGGTCGCGCCGAACCCGCCGAGCGCCACGATGAGGCTGCCGGCGATGAGTGGGCGATGCCGGAAAGGGTGGAGATCAGAAACACGAAGGCGCTGCTTGGTGGAGGTGCTCTGGTGCTGACAACATCCGCGGAGGTCCTGGAAACGACTCACGCGGCCGCCGACCGGCCCTCGCGGATTGCCCTGGCAGGGCTGGCCTTAGTCGTAGGCGCGGGCGGCTTCGTGAGCGCAGACCAAATGCTTCACCGGAACATGCACCGATCGTCGTAATGGGCCGCGCCATCGTCGAAGCGCCGGGGAGCCGCGTCGACCGCCTTAACGCGGGAGGACCTGAACGATGGTGCTGACCGACCGTGGAGAGGTGACGAGCAACACCGGAGCGGTCCTCCTCTTCCGCGGCGACGACGGCCCTGCACCGGCGAATCTGTGGGCGCCGCTCGCCGACGGCCCGGTCACGGTCCCAAGGCTTCGTCAACGGGTGCACCGACCCGCTCATGGGATTCGTCCCGGAAGTCCTGGCGCGTCTGTGTGGCTCCATAACGCCGGGTCTCATCGAGATGACGACCCGAGGAAACTGTGAAGTCCGGACCGCGACCGCCGCCGCTCGTCCTGGCCAAGCGGATGGTCTCCGGCGGTCCGTACCGCTGTGGTCAGTGGCTGATTAGCCGCTAGGAGCGATCTCGCGGCCGGACACCACGTCGGGCCGCAGATGCACCCAGAACGTGGGAGTGTCCGAGGGGACCCACGGCTTCGGCAGCCGGGCGTGCAGCTCGTCGACCCTGTCCCGGTCCTCGACCATCGTCGCGGACCCCTGGAACAGGACGCTCCATCCAGTCCTGGTCTCCGGATCGGACTCGTCGACCTCAAAGGCCATTCGGCCTCCGTCGGCGGCCACTTGGAGCTTGGAGCCCCAGGTCGTTTGAAACGAGACGCCAAGGCCGTCGAGCAGGTAGGTGACCGGCAGGATCGTGACGTCACCATCCGAGGCGAACGCCACCCGGCCAACGGCGAGACGCCCCACTCTGGTGAGGCAGTCCTGGAGATCCAGGACGCGCAGTCCACGCCGGTCGGTCGGGCCGTCGTCCACCCGGGGCAGGGAACCGGTCATCGTGACTCCTTGATGTGGGGCATGCGCCCCGTCAGATGAATGGCAGCTAGGCGCTGTCGGTCTTGTCGATGAAGTCGCTGGCGCTGATTCAGCTCGTCGCTCAGCACGAAGCGCCCGACGTACTCGGCACCCACGTTCAGCGGGACTGTGATCACCTGCAGGTCGAACGGGAACTCGCGTTCGTCGAAGGACAGCAAGGACCGTCGCTCGTTGTCGAATCGCTCGCCGAGGAAGTCCGCCTCGAGGAGGATCTTGCGTTCGTCGAGCACCGAGGCGAGGCGTTGCCCCGCAACGAGCCTCGTGAAACGGTCCGGACAGCGGCTTGACGAAGACCAGCACCATCCAGTCGCGCCGCCCTTGGTCGCGCAGCGAGGCGACCGCGAGGAATGTGAACTCCAGCGGGGCCACCTGGCCGTTGATCGGCATGTCGGTGATGTGGACGACCAGCCGCCCGTGCTCGAGGCGCGGCAGCGCTTCGGCGAGAGGCAGCGTCCCCTCGAGAAAGTAGAAGTCGAAGTTGGTCCGCCGCGGTCGTCGAGCTGAGCGTGCTGTGACCACGTCAGCCGCCGCTGCGCATACGAGCCGAAGCGCAGGTAGAGAAAGTGCGGCTGGCAGGGGTGGATGTCATCACGGTCCACGACCGTGCTCTCCCAATCATCCACGTCGAGCTGGCGACGGAGGCGGTTGACGGTCGTGGTGCCCGCCGTGGCCGCTCCGAGGACCAGGAGCCGCTTCTTCGTGAAGGTCATTCCGCGCGTCCTCTCATGTGCCGTCACGGCGATCGTGTAACAGGCCTTGTCGACGAGGTAGTGACCATGGTCCTGGTCGTCGAACCAGCCCGGCGGGCCAAAAGTCCCTGTCCACGGTGAAGATTGCGCAGTTCTCTGGACCTATGTCCCCCCGCAGTGAGGCGCCCATTCACACTGAGCGCGACGCGCCGGGCGCGCTCATCGCTTTCGTGGCTCTCGCGTACCTGATCTCCTGGGCCTGGCTGCTCCCAGTCGCGATCAACGGGCCCGATGTTGTCCCCGGGGTCGGCTGGCCAACGCATGTCCCGGCACTACTCGGCCCCATGGCCGCCGCCCTGCTGGTTGTCGGTCACACCGAGGGACGCGCAGGCGTCCTGGACATGCTGCACCGGATGGTGTCGGTACGACATCCGCTGCGATGGTGGGCGGTGGCCCTTAGCCCGGTGCTGCTGTTGTCGGCGGTCGGCATGGCCGTCGTCGCGGGCTGGACTTCAACGGACCTGGCCGGACTAGCACAGTTCTCCGGGATCCCCTCGGGGTGGGGCGCCGCGGGAGTGGTGGCCACCGTCGTCCTGGTGAACGGATTCGGTGAGGAGACCGGCTGGCGGGGCTACGCCCAGCCGCTCCTGCAGCGCCATCACGGTCCGCTCCTGGCCACCCTGGGCGTGTCAGCGATCTGGGCCCTGTGGCACCTGCCCATGTTGGCGGTGCTCGCCTCGTTCCGGTCGTTCGGCCCGGCCACCCTGATGGGCTGGACGATCGGCCTGCTCAGTGGCGCGGTCGTCCTCGCCTGGCTCTACAACCGTAGCGGTGGCAGCATCCTGCTGGCGGCCGTCTGGCATGGCGGGTTCAACCTGGTTACCGCCACAGCGGTTGGCGCGGGTTTCTTGGAGGCCGCTGCGACGGTGCTGGTCATCGTCGGCGCTAGCGCCCTGGTCCTCACCGAGCTGGTCCGGACCCGCTCAGGCCACCCGTCCATCCTGCTTGCGACGCGTGCATCTTCCCCGCCCGGCCGCCTCACAACCCTGAGGAGCTCTCATGTCCCATGATGTGACCACTCACCCCGAAACCCAGGTGGATCTCCCCCCCTGGTGTTCTCGCTGCACGACGGCGACGCCGGGATGGCCGACCTGCTCGGCGGGAAGGGCGCCAACCTCGGCGAGATGACCCGTCTGGGGCTTCCGGTCCCCGAGGGGTTCGTCGTTAGCACGACGGCCTGCCGGGAGTACCTCGCTACCGGCCACTCCCCCGCGCGACTGGGCGACGAGGTGACCACCGAAATCACCCGGCTGGAGCGGCGTGCAGGACACCGGCTGGGCGACGCCGCCTCCCCTCTCCTCGTCTCCGTCCGCTCCGGTGCCCGCCTGTCGATGCCCGGCATGATG
>Ga0307291_1000195_pt1 | contig 15681 bp, 10 predicted proteins | sample ER_DNA_148_FD_194474 | JGI IMG/M metagenome (GOLD analysis project Ga0307291, IMG submission 194474) | Bulk soil microbial communities from the East River watershed near Crested Butte, Colorado, United States - ER_DNA_148 | ecosystem: Environmental > Terrestrial > Soil > Floodplain | place: USA...
CGACGACGGCAATTCTTGGTTGCAGGGTCTCCAGCTGCTGGAGTTTCGCGATGACAAGGTGGCGCGGGAACGGATTTACGTGATGGACAGCTGGGAAGCTCCCGAATGGCGCGCGCCCTGGCGCGCAGCGACGCCGGCCGATCCGCCGGAGGAGATCAGCCCGATCTGAGCGACCTCAGCTCAGTTGACCTGCCTCGTGTTGGCGGACGCCAAGCCCGTAGCGTTGATACTCCAGGGGTCGCGGGCGAACCAATCAGGAGAGAGTGTCATGCCGGAATCGAACGGTGGGCAGAATCAGCAGGTGGATATGTGGCCAGGTAGGCCGTATCCGCTGGGTGCGACATTCGATGGCACTGGGGTGAACTTCGCAGTCTTCTCAGAGGTGGCGTCGAAGGTCGAGCTGTGCCTGATCGCAGACGATGGGCAAGAGACGTGCGTCGAGCTGATCGAAGTCGACGGCAATGTCTGGCACGCGTTCATTCCGCGGATTCAGCCGGGCCAGCGCTACGGCTATCGGGTCGACGGTCCGTACGAGCCTGGCAAGGGCCATCGGTGCAACCCGTCGAAGTTCCTCCTGGATCCTTACGCCAAGGCGATCAGTGGGCAGATCGATGGTCACGAGTCGTTGTTCTCCTACCGTTTCGATGACCCAGAATTGCTCAACGATCTTGATTCCCGCGGCCACACGATGCTGTCAGTGGTGACCACGCCGTATTTCGACTGGGGCCATGATCGGCCCCCGCTGCACCAGTATCACGAGAGCATCATCTACGAGGCGCACGTGAAGGGTCTCACGATGACTCATCCCGGCATCCCGGATGACATTCGCGGAAGCTACGTAGCCATCGCTCATCCGGTGATCATCGAGCATCTGGTCTCGCTGGGCGTGACGGCGGTGGAGCTGTTGCCAGTGCATCAATTCGTCATTGACACGCATCTGGTCGATCAAGGCTTGTCCAACTACTGGGGCTACAACACCATCGGCTTTCTCGCTCCACACAACGGATATGCCAGCGCTCTCGATCTTGGTCAGCAGGCCACCGAATTCAAAACGATGGTCAAGTCACTGCACGATGCCGATATTGAAGTGATCTTGGATGTGGTCTACAACCACACCGCCGAAGGCAACGAACTAGGCCCGACGATCGCCTTTCGCGGCATCGACAATGCCGCCTACTACCGATTGGTCGACGATGCCAAGCAGCACTATTACGACACCACCGGTACCGGCAACAGTCTGCTGATGCGCAATCCTCATGTCCTTCAGCTGATCATGGACTCGTTGCGCTACTGGGTCCTGGAGATGCATGTCGACGGTTTTCGATTTGATCTTGCGGCGACCCTGGCCCGACAGTTTCACGAGGTGGACAAGTTGTCGGCCTTCTTCGACATCATCCAGCAGGATCCGGTGATCTCCCAGGTCAAACTGATCGCCGAACCGTGGGACCTGGGCGACGGCGGCTATCAGGTTGGTAACTTCCCGCCCTTGTGGACCGAATGGAACGGCAAGTACCGCGACACCGTACGCGACTTCTGGCGCGGAGAGCCCGCCTCACTTGCTGAGTTCGCGTCCCGGATTACCGGATCGAGCGATCTCTACGAGCATTCCGATCGGCGTCCCACAGCGTCGATCAACTTCGTTGTTGCGCATGACGGGTTCACGCTGCGTGATCTTGTGTCGTACAACTACAAGCACAATGAGGCGAACGGCGAAGGCGGTCAAGACGGCGAGAGCCACAATCGATCATGGAACTGCGGCGTCGAGGGGGAAACCGACGATCCCGCGATCAACGCGCTGCGGGTGCGACAGCAGCGCAACTTCATCACCACACTGATGGTGAGTCAGGGTGTTCCAATGATGGCCCATGGCGACGAACTGGGCCGTACCCAACATGGCAACAACAATGTGTATGCCCAGGACAACGAGCTGTCCTGGGTCGACTGGGACCTCGACGCGGACCAGAAGGATCTGCTGGCTTTTACCTCGGCCGCTGTTGGTTTGCGCAAGGCTCATCCAATCCTGCGACGCAGGCGTTTCTTCGCCGGTGACGCCAAGCATGGCGGCCGAAGTGAGCTTGGCGACATTATGTGGTTCAAGCCGGACGCGTCCGAGATGGACGAGGCCGATTGGAATTCAGGATTCGCCCGTAGTCTGATGGTTTTTCTCAACGGCGACGCCATACCCGAGCTCGACGCTGCGGGTCGACCGATCACAGACGACCACTTTTTGCTGCTTTTCAACGCCCACTCAGATCCGATCAGATTTACCCTGCCGGCGGCAGATCTTGGCCAAAACTGGCTGATCCGACTCGACACGGCGACCGGACGGGTCGATCCGTTGGACATGCGGCCGTGGAGAGCAAAGTCAACACATCGGATTGATGCGCACTCCATGATGGTGCTGTCGACGACCGTGGTGCCCGATGCCGAGCGTGCCGCATCCAAATCCCGAGCCCTCCGCGCGGCACCATCGGCCGCCAAGGCGCCGATGCAGTCGCAGCGGCCATCCTGATCCGCTGTGTGCCTCCGTCGGAAACCTAGGTTGCTGAGGGTCTGCATACGTAGCAACCTATGCAGACCGTAGGCAACCTACGTGCACGTAGGTTCCGTCACCAGAGCAGGCAGCCAAAGGTGGCCAATTCGCGCAGTCACTGGAACGATGCTCAGCAAGAGCGGGATGATGAAACCGGTTGCTCGGTGTCTCGCTCGCTGGTGGGCAGCGGCCCCAGGCAGGCCGACCGGAACCACGAGGAGTGAGCCATGACGGTAGAAACCCCCGCACCTAGCCCCGCAACCCCCTTACCCGGTGATCGCAGATCGAGCAGACACAAGGTCGTCGTCATAGGTTCGGGGTTCGGTGGTCTCTGGGCGACCGAAGCGTTGCGCAAGGCTCCGGTGGATGTCGTGATGATCAGCGGCACCTCGCACCATCTGTTCCAGCCGCTGCTCTACCAGGTCGCGACCGGCGTGCTGTCCGAGGGCGAGGTCGCGCCCGCCACCCGTGAGGTGCTGAAAAAGCAGCGGAATGCCACCGTGCTCCTCGGCCGGGTCACTGAGATCGATATAGCTGCCAAGATTGTCACCTCGGTGAGCCCGTTGGGCACCACCGTTACGCCGTACGACACCTTGATCGTTGCGGCGGGTGCCGGTCAGTCGTATTTCGGCAATGATCAATTTTCCGAGTTCGCTCCCGGCATGAAGAGCATCGATGACGCGTTGGAGCTGCGGGGCCGGATCTTCGGATGCTTCGAGCTGGCTGAGCTGTGCGAGGACCCGCAGGAGCAGGAGGAGTGGCTGACCTTCGTCGTGGTGGGTGCCGGTCCAACCGGGGTGGAGATGGCAGGTCAGATCAGCGAGCTGGCGCACCGTACGCTGCGCCGGGATTTCCGCCGCATCGACACCACCAAGGCGAAGATCATCTTGCTTGATGCCGCACCTGCTGTACTTGGCGCCTTCGGGGACAAGCTCTCGGCGGCCGCCCGCGATCAGCTGCAGAAGATCGGCGTCGACGTCGAGCTCAATGCGAAGGTCGTCGGGGTCGATAACACCGGCGTCGACATCGTCGATGCGGACGGCAACGAGCGACGCATCCCGTGCCGGTGCAAGGTCTGGGCAGCCGGGGTGAGTGCATCGCCGCTCGGCAAGCAGCTCGCGGAGCAGAGCGGCGGCGAGGTCGATCGGGCTGGCCGGGTGCGGGTGAATGAGGATCTCACGCTGCCCGGACACCCGGAGATCTTCGTGGTGGGCGACATGATGGCGCTTAACAACTTGCCAGGTGTTGCCCAGGTCGCCATGCAGGGTGGCAAGTACGCCGCTGGCCAGATCGTACGGCGGTTGCGCGGGGAGCCTCCCGCGCCACCATTCAAGTATTTCGACAAAGGCAGCATGGCCACGATCTCCCGATTCCACGCCGTGGCAAGCGTTGGCAAGATCCGGATGGCCGGCTTCTTCGCGTGGCTCATGTGGCTCGGCGTCCATGTGATGTATCTCGTCGGCTTCAAGAACCGGTTCACCACGATGCTCCACTGGGCCGTCAGCTTCATCTTCCGCGGACGCTCGCAGCGCACGACGACGAGGCAACAGATCGTCGCCCGTACGTTGATGGCTCGGCTGAGCGCTGCGGAGGAGGCCTTGGAAGCGGCCGAGCAAAAGAATTCCGAGGCGAGAGAGCCGTCGGCGCCGGTGGCGGCCTCAGACGCGGGCGCCGATCTGCGCCCTGAGCCTGTCGAAGGGCGCTCTTCCGGTTCAGCAGGTCTCAACAGCCATGCGGACACGACCGGAAGCGATAGCGTCGACGAGCTCGCAGCCGCGTACGGAGAAAACATCGACCAACCCGGCGACGCTGCTCCGCTGAAGCAGGCTCCGGAGAGCTGAGGTCGGCGGGAGCACCGAGTCACGCTCCGGCGGAGCCCCCGTCAGCCGCTTCACCGTCGGCCAACTCGCCGACGGCACGCTCAAAGGCGAGAATCCCCTGTACGAGAGCTCGCAGGTCTTCGATCGCGAGTCTTCGTAACACCGGGGTTGGCATGGTGCCTGCCGAGCTCAGCAGGCTGCGGATTGTCGCGCTGCCTTCAGGTGTCACGGTGAGCCGACGGACCCTCCGGTCGCTGGGATCCTCACCACGCGCCACCATGCCGTGTTCGACGAGGCGATCGACAAGCCCCGACATGGTGGCCACGGACACCTTCAGTAGAGCGGCCAGCTCATGACCCGTCGCTTTCTCGGGATCGATCGCGATCATGGTCAGCACCTTGAGCTGCTGCATGGTCAGGGGGGTCGAAATCAGCGGCTCCGCCATTGTGGACAATGCACGCCGTTCGAAGCTGTCCTGAACCCGTTCCAGACAGCTGATCAGTTCGTCTTGTTCGCCGTCAAGCGCGGGATCGCGGCCAGATGCGGCGGCGTCGCTAGCCGTACTGGTCATGCCCTCGCCTGTCGTTTTGTTCGTACGTCAGTGATTGGAAGTAGATCGTAACGTCTTGATTATCGAAGTTGCGCTAACTGTAAGCTCAACGCGAATGATCGTGTCGACGCCATCGTACGGCGCCGACGGTTTTGGTCCGCATCGCGCGTGGAAGGGAGCCTGCTGAATGACCTCCCTAACGCGGCTCAGCCTGGCCAACCGCATGATCGTCGGGCTCGCCACGCTGGCCATCGTCGTTTTCGGGGTGCTGGCAACTCTCAACCTCAAGCAGGAACTGCTGCCGTCGATCCAGGTGCCGACAGCAATCGTTACCGCGACCTATCCCGGCGTATCGCCGCAGATCGTCGCCGATGACGTCTCGACACCTTTGGAACGGTCACTGACCGGCATATCGGGCGTGACAAAGGTCCAATCGACCTCGTCCAATGGCAGCGCCACGATCACCGTCGAATGGGAGTACGGCCTCGACCCTGACAAGGTGGTTGCGGACGTTCGCAACGCCGTGGATGGGATCAAACCCACCCTGCCGGATCAGGTCGAGACCGAGGTCATCACCGGCAGGACCGACGACATTCCGGTGCTGCTGCTAGCCGTGGCGTCCGACGCATCGCTCGACGCGGCGAGCCGCCAGGTCGAGAATGTGGCGATTCCGGACCTGTCCGGCATAGACGGTGTACGCAGCGTCACCGCAACCGGCGAAGACACCACCCAACTCTTGGTGACGTTGCGACCCAAGGATCTTCGCAAGCACGACGTGACGGCCCAGGCGGTCACTCAGACCGTGCAGGGCCAGGCGACGGTGACTCCGGCTGGCACCAGCTTTGACAAGAACCTCGAGCTCGCCGTCGAGGTGGGCACAGCATCCAACACGGTCAAGCAGTTCCGGGCGATGCGGGTGCCGACTCCAGATGGTCCGATCAGATTGTCCGCGGTCGGCGACGTCAAGGTGGACTCGATCGAGTCGACCTCGATTGCGCGAGCCGACGGGCGACAGGCGCTCAGCGTGGCCGTCCTCAAAGACACCGACGCCGACGCGGTCGAGATTTCCCATACGGTGCGGGAACGAATTCCTAGCCTCGAGCAGAAGCTCGGTAACAACACCAAAATCACCACAATCTTCGATCAGGCGCCGCTGATCGAACAGTCAATCCATGATCTTGCGATTGAGGGTTTGCTCGGACTGGCCTTCGCAGTCTTGGTGATCTTGTTTTTCCTGTTTTCGATCCGGGCGACCTTGATCACGGCAATCTCGATCCCGCTGTCGTTGCTGATCGCCATGATCGGCGTGCAGCTCAGTGACTACTCGCTCAACATCTTTACGCTGGCGGGGCTCACCGTGGCTGTTGGCCGGGTGGTCGACGACTCGATCGTCGTCGTAGAGAACATCAAGCGTCGGGACCTCGGGCATCGCACCCTTCGGCCCAGCGATGTCCTGGCGTCGGTCAAAGAAGTGGCCGGTGCGGTCACGGCCTCGACGTTGACTACGGTCACCGTCTTCGCGCCGGTGGCGATCGTGTCCGGGGTGGTCGGTGAGCTCTTCCGACCTTTCGCGATCACCGTTGCCGTCGCGCTAGGTGCTTCGTTGTTGGTCTCCATGACCATCGTGCCGGTGCTCGCGTACTGGTTCCTACGCGGTGGAGCGCGCCGCAAGCAGCTCGCGGCGGCGCCTGCCGAGAAGTCCGGGACGACGGACGCAGCCGAGACTCATACGGCGGAAGAAACCAAGGTCACGCGGCTGCAGCGCGGATATTTGCCGATCCTGCGGTTCGGCCTGACCCATCCGTTCATCACACTGGGCATCGCGCTGCTGGTCTTCGTCGCAACGCTGGGCTCGGCGACATTATTGAAAACTGACTTCATTGGCTCAGTCACCGACCAAACCACGCTCGCGATCCAGCAGAAGCTGCCACCCGGCACCAGGTTGTCGACCACCAGCAAGGCTGCCGAGCAGGTCGAGAACCTGCTCCGCGGCGACCCGCAGGTGAAGAACTATTTGGTCACGATCGGCGGCAGCCTGGTGCCTGGCACGAGCCGGGCCACTAACACCGCGGAGTTCACGGTGCTGCTCGCCCCGGATGCCAAGGCCGACACCGTACGCCCACAGCTCCAGCAGCAGATGGCCGAACTCGAGGAATCGGCCGGTGAGATCACCGTGACGACTACCAACAACCAATCGTCGACCAACGACCTGACGGTCACGGTCAAGAGTGAGAACACCACAAGCCTGCAAATCGGCGCCAAGCGCGTTGAGCGTGAGCTCGACGGCATTTCAGGCCTTACCAATATCCGCACCAACCTCGAAGAGCAGCGCAAGTTGCTCAAGGTGACCCTCGACAAGAAGAAGGCCGCTTCGCTGGGCTTCACGCAAGGTGATGTGGGTCAAGCAATCTCCAGCGCACTGCGCGGTACCCGGGTGGGCTCAGTCACTCTGGCTGGCGAGCAACGAGACATCTTCGTTCGCAGTCAGGCTGCAGACGAACCGAGCGCCGCCGATATTGGCAATCTCGAACTGCCGGTCAGCCAGCTGCAACAAACCAATGCCCAGAAGAAGGCGTCGGACAAGCTGGCGGCCAAACAGAAGGCTCTCACCAAAGAGCAGCAGCGGATCGCCGACGATGCCACGGCAGATCAGAATGATGAGCTTCGCAAGCAGCGAACCAAGCTCGAGAAGAACCGCTCGGACACTGTGGACCAGCTCAGCCAGACCAGGCGTCAGCTGGCCAACACCAAGAAACAGTTGGCGAGGCTCAAGGCGAACCCACCAAAGCCACCGCCCCCTGCCAACCCTTCTGTTCCGCCCGTTCCGGTAACGCAGGGCCAGCTGGCAGCGCAACTACAGACTCAGCAGTGGTCGCAGCAGGTCGCTCAGCTGTCGGCTGCGGTCACTCAGACCGAGAAGGCCATAGACCAGACCGACGCCAGCATCGACCAGATCGACGAAAGCATCAAGCAGGTTGACAAGCAGCAGGATGCAGCCGACCAGCAGGCCCAGCAGACCGCGGAGCAGCGGGCCAAGCAGAAAAAGCTCCAAGACGAGCAGGATGCGCTGTCCGACGTACGCGCCAAGGCAGTAAAGGTCAAGAATGTCGCCAAGGTCCAAGAGGTGCTGGCTCCGACGACGGTTACCCAGATCGAGGGAACGCCATCGGTAACGATCAACGCCACACCCGATGTCAATGATCTTGGTGCGCTGACGACAACGATTCAGAGCAGGCTCGATGCGCTGACCGACCTGCCACCGGGCGTCACGGCAACGCTCGGCGGAGCCGCCCAAGATCAGCGTGACGCCTTCACTCAGCTCGGTCTGGCGATGCTGGTGGCCATCGCATTGGTCTTCATGATCATGGTCGGCACCTTCCGCAGCCTGGTGCAACCGTTGATCTTGATGGTCTCCATTCCGTTTGCCGCGACGGGCGCGGTTGCCGGTCTCTTGATCACCGACACCCCGCTCGGGGTGCCGGCGATGGTGGGTCTACTGATGCTGATCGGCATCGTCGTCACGAACGCGATCGTCTTGATCGATCTGATCAATCAATATCGCCGGCGCGGCGAGGATCTCCGCTCGGCAATCACCGACGGAGCCCGACTGCGGTTGCGACCGATCATCATGACGGCCTGCGCGACGATTTTTGCGTTGATCCCGATGGCTCTCGGGTTTACCGGGGGAGGGGCGTTCATCTCAGGGCCGCTAGCGATTGTCGTGATCGGTGGCTTGATCTCCTCGACCGTACTGACTCTGCTTCTGGTGCCGGTGTTGTACTCCCTGGTCGAGCGGCGCAGCGAACGCCGCCGGCTCCGCGAGGTGTCAGATCTGCCCTGAGCCCTCGAGATGTGCCCTGAGCCTGTCGAAGGGCACAAACGGGGCGCGCTTCGACAAGCTCAGCACGCATGTCTCACCGAATATCTCTCGAGAGCGCCGAGAGCGTAAGGTAAGCGCCACTTCGGTAGGGTCACGAAGCTTCTTGGAGGATTGATGGAGATCAACTGGTCAACCGAATGGTTGCACAGTCTGTTATGGGTCCTTGGGGTGTGGGCTCTCGTCGTCGTCGGCTTCGTGCTGATTGCGTGGTTGCTGCTCAAGCGTGCGCGCTGGGCCAAGCAATTCTGGCGGCTGTCAGGCATGTACTTCATCCCGCGCACTCGCGGCTGGCTCGCCTGGCGGCCGATCTTGACCGTCGCGCTATTGCTACTACTCACCGTCATGTCGGTTCGGCTGGATGTCCTCCTCACTTACCAGAGCAACGGCCTGTACACAGCACTGCAGCAGCTCGACGCGCCAACGTTCTGGAAGTACATCGGGATCTTTGGAGTTCTGGCGGCAGTCAATGTGGTGCTCGTATTGATCACCTTTTATATCGGCCAAGCGCAGATCATTCACTGGCGGCTCTGGCTCAACCAGCGAATGGTCGGTGATTGGCTGGGTGGCACGGCTTACCACCGGATGAAGTTTGTCAGCGCTCCCGTGGACAATCCCGATCAGCGCATTCAGCAAGACATCACGTCCTACGCCGACGACTCGCAGTCATTGGCTTTGGGAGCGGTGTCCTCCTCGGTGTCTCTGGTCTCCTTCACAATCATCCTGTGGACGCTGTCCGGCCCACTCACTGTCTTCGGCCTGCAGATTCCACGTGCCATGGTCTTTCTGGCATACATCTACGTGATCATTGCGACGGTATTGGCCTTCCGGATCGGCCGGCCGCTGATCCGGCTGAACTTCCTCAATGAGCTGCTCACGGCTTCGTACCGGTACAACCTGGTGCGGATCCGGGACAACTCCGAGAACATCGCGTTCTATCGAGGTGAGCAAGTCGAGAACACCGGTCTGATGGGCCGCTTCGTGGCTGTTATCGCCAATACCTGGGCCATTGTCTATCGGAGCCTCAAGTTCCAGGGATTCAACCTGGTGATCAGTCAAATCGCGGTGATCTTTCCCGTAGTAATCCAGGCGCCGCGATTCTTCAGCCAGCAAATCACCCTTGGTGATGTCACTCAGACGGCGCAAGCGTTCAGTCAGGTTGAGGGCTCGCTGTCGTTCTTCCGGTTGGCCTATGACGACTTCGCCAGCTATAAGGCCTCACTGAATCGGCTCACCCAGCTGCTAGACGCCAACGACGAGGCTCGCGCGCTGCCGGTGGCGGTGACAGAGGAGCGGCCCGATGGGCTTGGTGTCCGTGACCTCGACGTACGGCTGCCCGACGGCAGGCCGCTATTGACCGACCTCGATCTTGATATCCGCGGCGGGGAATCACTGCTGGTCAAAGGGCCATCCGGAAGCGGCAAGACGACACTGCTGCGAAGCCTGGCTGGCCTATGGCCGTACGTTGATGGAACAATCGACCGGCCGATGGATGGGCGGACGATGTTCTGCGGACAGGCGCCCTACCTGCCGCTCGGTACGTTGCGCACCGGGCTGGCCTACCCATCTCCTGCCGAGACGCTCAGCGACGACGTGGCCGCCGACATATTGCGGGCGGTCCAGCTGGGGCATTTGGCGGATCGGCTGGATGTGGAGACTGATTGGTCGAGGACTTTGTCACCCGGCGAGCAGCAGCGGCTTGCCTTTGGACGCATCCTGATTTCGCGACCGGCACTGGCCTTTTTCGACGAAACGACCTCAGCGCTGGACGAGGGCATGGAGTACGCCATCTACGGTCTGGTCCGGGAACGGATGCCCGACTGCACGATCGTCAGCGTGGGCCATCGGAGCAGTCTGGAGACGCTGCACAGCAACGAGCTCACACTGTTGGGTGAGGGCCGCTGGGAAGCACGAGCCCTCGTCGTGGAGTAGCACTTTTCATCCAGCAACCGGTCGCTAACAACACGACGTCTGCGTTGGAAGTTGTTGTAGGTGACCGGTTGCGCGAATGAAACGTCTGGCGGGCTAGGAGCTGCGCTGCGCCAGCCAATCCGCGCGAGTGATCAAATAGACCGGCCACCCTTGAGTATTCGTCCCGGCCGGCTGCATGCCCAGCTTGCTCAGCAATGCCTGGGCCGGACGATTCTCTGGACGAGTTTCGGCTCCAATGACCGCAAGCTCCAGTTGCTCGAATCCGGCGTCGATGGTCGCACTCGCAGCTTCGAAGCCCATTCCCTGGCGCCAGAAATGCCGGTTGCCCCGGCCGCCGATACCGACCACTGGCCCGGAGCCATAGTCCTCATGCTGCAAGCCGACATCGCCAACAATCTGCCCGGATCCGGTGTGAATCACGGTCCAGAGACTCAATTGATCATCGCGCTCAAAGAGATCGATCTTGGTCTGCACCCAATATCGGGCCTCGTCGACAGTGGCGGGTAACTCCGAGTTCAGATGCTGCATCGTCTCGACATCGCCATAGACCGCGAGCAACGCCTCGGCATCGTTCAGCTGCATCGGTCGGATCGTGAGCCTGTCTGTGGTGATCGGGAATCGAATCAAGATCAGGGCGCAATGGGCCGGAAGGAGCGCATCTCATCGGTTCCGGGACGAACCACCCCGGCCGCCGACTCGGGCACCTCGTTCCAGGCGCCGGGGAGGTCGCCGAGCGGTTCAGACACCACCAGCCGGGTCTCCTCACCCAAGCCGTGCAGGATCTCCACCTCGGGGTGCAGTTGCCGCAATGTCGCAACGTTGGTGGAGAAATACAGCGTTCTGCTCTTGCCCTCGCTCGAGTAACGGAAGGCCCAGATGGACTCGCCGTCGCTGGTGGCAACTGTTCCCTGGAAGGGATTGTCAACACCGTGGTCGTGGCCGACCTTCTCCACGAATCCAATGGCACGTGCCACCGCTTCAAAAGGATCGTCGGCCAGACCGAACGTGAGGGCCAAGTAGAACAGGGTTTCTGAGTCAGTCGACCCGTCAATGTCTGGATACAGGATTGGATCGACGGCCAGCATCAGGTCCCGTTTGGTGTTGTGGAAGCCGCGGAGTGCGCCGTTGTGCATCCACAGCCAGCGGTCATGGCGGAAGGGATGGCAGTTGGAGCGCTGCACCGGCGTACCCGTCGACGCCCGAATGTGGGCGAAAAGCAGTCGGGTGTGGATCTCACGCGTGACTTCCTGCAGGTTCCGGTCGTTCCACGCCGGTTCGATGCTCTTGAACACTGCCGGCTCAAGGCTTTCGCCGTACCAACCGATTCCAAAGCCGTCACCGTTGGTCGTCGTCGCGCCCAGGCGAGAGTGCAGGCTTTGGTCGATGATCGAATGTTTGGGACGGAACAACAGCTCATGAGCCAAGATCGGATCTCCCGAATAGGCCATCCATCTGCACATGGGCTGAGTGAAGCAGCTGCCCGATGACCTGGTCATCACCCTTCATGGGGGATCTTGGCCCCGGACTCGCCCGAATCGCTTGACTGCCTAGCGTTGAGCCACGAGGAGGCGCGATGAATGCGATCAGTGCGGCGGTACCGGCACCGTTCAGCAGCCACGACTATGCACGGAGGGTGGAGCGTGTGGTGAGCTCGGCGACGGAGCAGGGGCTTGCCGGAGTGATCGTGATGCCAGGCCCCGACTTGATCTGGCTTATCGGCTACCACCCGCCGGCGAGCACCGAACGGCTCACGATGCTGGTGCTGTCAGCCGACGAGCCGCCCACGCTTCTTGTTCCCGTTTTGGAACGGCCTGATGCGGAAGAAGCTGAGGGCGCGGACAACTTGTCGCTGCTGGACTGGCGGGACGGCACCGATCCGTACGAGGTTGCGAGGGCGTTGCTTCGTTCAGACGGGACTTTCGGCATCTCCGATTCCGCCTGGGCCATGCATCTGCTCGGTTTGCAGGCAGCGCTGCCCGGATCGCGTTACCGATCGCTGACCGAATGCCTGCCCATGATGCGCGCCGTGAAGGACGACAACGAACTGATGCGCCTTGAAGCGGCCGGTGCGGCGGCTGACGCGGCATACGACGAGATCGTGCAGCGGCGTTTCGAGGGCCGCCGCGAAACTGATGTCGCTACCGATCTTGCCAATCTGCTGCGCGATTTCGGACATGAACAGGTGGATTTCACGATCGTCGGCTCCGGACCCAACGGGGCCAACCCGCACCATCAGGCGGGAGATCGGGTGATCAAGAAGGGCGATGCCGTGGTACTTGACTTCGGCGGCCTCCGCTTCGGCTATGGATCAGACACCACGCGTACGGTCTGCGTCGGGGAGCCCTCTCCCGAGATTCGAGAGGTCCACGAGGTGGTGCGTCTCGCGCAACAGGCAGGTCTCGATGCCGTCCGTCCTGGTGTGGGCTGCCAGGACATTGATCGGGCGGCCAGGCGGGTGATCGCAGATGCCGGCTATGGCGAACAGTTCATCCACCGCACCGGGCACGGCATCGGAGTGACGACGCATGAGCCGCCGTACCTGGTCGAAGGCGAAGAGCAGAAGTTGCTGCCCGGCATGTGCTTCTCGGTCGAGCCGGGCATCTACTTGGCCGGAAGGTTCGGTGTCCGGATCGAGGACATCGTGACAGTGACGGCCAACCGCAGTCGGCGGTTGAACAATACTGAGCCTGGCCTGCAGCTGGTCGAGTAGCTGCAGGCGTGGTATTCGCAAGCGCCGCAATCTTGGTCTGAACAGGCTTGCCGGCTCAAGAGGTGTGAACCGTTCGGATGAAGGGGAAGTGTGCAGCATCACGGCAGCGCATCACGCCGCGTGCTCGTCGTCGGGGGCGGCATTGCCGGCTTCGCCATGTTGCGTGCGCTTGATCAACGGGGAATTGCTGCCGTACTCGTCGAGCGGCTGAACGGACCTCCTGAAGCCGGGCTTGGGTTGAACCTTCCCGGCAACGCCGTACGGGCCTTGCGCGATCTTGGTGTGGGCGACGCGCTGAAACAGCGGGGCATGCCGATCTTGCGACGGGAGTACCGCAATGCTCGCGGTCGATTACTTTTCGCCGTCGACGAGGCCGGCTTCTGGGGCCCAGATACTGGCTCTCTGTGCGCGTACCGCGGCGACGTTGTGGAGCTTCTCCGCTCGGGCCTGGCAGCGTCTGCAGTTCGTTGGGAAACGACGGTGACTGGCATATCCGAAGACGGGCGGCAGGTCGAAGTTGCCCTTCAGGACGCAGATCCCGAAAGCTATGACTACGTCGTTGCCGCGGACGGCGTCCATTCCGGCATCCGGACGTCCATCTTCGGGCCTGGCGGGCAGCGAGCTGCCCTTCTATCGGCGACCGGCTGGCGATTCGTCACAGCTAATCCGGGCGTGGACTGCTGGAGTGTGTGGTCCGGCGCGGCAGGGACCTTTCTGCTGATCCCGGTGGATGGGGAGCGCGTATACGGCTGGGCCTCAGCTACCAAGGGCGGCGCGCCGGGCGCCGACCCGCAGTGGCTATGGTCGACCTTCGCTGACTGTCCCGAGCCGGTAAGTAGCGCACTTTCGTCGCTACGCGCAGAACCGGCCTCGCTCTATTACTCCCGAGTCGAGGAAATCAGGCTGGATCGTTGGCACCACGGTCGGGTTGTGTTGATCGGAGACGCCGCCCATGCCACGGCGCCCGTCTGGGCCCAAGGAGCTGCGCTGGCAGCCGAGGACGCGTTGGTGCTCGCTGACTTGCTTGCTGCGCGGGAGGACTGGACGACAGTTGGCCGTGAGTTCGAGGCACGACGCCGCCCGCGCGTCGAGCACGTGCAGAAGATGACCGATCGGATGTCGCGGAGCGCGGCGCTCCCGGGATGGCTGCGCGATTCGATCCTGCCCGTGGTGGGGCCGCGGACCTACCGCGAGACCTTCGGTCCGTTGCGCGAACCTGTCTTACCTGGTCCATGGTCAGGATGACGAGGCTGAGACTTCCTGGAGAGTCACTCCCAATCGATCGGAAAGATCGTTGTGACTCATCCCATATGTCTCGCGAGCCACGATGCCATGATCAGTAAGCAGGAAGACACCGTAATCGGTGTACACACGGCTCACGCACGCCACACCCGTCAGCGGATAGCTGCATGTCGGAATGAGCTTGGGTGAACCGTCCTTGGTGAACAGGGTCATCAGCGCGAAGACAGCCTTTGCGCCGATGGGAAGATCCATGGCACCGCCCACCGCGGGGATGGCGTCGGGAGCACCGGTGTGCCAGTTCGCGAGATCCCCGGTGAACAACACCTGGAAAGCGCCCAGTACGCGGACATCGAGGTGCCCGCCGCGCATCATCGCGAAGGAAGCGGCGTGATCGAAATAGACCGCGCCCCGAGTCTCGGTAACCGGAATCTTGCCGGCATTGATCAAGTCCGGATCGATGTCAGCGCCGTACGCCTGCGGACCAACTCCCAACATCCCGTTCTCGGTGTGCAAGATCACCGTGCTACCGGCGATGAGAAAGTCGGCGACCCTAGTGGGCTGGCCGATCCCGAGGTTCACGTACGAGCCCGGCGGGATATCTGCGGCCACGAGCCGAGCAAGATCATCTCGATCTAGCGGGCGAGCCTGGTCAAACACCGGCCGAGTGGTCATCCTGCAGCTTCCGGCTTGGCCGCCGGAGTAACCCCGGCGATCTGGACGATGCGATCAACGAAGATCCCAGGAGTGATCACGGCCTCTGGATCGATCTCTCCCGGCTCAACGATCTGGCTGAGCTGTACGATCGTGATCTTCGCTGCTGTTGCCATGACCGGACCAAAGTTGCGGGCAGTCTTGCGGTAGACAAGATTTCCGAGGGTGTCAGCACGGAAGGCTTTGATCAAGGCCACATCACCCTTGAGCGGATACTCCAACACGTAGTCATGGCCATCGATAGTGCGCTGTTCCTTCCCTTCGGTAAGCGGTGTCCCGACGCAGTAGGGCAGAAGAACGCACCGA
>Ga0307291_1000200_pt1 | contig 15221 bp, 14 predicted proteins | sample ER_DNA_148_FD_194474 | JGI IMG/M metagenome (GOLD analysis project Ga0307291, IMG submission 194474) | Bulk soil microbial communities from the East River watershed near Crested Butte, Colorado, United States - ER_DNA_148 | ecosystem: Environmental > Terrestrial > Soil > Floodplain | place: USA...
GGGTCCGTCATAGCGACCCCTAGCCTTGTGCACCATGACTGAGCTTCGCGACGAACCTCCCCGATCGCTCGGGGATCCCAAAGAGATCCTGCTGCAGCAGCTGAGTTACTACCGCGGCACGGTGCTCGCCAAGCTCGACGGTCTGAGAGCCAATCAGCTGACGGCGAGCATCGTGCCCTCCGGCTGGTCACCGGTCGGACTGCTCAAGCACCTTGTCTTCGTGGAGCGGCGTTGGATGCAGTGGGGCTTCGAAGCCGAGCAGATGCCAGACCCGCGAGGCGACGAGGCTCCGAACGGGAAGGGCTGGCTCGTTACACCGGACGACAATGTCGCCGACCTGACGGCACGATGGGTCGCGATCGCCACGCGCACCGAAGCCGTCGCGCGCAATGCTCAACTGACCGATCGGGCCAGGCTTGGTGGCCGGTTCTCCAGCGATCCGCCAACGCTCGGCTGGATCCTCGCCCATTTGTTACAGGAGAATGCGCGCCACGTCGGCCAGCTGGACGTCGTACGGGAGCTGATCGACGGATCCGTCGGCGAATAGGGCTGCGATCCGGGACCAGCTGCAGCGTTTTCCGCACAACGCCACGAATGCGGTGGAAAAGGACCGATGTGGGCTTTACACGTGGCCTTGTGCGGAGAAACGGGCTGATCACGCTAAGACTTCCAGCGGCGCTCGTCTAGCGAGTCGACTAGCTAGAGTTCAGATGATGTTCACTCGCCACCAGACCATTGACACCAAGCAGGTGGGTTGGCGCAAAATGGTGCTCAAATCCTGGCGGAGCAGTTGCAGAAACCCTGTCAGCTCCCGGCACCGAGTACGACCTCTGGTGCATCAGCCTCGAGCAGTCGGGACGAGCTCGCCCCCCTGCAGCCAGGCCGCTGTCCGCACGGCCCACGAGGAGTGAAAATGGTCGGACAAGGTGGTTCCGCATCGGCTGAAGAATCGGTCTACGGTGAAGAAACTACCGGCAAGGGTGTAGTCCGGATCTCCGCAGTCGCTGCGCTCGCGGGCTTCCTCTTCGGATACGACAGCGCCGTCATCAACGGCGCTGTATCGGCTGTGCAGAAGGCATTCAACGCCGATGCCGCATCGCTCGGCTTCGCGGTGGCGTCAGCCCTGCTCGGCGCGGCGGCCGGAGCCCTGAGCGCCGGCCGGATCGCCGATCATTTCGGGCGGTTGACCGTTATGAGAATTGCCGCTGTGCTCTTCCTGATCAGCGCGATCGGCACCGGGTTCGCTCCCAACCTCTGGGTTCTCGTCATCTTCCGCATCATCGGCGGTCTCGGCGTCGGCATGGCCTCGGTCATCGCTCCGGCCTACATTGCCGAGATCTCCCCCGCAAAGATCCGGGGCCGGCTCGGTTCTCTGCAGCAGCTGGCGATCGTCATCGGCATCTTCATTTCACTCCTGGTTGATTTCCTGCTAGCTCTGGGGGCGGGCGGTTCGGGCGAACCGTTCTGGTTCGGACTCGCCGCCTGGCGGTGGATGTTCCTCATGATGGCCATTCCGGCGATCATCTACGGCGTCCTCTCCCTGACCATTCCGGAGTCACCACGTTTCCTCATTGCCGAGCACAGGATCGACGAAGCAAAGGTGATCCTCACCAAGCTGCTGGGCGGTACGCAAGCCAATATCGATGCGACGATCGAGCGGATCCGGAAAACGATGGAGCGCGAGACCGAGCCGTCATGGCGTGATCTGAAAACACCTGAGGGCAAGATCGCCGGAATTGTCTGGGCCGGGTTGCTGCTCTCGATCTTCCAGCAATTCGTCGGCATCAATGTGATCTTCTACTACTCGAACGTCCTCTGGGAAGCCGTCGGGTTCACCGAACAGCAGGCCTTCGTCACTACGGTGATATCGGCGACAATCAACGTCCTCACGACGTTTATCGCTATCGCGACCGTAGACCGGTTCGGCCGGAAGCCTTTGCTGCTCATCGGGTCAGTCGGCATGGCCGTCACGCTCGCGACCATGGCGATCATCTTCGGCACCGCCAACGTGGTCAATGGGGCTCCAGATCTGCAAGGCGCACAAGGGCCGATCGCATTGGTGGCGGCGAACCTCTATGTCGTCGCATTCGGCATGTCGTGGGGTCCAATCGTCTGGGTGCTCCTCGGCGAAATGTTCCCGAACCGGATGCGTGCCGCCGCGCTCTCCCTCGCGGCCGGGGGCCAGTGGGTGGCCAACTGGATCATCACGGTGACCTTCCCAGGCCTGAAGGACATTTCCTTGGCGCTGGCATACGGGCTGTACGCCGGGTTCGCTGTGCTGTCGTTCTTCTTCGTCGCCAGATTCATCGATGAGACCAAGGGCATGCAGCTCGAAGACATGCACACCAAAGTGGCGCCACATTCGGTGCGCCATCCGGAGGCGCATCCGGCGGGGCTCGACTAGACCAATCAGCGTTTGATCGTGCCCTTCGACAAGCTCAGGGCACATCGACTCGCTCTCCAGGGAAGAGCCAGCACAAACCAGGACCGAGGTGGTCACGCCAGGACTCCCAGGAGTGTCCGTCGGGTGACTCTACGTAATTAATCTTCATGCCGATGTCCCGGAAGATCGGCAACATACCGCGATTAGCCTCGACCAGATCCTCATATGCACCGCAGGAGACAAACGCGCGATCCGCTGGGCGTACAGGGTGTGCGCGGTAATGATCAATGAAGCGCACGACTGGATTGAAGTCGGAGCCTTCGCCGTGCCGGACGGTGGGATCCGAATAGAGAAAGGATCCGGACTGTAGCAGTAGCGATCCGTAGCTGCGGGGAAATCGCACGGCCGTCGACAGCGCTGCAACAGCGCCGAAGCTGGTGCCCATAAGACACCGGGCGGCTGGCGTTGCCAGCAACGGAAACCGCTTCTCCAGCTCCGGCAGCAGCTCACAGGTCAGCCATTCGGCATGATCAGGATCGTCCGGATACTCGGTGAGCCGCTCGCCCGGGTAGCTAAACGCAACGATGATCTTGGCTAACCTGCCGTCGTCGATCAGGTTGTCAAGAATGATCTTCATCGAGGCATAGCCCAGATAGTCACCGCCGTCATGGACCACGAGTAAGGGATAGCGCTCCGAAGTATCGAGGCCGGCCGGTTGATACAGGGTGATCCGATTGTCGCGAGCCTGGGTCCGACTGCGTACCTGTAGCTCGGTCAGTGTGCCGCGCTTGGTGTCCACGTGGACGGTGGCCCAGTCGGGGACGGCATAGCCGGGTCCGTAACACACCGAGCAGTCCCCCACCGGGCTGCGCGACAGCCGGGGGTTGTCAGGATCGTTGAATCGCCACCACTTGCCATCGCGCGAGATCTCAAACTGATACTCCACTCGCGCTGCCCACTCGAGCTCGATCGTCAGATACCAAACGTCAGTGCCGGGGATCTGGCTCAGCTCAAGATCGTCTGGCCATGGGTTGATCCGGTGACGCAGGTACACCGAATCGGCTGCGGCACGTGTCGCGAATGTGCAGAGATTGCCCTCGACTACCGGCAGGGCGTAATCGGCGAAGAAGGTCGCGACAGCGGCCTCCCGTTCCCGTTCATCCTGCAGCGCAGCGACCGTGCAACGCAGCTGGTCGATTGCCAGGACGTGCTCGCCGGTCACCGGGCGACTCTATCCGCAGTCGATTTTGAGATTGTGGACTGAGCGGAGTCGAAACCCGTACACCGAGCCCGTAGCGAGCTGGGCTGGCGATACGCTCGCCTTCGCGACAACTCGAATCCGGGTCAATTTGAGGAGACATCATGGCCAACTACCAGGCCACCCCGCAGCCAGCAGCCGCCGATCCCGGCAATACCCTCGGCATCGTTGGCCTGATCTTGGCGATCATTCCGTGCACGTCCACCATCGGACTGGTGCTGAGCATCGTGGCATTCATCATTTCGCGGCGAGCGGGCTTCCAAAACAGCAAAGCACTCGCGGGCATCATCATTGGGATTGTCTGGATCGGGCTCAGCATCATTGCCCAGTTGACTGGCTTGCTCACCAGCATGATGCAAAACATGTTCTGACTCTGCTCATGACCCGCGCGCACGTACGCTGCTGGGCATGACCGCCGAATCCCTGCCAGTACGGCGCGGGCGAATCCGCTTTCCCGACATCAGCTCGCGGGCGTATGAACACCCAGCCGACCGTGGTGCCCTGGTGGCGCTGCGCGCGATTCCTGGTTTTGACTCGGTCCTGAAGGCACTCTCCTCAGCCATCGGTGAGCGCAGCATCAGGTTGCTCTATCTATCCAGCGCGACACGGGTCTCGCCACGGCAATACCCGACCATCCACCAGATGCTGAACGAGTGCGCAGCGACCCTGGACCTGCAGCCGGTACCAGAGATGTTCATCGAGCAAGATCCGAACCCGTCGGCGATGGCGATCGGCCTGGACAAACCGATCATCGTGATCAGCACCGGAATGCTACAGCTCACCGATGATGAGGGACTGCGGTTCATCATCGGGCACGAGGTGGGGCATGTCCTTTCCGGGCACGCGGTCTACCGCACGATGCTGCTGTCGTTGATCAATCTCGCGGCATCCGTACAGTGGCTGCCGATCGGCGCTTGGGGCATCCGCGCGATCATCCTTGGGCTCAACGAGTGGTTCCGAAAATCCGAGCTGTCCTGTGATCGGGCCGGCCTGCTGTGCTCTCAGGATCCGAGCGCCGCGTTGCGAGTCCACGCAAGTTTGGCCGGTGCGCGAAACCCCAACGATATGGATGTGGCCGGCTTTCTGGATCAGGCCGAGGAATACGAAACCAGAGGCGACGTACGCGACAGTCTGCTGAAGCTCTTGCAACTCAGTGGCCGCAGTCACCCACTGGCGGCACTGCGGGCGGCAGAGCTGCAGAAGTGGGCGGCAGGTCCGGAGTACGCCGTTATTCTTGCCGGGAACTATCCGCGCCGCTCCGATGACAAGGACGCCCCGATGAGCGAGGAAGCCAAGGCCGCAGCCAACTCGTACAAGCAGAACTTCACTACCTCGGGTGATCCCTTGTACAAACTGGTGAGCAAGATCGGCTCCGCGGCGGGGACCGCAGGCGGATCAGCGGCAAACCGGATGCGGGACTGGTGGCGCGCCGGTCAAGACCACGGCAACAGCTGATCACACCCTGAGCCGGCGTCGGAAATCGACACGGTGTCATCTGATCCGCGGAGAGTCCTGTCAGAGCTGCCTGGTAGCCCAGGGTCATGCACGAAAACATCGCGTTGGTGACTGGAGGCGCCGCCGGTTTGGGCGAGGTGATAGCACATACCCTGGCCGCCGATGGCGCGCACGTGTTGGTCGCCGACCGCGACCCAGAGGCAGCAGCCGACCTGATCGAGCGACTCAGTGGGGTGGGTGACGGCGCAAGCTTCGTAGAGACGGACGCCTCCGACCCAGATCAGATCCGGGCAATGATCGATCGAGCCGCCGAGCTGGGACGACTCCGCCTGCTGGTGAACAACGCTGGCGGCTGGCTGCCTGGCCCACAGTTTCCAGATACTGACGCGTGGGGCCGCAGCCTCGACCTCAACCTTCGCATGCCTATGTTGGCCACCAAGCTGGCTCTGCCACTTCTCGGGGGCGGCGGGGCGGTGGTCAATGTCTCCTCTAGCGCCGGCTTCGAGTCCGGACCCTACGGATCTCCTGAGTACGGCGCGGCGAAAGCGGGCCTGATCCGTTTCACAACCGCAGTGGCCGATTTTGCCGACCGCTTCGAAGTGCGCGTGAGCTGTGTCGTACCGCACTGGATCGGCCTGCCCCGCGCCGTCATCGAGTACACGCGGATGACGCCCCAAAAACAGAAACAGAGCGGCGGCCTGATCGACCCGCAGGTTGTGGCCACCACGATCCTGGAATTGGCTAAGGATCTCGACAGCGCCGGCCGTGTTGTCGAGGTACGCGCGACGCAGCCCCCGTAAGCCGTCGATCCTGCGCCGTGGACCCAGCCCAATAGTGATCGAATCACGGCAGTTCCTGATCCGCGAGAACCTACAACATAAGGTCGAGGATCATGACGACACTGCAGGTAGGTGGCCACGGCGACCAGGTTGATCCCATCGCCGAGGCGGCGGCTCGCGGCGCAACCTTGGCGCAGTTCTTCCTCGGCGACCCGCAGGCATGGAAGGGTCCCGAGATCAGGTACGCGGGCGGAGCGGCTGCACTCAAGGCGGCAGCCACAGATGCTGGCATCGCGCTCTACGTCCATGCGCCGTACGTGCTGAATGTGGCAACCACCAACAACCGCATCCGCATCCCGAGCCGGAAATTCCTGCAGCAGTATCTGGACGCGGCAGCCGAGGTCGGCGCGGCGGGCGTCATCGTTCATGGCGGGCATGTCTTGAAGAATGACGATCCCGCGATCGGCTTCGACAACTGGCGCAAGTGCATCGACGGCGTGAGGATGCCGGTGCCGCTGCTGATTGAGAACACCGCTGGCGGAGACAATGCCATGGCCCGTCGGCTGGAACGCATCGAGCAGCTGTGGGATGCGGTCGGTCAGGCCAAGGGCGGCGACACCGTCGGATTCTGTCTGGACACCTGCCACGCCCACGCCGGCGGTGAAGAACTTGTCGGATTGGTCGACCGAGTCAAAGCCATCACCGGGCGGATCGACCTGGTGCACGCCAATGACTCCCGGGACGCCTTTGACTCCGGCGCCGATCGGCACGCCAACTTTGGCGATGGCGAAGTCGGCACCGACGCACTTGCGGAAGTCGTCCGTACGGCCGCGGTCCCGGTCGTCGTTGAAACGCCCGGCGGCCGGGAAGGTCAGGGCTCCGACATCGCCTGGCTCAAGGAGAACGTCTGACGCCGATAGATGTGCCGCTTCTCTGCGAGCGTCGGAAATCGCGCGCCCGACGATCGGAGGAGCGATGAGCGAACCCGCCGGGAGCGACCAATTCACTGCGCTCGTTCGCGAAGAGTGACGACGACGTCGGATTCCAGCGCGCGATGCGCGAGCAGAGACCTATTAAGTCGTACTCCGGGCCACCTGCTTGACGCCAACCCAGAGCCCAGCAGCGCAGGTGAGAACCGCTGCCAGTACGGCCCAACCGATCGCTGGGCTGTCGAACGTGCCAGAGAAGAGTGCTCGCTCCGCATCCACGATGTAGGTCAGCGGGTTGAACTTGCTCAGCGCCTGGATCCATTGCGGCCCGGTCTCGAGTGGCAGCATCATCCCGGACAAGATCAACAGCGGGAATAGCAAGGTCTGCTGCACCGCCCAGAACATCCACTCCCGCTTGCGCGATGCGATCGCAAGTGCGTTCGAGAAGGCTCCCAGGCCCACCCCGAAAACACCGAGCAGCAGCAGTCCGGCCAGTACGTGTACGGGGTAGAGCTTGAAGCCGAACGGGATCGCTACCAACGTCACCAATGCCGCCTGGACCACGAGCGGCGCAAGCTCCTTCAAAGCCTTTCCGATCAAGATCGATGATCGATGCAGCGGAGCCGCCAGCACTCTCTCGTACGAGCCCATCATGATCTCGTAGAGCAGGTTCGAACCGGTCGTGCTCGTTCCGAACAGGCAGATCATCACGATCACGCCAGGCAGGAACCACTGCAATGGCGACGCGCCATTGATCGCTGCTGGATTGACTGAACCCGCCAACAACGGGCCAAAGAGCCCAAGGAAGACCAATGGCTGGACCAGCGAGAAGATCATGGAGAAGGGATCACGGAGGATAAGCGAGATCTCCCGCTGGAAGACATGCCGAGTATCAGCAACCAACGTGGTCATGCGGCCACCTCACTTTCCGCCTCCTCGCGCAGACTTCGGCCGGTGAGACTCAAGAAGACATCGTCAAGAGTCGGCACCCGGACATCGGCCGCTCGTACGTCGACGCCAGCATGATCGAGTTCGCGGAGTAGCCACGGCAGCGTACGAGTGCCTTGATCAAATCGTCCGGCAATGGTGACTTCCCGCGATCCGTTCGTCGTAGTCAGCTCTCTGCCCCGACCGGCAACAACAGCCGATGCGGCAGCCGCAGAAGCGCCATCGACCGTGATTGCGATCCGGTCGCCGGCCAGAGTCGCCTTGAGATTGGCGGCCGTGTCGTTTGCGATGATCTGCCCGTGATCGATGACCAGCACGCGCTCGGCGTACGCATCGGCTTCCTCGAGGTAGTGCGTCGTCAGCACAATGGTGGTCTCCCGCTGTTCGCGTAATCGCTCGATGTGCTCCCAGAGGTTCGCCCGGTTGTGCGGATCCATCCCCGTGGAGGGCTCATCGAGGAAGATCAACCCAGGGCTATGCATCAGACCAAGCGCAATGTCCAGTCGGCGACGCTGGCCGCCGGAAAGCGTGCTGACCTTGCGTTTCTCCAGGGAGGTGAGGTCGAGACTCTTCGTCAGCTCCCGCGCCCGGCCGAGGGAGTCCGCGGAGTTCATGCCATAGAACCGGCCCTGCATGACCAGCTCGTCCATCACCCGGAAGCTGTGACCCGCGCCGTCACCCTGCCCGATATAGCCGATCCGCGACCGCACCAGAGCAGGCTCGGTGGTGATGTTCGCCCCCGCAACCCAGGCCGTGCCTGAAGTTGGTGGCAGCAGGGTTGTCAGCATTCGCAGTGTGGTTGATTTTCCCGCACCGTTCGGGCCGAGGAAGGCAACCAGCTCCCCAGAAGCGACATCAATATCCACGCCCTTCACGGCTTCGATGGTTTCCTTCTTGCTGACAAAATTTCTGGTCAGCTTCTCGGTGTGAATCACTCCTGCGTCGATCACTCCATTGCTGCTCACTGGATCATCGTGCCCTTCCCGACTTGAACTCCGTACGCCGTACTATATTTCAATATCATACACTGTACGGTATTAAGAGCATCACACGCGACTGACAATTTTGAGCTGCATCTCAGGCAGGAGACGCGACGGTGACTGAGCCGGCAACGCAGCATGGCAGGTCCAGAGATGACCGCGCGGATACTCAACCGGGCACGCCCGAGGGTCGCCGCGCAGTGGATCTGCTGTGGGCGCCTACGCAGCAGCCCTCAATCCGTGGCCCCAAGCCGCGTACCAGCCTTGCTGAGGTGATCGCAGCCGGAGTGGCGATCGCTGACGCGGAGGGCTTGGCGGCCCTGTCCATCCGTAAGGTTGCGAGCCGCCTCGGAATCGGCGCGATGTCGATCTACACCTATGTGCCCGGTCGCTCCGAGTTGGTCGAGCTGATGATCGATCAGGTCTACGGCGAACATGCCATCCCCGATCCCGCGCTGCCGTGGCGGCGACGAGTCGAACAATGGGCTCGAGAAACCTGGCGTATCTACGTACAGCATCCATGGCTGCTCGACTACAACATGGCTCGGCTGCCGATCGGCCCGCATGTCCTTGATGTTTCGGAGTCTTTGTACGCCGCACTGCTCGCGGCCGGGTTCATCGGAGCAGAGAACGTCGCGATCACCAATCTCATTCAGTGGCAGCTGCTTGGTGCCGCTCGTTCCATGATCAGCGACGCCGATGAGGCGCGGCATACCGGGGTTTCCGCCGAGGCTTACTGGGATTCCCGCGCCAGCTTCTGGGACACCTACTTCGACTGGGACCGCTATCCCACCATGGCGGCGATCTGGGAGGCCGGCGGGTTCGACGATCCGGTCGGCTGGGACTTCGAGCGCATGCTGAACCGGTTGCTCACTGGTATCGAAGGATTGGCCGTCATCACGGAGCATGAAAACTGAGTGGTTTGTTTCGCTCGCCGCGGCCAATAATGCAGCGGAAGAAGTACTCGTCCGGCTGCTGCGGACCTAGATACTGGATCTCCCAGTCGGAGCGGCGTTCTCCAGATCGCAACATGGAGTTCGCGGTCTCAGTGGTGCAGACGCGGCGGATTTGCGCATCGGATTCTAGCTGCGATTGCCTGCGAAGCTCATAGGTCATCCGACCGGCGATGAACGTCTGATAGACGTGGGTTTTGTCGCAGTCCTGTGGGACGCCGACTGAGAGGACGTCGCCGAAGCCGTTGATCCCCGCCCAACACTCCGGCCGCGTTGCGCAGTAGATGCCCTCTCCCAGCTGCTTTGAACAGTCAATAAATCCCGTCGGCACTTGAAGCGGCGTACTCGTCGGACTGGCGGCATTTGACGTCAGCGATGGTGAGGGCACAGCAGCCGGAGTCTCGGGTGTTGTGAAAATGTTCCACAGAACAATTCCTGATATACCCGCGATGATCATTGCACCGATCGCCACGGTCAGCAGTCTGCGATGAGCGAACCAGCCTGATCTCTCACGTTCAGGCGCAGCCCTCGCCGCGGCGGGCCGCTCGGTCCGCGGCGGTGCCTCGCTGCTGTCGGAGGTTCCTGACGTCTGCTCCGGCTGCGCCGACTCCGGCACCGATTGGGGCGCGGGTGCGAGCTGGGTCGACAGGCTCAGCGCGGCTAGTTGATCACGGAACTGTGCGGCGGTAGGCCGGCTTTCCGGCTGCTCGGCCATGGCGCCCAACAGCGCATCCATGAACGCCTTGTCGACGCCTGGAATGCGCTTGATGGGCACCTTCTGCCGCTTGATCATCTCGGGAAGGCTCAGCATCTCCATCGTTTCCGACCAACGCGGCGGATTACCACTCAAGATCGCGTACAAAGTGGCGGCCAGAGAATAGACGTCGGCGTACTCGGTAAGCGGCTGCTTGGCGAAGACTTCAGGCGGCGCGTACGCGGGAGTGATCGCCTCCACGGTCTCACTGAGCGGCATGTCCGGATCGATCAATGCAGCAAGTCCGAAGTCAGCCAATCCCGCGTTGTTATACGCGTCGATCAAGATGTTGGCCGGCTTGACGTCGCGATGCAGTACGCCGAGCAAATGCGCCGCGGCCAACGCATCGGCGATCCGTACGCCTACCTCCCGGACCCGACGTTGGCTCGGCCGTGGATCGGCGGTTATCCACCTGGTCAATGAGCCGCCGGGACAAAGCTCCATCACCAGGAAGGGCCGATCATCGATGAGCAGCCCGGCATCGTGCACGGTGACGATCCCCGGGTGGCCCGACATCCTGCCCGCTGCACCCGCCTCGCGTAGAAAGCGGCGCTGCTCGGCTTCGGTGTCCAGCTTGCGTTCGTCGACCTTGACGGCAACGAGCCGGTTCAACGACTCCTGGCGGGCTTCCCACACGATCGCGAAACCGCCCCTGGCGATGGCGTGCCAATCCGCCATACCAGGGATCTGCGGTGGTACCGGGGCACCCACGCGAACCAAGATAGTTGTGAGAACGGTCCCCGGAGGCTTAGGCCACTAGGGGAGTTGGAAGATAACGTCGGATTGTGAGTCGCAGCGTATACATCGCATCTCCCGAAGGCTTCACCGGAAAGTCCGCCGTCGCGCTTGGATTACTCGACGCTCTGACTCGTGAAGTGGACTCGGTCGGGGTGTTTCGACCGCTCACAACAAGCTCCGGCAGCGATGACGTCGACCTCATTGTTGATCTTCTGGTCAATCAGCCGGGCATCTCGCAGACCTACGAGGAGGCCATCGGCGTCACCTACGACGCTGCACGTGAGGATGCAGACGAGGCCTTGCATGTCATTGTCGAGCGTTTCGGTCAGCTCAGTGATCGTTTCGACGTGATCTTGGTAGTGGGCTCTGACTACACGGACGTGGCCTCTGGCACTGAGTTGTCATTCAATGCCAAGATCGCAGCCAATCTTGGCTCACCCGTCGTACTCGTAGTGCACGGCCGGGAGCGGACTCCGGAACAAATCCTGGCAGCCGCCGAGAGTGCGATTGCCGAGCTTCGAGCAAATCACGCCCACACCGTCGCAGTGATCGCCAATCGTGTTGATCATGAGGCTGCTGAGGCGATTCGCACCACGTTCAAGGGGTTGCCCGAGGTGGTCACTGCGGCCATCCCGGAAAGTCCGCTGCTGTCGGCGCCCACCTTCCGAGCGCTTGCCGAGGCCGCTGAGGCCCGGCTCGTGCTCGGAACTCAGAGTTGGATGGATCGGGAGGCTATGGGCGTGATCGTCGCAGCGATGAGCCTGCCGCACGTCTTGGATCGACTGATGGCCGATGCCGCGGTGATCGCACCCAGTGACCGCACTGACCTGATTCCCGGTCTGATGCTGGCCCACCAATCGGGCACATTCCCGCCGTTGGCCGGAATCTTGCTGACCGGCGGGTATCAGCTTCCCGACAGCATCCGGCGGCTAGCCGAAGGTGTCCAGCAGGACTTGCCGATCGCTCTCACTGATCTTGGTACCTTTACGACCGCCGAGCGGCTGATGCGGGTCCGGGGCCCGATCACCAAGGACTCGAGTCGCAAGATCGAGACCGCGCATCGGGCGTTCGCCGAGCAAGTTGATCAAGCAGCGCTGCTCGCCGCGATCGATGTCTCGGCTTCCGACGTGCGTACCCCGCTGATGTTTGAGTACCAGCTCATGGAGCGAGCGCGCGCGGATCGGCGGCGGGTCGTCTTGCCGGAGAGCGAGGATGACCGGATTCTGGAAGCTGCCGCGATCCTGCTGCGCCGCGGGGTAGCGGACTTGATCTTGCTCGGCGAGGAGACCAAGGTGCGGGCCCGAGCGTCGGCGCTCGGACTTGATCTTGATGGGGCCACGATCGTGTCGCCCTTGGAGGCCGAGCTAGTAGAAAAGTTTGCCGCCGCGTACGCCGAGGCCCGGGCGCACAAAGGCATGACGCTGGAGCGCGCACGGGACATCGTCACCGATATCTCCTACTTCGGCACGATGATGGTCCATCTCGGTCTTGCTGACGGCATGGTGTCAGGTGCGGTGAACACAACTGCGCACACCATTCGGCCCGCGTTGGAGTTCGTCAAGACCAAGCCTGGGGTAAGCACTGTTTCGAGCGTGTTCTTGATGTGTCTGGCCGATCGGGTGCTGGTCTACGGCGATTGCGCAGTCATTCCTGAGCCGACGACAGAACAGCTGGCCGATATTGCGATGTCATCGGCTGACACGGCGCAGCAATTCGGCATCGACCCGCGCGTGGCGATGCTGTCGTACTCGACGGGCACCTCCGGCTCGGGTGCCGAGGTGGAAAAGGTGCGGGCCGCGACGGCGCTGGTCGCCGAACGTGCTCCGCATCTGCTGCTCGAGGGTCCGATCCAGTACGACGCCGCCGTCGATCCGGATGTGGCGCGTACCAAGTTGCCGAACTCAGCAGTGGCGGGACGGGCAACGGTGTTCATCTTCCCGGATCTGAACACTGGCAATAACACCTACAAGGCGGTGCAGCGCAGTGCTCATGCCATTGCGATCGGTCCGGTGCTGCAGGGGTTGCGCAAACCGGTCAATGACCTGTCGCGGGGAGCGCTGGTGTCCGACATCGTGAACACCGTGGCGATCACAGCTGTGCAGGCACAGGCCATCAATCAACAGCAGCCAACGGGGAGCTCGGCATGAACGAGATGCCTGTCCTGGTCCTGAATGCCGGCTCCTCCTCGCTCAAGTACCAGCTGGTAGTGCCGGAAACGGCCGAGGTGCAGGCCAAGGGTGTCATCGAGCGGATCGGCGAGCCGGGTAGCCCAACTGCCGATCATGCGGCGGCCATGCATACCATGCAAAAAGATCTTGCGGCTGAGGGTGTTGATCTTGATGCCGTAGGGCTGCGGGCGATCGGACACCGAGTCGTGCATGGTGGGCCCGACTTCTCCGATCCGACGATCATCGATGACGACGTGCTGAATGAGATCAAGGATCTGATTCCACTCGCCCCACTTCACAACCCGGGTGCCGTGTCGGGCATTGAGGCTGCCCGCGCAGAGTTCGACGTGCCGCACGTTGCGATCTTCGATACCGCCTTCTTCAATACCCTGCCGGCGGCGGCCGCAACGTACGCGATTCCTCGTGATCTTGCTCAGACTTATCGGATCCGGCGCTATGGCTTTCATGGCACCTCACATCACTATGTCTCGCAGGTAGCTGCGGAGCTGGTGGGGCGCGATCTTGGTGAGCTGAATCAGATCGTGCTGCATCTCGGGAACGGCTGCTCGGCATCGGCGGTACGCGATGGCGTAGCGATCGACACCTCGATGGGACTGACTCCGCTGCAAGGCCTGGTGATGGGTACCCGCTCAGGTGACGTCGATCCGGGTCTGCACACCTTCCTGCACAACGAGCTCGGGATGACTATCGCGGAGATCGACACGCTGTTGAACAAGCAGTCCGGCCTCAAAGGCATGGCCGGCGTCAATGACTTCCGCGAGCTGGAGGAGCGGCGCGGTGTGGGCGACGAGGCGGCTCAGCTGGCGTTCGAGGTATACGTCCATCGGCTCAAGCACTACCTCGGCGCGTACGCGATTCTCCTCGGCCGGCTCGATCTGCTGAGCTTCACGGCTGGCGTCGGGGAGAACAATCCGGCGCTGCGAGCCGCTGTGCTGGACGGACTCGAGGGCCTCGGATTCCTGGTTGATCCGGAGCTGAACGCCGTACGTTCCAACCAAGCGCGGGTGATCTCGCCCGCCGGCGCACCGATCACCATCGCGGTCGTCCCCACCAATGAGGAGCTGGCGATCGCCCGACAGACCGCATCGCTGCTTGAGGCCCGCTCCGACTCCTGAATTTGCGGTCACTGCCCTGCGACCCCCGCCGTGTCAGAACGCCGGCGGCTCTATGGCGCCGGGCCCTGGTACGTCTTCACGCCTGTGCGGCGAAACGACCCCGCCTGCGGCGAAATCGAGGTATCTCCTTACGCCCATGCGGCGAAACGACCCCTTCGTATCCCAGCTTCACTGGGTTGTCGGCGTGGTTGACCCGGGATTGTCAGCAGTGAGTGACAGGCTGCTCGGCGATGGGGAAGAACAGTCGTCAGCGCCGGGCGGCGAGGCAGCGGACGACGCGGCGCGGGGGCGCCGGCTCAGCCCGACCGAGGCTGGTGCGGCGAAACGCACGTGCACATCCCGTTCCTACGCGATACACACGTTGCAACGTGCGTATCGCGTGGCGATGAATGTGCACGTGCGTTTCCGACAGAGGGCTGCGGCATAGGGTGAGTCAATGGCTACAGCGTTGATCACCGGGGGTACGTCAGGGATTGGCGCGGCATTCGCGCGAACGCTCGCGGCACGTGGCGACGATCTCGTGCTGGTGGCGCGAAACGGCGATCGGCTGTCCGACATGGCGACCGAATTGAAGGAACGTTACGCGGTCAGTGTGGAGACCATCGTCGCGGACCTGGGCGTACGCAGTGACGTGATCAGGATCGCCGAGCGGCTGACCAGTACCGAGCAACCGATCGACATGTTGATCAACAATGCCGGCTTCGGAATCGGGGCGAAGCTCACCGACGCCGACACGACTC
>Ga0307291_1000215_pt1 | contig 14852 bp, 10 predicted proteins | sample ER_DNA_148_FD_194474 | JGI IMG/M metagenome (GOLD analysis project Ga0307291, IMG submission 194474) | Bulk soil microbial communities from the East River watershed near Crested Butte, Colorado, United States - ER_DNA_148 | ecosystem: Environmental > Terrestrial > Soil > Floodplain | place: USA...
CGTCGCGATCTGTCGAGCGACCATCTCGGCGCCGGCGACTGCCTCGCCGCCGACGAGCATCGGTACGGGGTCGTCGACCCGCGAGAGCACATTGGCGACGAGGATGTCGCCGGGATGGAGCTGGTGGCGGGCCCCCCAGAACCAGCGCCCCGCCTCGGTGACCCGGAGGTCGGCGGGGAACTGCCCGGGCGCCGCACCCTTCACGAGCCCCGGCCGGGAGAACCGCCCGGCCCGCTCCACCGTCACCCAGAGGTTCGTCTCCCCCAGCTCGACGACCACGTCGGTGACGAGATCGGTCATAGCCCCGTTACGCATACACATCCCCTGTTTTGTCCGCCCTCGACGCTCACGATAAGCGGGGCTCCGAGGCCCCGGCATCGGCCGTACGGACACCGGGGTTCCAGCGGGCTAAACCCCCTAATCACCCCCTAGTCCCTCATCCCGCGACCGAGGCCCCACCCCCAATGCGGCCGTCGAGGTGGGGGTGGTTACCCCGATGCGGCGCCGGGGTGCGGGTTCCTACCGTCCTCCGGAGGCAGGGAACGGTTCCCGGCTTTGACCCGCAGGGGAAGGAACACACCGCATGGCCATCACCCAGAGTCTTCTGGACTTCATCCTCAACCTCCTTCGCGACCCCGAGGCCGCGCAGGCCTACCACGCGAACCCGGAGGCCGCCCTGGCGAGCGCCGGGCACAGCGACCTGAGCTGCGCGGACGTCGACGCGGTCCGCCCGGTCGTCCTCGACTACGCCTCGGTCAGCATGGACCGCGAGTACAACACCGGCGGCAACCACTCCTCCGCGAGCGGCGACTCCGCGTGGGCGTACAGCGGCGGCGGGCACCCGAGCGGTGGCGGCCACGCCAGCGGCGGCGGCTACGACGGTGGTGGGCACCCCGGTGGCGGTCACCCCGGTGGCGGTCACCCCGGTGGCGGTCACCCCGGTGGCGGTCACCCCGGTGGCGGTCACCCCGGTGGCGGTCACCCCGGTGGCGGTCACCCGGGCGACGGTCACCCCGGTGGCGGTCACCCCGGCGGAGGATCCGCTGGCGACGACCACTCGCACGCCGTTGCCCAGCTCACCTCGATCGTCAACAACTACACGTACTCCTCGACCATCGACGACCGCGACACCGTCACCGACCAGTCGGTGAACCAGAACATCTGGGCCGACGGGGACGTGACGCAGATCTTCGACAACGACGCGATCATCGCGTCCGGCGACGGCGCCATCGCCGCCGGCGGCTCGGTGGCGGTGGACAACTCCACCCACACGTCGATCCGGGACTCTTACAACGACAACTCCGACAACTCGGTGTCGATCAGCGACTCGTACAACGACAGCTCGGACAACTCCGACAACTCGACGAACGACTCGTACAACGACAGCTCCGACAACTCGGACAACTCTGATCACTCCGACCACTCGGTGACGATCAGCGACTCGTTCCAGGACAACGACGGCATCGACAACGACGGCGGCGACAACGACCTGGTCGACGTCGATGACTCGGGCAACGACAACTCGCAGACGGACAACTCGAACCAGGGCAACACCACCGACTCCGGCAACGTCGTCAACTCCGGCAACACGGCGACGGACTCGTTCAACGACAACTCGGGTCAGGACAACGACGGGATCGACGTCGACAACTCGGCGAACGGCAACGCCATCGACTCCGGCAACGGGAACGTCGTCGACTCCGGCAACGGGAACGTCGTCGACTCGGGCAACGGTTCGTTCAACGACAACGACGGCGTCGACAACGACGGCGGCGACAACGACCTGGTCGACGTCGACGACTCCGGGAACGACAGCTCGGACAACTCGACGACGGACAACTCGACCACCGACAACTCGACGACCGACAACTCGATCAACGACAACGACGGCGTCGACAACGACGGTGGCGACAACGACCTGGTCGACGTGGACGCGGACCACTCGTTCCAGACCGACCCGGTCAACGTGGACAACAACGACGTCCACTGATCGACCGGCGGTGACCGCGCGCGAGCGCTGAACCAACCGCACAGGCCCGGCGGGGATCCCCGCCGGGCCCGTGCGCTGCCCGCGACCGGCACCCGAGACATCACCGACGACGTTCAGACCGAAACCGGGCGATCCGGGAAACGCCGCAACGACGAGGCCCTAGCATCGACCGGGCGCTGCGGGGGCAGCATCACCCAGAGGAGAAGCCACATGACCGTGGCAGCACCGGATCTCGTGCGGCGCACCCGGTCCCTGTGTGAACAGCAGGGGCGCGTCGACCTGGTCTCCAGGCTCGAGCACACGACTCGCCGGCTCTCGGACCCCTCCGTGCGGGTCCTCGTGGTCGGTGAGTTCAAGCAGGGCAAGAGCCAGCTGATCAACGCGCTGGTCAACGCGCCGGTATGCCCGGTGGACGACGACGTGGCCACGGCGGTGCCGATGGAGGTCCGCTACGGCGCCGAGCCGGCGGCCGCGCTGCTGCTCGCGTCCCGGTCCACGTCGGCTGCCGGCGGACCGGCGGAACCGGAGGAGGTGGCGGTCGACATCGACCGCGTCGCCGGCTCGGTCGCCGGACGGGTCGGGCGGACCGACTCCCGCACCGTGGTCGGCGCGAAGGCGTTCCTCCCGCGCAAGCTCCTGCAGGACGGGCTCGTGTTCGTCGACACGCCCGGCGTCGGAGGCCTCGCCTCGAGCCACTCGGCCAGCACGCTGGCCGCGCTGCCCACCGCCGACGCGGTCATCCTCGTCTCCGACGCGTCGAGCGAGTTCACCGCCCCGGAGGTGACCTTCCTTCGCCAGGCGCTGGCCGCCTGCCCGACCGTCGTCGTCGTCCTGTCGAAGACCGACCTGTTCCCCGACTGGCGCCGTGTTCGAGATCTCGACGGCAGCCACCTCGAGCGGCTCGGCCTCTCCCTCCCGATCCTCCCCGTCTCCTCGAACCTGCGGCTGGCTGCGGCCGCGCGCGCCGACTCCGACCTCAACGAGGAGTCCGGGTTCCCCGACCTGGTGCGATACCTGCATACCGAAGTCCTCGGCCGGCGCGACCACCTGCTCGTGCGGTCGACCGCCCACGACGTCACCGGCGTCGTCGACAACCTGCGGCTGGCGCTGGCCGCCGAACGGGACGCCCTCGACGATCCCTCGGCCATCCCGGAGCTCGTGGCCGCCCTCACCGAGGCCCGCACGCGAGCCGACGAGCTCAAGCGCCGCTCGTCCCGCTGGCAGTCCACGCTCTCCGACGGTGTCGCCGACCTCAACGCCGACCTCGACCACGACCTGCGGGACCGGATCCGGGTCATCGTCCGCGAGGCCGAGGCGTCCATCGAGAGCGGTGACCCCGGTGACTCGTGGGACGAGTTTTCGGTCTGGTACGAGCAGCGCATCTCGGCCGCGATCGCCGACACCTTCCTGTGGGCGGAGAGAAACGCCGGCTGGCTGGTCGAGGAGGTCGGACAGCACTTCTCCGAGGACTCCAAGACGCTCACGGCCGACTTCCACCTCGACGACACGACCGGCCTGGTGGACCCCGTCCACGAGCTCGGGCGGCTCGACACCGGTCACCTCAACGCACTGCAGAAGATGCTGGTCGGACTTCGCGGCTCCTACGGCGGCATCCTCATGTTCGGCCTCCTCACCGGTCTGGCCGGCATCCCGCTGGTCAACCCGATCTCGGTCGGCGCGGGGATCATCCTCGGCACCAAGGCCTACCGCGACGACGCCGACCAGCGGCTCAAGCGCCGTCGCGCCGAGGCCAAGGTCCTCGTGAAGAAGTACTCGGACGACGTCGTCTTCTACGTCTCGAAGCAGCTCAAGGACCGTATGCGGATCGTCCAGCGCGCCGTCCGCGACCACTACAGCGACGTGGCCGAGGAGCTGTCCACCTCGTTGAGAGAGTCGGTGGCCAACGCCCAGAAGGCGGCCTCGGCCAACGCCGCGGAACGAGCGGCCCGGCTGGCCGAGGTCAGGCAGAGCCTCGGCCAGCTCGACGAGCTGACCTCGTCGGCGAGACAGCTCGTGGGCCAGACACCCCAGCCGAACCGCCGTGAGCGTCCTGCTGGCAGCGGCCGCTCCCGACGTGCGGGCGACAACGGCTCCGGTATGCCGACCGACGGCGCCTCTCCTGCTCTAGCTGGTTCGCGCGCCGACGCGTCCAACGCGGCGGCGGCCCGATGAGGGCGTCGAGATGATCGCCCCCATCACGCACGACGACCCGACGCGCGGGCTCCTCGCGGAAGCGCGCGCCGTCCTCGCGGACGACGAGGCCGCGCAGGCCCGTCTCCGAGCCGCCCAGGACCGCCTCGACGAGCCGCTCCGTGTCGCCATCGCCGGAAAGGTCAAGGCCGGCAAGTCGACCCTCCTCAACGCCTTCCTCGGCGAGCGAGTCGCGCCGACCGACACCGGCGAATGCACCCGGGTCGTCACGTGGTACCGGCACGGCGCCGTGCCAGGCATCACCCTCGTACCGAGGACCGGGAGACCACGTCCACAGCCCGTGCGACGGGTTGACGGACGCCTGGTGCTCACCACAGACGGCCTGGCGATCGAGGAGATCGAGCGCATCGACGTCCACTGGCCGGCTCCGGCCCTCAAGGACCTCACGCTCGTCGACACCCCAGGTCTCGCCTCGCTGTCCGAGGAGCTCAGCCTCCACTCGTCCGCCGCGCTCACCCCGGAGGACTCGGTCTCGATCGTCGACGCGGTCGTCTATCTCATGCGTCACCTCCACGCGACCGACGCGAACTTCCTCGAGGCGTTCCGCGACCAGCAGTCCGACCCGAGCCTGTCCGCGATGACCTTAGCCGTGCTCTCCCGGGCCGACGAGGTGGGCTCGGGCCGCATCGACGCCCTCATCTCGGCGGCCCGGGTGGCGCAGCGGTACCGCACCGACCCAGCCGTCCGCGCACTCTGCCTCGACGTCGTCCCGGTCGCCGGGCTGCTCGCCGAGAGCGGTCGTACCTTGCGGCAAGTCGAGTTCGAGGCCCTGCGCGACCTCGCCGTCCTCAGCCGAGAGGACCGCGACCAGCTGCTGCTGTCCGCCGACCGGTTCGTCACGACGCCACTACCAGACGCGCCGGCGGCCACCAGCGAGGTCCGGTCGGCACTCATCCAGCGCTTCGGGGTGTTCGGGATACGGCTGGCCACGGTCCTGGTCCGCGACGGCTTCCTGACCGGGTCGGCCCTGGCCGACGAGCTGGTCCGTCGCAGCGGCCTCGACGAGGTCACTCGGATCCTCACGACCCAGTTCGCCGCCCGGGCCGACGCGTTGAAGTCGCGGTCAGCCCTCCTCACGGTCCAGCGCGAGCTGATGAAGCACGAGGAGTCAGGCCGGTCGGCGGTCGACGCTCTGGCCGAACGCGTCGACGCCTTGCTGCACGCGCGGCACGACGTCGAGGAGCTCAGCCTCATCACCACGCTGCACACCACGCCGCCGACGGAGCTGCCGGCCGAGCGGCTAGCGGAGGCGGAGGCAATCCTCGGCGGCTCTGGCACCACGCCGGCGGCTCGTTTGCGGCGCGGCGCGTCCGACGACCGCGTTGCTCTTCGCGTCGATGCGGTGTCGGCGATTCAGCAGTGGCGACGGCTCCAGAGCGACCCGGCGAACGGCGAGGGCGCGCGCAACCTGTGCCGGGTCGTCCTCCGCACGCTGGAGGGCATCGTCGCCGACCTCGACCGCCCGGGCCAGCCGGCCGCCTAACGAGCGGGACGAGCACGGGGCGGCATACCGACGTCTCGCCTCACCCGTCGCCGGCGGGCGCCTCGTCGCGACCGCTGCGCAGCCACCTCGTCACCGACGGCGCGAAGGCCCGGACCGAGGCCACCAGGGCGAGCAACCCGCCGAAGATCAGCGCGACGACCAACAGCCAGCCCTGCCAGGCGGTCAGCGGGATAAGGATCGTGCAGAGAGCCGCCACCGCGACGTGGAGGATCGCCACCGGCACCAGCGCGATGCGAGGCCATCTGCGGCGGCGCGCAAGCAGCGTCGCGAAGCCCCACTCCGGGATGGCGACCACCAACAGCGCCGCGATCGCCGCGTAGACGATCAGAGGAGCGGCGTCGGCCAGCCGGGTCTCGGACACCGTGCCGTCCTGCTCGTGGAGCAGCTCGGTGAGGTTCGAGATGAGGCTCGACCGGGTCATCACCATCAACACGACCGCGAAGAAGAGCAGAGCGACGGCGACGTACCACATCGTCTGCGACCGCCGGAGCGCCAGCGGCACCGCCGCCTTGCCCGTGATCGGCGGTGGCGTCCGGTCCGACAACGCCGGCCGCTCGGGCCGCGCCACACGTGCCTCCGGACCGCCCGGCGCCCAGGCGCTGCTGGTCCGCTCCCCATCCCCCGATGCCATGCCCGTCACTGTACGGGGCGTGGCGAGCGCTCACCCGGCCTTCAGGGACGACTCCTTGTGGGCCGCCTTGGCCCGGTCAGTTCCCGCCCCGGATGCGACGATGGACGATCAGAGGAGGCGACCTCGGTCGCCATCGGGTGGCAGGAGGTCGGCCGTGCGAGCTCGGTCAGCGCTGACGACCGACCTCGACGGCCTGTATGCCGCCCAGCGGCTCTCCATGGTGCGACTGGCCCTGCTGCTGCTCGGCGACCGCGCCGTCGCGGAGGCGGTGGTCCAGCGCGCGTTCCTCGGGCTGCTCCGGCGCACCGACCGCAGGCGGCTCGACCCCGGAGTCGTGGTCGCGGAACTGCGGACGCGCGTCGTCATGGGCTGCCGCGCCGTGCACCGCAGAACGCGGCCGGACCTGCGTCCGAAGACACCGGAGCAAGACACCTACGCCGACGTCCTGTCACTTTCTCTGCGTGAGCGAGAGGTGGTGGTCCTCGACGTCTGGGCGCAGCTGAGCCGGCCGCAGGTCGCCGCGACCCTGAGGACGAGCGAGCGAGCGGTGGCGGCCACCTCCGCCTCGGCCCTCGCGACGCTGCGCCGGCCCGACGATCTGGACGGCTACACGCATACGAGAGACCGGATAGCCGAAGCCCTCGAGCGGCGAGCCGACGCGATCGGCGCCGAGGACCTGCGGTGGCGGTTCGCCGAGGTCATCGACGAGGACGCCCGGCGGACCGCCCAGCAGCGCCGTGGGTGGCTGTTGGCCGTGGCTGTGCTCATCGTCGTGGCCGTGGTCCTCGCCGTCCAGGCCGGCGTCCAGCGCTACACCGGTCCGACTCCGTCTCCGACCCCGTCCCCCTCGCCGTCGGACGCCCGGGTCACGAGCCCGCTGTCGTCCCCCGCGCTGGCCCCCGGCGAGCATCCGAGAGCCGACATCCCCTGGGCCGACGTCGGGCCGGGATGGGTGGTCATCGCGACCGCCACCCCGGCGACCGCGGTGACGACGACCCTGTTGCTGGTGAGTCCTCAGGGAACGCGTTACGGGCTCGGCAGCGCTCCGGAGGGCATGGTGATCCAGGACGTCAGTGCGGACGCCCGACACGTCATGGTGGCCGTCGGCTCCCGCGCTCAGGAGTGGGACCTGCCGGCGGGGACCGCCCGGGAGGTCGTGACGCCGTACGGCTGGAAGACCGTGCGCTACGCCGGACCGGACCCGAGCTACGGCTACCTCGCGCTCTGGACCGACTCCTCGTCGTCGGTGCGCGTCCAGCGCTGGACGTGGGACGGCAACCTGCGCAACGACTACGACACAGCGCTCGCCAGTATCGCCGGCAGCCCGCGCCACCCCGGCGTCCTTGTCAGCCCCGACGGCTCGACCGCGCTGCTCTCATCCCGCGACGGACCACTCCAGCTCCTCGACTTCGCGACCGACACCATCGCCAGCCCCGGTCCCTTCGACGAGGCGCCGACGTGTGAACCGTTGGGTGACTGGTCCGCGACCGAGGCGGTCGTGGGCTGCGGCTCGTCGGTACAGGTCAACGCGTACGGCAACCTCGTCGGTCGGCCGCTCCTCGTCACGCCAGCCGGAGCGACACCGGTCCGCGCGGCGGGTGCGTGGCAGACCGCGGGACCCGACGTCGTCCAGCTCGACGACCTCTGCTCGCCCGCGTTCGGCGGCATCCTCTTCGACCGCCGGATCGCGCCGATGAGCGCCGGCGGCGTCGCCGAGGGTCTCGTCCCCAACCAGGCCCTCGGCCGCACCGTCTACCTCGGCGGCACCCGGTGCGCGACGGACGGTGACCGGTTGGTCGCCTACGACGTCGCCACCGGGCGGACGACGGAGCTGGCCGGCCCGGACGCCGGCGGCCGAACAGTCCGTCAAGCACTCGTCATGGTCCGGCCGCGCTGAGTGCGACGATGACCGGGTGAGCGAGGCCCAGAAGAAGAGCGAGAACCGCAGCAATCCCACGACCGAGGAGTTCCGGAAGTTCGTCAAGTCCGGATGGGCGCCTCGGTCGGTCTCGACGCCCGAACGGGCCGAGGCCGCGTCGTATGCGGCGGCGCGCCGTGACGCGGTCAGCGCCCGGTTCCCGGGCGAGCGCCTCGTCATCCCCGCCGGCGGGCTGAAGGTCCGCAGCAACGACACCGACTACGTGTTCCGGCCGCACTCGGCGTTTGCGCACCTGACCGGGTTCGGCGGCGACCAGGAACCGGACGCGGTCCTGGTCCTCGAGCCGCGGCCCGGCGGCGGCCACGACGCGGTCCTATATTTCAAGCCCTGGGGCGGACGGGACTCCGACGAGTTCTTCGTCGACACGCGGTACGGCGAGTTCTGGGTGGGCGCCCGGCCGACTCTGGACGAGATCGAGGCCGAGTTCGGCGTGACCGCGCGCGACATCGACGAGTTCGCTGACGCGGTGGCCAAGGACGCCGGCGAGATCACCGTCCGCGTGGTGCGAGACGCCGACCGTGACGTGACGGCCCAGGTCGAGCAAGCTCGGGCCGCGGCGTCCGAGGTGGCGGCGTCCGCCGACGAGGTCGAGGCCCAGGTGGAGGCCGACGAGGAGCTGTCCCGGTTCCTCTCGACGCTGCGGATGGTCAAGGACGAGTGGGAGGTCGAGCAGCTGCGGCTCGCGATCGCGGCCACCCAGGAGGGGTTCGAGGCGGTCATCGGCCAGCTGGATGAAGCGGTGGCTAGGGGCCGCGGTGAGCGCTGGGTCGAAGGCGTCTTCGGTCTGCACGCACGGCACCGCGGCAACGGGATCGGGTACGACTCGATCTGCGCCAGCGGCGACCACGCGACGACGCTGCACTGGATCAAGAACACCGGTGACGTCGACGACGGCGACCTGCTGCTCCTCGACGCCGGAGTCGAGGTCGATTCCCTTTTCACCGCCGACATCACCCGGACCCTTCCCGTGGACGGCACGTTCACCGAGGCTCAGCGCACGATCTACGACGCGGTCTACGCCGCACAGCAGGCGGCCATGGAGGCCATCAAGCCGGGCGTGAAGTTCAGCGAGATCCACGACACGGCGATGCGGGTCATCGCCGAGTACCTCCTCGAGTGGGGGCTGCTGCCCGAGGGCGTCGGCGTGGAAGACACGTTGGACCGGGAGCACGGCATGTACCACCGGCGGTGGATGGTCCACGGCACCTGCCATCACCTCGGCATCGACGTGCACGACTGTGCGCAGGCGACCCGGGCCGACTACAAGGACGCCGAGCTGCGGCCGGGCATGGTCTTCACGGTCGAGCCCGGCCTCTACTTCAAGGCCGACGACGAGTTGGCACCCGCGCAGTTCCGCGGCATCGGGGTGCGCATCGAGGACGACATCGTCGTCACCGAGGACGGCTACGAGAACCTTTCAGCGGCCATGCCCCGCACAGCAGACGACGTCGAGGCGTGGATCGCGCGGGTCCGGTCCCGCTGACTTCTCCCCTTCCAGACTCACGTTGTTACCAGCTGGCGGGCCGTTGAGGCCGCCAAAGTCACAACAACGTGAGCCTGGAAGCGGGAAGCGCGGTCAGAGTTGGTTGGCCGGCGGCGGGGGCGGCTGCGAGCCCGGCGCGTCCGACGCATACCCACCGGTCGGCACGTACCCGTAGCTGGAACCGCCGAGCCCCGCACTGCCGAGGATGTCGCGCGCCTGCTGGGCGAACTTGTGCTCGACGAGCACCTCGTACTTGCTCGGCACGATGAGGCTGACCGAGCTGAAGTCGCGCTGGCCGCCGGTCAACGCATACGTGCCCGCCGCCCAGGCCAGCCCGAACAGCGCCCCGAAGAGGACCGTCGACAGGACGATCTGGATGACGTTGCCGCCCTGAGGAGCGAACAGCGCGAAGATCAGGCCGACGAACAGGCCGAGCCAGACGCCGGACAGCGCGCCGCCGAGCAGCACGCGACCCCAGGTGAGGCGCCCGGTGATGCGCTCCAGCTGCTTGAGGTCGGTGCCGACGATGAGGCAGTTCTGGACCGGGAACTCCTTGTCGGACAGCGTGTCGACGAGCTTCTGGGCCTCCTCGTACTTCTCGAACGTCCCGAGCGACATCGGGTACTCAAGGTTGAGGCGGGCGCGGACCTGACTCAGGCCCCGAGGCTGCGTGCTCATGACGTTCAGTATCGCAAACCGGACGGCGCGTCTCGCGGACCGGTCAGCCCCGCGCGGCGTACTCCTCGAGGAGCCGGCGTCCGATGATCATCCGCTGGATGTCGGCGGTGCCCTCGCCGATGAGAAGCATCGGCGCCTCACGGTAGAGCCGCTCGATCTCGTACTCCTTGGAGTACCCGTACCCGCCATGGATCCGGAAGGCGTCCTCGACGACCTCGGCGCAGTATTCCGAGGCCAGGTACTTCGCCATCCCGGCCTCGAGGTCGTTGCGCTCGCCGGAGTCCTTCAGCCGCGCCGCCCTGACCATCATCTGGTGGGCCGCCTCGACCTTGGTGGCCATGTCGGCGAGCCGGAACAGGACGGCCTGGTGCTCGGCGATCTTCTTGCCGAACGTCTCCCGGTGTTGCGCGTAGTCGATGCCCAGCTCGAACGCGCGCCGGGCCACCCCGCAGGCCCGCGCCGCGACGTTGACCCGGCCCACCTCGACGCCGTCCATCATCTGGTAGAAACCGCGGCCCGGCTCGCCACCGAGGATCTGGCCGGTCGAGCTCCGGTATGCGTCGAGGAGCAGCTCGGTGGTGTCGACGCCCTTGTAGCCCATCTTCTCGATCTTGCCCGGCACGGTGAGTCCCGGCGCGACCTCGCCGAAGCCGGGCTCCTTGTCGACGAGGAAGGTCGTCATGTTGCGGTAGACGCTCTCGGCGCCGGTGTCGGTCTTGACCAGGACCGCGACGAGGTTGGCCGAACCCCCGTTGGTGAGCCACATCTTCTGACCGGTGATCGTCCACCGATCGCCTTGGGCCGGAACGGCTTTGGTGCGGATCGCGCTCACGTCGCTGCCGCAGCCGGGTTCGCTCATCGAGAACGCGCCGCGAACCTCACCGGTGGCCATCCGCGGCAGGTACCGCTGCTTCTGCTCCTCGGTGCCGTGCTGGAGCAACAGATAGGCGACGATGAAGTGCGTGTTGATGATGCCGCTCACCGACATCCAGCCGCGGCTGAGCTCCTCGACGGTGAGGGCGTAGGTCAGCAGCGACTCCCCCAGGCCCCCGTACTCCTCGGGGATCGTCAGCCCGAAGATCCCCATCTCCTGCATCTGCTCGACGATCTTCGTCGGGTACTCGTCGGCGTGCTCGAGGGACGTCGCGACGGGCAGGATCTGCTCGTCGACGAACTTCCGGACCAGGCCGAGCAGCTCATGCTGCTCTTGCGTGAGTTGCTCGGTCTGCTGCAGCCGCGCCATGACACGCGAGTATGCGTGAGGTCGCCTTCCGGACGGCCGCAAACGTGACGCGCCTCCCACCCCGCAGTTCTCGGTTGGAGGTATAACCGAGCGCTCTAGCGTCTCGGATATACCTCCACCCAAAGAACGGTCAGGCGTAGATCGGGCCCACCGCCGGGTAGGTCTCCGTCAGCAGCCCACGGATCGTCGAGAGCGACGGCGTCGGCGACGCCGCTGACGACTGGAACCCGTTGTCGAGCCGCATCGGCTTGCCCCACGCGATCAGCGACTCGATGGTCGGGGAGGTCGCATTGCCGGACAGCTGGCCGAACCAGTCCTCCCGCGCATACGTGATGTCGCCGCCGATCGAGACCAGCTCCACCCATGACGGGTCCGCGAGGCACACGCTCTCATACGGGTCTGAATGGTGACGCTCGAGCACGAGCACATCGGCGGGCCGCCCCTCGGCCAGCGAGCCGAGATGGTCCGACAGCCCCGCCATCGATGCGGCCACCGACGTCACCATGGCGACCAGATCTGCCGCCGCGATCGGGTGCCCTTCCAACGCCAGCTGCCGACGCGCCACCTTCATCTCCGCCAGCAGGCTCGTCGACCCGGACGGCAACCAGTCCGCGCCGAGCGCGACAGGCATACCGGCGGCCCGCGCCGCTCCGGCGAGGGTCGTCGAGCCGTAGAGCCGTAGGTTCGACTGGGGCGACCACACCAGCCGGCAGCCGGCGTCGGCGAGCGTGTGCAGGTCGGCCTCCGACAGCGCCGAGCCGTGGATCACGTTGGTGGCCGGCGTGGCTGCGCCCGAGGCGAGGAACGACTGGAACTCGGTCGCGCTCCGTTCGTCGCCCTGCACGCCTTCGCACAGGTGCAGGTAGAACGCGTTCACGTCGCCCGTTCCGATGTCCGACACGATCTTCTTCAGCCGCGGCAGGTCGCGTGACGATCCCGACGGCAGGTCGATCATGGCGCGGGCCTTGTGGTCACCGAAGATCCACAGATCGACGTTGCGCACCAACGGTTCCGCCTTCGTCGTGGTGCTCGCCGCCGACGAGCCCTGGATGGCCGTCGTGCCGCCCGCGAGCGCGCGCACCTCCGCATACCGGCTCTGCGTCTGCGGCGGCAGGGTGCTGAGGATGGTGTTCTGGGCGTCGCGCACCAGGGCCTTGTAGGGGGCGCTGGCCCGCCAGCGGTACCGGTTCGCGTAGAGCTTCGGCGGCTCCCACGCAGCGAAGACGTTGAAGTCCGGGTGGCCGTGCAGGTCGATCAGCCCGGGCAGGATGACACCGTCCGTCTCGACGACCGGCACATCGGACGGCTTGCGCTTCGACATCCTCGCGACCGTCCCGTCGGCGACCGTGACGTACCCGCTCGACCACGCGCCCTCCGGCGTGATGACCGCACCGTGCAGCGCGAACGGCGCCGGCGGCAGCGCCCGCGGCCGGCGCGGCGGCGGACCGACCTTGTCGGGGACGCCCTGCTTGTATGCGCGTTCGAACGGGCCGCTGGCCATGGTCACCCTTCCGGTTTCGCCGGCAGCACCGGCCAGAGCCGGGCGCGTTTAGGGACCACGACGGTGATGGTCGCCCGCTTGGTCTGGACGTCCGGACCGGTCCGCGACGCCCACGCGGCGAGGTCGAACCACCAGTCCGGCGACCCCGGCGGCAGGTCGGCCTCAGGTATGCGGACCAGGTCGCCCTCCTGCCAGGTCGTTCCGTAGGCCGTGTCCTGCGACATCCCGTCGGGCATCACGTGGTTCCTCAGCCCCTCGAGGTGCGCGTTCCAGTCGGCCAGCAGGATCGCTGTCGTCTCGGCCAGGCTCTTCTGTCCGGCCCGCGAGGCGCTCTCGGGATAGGTCGGGTGCCGAAGTGCGGCATGGTGCAACCGGGCCGCGTCATCCGGGCGACGGGCCGCCCACTGCTGGTACGCCGTGTCGGCCAGCTGCCCCAGCGAGATCACCGTGGTAACGGCGGTGTCGACGAGCAGGGCGTCCAGCCAGGTGTTCCGGTATGCGGCGATGGCCTCGTCGTCGTCGTGCCGGTTGCCGCCGCCCTGGCCGTACACGCTGTAGACGAAGGTGTTGACCATGACGTAGCTGCGGTCGATCCCGAGCTTGGCCAGCAGGCCCTGCACCCGCTGCCCGGCCTCGCCGACGAGGATCCGCCGGCTGATCGTCTCGTGGGTGGCGGGGTCCTGTCCCAGTACGAGAACGCGCGCCGACCCGTCGAGCCGTCCGCGGTGGAAGATCGGACCCCACTCCACTCGGAAGTCGGCGCTGGGATAGACGTCCTCGCGCGGGTAGGTCGCCACGAGCGCGTCGAACGGGGGCGGGTATCCGGGACAGAACTCAGGCATGCCGGGTCCTAGCCCAGCACGCCGAAGGGTGCCCGCTTCGCCTTGGGCGACGCCTCCAACTGAGCGCGCTGGGTGAAGTCGCCCGCCCGCAGACCCTCGCTGACCGCCGTGAGCAGCGCGGTCCGGCTGGGAGCCGCTCCGTTGCCCAGCGCCTTGAGGAAGTAGTAGGTGAAGGCGCCGCTGTACCGGCCGTCGAAGTACGCGTCGGCGGACGTCTGGTCCGCCTTGCACCCCGCGAAGAGGACGGCCCGGCTGGCGGCCGGCGTGCTCTTGACGAGTTCCTGGTAGCCCTTCGGATCCGACTTGGGCGCGATCCGCTGCATGCCACGGCGCGTAGGCGGTGGCAGGAACCGCGCCTTTTGCCCGGGCAGAAGGTCCTTCAGGCCGGTGCCACTGTGGCAGGTGTCGAGGAAGACCTCGACGAGGACGTTCTTCGGGATGTCGGACAACAGCGAGTGGAGCTCGTCGTCGACGAGGACGGTGTCGCGGTCCCAGTCGGAGCCCTTCGACGCGATGTCGTAGCAGGCGAAGGCCTCGTCGACGTGGTCGACCGTCTCGTCGCCGTTCTGGTCAGGAACCTGGGTGCCGTGGCTGGAGAACGAGAAGACGACGTGGTCGAGCTTGCCGGCCTTGGCCTTGCCGATGATGTCGGTGAGCTTGGCCATGACGTGCGCCTTGGTCGCGTCCTTGTCGGTGAGGACCGTGATGTTGCGGCGGGAGAACCCTGGCCGGGTCCGCAGCATCGCCGCCATGTCGTTGGCGTCGTTGACGCATCCGTTGAGCCAGTTGGCGCTGGGCAGGTTGCCGAACTCGTTGACGCCGACGCACAA
>Ga0307291_1000216_pt1 | contig 14836 bp, 16 predicted proteins | sample ER_DNA_148_FD_194474 | JGI IMG/M metagenome (GOLD analysis project Ga0307291, IMG submission 194474) | Bulk soil microbial communities from the East River watershed near Crested Butte, Colorado, United States - ER_DNA_148 | ecosystem: Environmental > Terrestrial > Soil > Floodplain | place: USA...
CGTCCGTGGGATCCCCATCGAGGAGCCCGGCGAGGAGCTGCCCGGAGTCGTGCTTTATCGCAACGGCGGCTACGAGTTGCTCGAGGGGGATGGGCTCGACGTCGAGGTGGTGGACGCGCTCGCCCCTCAGGGCCTCAGGTACACGGCCGAGCGTGGCGATGCGGTCGCGGCGGTCGACCGTGGCGAGGCCGAGGCAGCGTTCCTACTCCGCCCGACGAGAATCGAGGACGTGTTCACGCGTGCGCGCGCGGGCCAGGTGATGCCGCAGAAGACGACCTACTTCTACCCCAAGCTGACGTCCGGGCTTCTGTTCCAGCCGCTTGACTGACTGGCTCGCGACCTGCCGGGCCGCGGTCGAGGATGTCCGCGGTGTGCTTGCCGACCTGCCGACGCGGATCGAGCGCGAGCCGGTCGTCGGGGCGGGCGAGGGGGGTGACGAGACGGTGGCGATCGACGCCGCCTCGGAGGCTGCGATCGTGCGCCGGCTCGAAACCGTCGACGCCGATTTCATGCTGATCTCGGAGGAGCTCGGCGAGCGGGCCTTCGGCTCCGGCGGGCCGACGCATGTTGTCGTCGACCCGATCGACGGCTCGCTGAACGCGAAGCGCGGGATCCCGTTCTTCGCGCTGTCGATTGCGATTGCCGACGGGCCGACGATGGGAGACGTCCACTTCGGCTATGTCTACGACTTCGGGACTGGCGAGGAATGGACGGCAGAGCGGGGCGCCGGGGCGTTTCTCGACGGCGAGCGCCTGGGAGCTGTGCGCCCGAAGGACGAGATCGAGATCCTCTCGTTCGAGGCGACGCTCACGTCCTCGGTCGCCGAAAAGGCGGCGCAGATGGTCGGGATTGCATATCGGCTGCGGATCATGGGCTCGCTGGCGATCACGCTCTGTCATCTGGCCGCCGGCCGTCTGGACGCCGTTTGCTCGCTCAAGGGCGCACGCTCGGTCGACATTGCGGCAGCGCAGCTGCTCGTGCGCGAGTGTGGGCTGGCGATCGACCTCCCGGAGGCGCCGCCGTTCGAGGCGGCGCCGCTCGACGTGGAGGGGCGTTCACGTGTCGTCGCAGCGGGCACACCTGAGTTGTGCGAGAAGCTGTTCGCGGCGCTCAGCAGCTGAGACCCATCCGAATCGGCTGTTCCGGGTGGAATTACGACCACTGGCGGAACGGAGTCTTCTATCCGCCGCGATGCCCGCCGCGCGAGTGGCTCGAGTACTACTCCCGCTACTTCGACACGGTCGAGGTGAACGCGACGTTCTACCGGCTGCCGAGGCGGGAGGTAGTCGCGAATTGGGTCAAGGTCAGCCCGCCCGGGTTTCTGTTCGCGGTGAAGATGAGCCGCTACATCACCCACATCCGGCGTCTGCTGGATCTCGGCTCGGGGGTGCGGACGTTCTACGACCGGATCGAGCCGCTGGTGCGCTCGCCGAAAATGGGGCCGGTCTTGTGGCAGCTGCCGGGGACCTTCCGGCGTGACGACGAGCGCCTCGCGAACGCCCTCGCAAGCCTGCCGGCAGGCCGCCACTGCTTCGAGTTCCGGCACGAAAGCTGGTTCGTGCCCGAGGTCTACGAGCTGCTTCGCTCGCACGGCGTTGCCCTGGTGATCGGCGACGACCCGCGGCGCCCGTTCCAGACGCATGAGCTGACGACCGACTGGACTTTCATCCGCTTCCACTCCGGCTCCCGCGGCTTGCGGGGCAATTACTCGGAGTCGGAGCTCGAGGAGTGGGCCGGGCGGATCGAGGCGTGGCGGCGCGACCACGACGTCTACGCGTACTTCAACAACGACTGGGAGGGGTTTGCGATCAAGAACGGCCTGTGGCTGAAGGAGCGGCTCGGCGTCTAGGCGTGGGACCAGGGGCGGGCGATGGTTGGGCCCATCGGGGCGTTGCTAGGCTCAGCCGTATGGAGCCATCCCGCGAGGAGATCTACAAGGCGCTCGAGCAGGTGATCGATCCCGAGCTGCGCCGGAGCGTGATCGAGCTCGACATGGTTCGCGACGTCTCCATCCGGGGTGGCGACGTCGCCGTCACGATCGCGCTCACCGTTCCGGGCTGCCCACTTCGCTCCAGCTTCGAGCAGCAGGTCGCCGAGGCGCTCGCGCCGGTAGCGGGGGTCGAGCGCGTCTCGCTCGACTTCGACGTCATGTCGCCCGAGGAGAAGACCGCCCTCACCACCAAGCTCCGCGGTGGGGTCACCGAGCGCACGCAGGGCATCTCGCTTGACCGCAACACTCGCGTGATCGCGGTGGCGAGCGGCAAAGGCGGGGTCGGCAAGTCCTCGCTGACCGTCAACCTCGCGGCCGCTTTCAGCGCGCTCGGCCAACGGGTCGGGATCCTCGACGCTGACGTCTACGGCCACTCGATTCCCCACCTGCTCGGGATCAGACAGCGCCCGGTCGTGGTCGACCGGATGATCGTGCCGCCGGTCCGCGGCGGCATGAAATTGATGTCGATCGGCTTCTTCCTCGAGGACAACTCACCCGTGATGTGGCGCGGCCCGATGCTTCACCGGGCGCTCGAGCAGTTCCTCTCCGACGTTCACTGGGGCGAGCTCGACACGCTCGTCGTCGACATGCCTCCCGGCACCGGCGACGTTTCGATCTCGCTCGGCCAGTTGCTCCCACGCGCCGAGGCCGTGATCGTCACCACGCCCCAGCCGCTGGCGCAGGAGATCGCTGCCAGGGCCGCGCTGATGGCGCAGAAGACGAACATGCGGCTACTCGGTGTCGTCGAGAACATGAGCGGCGAGGTCTTCGGCAGCGGCGGCGGGCAGGAGCTCGCCGACGACCTGCACGTGCCGCTGCTCGGCACCGTTCCGCTCGACCAGAGCCTTCGCACCGCCGGCGACGCGGGCGAGCCCCTGGTCAACACCGACGCCGAGTCTCCGGCCGGCGCCGCGATCATCGCCATCGCCGAGGCGATTGCCGAGACGCGCCGCGAGCAGGGCGTCGGCTTTGTCAAGGCGCTGCCGGTCCTCTCCTGACGGACGTTCCCGGCAAGCTTCGCGCACTCGGGTTCTCGGCCGAGGACGCGAGCAAGCTCGCCGACCATTTCCTCGATGCCGAGCGCCGCGGGCGCAAGGGGCACGGCCTCTCGCGGGTCGACTGGCTCGCGACCCTGCCTGACCTGGACCCCGACGCGAAACCCGCGGTCGAGATCGCCGAGGGTGGCTACGAGCGTTGGGACGGACGCGGAGCGCTCGGCTATTTGACCCTGGCGGCCATCGTCGAGGCACAGCTGGCCGATCCGCCCGAGCGGGCGCGCGTGATCGTCGCCGCGCATTGCTTTCCGACCGGGATGCTCGGCTACTGGGTGCGGCAGCTGGCCGAGCGCGGTTTCGTCGCCGCTTTGACCGCGACTTCCCCCGCGCGGCTCGGTCCGCCGCAGGGCGGCCCCAAGCTCGCGGGGACGAACCCACTCGCGATCGCGATCCCGAGCTCGGACGCCAAGCCGATCGTCGCCGACGTCTCGATGGGCGCCGTCACCTACGGCGACGTCCTCACCGGCGCTGCCTCGGCGGAGGAGCTCGTCCCCTTCGGCGGCGAGCAGGCGCACAAGGCGCTCGCGCTAGCGCTCGGGCTGCAGCTGCTCGTCGACGCGCTCACCGGCGCCGACGGCTACGGCGCGGTGCTCTTCCTCGCTCGGCCGGAAGGCGACCCCGTGCCGGTACTGCGCGAGCTAGCCGGCGGCTTACGACTCCCCGGAGATAGCTGACCAAGGCATCGCTTGCGATGCCGATTTAAAGGCCGTGCCGGCTTTGCCGGGGCGGCCGTCTAATCCCGCTCGGAGGTCCGACAACCTCAGGACTGAGCGGCGAGGGCGGCCGCGAATCTCGGGTCGTCCCGGACCGAGTCGAAGTCAGAGTCGGTCTTGGCGAACTCCCGCGCCTTCTCGGGCTCGAGCGCGACGGCCCGCTCGAAGAAGTCGATCGCCTTCTCCTTGTCGCCGACGCGGGCCTCGAGGCATGCGGCATTGAAGAAGCCCTGCCAGGCGTCCGGATGCTCGTCGAGCAGCTGTTTGAGGAGGGTCCGCCCCTTCTCGAGCTCGCCTTTGTCGGCGTAGGCGTTCGCTGCGAAGATGTCCTCCCAGAGCGAAGGCTCGAAGACGACGCCCGGCTTCGCGCCGACCGCCAGCACCGCCGTGTCGTCCTCGACCGCCACGGCGCCGCGCTTCGTGTTCGGGCGCACGTAGACGATCGTGCCCGCGGGTGCGTCGACTTCTTTCCCGTCGAGCGTGAACGTGGCACGGCCCCGCAGCACGACGTACATCTCCTGGTGGTTGTCCTTCTCCTGGTGCTCCTCGACGACTCGCTGGCCGGCCTTGGCGGTGTAGGCATTCGTGCCGAAGGCGGTGATGCCGAACCTTCGCCGGACCGGCCGCCAGACGAACTCGCCGTTGTTGATCGGCAGTTCCTCGAGCTCGTCGATGTGGACGATCTCGTAGCCCTCGCTCACGAGAGCTCCCTCAGCTCCGCCAGCACCACAGGATCGATCTGCCCGGTTCCGTCCACGCGCTCCTCGAGGTTGACGTTACCGGCCCACTGGTTGAAAGCGTCGTCGAGCTCACCGTCGTAGCCCAGCTTCGCCAGCCGCTCGCGCAGCTCGGCCGCAAGCTCGTCGTCGACGTCGAGCCACTCCTCCCGCGGCGTCTCACCGAACAGCGCCTCATGCAGGCGGTAGAGGCGTCTGAGCTCCTGGAGCGGGAGCTCGTGATCCTCGACCCGGAGCTCGACGACCGTGTCCGAGAGGCCCGCGTAGCCACCGTCCTGCTCGACGACGAGGATCGCCGCCGACTGCTGACCGCGCCGGTCGCCGCCGGCCGCCTGCCCGGCGTCGAGCGAGCCGAGCAACCGCTCGACGAGCGGTCCCTGCGACGCCTCGAAGGTTTCGGCGATCGCATCGACGGTCTCGGCCGAGACGAGGATGTTTCCCTGAGCGGCGTAGCACGGGCCGGTCCTTCCGCCCGCCCAGTCCAGGCACTCCTTGCCGGTGAAGCTTGCGCTACGCCCCTGGTTGTCGACGACCCCGAGCTGGCGCTGGTCGCGCCCCTTGTCGGCGGCGGTCAGCCGCTCGACGACGTCCTCGGCGGAGAGCCCCTCGCGCAGCAGCACAAGCCCCTCCGACCCGTAGCGAGGGTTCGCGTAGGCCTGCGTCGCGATCGCGCCGATGCCGGGCTCGGCCCACGGGACGACGGAGCCGACCGCCAGGAACTTCGACTGCGTCGCGACGCCCCACTGCCCGGCCTCGAGGTCGCAGGCCGCGATCGAGTAAGTGGCGACGGTCCTAGCCATAGGTCAACTCCCGCAGGTCGAGCTCGAGCAGCTCGGGCTTGTCGGCTGGGACGAGGACGCTCGCAACCTCCGGGCGCCTCAGCGCGGTGACGATCTCCTCGGCCGACCCGGCACGGACGACGATCGGCTTACCCTTCTGGTGGGCGTCACGCAGCGCCGCCGCGTCGGAGACGTCGTCGAGCACGAGCGCCTCCTCGAGCGGCACAGCGGGATCGCCCTCGGCGGCAAGCTCGGGCACGCGCTTGCCCGTGGCTCCGAACCAGCGCTCTCTCAAACCGTGACCGTCTCCCCTGGCTCGATCGCCAGGATCTCGACCCCGCTTGCATGCTGCTTCAGCTCCTCGGGGGTGCCCTTTAGCAGCGGGAAGGTCCCGTAGTGGCAGGGGATGCACCGCTTCGCGCCAAGCAGCTCCAGCGCCACGCCGGCCTCGCGCGGATCCATGGTGAAGTGGCCGCCGATCGGCAGGACGGCCACGTCGGGGCTGTAGAGCCGGCCGATCAGCTGCATGTCGCCGAAGACGCAGGTGTCACCGGCGAAATAGATCGCCGTGCCGTTCTCGAACGTGATCACGATTCCAGCGGCCTCGCCGCCGTAGCCACCGTCCGGCGTCCCGCTCGAGTGGAAAGCGTTCACCAACGTGAACTTGATCCCGTCGATGTCGACCGTGCCGCCCTTGTTCGAGCCCGGCACCTCGCCGACGTCGGCTCCCTGCTTCCCGAGCCACTCTTTCAGCTCGACGTTGGCAATGATCTCGGTCGAGAACTGTTTGGCGATGTCGACTGCGCTGCCGACGTGATCGCCGTGGCCGTGCGTGACGGCGACGACGTCGGCCCGTTCCGGCGCTTTCTCCCCGTCCGGGCACTTCGGGTTGTCAAGCCACGGATCCACGTAGATCCGCTTGCCGCTGGGACTGTCGACCCGGAAGCTCGCATGGCCGAGCCAGGTCACGGAAACGTCCGGCATTCATCCTCCTCGTAGATTTGAAGCCGCGAGGGTAACGCAGGAAAGCGCGCCGGTTCGCCGAACGCGGCGGCATGTCCGGCCGCCTCCTGCCTCTTGCGCTCGTTTTTGGCGCCGCGCTCGCCGACCAGGCGGGGGCGCATGCGCTCGCTTTCGACGCCTTGCTGGTCGCCGTCCCGGTGACTGCGATCGCGGGTCTGCGCAGCCTCTCGGATCGGGTCGACGGCAAGACTCAGCAAGCTCAGACCTACATCTGGGGCGTCGTCCTCGCGCTCCTGCTCGTCGCGACTGCGTCACGCGCCCCGACGGTCGGCGACCCGTCGGTGCCGGCTGTCGCCCGCTCGGCGCTGCTCGCGTGCGTCTTCGTCTTCTGCCTGCAGGCGCTGACCGCGCTCGCCGCCGAGCTTCGCGAGAACTAGAACGGCAGCGCGCTCGCTGCGTGCTTCGCCACGTCGATCAGCGGCTGCACCGCGAAGAACGTAGCGAGGGTGACGCCCAGCGCCAGTACGACCGACGTCTGCAGCAGCGCGTCCCGCGGCGGTGCGCCACCGGCTACCGGAACGGCTCCGAGCTGGAGTTCGCTCGCGGGTCGCATGTACATCGCCCGAACGACGGCGAGGTAGTAGTAGAGGCTGACCGCCGTCGCGACGACGCCGACGATCACCAGCCAGGTCCAGCCGTGCTCGTATGCGGCCGAGAACGCGTAGAACTTGCCGACGAAGCCGCCCGTCGGCGGTAGCCCGGCGAAGCCGAACATGAACATGCCCATCGCCACGCCGAGCAGCGGCCGCTCCCAGCCCATGCCGGCGAGGTTGTCCAGCGTCACCGGAGCGGCGAGCTCGCGCTCGCGGGCCGTGATCACGGCGAAGGCGCCGACCGACATCGCGGCGTAAGGGATCAGGTAGAACAGCAGCGCTCGGGCGCCGAGCTCGTTGTTCGAGGCGATCGGGATCAGCATGAAGCCCGCCTGTGAGATCGACGAGTAGGCCAGCATCCGCTTGACGTTGCGCTGGACGAGCGCGCTGAGATTCCCGACCGCAAGCGACGCACACGCGATCGCCGCGACGGCGATCGTCCAAAGGTGTGCCTCTTGCGGGAACGCGGTTCGCAGCACCCGCAGCATCAGCACGAGCGCCGTCACCTTCGTCGCCGCCGACATGAAGGCGGTCACCGGCGTGGGCGCCCCCTCGTAGACATCGGGTGTCCACTGGTGAAACGGCGCAGCAGAGGCCTTGAACCCGAGGCCGACGATCATCATCGCCAGCCCGCCGACGAGCAGGGCGTCCCCGCTGAGGTGCTGGGCCGAGACCGCGTCGGCAATCTGGTTGAAGGCGAGCTCGCCGGTCGCGCCGTAGACCAAAGCTGAGCCGAAGAGCAACACGGCCGAGCCAAAGCCGCCGATGATCAGGTACTTGAGCCCGGCTTCGAGCGAGCCTTCGAGCTGGCTGTCGATCGCGCAGAGGATGTAGAGCGCGATCGAGAACCACTCGAGCCCGAGGAAGAGCGTCATCAGATTGTTCGCGGTGACCAGGAAGCACATGCCCGCGCCGGCAGCCGCCAGGAGGGCGTAGAACTCGGCGACGTGCTCATCGCGCATCCGGTTCGCGTACGCGACTCCGACGACGAGCAGGCCCGCGCCGCAGATCATCACCTGCGCGAGCGCGCCGAAGCGGTCGCGGGTCACCGAGTCGGCGATGACGCTCTGCGGCTCGGGCGTGTGGACGTAGATGACGACCGCATAGACGAAAGCGCCCGTGAAACCGATAGCCGCGGAGAGCGCACCGAAGTCGCGCCGGTTCTCCTTCGGCAGCAGCACCGCGCCCATCAGCGCGAAGCCCATGGCGCCGAGGAGCATCAGCTCCGGCGCGAGTGCGAACCAGTCGACGTGCGGGCGCGGGATCACGGCTTCCCTCCGAACTGTGCGCCGATCTCAGCCCCGGCCCGGTTGCCGGTGAACGACCTCTCGGTGATCGCCGCCGGCCACACCGACAAGGCGAGTAGACAGGCAAGCAGCGGGACGATCGCGGCCAGCTCGGCCGGCCTCAGATCGAGCGCTGCGGGAGTCACCGCAGGCCCGGGCTCCCGGTGCAAGACCGCCGAGATCAGCCGCAGCATGTACATCGCCGCCAGCACGATCGCGACCGCGCCCACCACGGCATAGCCCCAACCTCGGGTGAAGACGCCGGCAAGGATCGCGAACTCCCCGGCGAACGCGGCCGAGCCCGGCACCGCGAGCGCGATCACGCCCGTCGTCATCAGCACGGTCGCGAGCACGGGTCTGCCGCGGGCCATGCCGCCGAGGCGCGCGAACTCTCCGGTAGCGGCGCGCCGCTCGATCCCGCCTGCGAGCAGGAAGAGCGCGGCTGAGATCAAGCCGTGGTTGACCATCTGCAGGACGGCGCCGTTCAAGCCGAGGTCGTTGACGGCGAAGACGCCGAAGGTGATCAAGCCGAGCTGCGCCAGCGACGAGTAGGCGATCACGCCCCGGACGTCGGGCGCCCGGAACGCGAGCAGCGAGCCGTAAACGAGCCCGATCGCGGCAAGCACCAGGATCACCGTCCTGAAGTCCTTGGTCGGCTCGGGGAATTTCGTGATCGCGATCCGGATGAAGCCGTAGATCGCCGCTTTCGACACCACCCCGCTCAGCACGGCAGACACCTCGGGCGGAGACTCGCGGTAGGCATCGGGCAGCCAGCCGTGCAGGGGGAACAGTGGCGCCTTGACCGCGAAGGCGGCGACGAACCCGAGGAAGAGCCAGTCGCTCGAGCTCTGCCAGCTCGCGGTCAGATCAAAGGTGCCCTGCGAGAGGCCGAGCACGATCACCGCGGCGAGCATCAGGAGCGAGCCGGCCATCGTGTAGATGACGAACTTGATCGTCGCGCCAAGCCGCCCCGGACCGCCCCAGACGCCGATCAGGACGTAGAGCGGCAGCAGCATGGCCTCCCAGAAGACGTAGAAGAGGAGCAGGTCCTGGGCGGTGAAGACGCCGACGATCGCGGCCGTCAGCAGGAGCATCAGCCCGAAGTACGCGCGCGCGCCGGTACGCCTGGCCCAGAACGCGTAGGCGATTGTCGCCGCCTGGACAACCACCGTCAGGCCGACGAGCCAGAGCGAAAACCCGTACATGCCGACGTGGTAGGAGACGTGCAGGTCGCTGAACCAGCTCGTCTGCTGGTCGAGCTGCAGGCCGCCCTGATTGAAGTCGAAGCGAACGAGGCACTCGATCCAGACTCCGACCTCCGCGAGCGCCACGAGCAGCGCGATCGCCCCCGCGGTGAAGTTGTCCCAGGGGAAGACCCAGACGAGCAGCGCGCCGGCGAGCGGCAGCAGGATCATCGCGGTCGTCAGCCAGGCCACGTCAACGCACCGCCACGAAGACGACCATGAGCACGACGAGGCTCGCGGCGATCGCGAGCGCGTAGGTGCGAACGAGGCCCGTCTGCAACCGCCGGGTCCAGAACCCCAGGTCCCGCACGCCGCCCGCGACCTCGGTGATCGACCCTTGGATCACCGGCTCCTCGAACCAGCGGCGCAGGTAGTCGGCGAGGGCGACACTGGGCCGGTAGAACGCGAAGTCGTACGCCTCGTCGAAGTAGAACTTGTGCTCGAGCAGCCGCTGCCCGAGCGCCCAGCGCGGCACCTGCCAGCGGCGCGCGCTGTAGAGCACCCAGGCGACCCCGATCCCGGCCAGCCCGAGCAGGACCGCGAACAGGCTCGCCAGTGCCTCCTGCGTGTTCGTCGGCTCGGTTAGCGGCCGGGCCACCGGTTCCAGCCAGTCGGAGATCGGGTGCCAGAGCGGCGCGAACTGGATCCAGCCGCCGATCACCGCGAGGACCGCGAGCACGAGCACCGGCGCCGTCATCGAGAACGGGCCCTCACCCCTGTGCTCATGCGTGTCGTGTCCATGGCTTTCGCCGTGAGCGCCTTCGACCCCGACCGCGTGCGAGCCGTGCATCAGGTGCTCCTCCACGAACGGGGACGGCTCCCCCGGAAAGACGAGGAAGTAGAGCCGGAAGGCGTAGATCCCGGTCAGGAGCGTCCCGATGAGCGCGACGGCGAAGAGGAGGTCTTGGTACCAGCCCTGGCCAAGCGCCGACGCGATGATCGAGTCCTTCGAGAAGAAGCCGGCGAACGGCGGGATCCCGACGAGCGCGAGCGAGCCGATCAGGAACGTGATCCGGGTCACCGGCATCGCGCGGCCGACCCCGCCCATCTTGCGCATATCCTGCTCGCCCGCGAGCGCGTGGATCACGAGCCCGGCTGCGAGGAAGAGCAGGGCCTTGAAGAACGCGTGCGTCATCAGGTGGAACATCGCGCTCCCGTAGGCGCCCAGGCCCGCGCCGAGGAACATGTAGCCGATTTGGGACATCGTCGAGTACGCGATCACGCGCTTGATGTCCGTCTGCACGAGCGCAATCAGGCCCGCCATCAGGAGCGTCGCGGCGCCGAGCCCGGCGGCCAGCTCCTGCACCCGCGGCGCCTGCTCGAAGATCGCGTGCGTGCGGACGATCAAATAGACGCCTGCGGTCACCATCGTCGCCGCGTGGATCAGCGCGCTGACGGGGGTCGGGCCCTCCATCGCATCGGGCAACCACGTCTGCAGCGGCAGCTGGGCGGACTTGGCGACCGCCCCGCCGAGGAGGCCGAGCGCGACCAGGTTCACCAGCCAGCCGTGGCCTGGCCCGACATCGAAAGTGTCGGGGAAGTTCAGCGACTGCCCGTGCTGGATCAGGATGAAGAAGGCAAGCGCCATCGTCGCGTCGCCGATCGCGTTCATCACGAATGCCTTCTTCGCGGCCGCGATCGCCGCGGGCCGCTCGTGCCAGAAGCCGATCAGGAGGTAGGAGCTGAGCCCGACGAGGCCCCAGCCGACCAGCAGGATCACGAGGTTCCCGGCCTGGACGAGCGCCAGCATCGAGAAGACGAACAGCGCCATGTAGCCGAAGTAGCGCCGCTCCTCGTCGTCCCCGTCCATGTACCCGATCGAGTAGGCGACGATCAGGAAGCCGACGCCGGAGACGATCAGCATCATCATCACGCTGAGGGGGTCGACCAGGATGCGCAGGCCGACGTGGAAGGTGCCCGCGTTCAGCCACTCCCAGGCCGTCGAGGTATGCGAGCGCTGGTCGGGCGACTCGGCCCAGAGCTTCGCGAAGACGACGAGCGCCGCCGCGAACGAGCTGAGCACCGACGTCGTTGACACGTAGGCGGCGGCGCGGCGGGAGATCCGGGTGCCGAGCAGGGTGATCAGAAGTGCCGCGGCCAGCGGGGCGAGCAGGCAGATCCAGGCGGCGATGATCATCTATCCGCGCAGGAACGAGAGCTTGTCGACGTCGAGGTCGAGCCGCTTGCGCGCGATCGCGACGATCAGGCCGAGCCCCACGACGACCTCCGAGGCCGCGACCGCCATCACCGCCAGCGCGAAGATCTGGCCGCTCGCATCGCCCTGGTGCCGGGCGAACGCGATCAGGGCGAGGTTCGCTCCGTTGAGCATGATCTCGAGCGACAGCAGCACGATCAGCGGGCTTCGGCGTAGCAGCACGCCGAGTGTTCCCGTCGCGAACAGGAACGCCGAGACCGCGAGGTACCAGGCGATGTCAGGACCGAGCACGCACTTCCCTCTCGTGAATGACTCCTGCCGTCGTTCCGGACCGTCGTGAATGCGCGCCGAGGATGACGGCGCCGACCGCGGCGACGAGCAGCACGACCGAGGTGATCTCGAAGGCAAGCAGGTGGTCGGTCAGGAAAAGCCGCCCGATCTGCTGCGGCGAGCCGAAGTTGCTGTCGATCTTGGCCTCGTGCGAGAGCCGCCCGCCGGCCTTGAGGCCGATCACGACGATCACCTCGACGAGGATCGCGCCCGCGGCGAGCACGGCCCCGAATTGCTGCCAGCTTGGACCACCGGCCCAGGGCGCATCGGCGTGACCGCCGAGGTAGGCGGTCACGAACAGGAACATCACCATCACCGCGCCCGCGTAGACGAGCACCTGCCCCGCGGCGACGAATTCGGCCGAGAGCAGCAGGTAGAGGACGGCCAGCGAGGCGAGGTTTCCGATCAGGGCCAGCGCCGAGTAGAACGGGTTTGTGAACGAGATGACCGCGATCCCCGAAGCCAGGCAGCTGAAGGCCGCCACGACCCAGACCGCCCAGACGACGACATTGCCCATTACGAATGCTCCTGGTAGTAGGGGATCGGCGTGTCGTAGAGGCTCGGGTCGGCGACCGGCGTCTTCTTGATCGGCTTGGCCAAGAGCATGTCCTTGGTGTAGATCTGGTCGTCGCGGTCGTACTCGGAGAGCTCGTACTCGTTGCCGAGCGTGATCGCGTCGAACGGGCAGGCAAGCTCGCAGTAGCCGCAGAAGATGCAGCGGCTGAGGTTGATCTCGTAGATGCGTGCGTAGCGCTCGCCGGGCGAGACCCTGTTCTCGGGGGTGTTCTCCTCGGCGACGACGCGGATGCAGTCGGCAGGGCAGGCGGCCGCGCAGAGCGAGCAGCCGACGCATTTCTCGAGGCCGTTCTGATGGCGGTGAAGCCGGTGTCGCCCGCGGAAGCGCGGGTACACGGGCCGCTTGTACTCCGGGTACTGCTGCGTGATCGGCTTCTTGAAGATCTGTTTGAAGGTCACGCCAAAGCCCTTGATGGTGTCCACCGGCTGAGGGCTCAAAGGCTTCTCCTAGATCTCCCGAGCGGAGCGATGGGACAAAAGAGCCGAGCGGAAAATGCGCAGCATTTTTCGCTCATGAGGAGTGCCAAACCACCACGAGGGCCGTCACGAGCGCGTTGATCGTTGCGAGCGGCAGCAGGATCTTCCAGCCGAAGCTCATCAGCTGGTCGTAGCGAAGGCGCGGCAGCGTCGCCCGCAGCCAGATGAAGACGAGGAGCAGCAGCAGGAGCTTCAAGAAAAACCAGAGCGGTCCGAGGAAGTCGACTCCGTGCGCGAACGGGAAGTGCCAGCCGCCCAGGAAGAGCGTGATCGCGAGTGCGCTGAGCGTGATCATGTTCACGTATTCGGCCATCTGGAAGAGCCCCCAGCGCATGCCCGAGTACTCCGTGTGGTAGCCGGCTACGAGCTCCTGCTCGGCTTCGGGCAGGTCGAACGGGGCGCGGCTCGTCTCGGCGACGCCGCTGATCAGGAAGATGAGGAAACCAACCGCCTGCGGACCGACGTACCAGACCGAATCCGCCTGGTTGTGGACGATGTTGACGAGCGACAGGGACCCGGCGGTGATGACGACGCCGAGAACGCTGAGCGCGAGCGAGACCTCGTAGGAGACGAGCTGGGCGCAGGTGCGCATCGAGCCGAGCAGCGAGAACTTCGACTCGCTCGCCCAGCCACCGACGATGAAGCCGTAGATGCCGATCGAGCCGAGCGCGAAGATCAGGATCAGGCTGATCGGGACGTTCGCGATGACGCCATTGACGTGGTAATGCCAGATGTTCCAGCCGTTGCCGTAGGGGATCACTGCAAAGGCGGCCAGGGCGGTGAACGCGGACACGACCGGGGCGACGATGTACGGGATGTCGTTCGCCGCGGTCGGGAAGAAGCTCTCCTTGCGAACCAGCTTGACCAGGTCGGCGATCGGCTGCAGCAGTCCGAAGGGCCCGGCTCGGTTCGGGCCGTAGCGAAGCTGCATCCGCGCCAGCGCCTTGCGCTCGAGCAGCGTCGTGTAGGCGAACGTGAGCAAAACGAGGTTGATGATCACGAAGCCCTTGATCGCGCTCACCCACCACGGCTCGCTCATGCTCGGGTCACCTCCACGGCGCCGTGGAGGTCGCGGGCCTGGTCCTCGGCCACCCGCGCTACCCCGGCTTTGAGGCGGCGGTTGATCGCGGCGCGGAGCTCGACCGACGTCCCGTTCGAGCGGAGCTTGACCGGGTCGCCGCGAATGATGCCGAGCCTCTGCGCGTCCTCCGTGGAAAGCTCGACCTCGGGCGCGGGGCGCTGGAACTGGAGCTCCGGCACCCGCTCGACCGCCGGACCGGAGAAGAGCGGCCGGTAGCGGAGCAGGAGCAGGCCGTCACCGGCCGGTTCTGTGAGCGCGGGCTCGTCCGGGCTCTCGATCGTGGGCGTGGCCGGTGAACGCTCCGGCAGGCGCGCGTGCTCGCCGAGGTCCTCGTAGGTGACGCCGCCGAAGGCCCGTTCGGAGAGCTCGGCGAAGACCATCGACGGATACGGGGAGAGCTGGACCTCGAAACGCTCGGCCAGCCGGGCGAGCCAGGCGAGCTCGTCGGGCGCCGGTGGGATCGCCGCCCGGCGTAGGCGCTGGATCCGGCCCTCGAGGTTGACGTAGGTGCCCTCGCGCTCGAGGTAGCTGGTTCCGGGGAGGACGAGGTCGGCCCAGCCGACCGCGAGCGAGTGGAACATCGTGATCGCGATCACGCGCTCGGCCCGCTCGGCGAGCGCCCGCACGTTCGGGTTCGCGGCGGCCTCGTCACCGGAGACGATCAGCAGCCCGAGCGGCTCCGGCTCTGCGCCTTCCTCGTCCGATGCGGCGGCCCAGGCCATCGCGACGCCCCGGCCGTTCGCCGTCTCGGGTAGGAAGAAGGCCCCCGAACCGGGCTTGTCGGCGAGGCCGAGCTG
>Ga0307291_1000220_pt1 | contig 14797 bp, 8 predicted proteins | sample ER_DNA_148_FD_194474 | JGI IMG/M metagenome (GOLD analysis project Ga0307291, IMG submission 194474) | Bulk soil microbial communities from the East River watershed near Crested Butte, Colorado, United States - ER_DNA_148 | ecosystem: Environmental > Terrestrial > Soil > Floodplain | place: USA...
GGAAAGCAATTGCCACAGCGAAATGTCGAAGCATTGCGGTGCAGTCTGGGCCACCACCTGCCCCTCGCCGACCCCCAGGTCGTCGATCTTGGCGAACAGATGATTGACCAGGCCGGCATGCTCGCACATCGCACCCTTCGGCTCACCAGTCGAGCCAGATGTGAAGAAGACGTACGCGAGCTGATCCGGCGTGACGCGCACGTCAAGATCGCCATCCGAATGGTCCTCGTCGTACCCGGCGTTGATGTGCAGCTTCGATACTCCGGGCAGCGAGTCGAGGGCTGGGTCCAGCGTCGCGGCGCTGGCGGCCTCCGTCAGCACGAGCCGGCATTCGGCCCGGGACAGCATTGCCGCAATCCGATCAGCCGGGAAATGCGGCTCGACCGGCAAATACACCCCACCGGCCTTGAACACCGCCAGGACGGCGGTCAGCCAATCCAGATTGCGCTCCGCCACCACCGCCACCACGGCTTCACGGCCCAACCTGCGGGCCAGCAGCGCCCGAGCCAGGCGGTTAGCGCGGGCATTGAGCTGTCCGTAGGTGAGGCTGCGGTCGCCGCAGACAGCGGCGACGCGGTCGGGATGAGCCCGAACCCGCTGCTCGAAGAGCTGGTGTGCCCGCACCTCCGGCAACTCCCGCCGCGGCCCAACCAGCCCATTGCGCTGGAAGTCGAGCTCCTCAACCGACAGCAGGCTTTGCTGTCGGTGTTCGGCGTCGGGGTCAGCGGTAATCAGCTCCAGCGCACTGAGGTGGTAGCCGGCGATCCTGGCTGCGCAGTCCGCATCCAACACCTCGGTCCGATACCGCAGTCGCAGTATCAGCTCGTCGCCTCGCTGCGCGATCCCCAACCGCAGCACGGTGTCCTCACCGAGGTCGCCGTCCACGCCGGTCGCATCGAAGACGGCCTCGAATGCCGGCCCCGTCGCGCCCAGTTCGCGCCTGAGCTGGTCCAAAGGAAAGTCCGCGTGCCACAGCAGCTGCGCCTCGACGCTGTTGGTGTCCAGCACCAGCTCCCGCCACGACTCGGCCTCGGTCACAGGCCGGCACGGCAACGGTCCGCCGCCGGCCCGGGCGATGTAGCCGGTCGTGACGTGGCGCTCGCCGGACAACGCCGAGAGCACCCTGGCGTGCACAGCCAACAACACCGAACTGACCGGAACCGCCAGCTCGTCCGCCAGCCGGCGCAACGCCGCCACGAGGTCCTCGGGAATCGCCGCGTCGTGCACGGCGACTCCTGCGATCGGATTGCGGGTCCACCGGGGTATCGCGGTGAATCCGCCTGCGGCGAGCACGCCGCGCCAGAAGTCGCGGTCGGCCTCAGCCGATGAGTGCATGGCGTTTCCCCTCACTCTCAAGTGCTTTCGCGACGGGTTGTCGATCGGAAATCTCATGGGCCGGATTTCCGCCCCACCGCGCGCCGGCCGGGACCTGCTCGCCCTTCATCACGAAGCAGTCGGCGGTGAGCTCGGCGTCGTCGCCGATCGTCACTCCGTAATGGACGTGGGAGCCCGTCCCTAAAGTGACGTTGGAGCCGAGGATGGAGTAGTCCGACTTGAAGGTGCCGTCCTCTTGCGAGTGGCACTGGATCGTGCTCATCACATTGAGCGTGCAGTCGTCGCCGATGGTGACAAGCGACCGCTCCGGGATGCCGCAGCCGTCGTTGAAAACCCGGCGCCCGACCCGGGTGCCCAGTCCCCGCAGGATCACGTTGATGAACGGGGTGCCAGCGAAAGCCGTGAGATAGGCGGTCGAGGGCACCTTCCAGTACCGTTCGTGGCGCCACATCGCGGGCTCATAGATGGAGCAGAACAGCACGGGCAGGGGCTTGAACCCTGTCACGATCCGTTCGACCAGGATCCAGTAGGCGATGCCGAGCACAGTGGAGAGGACGAGGTCCAACGCGATCGCTGCCGCGCCCATCGAGGCGTAGAAGTCCCCGGCGATGCCCGTGAGCACGGTGATCAGGAAGACGAACATCCACCGCGCGAACAGACACCACAAGATGGTCACGAAATTGTGCCTGTTCTTGGCGGCGAGGCGGCGGCGGAACTCCTCCCCCTGCCTCAGGTGGTCGAAGCTGCTGTCGCGCTCGACCGACCGCGGGATCTCAAAAGGTGGGGAGCCCAACAGCCCGACATTCTCCCGGATCCTCCCACTGACCGGGACCATGACCTTCGTCGCGAGCAGGCAATTGTCGCCCGTCCTGCTTCGCGGCGGATAGGCGATGCCGTTGCCGAGGTAATTGCGTTCTCCGATGGACGTCCGGGACAGCCGGAAGGTCGTGTTCGAGAATTCCGCGTTCATCATCGACAGCGCATCGGCGACCATCGTTCCACCGCCGATCGAGCTCAGGTACGGGCTCTCATGCTTGACGTTGCCGCCGAAGTTCGCACCCATCTGGACGACCTTTCCGAGGTCATACCCGATGCCGCGCAGGTAGTACACGATCCATGAGCTGTCGCCGACGAGGTTGCTCATGAACTTGGCGTTGGTCAAACGCACGATCCACCGATGGATCCCGTAGTGGAAACCGTACAAGCGGTAGACCTTGTTGGGCCTGATAAGGAGGTTGAGCAGTCGCGGGACGGTCGTCACGATGACCAGTCCGGCGACCACCGAGCCGAAGAGCAGCACAAAGGACACAGCAAGGGCGTCGCGGTAGAACGTCCAGCTGGTGACGGCACCGGTTCCCTCAGCCATCAGCTCGCTCAGCTTGGGGACTGCGACCAGCAACAAGCTGAGACCGCCGATCCCCACCGGCAGGTACACAAGCAACAAGGTCAGCAGTTGCCAGATGGCGTAGGCGACTCTCCGAAGAGTGCCGCACCCCGCCGGAAGGACCGTTAAGAAGTTGTCTGACAAGGTCTGCTGCCCCGGGGTCCCGTGCCAGTGTTGGCCGGCGGGCACGGTCTGCCCGGAGTGCAGCGAGGAGGCGTGGCCGAGCTGGGTTCCGTCGCCCATCGAGGTCTCGATGTCAATGACCGTCACCTCGCTGATCACTGCGTTCTTCCCGATGCTGATCGCGCCCACGTGTATGAACCCGGCGTCTGCTCGGTAGCCGTTGATGAAGGAGTCTTTGCGGATGATCGTGCCGTCGCCGATGCTGAGCAGGTCGGTGCAGATGGGCACATGCGTGGACAACATCACAACGCCGCGGCCGATCTTCGCGCCGAGCGCCCGCAGGTAGAGGTTGAACAGCGGCGAACCGGTGAACAGCACAATCGGGTTCCGCTGGACCAGCGTCTTGACCACCCAGAAGCGGAGGTACGCCAGGCTCCAGATGCGAATCGGCTGGGGCTTCCAGCGACCGATCAGAATCCACTTCGCCAGGATCGGAACGGTGAACAGGAAGAGGAACAGCGCGCAGCCGGACAGGACCGACCGCAGATAGATGTCGAGCACACCCGAGCCAGCCGAAACCCACTCATAGCCCTGGGCCATGACCAGCGCGGCGAGATAGGAATATCCGACGAAGATCAAAAGCTGCAGCACCCCGCAAAGCACGACCTGCTGGGTTCCCGCCCGTTTCGGCACATCGACCGAGGTCGGAGCGGGCGATTCGACAGGAGCAGGCGTGGTGTCTGCGAGTGCTGTGGCGAGGCTTTTGATCGTGGGGTGTTGGTAGATGTCCTTGATCGATATCGATGGCAGGTCTGGCCGTTTTCTGACCCGCGCGCAGAACCGGGTCATCACCATCGAGTCGGCGCCCAAATCGTCGAAGAAGTTGCTGTCCACCGACACCCGGTCGACCTGGATGACGTCGGCGAGTACGTCGGCGAGGACCCTTTCGACAGGAACAGGCGTGGTGTCTGCGAGTGCCGTGGCCAGGCTTTTGATTGTGGGGTGTTGGTAGATGTCCTTGATCGATACCGCCGGCAGGTCTGGCCGCTTCCTGACCCGCGCGCAGAACCGGGTCATCACCATCGAGTCCGCGCCCAGATCATCGAAGAAGTTGCTGTCCACCGACACCCGCTCCACGCCCACGACATCAGCCAGCAGCTCCACAAAGATGCTCTCGGTGCTCGACTCCGGGCGAGCGCCGCTGTCCTGTCTGGTAGGCGAATCAGGCAGACCGACTGTCAACGCACCGAGAGCTTCTTGCACCATGTCAGGCCGACTCCGCAGCGGTGACCAGCTCATCAGAGCTGAGCACGTCCTCGCCGTACAGATCCTGCACCCAGTTGGTGTGGTAGACGGTGTCGAGATAGCGCTCGCCGAGGTCTGGGGCGACAGCCACCGCGGTGAGGTCTTGCGAGCCGTGCAGGCTCAACCAGCCCATCGCACCGCTGACCACTGTGCCCGTGGAGCCGCCGAACAAGAATCCGGTGCCTGCTAGTCGATGGCAGGCGCGAATGGTGTCGGCCTCCTCGACGGATACCACATCGTCCACGTAGGACTCGTCCAGCATGGGCGGGCGGACGCCCGTGCCTACCCCGGGGATCATCCGGCGTCCCGGCGCGCCACCAAAGGTCACCGAGCCCACGCTGTCCACAGCCACGACCTGGACCGGCCGGTGCCACTCCCGGAAGTAGCGTGCGCAGCCCATCAAGGTTCCGCAGGTCCCGGCCCCGACGAACAGCACATCCAGTTGCGGGAACTGGCGGGCGATCGCCGGCGCCGTACTGCGGTAGTGCGCCTTCCAGTTCTGCGGATTGGCGTACTGATTCAGCCACACGTAGCGGTCGTCCGAAGCACACAACGCCCGGACATAGTTGATCCGCGCGCCGAGCAAGCCGCCGACCCGATCCGGCTCTGTGATGACGTGGACCTGGCTGCCGAACGCCTGCATCAATCGCTTGGTCGACAGGTTGCAGCGCGAATCGGTGACGCACAAGAACCCATAACCCTTGTTCGCCGCGATCATGCTCAACGCAACGCCCAGATTCCCCGACGAAGACTCCACCAGCACCGACCCCGGCGTCAAGACTCCGTCCCGCTCGGCCGCCTCCACCATCTCGGTTGCAGCCTTCAGCTTGATCGACCCGGCGAAGTTGAAGCCCTCACACTTCAAAAACAGCGACCGCCCCAACGTCGGCTCAAGATCGACGTAGAGCTCCTCCTCGTTGAAACCCTGCGGCGCCGAAATGATTGTCACCTTGGCCTCCGTCTCTACAGCAGCGCAGTCCGCTGCGTCTCGGCGTTGTCACGGAGTACTTCGGAGCGCAGTGCCCTTAGGGATGGTCCAAGGTCCAAGCCCGGTGACGGCGGTTCCGTACTGGCGAAGCCGTGCGTGATGCCGTCACGTATCAGGTAGTCGATGAGTGCAGCCCGCTTGTCGGGGTTGTTGTGCCCGTAGTTCAGCGAACCTGTGCCCGACAGGAAGTCGATGCACTCCCATCCGTCGAGGTCACGCATGATGCCGCCGGACGCGGTGTCGAAGATCGCATCGACGCTCCGGCAATAGCTACGAACCTGAGATTCCCGACGCTCGAACACTGCAGTGTTCGTAACGTCGAACACTGCAGTGTTCGTAACGTCAATGGTCGTGGACATCGCATATCTCCCCGCCGAGAAATCGAGTTAGGGCCAATCGACGGAAGCGCGCACCGACACCGGAAACGGGATATAGACACGACTGGCAACGGCGCCTTGCGCGCCGTTGTAGGTGCTAGTGCGCTGCCCCCGCGACGCACAGCAGCTCTCATCCCGCCCTCATTTGGGCCACAGCTTCCACACAGAGTCGTACGCAGCGGAACCCGTATTGGTTCAAGCGTCTTACGAATTAATATAACCAAATTTGGACACGAACCGGTAACGCAGTTTGAATCAGGGAAGCGGCCAGTTTTGGCCACAAAATTTACGTCAGACCGTGGACCTATCGGCCGCGGAACTACAAATCTTCCATGGCCGACGCGGACCTCTTGACCTTCACAAACTTCATGTAGGCGTTCACGACCTTTGCCGGCTCGCCACGCATCATCAGCGTGCCACGGTTCAGCCAGATCGCCTCGTTGCACATCTCCTTGATGCTGCCGAGCCCATGGCTGACCAGGAACATAGCCCGAGCGCTGTCCCGCAGTTCCGCCATCTTGGCGTTCGCCTTCTCCCGGAAGTGGGCATCGCCGGTGGACAGGGCCTCATCGATCATCAGGATGTCGGGCTTCATGTGGACAGCGACCGAAAACTCCACGCGTGCGGACATGCCGGAGGAGTACGTCCGCATCGGCATGTCGATGAAGTCGCCAAGTTCGGTCCATTCGGCGACCTCGTCGGCACGCTCCTCGACCTCCCGGCGGGTAAGGCCGGCGGCCAGGCCGCCGAGGATGATGTTCTCCCGACCCGACAAGTTCTTGTTGAATCCAACGCCGAGCGCCAGGAGGGTGCTGGCCCGACCCCAAACCTCGATCGAACCGCTAGTAGGCGGCAGGATGCCAGCCATCGCACGCATCAAGGTGGACTTGCCGGCCCCGTTTGAGCCGATGATGCCCATGGCGGTACCGGTACGCACCTCGAAGGAGACGTTCTTGATCGCCTCCACTTCCCTGACGGCGCGCTGCCCGCGGCCGAAACGGACCAAAGCCTGCTTCAGCGTCGGCTTGCGTTCGAAGGTCGTGCGGTAGGTGATGGAGAGGTCACTGACCTTGACTGCCAGCGGGTGCTCGCCGTTAGACAAGACGGACAGCAAACTCACGCTCCCTCGAGATGAAATACAGGAACCCGATCACCACAGCCGCGATTGCCCACACCGCCGCGGAGATCCACATGTAGGTAGGCGGGAACGCGTCGTTCTGCAACAGCTCGGTGTAGCCGCCGATCATGGAATACATCGGGTTGAGCTGGATGAGCGTCATGATCGGCCCCGAGAATCGGCCGACGATGTGTTCTGGTGCCCACAGGATCGGGGACAGGTACATCCAGATCCGCACGAAGAACGGCAGGAAGCTCGACGTGTCGCGAAAGTAGACCTGGAGCGCCGCAAAGAAGGCCGCCAACCCCATCGAGAAGACGATCATTGTCCCCAGGAAGTACAGAGAGAGCAGCATCTTGGGTGACCACACGTGGGTCAGGAAGATTGCATGGAAGACGAAGTAAACCGGCACGGTGGGCAGGAAGCGGAAGAACGCCGTACGCACCGCCGACAACGGAATCAGCAGCCGGGGAAAGGGCGTATTCAGCAGCAGCTTGCCGGAGCTCGTCACCGAGGTTGCGCCGCTGGTGATCGAGTGCCCCACGAGCTGGAATGCGAATATCCCCAGGGTGAGGTGGGCGAAGAAGGCCGGATCGCTCTGGCGGCGGATGATCGTCACGAGGATGTAGTAGACGGCGGCGAGCAGCAGGGGGTTGAGAATCAGCCAGGCCTGCCCGAAGAACGTCGACGTATTGGCCCCCCGCATGGTGGCTCTGCTCATCTCGGCGGCGAAAGCCCGGCGCCGCCACACCTCGCGGAAGTAGGGAATCAGCGGAGGCAAGCCGGCCCGGTGCGGTCCATAGCGGTGGTAAACGGGCTCAAATTCCGGATGTCGCGGACGACTGGTGGCGGTCACCGCGGCACTGCCTTCTCGATGACCATGCCTTCTGATCTCTCGTACCTTCACCTAAGTCGTCTTCTCTGTCCTACACATGTCTGGGCACGACCACGGATGAATAGTCTGCCATGCTCGGGCACAGCCAAACCGACATCGCGAGAGGGCGGCGCCGGCGCTCAGCTGTTCTCTGTTACGCAGCTGGAGCTGGCCGGCCCGGCCTTCGTACATCGTGATTCCTGTCGCGTGCGGCACGAGCTTCCCTCGAAACCTCACTCCAGCCGGGCTCGCAGTCCTCGACATGGGCGTAGGCGGCCCGAAGAGGCTGCAGCTGGGGTGAAGTTTTGAGGGGACACAGGTCTCGGCCGGTCGATCGCGGCAAGCGAGGGCACTCTGGCTCAAAGATGGCTACGGATGAAGGCGCCTGCGCTGGCCAGCGCCCGCCGGCCGGCATCGAGATGTGCATTCCACATAGGCCAGGCATGGATCATGTGCGGCCAAATCTCCAACGTGACGGGCACGGCTGCGGCACCTGCCGCGGCCGCAAAGCGACTGGCGTCATCGAGCAGCGTCTCGTCCGATCCGACCTGGAGCAGGGTGGGCGGTAGGCCGCGTAAGTCGGCATAGAGAACCGAGAGCCGGGGATCTTTCCTGTCCATTCCAGCCGGAACATAGGCGTCGGCCAGTTCGCCAAGATAGTCCTTGGAAATGATCGGATCGACAGCCTCCTTCGTCGCAAGGGTCCCGCCCGACATAGTGAGATCGGTCCAAGGCGACACCAGCCACGCGCACGCGGGAAGCTCCTCCTTGGCTGCGCCCAGCTGGTTGATGAGCGCCACACTGAGATTGCCGCCCGCGCTGTCGCCGCCGACGGTGACATGTGTGGCTGCGACGTGTTTGCGCAGACACCGCCATGCCGTCAGTGCATCGTCGAGGGCGGCTGGGAACGGATGCTCGGGCGCCAGCCGATAACTAACTGCAAGGGTGCGCGCTCCCGCCGCACGGCCCGCCTCGGTCACCATCCGGCGATGGCTGCGGATTGACCCGGAGCAGTAGCCGCCTCCGTGGAAGAACAACAGAACGCGCGAGGCATCGCTGCCAGGGACGATCGACCATTCGCCCGGCACCCCATCGAGATTTACCGCATCGAGCTCGACGTCATCTGCCACGGGCCAGTAAGTGCCGACCTCGTCGAGGCGCGCCCTCCGCGCGGGCCAGCCCACGGGTCGCGGCTTGGCACCCAGCAGGGCGCGGACCGCATCGATTTCGCTCTGGTTCATTCGCTTTCAGCTCACGAGCGCTGATCGGCCCACCAGGCGAGCAGCTCCTCACGGGCACGTTCTTCCCCGAGCGGACCCTCGTCCATCCGCCGCTCCAGCAGATACGCGTACGCGCGCCCGACGTCACGGCCCTCGGAGATGCCCAAGATCTCCATGATCTGGGTTCCGTTCAGATCGGGCCGGATCGCCTCCAACTCCTCTTGCGCTGCCAGCTCCTCGATGCGACGCTCCAGGTCGTCGTACGCCGCCCGCAGGCGCTCAGCTTTGGCCGTATCACGCGTCGTGCAATCCGCTCGGGTCAACACATGCAACCTGGCCAGCTGGTCCCCCGCATCGCGGACATAGCGACGAACCGCGGCGTCGGTCCACACCCCGTCGTGATCCTCACCGCCGCTGTAGCCGTGGAAGCGCAGATGCAGTGCGACCAGATTGGAGACCGCCCTGATCTCCTCGCCGCTGAACCGCAGGGCCGACAACCGCTTCCGGACGAGCTTGGCGCCGACAACGTCATGGTGGTGAAACGACACCTTCCCGCCCGGTTCGAAGCGCCGGGTCGCCGGCTTGCCGATGTCATGCAATAGCGCCGCCAGCCTCATGATCAGATCCGGCTGCTGCGGCAGCCGATCCTCCAGCTCAATCGCCTGTTCCAGCACCGTAAGACTGTGCTGGTAAACATCCTTGTGCCGGTGATGCTCATCCCGCTCCAGCCGCAGAGCCGGCAACTCCGGCAGCACCTTCGCCGCCAACCCGGTCGACACCAACAGGTCGAGGCCTGGCCGCGGCCGGTCGGTCAGCAACAGCTTGCTGAGCTCGTCGCGAATCCGCTCGGCAGAGATGATCGAGATGCGATCTGCCATGTCCCGCATTGCGGCGACCACCTCCGGGGTCGGCCGGAACCCCAGCTGCGCAACGAACCGCGCCGCGCGCATCATCCTCAGCGGATCATCACTAAAGGAGCTCTCCGGCGTGGCAGGTGTCCTGATCACCCGACGTGCCAGATCGCTCAACCCTCCGTACGGGTCGACGAACCTCTTCTCAGGAATCGACACCGCCATGGCGTTGATCGTGAAATCGCGACGCAGCAGATCTGCGTCCAGCGTGTCGCCGAATGCGACCTCCGGCTTACGACTGTGCCCGGTGTAAACGTCGGAGCGGTAGGTCGTGACCTCGATGATCCAGCTGGCGCCGCCGACATCGACCTTGCAGCCGATGGTGCCGTACTCCTTACCGATGGTCCACACGGCCGGAGAAAACTTCCGAAGCAGCTTCTCAACCGCGTCGGGACGCGCCGACGTCGCAAAGTCCAGATCGTGTCCAAGCCGGCCCAGCAGGGCATCGCGTACGCTGCCGCCGACGAGATAGAGCTCGTGTCCGGCATTGCTGAACAGCTCGCCCAACCGGTCAGCGACTGGCGCGATCTTCAGCAGCTCGGCCACTGCCGCGGCCTGCACTGCGCTCAGCTGGAAGGTAGACACGCTGAGCGATTGTAACGTCCGGCTTGTCACGGGCTGGCACATGTTCTTCGTCTGCGAACGACGACGAGTAGGCGGATCCCAAAGCACGATGCGCGAACGCCCCAACAAATGCGAATTACCATGACTAGGTGAGGAGGTGGTGCGTGGTGCGTACGGCCCGCGCACTGCTAGCGGTCGCGGTTTCGGGGCTCTGCCTTCTGCTGATGCCGTCGCCGGCTGCAGCTACCGAGCCCGTCGCCTCTGTCGCGATCACTCTGACATCGATGGAGCCCGAGCTGCCCACGCGAGATGGCGAGATCACCGTCACCGGCCGGGTCACGAACATCACCAAACAGCGGCTCAACCGGTTGGAGGCCCTTCTCTGGCGAAACCAAGCGCCGATCATCGGCCGCGTGGGGTTGGAGCAGGCGCTGACGTCTGAGTCCAACGACCCACTCGGCGCGCGATACACCGGCGCTTACCAGGACCTCTTCACAGCCGGCGAGCCTTTCCTAGCACCCAATGCGTCCGTCAACTTCAGGCTGAAAGTCAAGATCTCCGATCTGGAGCTCTCTCCAACCAATGGTGTGTATCTGATGGGCGTCCACATCTTGCAGCGGGGCAACAACGTCGCCATCGGCCGAGCCCGGACATTCGTGCCCGTGCTAGCGGCGAAGCCCAAGAACTCCCTGACAATGACGTCGCTCGTGGTTCTGAACACCCGCCCTTCGCTGCTGCGGAAGGGCGTGCTGTCTGATGATCATCTAGCCGCTGAGGTAGGTCAGAACGGCCGGTTGACGGCACTGCTCACGGCGGCAGAAACACCGACGACGAGCTTCGCCGTGGATCCCGCGCTGATCGAGGAACTGCAAACCATGGCCGGCGGCTATCAGGTGCTGGACTCCGAGGGCACGACGTCGGCGGGCACCGGTCAAGCCGACGCCACCCGATGGCTGGAGGGCTTCCAGAAACTGCAGTCCTCGCACGACGGCTATCGGCTGCTGTACGGCTCACCTGACATCGCCGCCCTTGTCAACGATGGCCAGGAGAGTGTGCTCAATGCTGCGGCAAACGCCAACAAGCTGGTGGAATCCACCAGATCGCTGCCACTTCTCGTGCTTCCAGCCGGGGGCACTGCTGATGCGGCCACTGCCAAGGCTGCCGCCGCTCTGCAGCCCGATGCCATCCTGCTTGCTGACACCTCGGCCAAGGGCCCAACGCCGCTGCTGGCCGGGCCCGATCAGGTGCCGGTCGTCAGGTTTACCAAGGCCGCCCAGGGCGGCGGGCCAGGGCCGGATCCGCGCGACACGGCAATCCATATTCGACAGCGAATGCTCGCCGAAAGTTGGGTCGAGGCCACGGCAGCGCGAGACGGTCTGGTCCACGGACAGGTTCGGCTCATCAGTACGGCAGCCCAAGCTGCAAACGGTGCTCCGGAGCTCAAGGCGCCTTGGCTGAAGCAACGCACGTTGAGCGAGCTGCTCAAAACCACACCTGCGTCCTGGTCGCAGAAGTTTCGCTACAGCTCGGGCGCACGAGCCGGTCAGCTGACCGCGGGTCAGCTCAGCAGCCTCAGAAAGTTCGACCGGAGCAACGACACCTACGCCGACCTGCTCGTCGATCCGACGAACGCGCGAGCCGAGGGCAGTGCCGCAGTCGCCCGGGCCGCCAGCGCCAAGTGGCGTAAGCATGACAAGGCGTACCGGGCTTTTCTCGGTCCGCAGCAGGCCGCACTCGATGACATCTTGCTCGACAAGATTCAGATCCGCAGCAGCGCTCGCGTCCAGACCGTGGCACGGCAAGGCGTCGAGTTCCCGATCACGATCAGGAACACGCTGGAGGCCGACGCTGCACGACCCGACGCCAGGGCTGTCAAGGTGAAGCTGGTGTTCAACTCTGAAAACCGCCAACGGCTCACCATCAAAACGATCAACGCTCCGCAGATCAGGGCACAAGACAGCTTCACGGGCAACGCCGAGGTCACCGCGAAGGCCAACGGCGTCGTACCGGTGACCGCGCAGTTGATCACCGAGTCTGGTCGGCCGGTGGGGCGGCCGTTCGACATTGAGGTGCAGGTGACCCAGAACGGCACTACGGGTTGGGCGATCGCCATTGCCGCCGGCATCGTCCTCGTGGGCACTACGTTCCTGCGCATTCGCCAGGTCGCCAAGGAACGGACCAAGTCACCTGGCGGTGGATCGGCCGGGCCTGCGGCAGGCGAGGGCACAGCTCCAGACGAACTACCCGCGCTCAGCTCCGCGCCGGCAGAGAGACTTGATGTCTGAAACGTCGACACCCAACGTGAGCCCACCCGGACCGGATCCGGGGGGGCGCGGGGGGGTCGTCCCCCCCGGGATCGGCGCAGGCACCGACGAGCCGAATACGGAGGAGCGCCGCCAGACCAGGCGGTTGGTTTCGGCGAGCGCGCTGATGGCGGCGGGGACCGCGACCTCCCGGGTGCTGGGGTTCTTTCGGCTCATGTTGTTCGTCTACCTCTTCGGCAACGGCACTCGGCAGGCGGAGATGTTCACGCTCGCCACTACCGTGCCGAACAGCATGTACATCTTGCTAGCCGGCGGCGTACTGAACACCGTGCTGGTGCCACAGATCGTGCGCGCGATTCGGAGTGACCGCGACCGCGGCGAGGCGTACACCAATCGGATCATGACCGCCGGACTGATCGGGCTCGGGTTGATCACGGTGCTGCTGACGCTCGCCGTGCCGGCGATCATCTGGCTCTATTCGGCGTCCGGCTGGAAATCCCCAAAACTAGACGCCCAGTACCAGTCGATGATCATGCTCGCCTACTACTGCATGCCCCAGGTCTTTTTCTACGGCGTGCATGTGATGGCAGGGCAGGTGCTCAACGCGCGCGACCGGTTCGGGCCGATGATGTGGGCTCCGATCGCCAACAACGTGGTGTCGATCATGGTGCTGCTGTTGTACTTGATCGTCTTCGAGCGGACTGCGACCGGAGCACCGTTCACGACAGGTCAGGAGTTGCTGCTCGGCCTGGGTTCCACGCTCGGCATCGCCGCGCAGGCGGTTGTGCTGATCCCATTCCTGCGGGCCAGCGGCTACCACTTCCGGCCGCGCTTGGACTTCAAGAACACCGGGCTGGGCAAGACTTTCCGGCTGGCCAAGTGGACACTTGGGTTTGTCCTGGTGACCCAAGCTGCGCTGGTGGTGGTGACCAGGCTGGCCAGCGGCGCCACTGTTGGTGGCAAAGGCGCAGGGCTCACCGCCTATTCCAACGCGTACGCGGTGTGGATCCTGCCGCACTCGTTGATCACGGTCTCGTTGGCCACGGCCATGCTGCCGGCCGCCTCCCGGCTTGCCGCCGCCGGTGACCGGCCAGCTGTCGCCGCGGAAACCATGCGGGCCCTGCGGCTCGCGATGACCGCACTGCTGCCGGCGGCGGTCGCCTTCCTGGTCTTGGGGCTGCCACTGGCCCACCTTGTCTTTGGTTTCGGCCAAGGCGCAAAGGATGCCGCCTTCGTCGGCGGGGCTCTGATGGCGCTCGCCATCGGCCTGGTGCCCTTCACGGTGCAATACCTCTGCCTGCGCGCCTTCTACGCGCTGGAGGATACGCGTACCACCTTCTTCCTGCAGTGCTTGATCGCGGGCGCCAACGTCCTCCTCGGCGTGGCCGTTGTCCTGCTGCTCGACAATCCAGCGCTGGTCGCAACCGGTCTGGCTCTCTCCTATTCGGCGGCGTACCTGATCGGCCTACCAGTCTCCTTCTCCAGACTGCGTCGCAAGCTTCCTGATCTTGATGCCGAAGCGCTGGTGAGGCACTGCGTACGGTTGATACTGGCCGTGGCTCCGGCGGCGATCGCAGCCTGGGTGATCTCGTGGGCGTTCGCGAGTCAGTCTGGTTCCCAGCTGGCACTGGCACTCGGATTGGTGGTAGCCGGTGTTGTCGCCGTCGGCTTGTTCTTGCTGATGGCTCGGTTGATGCGAATCCATGAAGTCAGCCAGATCGTGACGACCCTGTTGCGGCGGGGCGAGGATTCCACAACAACGACATTGGAGGTGCGTGAGGAAACCGTGATCGAGGCGAGCGGTGATCGATACGCCGACTTCAGGTCCTCCGGCGATTCGCCCACAGTGATCCGGCCGCCGTCTCCTAGCATCGAAGGAGCTGGTGAGGAGAGCACAAGATCCATGGTTCAGGTGGCCGCCGCTCACGGTGTCGAGGAAGGCGGAGAAGGCTCACAGGCTGCGACCCTTCCTGCAGGGACCGTCCTCGCTTCGCGTTATCGCCTTGAGGAGTTGATTGGGGAGTCCCAGCCGACCGTCACCTGGCGAGCGTTTGATCAGGTGCTGTCCCGATCGGTGCTGGTGCACCTGCTGGCTCCGAGTGACCCCGGGGAAGACGACCTGCTGACCGCCGCCCGCAAGGCATCGGTGGCCACAGATTCTCGATTCCTTCGGGTGCTCGATGCCGTGCACAGCAGCGACCCGGCAGTTGGCTCCTACATCGTGTGTGAGTATGCGACCGGGCAGTCGCTTGAGATGATCTTGAGCCATGGCCCGCTGTCGAGCCTCGAGGCCGCGTGGATCACCCGGGAGGTGGCCGACGCGCTCGCCGGCGTA
>Ga0307291_1000222_pt1 | contig 14726 bp, 14 predicted proteins | sample ER_DNA_148_FD_194474 | JGI IMG/M metagenome (GOLD analysis project Ga0307291, IMG submission 194474) | Bulk soil microbial communities from the East River watershed near Crested Butte, Colorado, United States - ER_DNA_148 | ecosystem: Environmental > Terrestrial > Soil > Floodplain | place: USA...
CTCCCCGTCGGCCGCCGCGAGAAAGAAACCGCCGCGCTGCTCGTCGGAGAAGAGCTCGACCGCAAGCCGCGCCAGCCGCATCGCCTCCTGCAGCCAGCGGAGCTCACCGGTCGCCACATGGAGCTCGTAGAGGCCGTTGGCCACGTCGGCGTAATCCTCCAGGTAGCCGGGGTTCCGAGCCTGTCCCGCCCGCCAGCTGCGGTGGAGCCGCCCGCGCTCGTCGGAAAGCGGGCCGAGCAGGAAGTCCGCCACCGCGCGGGCCGCGTCGATGCAGTCGGCGCGCCGGAGCCGGCGGCCGGCCTCCGCCAGAGCGGCCAGGGCCAGTCCGTTCCAGGCTGCGATCGCCTTGTCGTCGCGAAGTGGCTTCGGCCGCTGCTCGCGCAGCGCGAACAGTCGCCCCTTCAACTCCTCGTCGAGCTCGCCGCGCAGGACCGACCGGCCGTGCTCGAACGGCGCCAGCAGCTCGCTGGGCGCTCCTTCGTCGGCCGTCCAGGTGAAGGTCAGCCCTTCGACACCGTCCGTGTCTGCATCCTGGGCCGAGGCAAAACCGCCCTCGGGAAGCCGGAGCTCACGGAGCATGTACTCGAGTGTCTCCTCCGCGACCTCGCGATACCGCGCCTCGCCGGTCACCAGCCAGGCGTGAAGGTAGACCGGAGCGAGCAGCGCGTTGTCGTAGAGCATCTTCTCGAAGTGCGGCACGAGCCAGCGCTCGTCGACCGAGTAGCGATGGAAGCCGCCGCCGAGCAGGTCGTACATCCCGCCCGCCGCCATGCCGTCGAGCGTCCTGGTGACCATCTCGAGCGCCTGGTCGTCCCCGCTGCGACGGTGCCAGCGAAGCAGGAACTCGAGGGTCGATGCGGGCGGAAACTTGGGCGCCCCTCCGAAGCCGCCCCACTCCGGGTCGAACTGCCGCTGCAGGGCGCGTGCAGCGTCGGTGAGCAGCGACTCGGTCAGTGGATCGGCCGAAGGCGAGAGCTCGGCAGCCTGGCGAAGGGCATCGACCAGCGTCCCCGCTTGCCGGGCCACGTCGTCGCGGCGCTCGCGGTAGGCGTCGGAGACCGCCTCGAGCAGTTGGCGGAACGCAGGCAGCCCGTGCCGTGGCTCCGGCGGGAAGTACGTGCCGCCGAGAAAGGGCTCTCCTGAGGGAGTGAGGAAGACCGTCATCGGCCACCCGCCGTGGCCGGTCAGGGCGACGACCGCGTCCATGTAGAGCGAGTCGAGGTCGGGCCGCTCCTCGCGATCGACCTTGACGTTGACGAAGCGCTGGTTCATCAGCGCCGCAGTCTGCTCGTCCTCGAATGATTCGTGGGCCATCACATGGCACCAGTGGCAAGCGGCGTAGCCGATCGAGAGGAGGATCGGCTTGTCCTCGAGCCTCGCCCGCTCGAGGGCCTCCTCGCCCCACGGGTACCACTCGACGGGGTTCCCGGCATGCTGAAGGAGGTAGGGCGACGTTTCGTTCGCGAGCCTGTTCATCCGGGGCCCGGCCAGGTCCAGAGCTCGACCACGTTGCCGTCGGGGTCGGTCACGTACGCGGCGCGACCGCTCTCGCCGAAGTCCTCTTGGTGCGGCTGGTAGTCGTGCTCACGCAGGCGCTCCACAGCTCCGTCGTAGTCGGCTTCCGCAATGTGCATGGCGTAATGGACATGGGCTCCACCGCGCCCCGCGGCGATCCCGACCTGAGGGCTCCAGAGCCCGATCCGGGTCTGCGGCCCGGCCGCCACCCAGACGCGCTCATCCGACCGCGACAGCACCGGCAGACCGAGCACGCCCGCATAGAACCGCTCAGCCGCAGCGAGATCGAGCACTTCGAGTACCAGCTCGTTGACGCCCGTGACCGGGATCCCGCTCATGAGGCTGCAACGGCTTGCCCGGCGCGGTAGACCTGGCCCTCGAGCGTCCGGCCGAGCACGCCCTCGAGCCATTCGGCCACGTGCACCAGCGAGTCGAGGTCGACGCCGGTCTCGACCCCTTCGCCGTCGAGGAGGTAGACGAGGTCCTCGGTGGCAATGTTGCCAGTGGCACGCGGCGCATAGGGACAGCCGCCGAGCCCGCCGACGGAGGCGTCGAGCACGCTGGCGCCGGCGTCGAGCGCCGCGAGGGCGTTCGCGTACCCCGTGTTGCGCGTGTTGTGTCCGTGGAACCCCACTGCGTCCGCGCCGGCCACGCGCGCGACGAGCGACCGGACTGCGGAGGGCGTCGCGACGCCGATCGTGTCTGCGAGGACGACCTCGTCCGCCTCGAGTCGCGCAGCCAGGTCGGCGACGACGCCGGGATCGACCGCCCCCTCGAAGGGACAGCCGAAGGCGACGCTGATCGTGGCGGTCGTCGGCCGGTCGGCCACGGCCAGAATCCTTTGCACCCGCTCCGTCGCCTCAGCGAGCGAGGCGTTGCCGTTCCGCTGGTTGAAGGTCTCGGTCGCCCCGAGCGTGACATTGACGCGGTCGAGGCTCGTTCCCTTCAGGCGCTCGTAGCCCTGTTCGTTGAGGACAAGACCGGCGTACTCGACACCCTCACGGGGCTCGATCGCCGCGACCACCTCTTCGGCGCCGGACATCTGAGGAACGCGGTCGTCACGGACGAAGCTGACGGCTTCGATCCGGCGCAAGCCGGTTGCCGCAAGCCGGTTGATCAGCTCCGCTCGCGTGGCGGGATCAAGCGCGCCGGGCTCGTTCTGAAGCCCGTCGCGCGGTCCGACGTCACAAATGATCACGGCGAGAAACCGTACGCGCTGACCTGCTCTGGCCGGACCCGGACGAGCAGGCGCTGCTCTCCGGGCTTCGCCCGCCAGCCCTCACCCGTGTATTTCCGGGCGAGCTTGTCGATGTGCTCGTCTGCCGCCTCCGGCGTCAGCTCGGCCTTCCCGTTGACGGCGACCCAGCGGTAGCCGTCGCCGCCATCCAGGACGAGGACGCTCACCCGCGGGTCCCGCTCGAGGTTGCGCGGCTTGGCCCGGCCGGCCGCGGTGTTGAAGAGGACGTTCTCACCGTCCCAGTCGATCCAGACGATGCTCAACTGAGGCGAGCCGTCAGGCCCCACAGTCCCGACGGTCGCGAAGTTCGGCTCGAGCAGGAGTTGTGCCTGCTCGTCGCTCAGGGTCACTGGCCGTCGAAGCCCGCGGAGTCGACCTTCTCCGGCGTGATCCTGACCTTGATCCGCTGCTCCTCCGGGTTACGCCACGGATAGTCCTCCTGGCCGAGGTACTTCTTCGCGAGGTGGTCGATCTGCTCGTCTGCACCCTCCGTCGTCAGCTCGGCCGGGCCGCTGACCGAGACCCAGAGGTAGGAATTCTCGGGATCCACGATTGTGATCGCCGCGCGGGGGTCCCGGCGCAGGTGCCGTTCCTTCGCCCGGCCGACGGCCGTGTTGAACGTCACCGTCCCGTCTTCGGCATCGACCCACACGATCGTGTTGTGGGGTGACCCGTCCTGCCGCAAGGTCGTCGCGGTGCCGACGTAGGGATTCGCCGCAATGAAGTCGCGCTGCTTGTCGGTGAGCTGAGACATCTGGTCCTCCTTGGTGTTCGCTCGACGGAAACGCGTCCAGCCGTTGGCTTCTTCCCACGCCCCGAGATCTTGATCCTACGCGCCTAAGTCACCGTGCCTGTTCTGCCGAAAAAGACTGGATGCGCTCGCTCGCATTCTTTCTGCTCGCGTTGCTGACGCTGCTCACGGTCGCGCTGCACCACGGTGCCGCGGCGGCCGCGAAAGGCGGCGACCTGCGGTTGAGCCGGATCGCCAGCGAGCTCGCGCGAAGGCCGGTGACGATCCACTGCGAGGGCGTTTCCGGCGCGCTGACAGGACCCCGCGGCGAGTCCGGCCGGACGGAGTTCCTCGGCGACAAGCCCGTTTCCGCCTCCTACCTGCAGGCGGGCATCTGCCAGACGCTCCATGCCTACGCTCGCGCTCTCAGCGCCGGGGAGACGTGCCTGCTCCCGTGCGAGCAGCCGCTGGAGATCGCGTGGTCGCTGAACACGCTCGCGCACGAGTCGTACCACCTCGCCGGCGTTCGGAACGAGGCCGAGACCGAGTGCTACGCCCTGCAGGCGATCGACTTCGTCGCCCACCGCCTAGGCGCTTCGGACCCGCAGGCCCGCGCGATGGCGGCGTTTGCGTTCGAGCAACTGCCACAGCGGATGCCGCCGCAGTACAGCTCGCCGAAGTGCCACGACGGCGGCGAGTACGACCTCAGGCCGGACGATCCACTCTGGCCCTAGGCGAGGAGCTTCTGCCCGCGCGTCTCGCGGCCGAGGAGTAAGGCGACCAGCCCGCCCGCCGCCATCACCAGCGCAATGAAGGTCAGCGACCAGGTCGTATTGCCGGTCGCGTCCTTCAAGTTGCCGAAGATGTACGGGCCCGCGATCGCCGCTCCCTTGCCGACACCCTCGACCATGCCGAAGGCGGTCGAGCGGATCCGCGTCGGGAACAGCTCCGCGGTGTAGGGGTAGACGGCGCCCCACGCGCCGAGGTTGAAGAAGCCCACGAAGAAGAGCGCGATCACATAGACCGTCGCCGTGTCTGCGACGGCGAAGGCGTAGGCCGAGACCCCGCCGAGCAGCAGGAAGGTCACGAGCGTCGGCTTGCGGCCGATCCGCTCGACCAGCCAGATCGCAGCCCCGTAACCCGGGAACTGGGACAGGGCCGAGAGCGCGAGCAGGAGGTAGACGTCGATCTGGAACGACTTCTGCTCCTGGAGCACGAACGGAAGCCAGAGGAACAGGCCGTAGTAGGAGATGTTCAGCGCGATCCAGACGGCGATCATCACGGCCGAAGTCCGGCGCAGCCCGGGCGCCAGCAGCTCCTTCACCGAGGTGCGAGGCTCTTCGGGCGGCGCAACTGCCTCGGCGGCCACCGGCTCGCCGGTGATCTGCTCGAGCACCTGAGCGGCCTCCTTCGTCCGGCCCTTTCGCGCCAGGTAAAAAGGGCTCTCCGGCAGCCAAAGCCGCGCCACGAAAGCCATGAACGCGGGGAACGCGGCAGCAAGGAAGAGCCAGCGCCAGGCCGAGTCGCCGCCGATCTGGACGAGGAAGAGGTAAGAGAGGCCCGTGGCGAGCAGCAGGCCGAGCGGCCAGAAGAGATCGAGCATGACCAGCAGGCGGCCACGGCGCTGCGGCGGCAGGTACTCGGTCAGGAGCGATGGATCGACGACCAGCATCCCGCCGAGGCCGAGCCCGGCGAGGAAGCGGAAGGTCATTACAGACCACGGCCCCCAGGAGAGCGCGGTGCACGCGGTGAAGACCGCGTACCAGAGGATCGAGTACTGAAAGATCGTCCGTCGCCCGATCCGGTCCGAGAGGCGGCCGAGCACGAGGCTGCCGACGAGTGAGCCGGCGAGCGCCGCACTGTTCACGAGCCCCAGCATCACCCCGTTCAGGTGCCAGAGGCCTGCGAAAACGGGCGCGAGAAATCCCACGAGCAGGATCTCCATCGCGACGAACGTCCATGCCGCGCCGGTGACGATGATCGCCCTCCGGTGGAAGCTCGTCACGTCGCCCGCACGCAGGACCTCTTCCACATCGCGCCTTGGCAGGGCCGGCGCCGGGGCCTCGATGACCGTCATTCGTCTCCCTCTTCGCTAGAGTTTTCGACTGAGAGGCTAAAACCTGTGCGTCAGTCTACCAATCCGACCCATGTCTCCCTCGCGGTGGTTCTCCAGATCCGCAACGGGCAACTCCAGGTCCTCTTATGGAAGCGCGCCCGCGAGCCGTACCTCGGCGCCTGGTCTCTGCCGGGCGGCTATCTCGAGCCAGGGGAAACGCTGGAGCAGTCGATCCAGCGCCACCTCGCCGCGAAGGTCGACGTCCGCGAGGTCGCGCACCTGGAACAGCTCGAGACCCTGAGCGACCCCGACCGCCAGCCGGGCGAGTGGCAGATCGCGACCGCCTACCTGGGGCTCGTCCCCACGGGAATCGATCCGGAACTGCCGCCCGATACCGCCTGGCATCCAGTCGCGGCGCTGCCGAGCTGCGCTTTCGACCACCGCGAGATCGTGCTTGCCGGCCGCGAGCGGCTGCGGGCGAAGCTCTCGTACACGAACATCGGCTTCGCGCTCGCCCCGCCCGAGTTCACGATCTCGGAGCTCCGGGAGCTTTACGCCGCGGCGCTCGGGCATGACGTCTCGGCGACGAACCTCCAGCGTGTGCTTCTGCGGCGCGGCGTCATCGAGGCGACCGGCGAGCGGCGGGCCTCTGGCAGGGGCGGCGGCAGGCCTGCTGCCGTCTTCCGCTTTCGCTCTCGACAGCTCGAGATCACGGACGAGTTCGCCGTGCTGCGCCCTCCGCGCGGTTGACGCGGGCCGGCCACATCCATACCCTTCTTGCGAACCCGCGACCGAGGAGGTGTGTCATGAAAAAAGAGCTGTTCGTCTCCAACGGTCGCGCGTCGCTGCTCTCTTAAGGCGCCGCTTCGGCCGATGACGTAGGGCGGGCCGCCGCGCGGTCCGCGACGGCTGTGTCCAAGAGAGGAGCATGCAGTTGAGCGATTCGCTCATCCGCCTCGGGTGGACGCCCGAGCGCGAAACCGAATTCGAGCCACACCGAGAGGAAGGGTTCGTCCCCGCCCGCGTCGCGGTCGAGCACCGCAGCGCCTACGTCCTGTATGGCGAGGACGGCGAGCTTCGCGCCGAGCTAGCGGGGCGGCTTCGCCATGAGGAGACCTGGCCCGCTGTCGGCGACTGGGTCGCCGTCCGTCCGCCCGCGACGATCGCGGCTGTCCTGCCACGCCGGACGGTCTTCTCGCGCAAGGAGCCGTGGCTCGCCGCGAAGGAGCAGGTCCTCGCCGCGAACGCGGACGTGGTCTTCGTGACGATGGCGCTGACGCCGACCGACTTCAAGCCACGCCGGCTGGAGCGTTACCTCGCAACCGCCTGGGAGAGCGGTGCCCAGCCGGCGATCGTCCTGACCAAGCCCGATCTGTGCGCCGATGTCGACGCCGCCGTGCTCGCGGTCGAAGCCGTCGCGTTCGGCGTGCCCATCCACCTGGTCAACGCCCTGCGCGGCGAGGGTGTCACCGAGCTGGAGCCCTACCTCGAAGGGCATCAGACGGTCGCGCTGCTCGGCTCCTCCGGCGTCGGCAAGTCGACCATCGTCAATCGGCTGGCGGGGAACGAGGTGATGCCGACGTCGGCGATCGGCGCGGACGGCCGCGGCACCCACACCACCAGGCATCGCGAACTGCTGCCGCTTTCGGGAGGCGGCCTCGTCCTCGACACTCCGGGTCTGCGTGAGCTGCAGCTCTGGGACGTCTCGGAGGGGCTCGAGCAGACCTTCGAAGATGTCGCGGCTCTCGCCGCGCGCTGCCGGTTCGGAGATTGCTCGCACGAGAGCGAGCCCGGTTGCGCTGTGCTGGCGGCGATCAGAGACGGCTCACTTCCGCGGGAGCGCTTCGAGAGCTGGCGGAAGCTCCAGCGCGAGCTCGGCCGGCTCGAGCGTCGCCTCGATGCGCGCGCCCTGGCGGAGCACTCGCAGCAGATCAGGAAGGAGGCCCGCCAGCGCCGCCACGCGCAGCGGCCGCCGCGGCGCAGGATCGGTTAGGAGGGTTTGGCGCAAAGCAGTCTGTGCCGCCGGTGCACGCCTGCGACGAGCGGCTTCCCGCCAAACCCTCCTAGCCCAGCGCGGTTCGGACGCGCTGCTGGAAGTCGACGATCAACCGCTCGCTCTCCGGCAGCAGCCGTCCGCGCTCGATCAGCCCACTGGCGACACCGCGCTGGACGTTCTCGACCAGCACCTTGTCCTCGGCGCCCACCTGGCCGTCGAAGGCGAGCAGCTCCTCGATCCAGCCGCGATCGACGCCGGGGCCGAAGAAGTAGTCCAGAAAGCGCTCCGTCCGCTGGGGCCCAGCCGGCAGGACCGGGCCGATCGAGAGGTTGGCCCGGCCCGGGAAGATGTTGATCATCGTGTTGGGCCAGAGAAAGTGGAACTGGCTGCGGAGCACCTCACCACTCGTGTCCAGGCCTGCCCCGTTCTCGCGCACAGGCCCGAACTGGCTCGAGAAGCTGCTGCCGAGCTCGAGCTCGTATGCGTCCGGCGAAACGTCGACGACGGCGCTGAAACCCGGATGGGCGACCGAGCAGTGGTAGCACTCGAGAAAATTCTCGCTGACGATCTTCCAGTTCGCCTCGACGGTCGATTCGGAGCGATCGTGGAACTCCAGCCGGTCGACGTCGACGCCGGCGGCGGCCACTAGCGAGGGCAGTTCCCCGAGGACGCCGGCGAGGGGTGCCGCTTCCGGATCCGGGCTGACGAAGAGGAACGGCCCCCAGGACCCCACGGACGCCGGTTGCAGAGAGATCCCTTCACAGTCGAAGCCCGGCTCACGGTTGGAGCGCGGCGCTGCTTTCAGCGCCCCGTCGAGCGCGTACGTCCAGGCGTGGTAGGGGCACTGGAGCGTCTCGCGCGCGGCGGCGCCCGTGACGAGCACAGACCCCCGGTGGCGGCAGACGTTCAGGAAGGCTCGCAACTTGCCCTCGCGGTCGCACGTGACGACCACAGGGATGTCGCCGACCCGCCCGGCCAGATACGCCGCGCCGGCGCCAAGCTCCTCCAGGCGGCCGACGTACTGCCAAGCACGGGCGAAGATTCGCTCACGCTCGGCGGGCACCAGACCGGGATCGGAATAGGTCGACCAGTCGAGCGTTTCGGTCACGCGCTAAGAGTATGCGGCCGGTTGATAGAGGATTCTTGACCGATTCCGGGAGCCGCGGCATACTCGCGCCAGAGCAGGCGCAACAGGGGAATCAAGGAGGAAGCGATGAGAATGCGTTTGCTCTTGGCCGTCGCCGCCCTGGCGGGAGGTGCCGCCTTCCTGCTCGCCGGTGCCCATCCTGCGTCGGCCTCAGGCTCGGGCGGCTGTATCGCGCACCACCCGAACTACATCGAGGATGTCTTCGAGGTTCAGTACGCGGCGGGGTGCTCGGGGCACGACGAGCCCGAGCTTGACCCGCTGTCCAATGCGCCGCGATCCGCGCGCGATCTGACCTGGAAGGTCGTGCTGCCATCGAACGGGAGCTACAACGTCGACACGACCGGCCCGACGTTCTGGTTCGGCGGCACGGTCACCGACCCGAACAGCCTCTTCGGCCAGGCTTTCGTCGAGCTGCAGTTCTACCCGAACGCGCTCGTGAACAACTGCACGCCGAACGGCGGCTTCGGAGTCAGTTACTCGCCGGGCAACTACACCGTCTGCTCGCCAGTCTGGACGGTGAGGCAATCGGGGACGCCCGGGATCTTCCACGAGCCGGCGGGCTTCAACGCCCGGCTCAACGACGACACCGCGGGCGGCACCGACCCGCTGGTCATGAAGGCGGGAGACACGATCACGATTCACTGGTTCACGACTGCGGCAAACGATGGCTTCCACGTCACCGTCGAGGACTTCCGAACGGGTCACTCCGGCACGATCGTGCTCAATCCCAAGAAGGACGGCCCGATGATGCCTGCGTACGACAAGCAGCAGCTCGGTAACGCCCTCGGCTGGGGCCTGGTCAACGACGCGCCGAACTCGTTCGTCTGGGAGATCGGACACACCTCCCCCTTCACGAGCCCGGCCTCGCAGTTCTGCCTCCCGGGAAGCGTGATCTGCCAGTCGTACAACGCGCCCGCGTGGGCGGGAACGCTGCCGATTCAGATCAAGTCGGTGACGTTCGGCGACGGCTCGACCGCGAAGCACTGGGCGGTCGTGAGCGACTTCGGCGGCAAGGCCGAGGTGAACCAGTACTGCGGTGCGGCCAACTACGGCTCGCCGTTCTGCATCTACCCGTGGTATTCGCTCGGATCGAGCGGGTTCCACTATGGAGTCGACTATCCCGACAACCTGAACGACTTCGGGCAGGCGGACCAGTTCCCGCAGACCCTCGAGTGCGGCGGCCCCTTCGGCGCGAACTCGACGTACTGCGCCAACGTGATCAAGTAGCAACCCGACGCGCGGCCGGCCTTCGCGCCGGCCGCGCGCTCTTTTACAGGCCGAAAGTGTGATTCCCCTCGTGCGAGGGATGAGCGGCATCCGGGACGTCCCGATGCACTCCTCGAACGGCAGACCTAGAAAGGAGATTTGGCGCCTGGCGGCCGGCGTCCCACCGACATGGCCGCAAAGCTCACCATTCTCCCGGCGCTCGCCGCCACCGCACTCACACTCGCAGTCGCCCCCGCCCTCGCGGTTTCGAACGCGCCGCTTCCGGCTCCGACATCCCTCTCGCCGGCCGCCGGGGCGACCGTCGACGCAGTGCCCCCGTTCGCCTGGTCGGCAGTCTCCGTCGCCGACCACTACGAGTTCCAGCTCGCCGCCGACGCAGGTTTCAACTCGCCGGTTCTCGGTCATGGCGCGGACGATTTCACCACCCAGAACACCCGCGCGACGATCCTGAAGACGATTCCCAACGGCACCTACTACTGGCGCGTGCGCGCCGTGGGTGCGGGTGGCTCGGTCTCAGCCTGGACCTCCGGTCGCTCCTTCAAGAAGTCCTGGACGGCCGCCGCAGCGCTGCAATCGCCGGCCGGCGGCTCCGGCCTGTCCTTCGGCACCGATCCTCTCAAGCTCGGCTGGTCGGCCGTTCCCGGCGCGGCGAACTACCTCGTCTCGCTCGCCACCGATCCGTCCCTGGGCTCGCTTGCCTTCCACCTCGACGATGACCCGACCGGGATCCCGAAAGTGCAGGCGAACTCGCTCGCGGTCTCGACCGGGCTCGCAACGGGCACCTACTACTGGAACGTGATCCCACTCGACGCCGAGGGCAATCGCGGCGCCCCCTCCGCGACCGCTTCCTTCTCGTGGATCTGGCCGTCGACGACGACTCTGCACGTGACCGACCTGAACGCGGCCGACGAGGTCTATGACCCCCAGTTCTCCTGGGACCCCGTCAAGGGCGCCGCGCGCTACGAGGTCGAGATCAACTCCTCGTCGGACTTCGCGGCCGGCTCCAAGGTCTGCTGCGACTCGCCGACGATCGCGACCTCGCTCTCCCCGACGAACGTGTTCAAGGACAACACCTACTACTGGCGCGTTCGGGCGATTGATCCCGACGGTAACGCCGGGGTCTGGAACCTCGGGCCCAACTTCACCAAAACCTTCGACAAGGTCCCGCCGGTGACCGCACCGGCGATCAAGAACCTGCGCTTGCGCGACAACCTCGCCGATCCCGGGGTCGATTCCGACACCGGCACCGCCGGCTACCAGACTCAGGTTCCGATGCTGACCTGGGACTGGGTACCGGGCGCCTCGAGCTACGAGGTCGACGTGACGCCGTTCAACGGCTCGTTCTGCGACTGGTCTGCGATCTCCCACCACTGGCGCGTCAACACGGCGGTCAATGCGTGGACACCGCTCGGCTCCGGCTGGGCCGGCGTCAAGCCCTACTCCGACCCGATGCAGGTCGCGAACGAGTTCACCACGCTGATTCCCGGCAAGTATTGCGCCCGCGTTCGCGCCCGCAGCGATCGCTCCGGCTTCGACGACGTCTACGGCGACTACACGTACCTCGACCCGAACGGGCTCGGCTGGGCCTTCGACTTCACGGGCTACCCCCCGGGCGGAGCTTGCTCGCCGACCTGCACCGCGAACTACCTCGGCTCCGGCGACTACACCTCGACGGTGACCGGCACCACGACCGGGCGGGTTCCCTACTTCACCTGGAAGCCACTCGCCGGGAAACAGAGCTACTACGTCCTCGTCGCCAAGGACCCGGCGTTCTCCAACATCGTCGACTTCGCCTTCACGCAGGTTCCGGCGTACGCCCCGAGGAACGCCTTCGGGCCGCAGACCTACCCCGATGAGACCACCCTCTACTACTGGGTCGTTCTCCCGGCCAACCTGGCCGACGGGACCAACGCCGTCGGCACGCCGGCGCTCGGCGCGCCGCAAAACTTCCAGAAGCAGTCGACGCCACCAAGCAGGATCGCTCCGGCCGACGGAACGCTCTTCTTCGACCAGCCGACCTTCCGCTGGACGCCGACCGAAGGCGCCCGGCGGTACCGATTCCAGGTCGCGCAGGATCCGAGCTTCGGCAGCCCGATCGACGACCTGACGACCGACTCGACCGCGTACACGAGCAACACGACCTATCCCGCCGACACCGTGCTCTACTGGCGCGTGCGCGCCGACGACGAGAACGCCGTCGGCCTTACGTGGTCGACGACCGGCACCTTCCAGCGCAAGCTGGCGGCGCCGGTTCCGAGCGCGACCAACTCCGTTGCCGGCGAGTACCTGCCTGTCTGGGCGTGGAACCCCGTCAACGGGGCGGTTTCGTACGACCTCTCGATCGACCAGCCTGACGGGACGACCCGCAACTGGACCGACTTCCGGATGCCGGCGACGTCGTTCCAGAAGCTCACCGGCACCGGCGTCTTCCACTGGCGCGTTCGAGCCGAGTTCGCCAAGCAGGGCTTCGGCAAGACCCCCGGGCCCTGGTCGGCGTCAATGCCGTTCACCCGCCAGATCGGCGAGCCCGGCGGGCTGCGCACGGATGCAGCTCCCGATCACGTGCTGTTCTCGTGGAGCCCGAAGCTCGGAGTCAAGGAGTACCGGCTCCAGGTCTCAGGCCGCCCCGACTTCAGTACGCCGATCGAGGAGATCACGACGGACAACACCGCGTATGCGCCGAAGCTGTCGAACGTCGCCTACCTGAGCGGCAATCAGCTCTACTGGCGGGTCGCGGGCGTCGATGGCGACGGGAACGTGGGCGATTTCTCTCCCGCGCAACCCCTCAGCCTGCTGCCCAGGATGAAGGTCACCGTCAAGGGCAGCCTCCGCAAGCGGCGTCGCTCGAGCGTCAGCGTCACGATCAAGAACGCCAGCGGCATCTGGATGCCCGGCGTCAAGATCCGCGTCCTCGGCGCCGGAGTCAAGGCTCAGACCCGCAAGACGAGCCGCTGGGGTGTCGCGAGCTTCAGGCTCCGACCGACCAAGCGAGGGCGGGTCCTCTTCACCGCGAAGAAGTCCGGCTTCCAGTCGGCCGGGATCACCCTGCGCGTCCGTTAGCGCGCGCTACGTAGCCTGGGCGGGCCTGACGTTCAGGGCCCGCCAGGCGACCATGCCCGCCACCGCGGCGGCTGCGCCGATGTAGGTCAAGCTCGCCCAGGCGGCCGTTCGGTCGGTGCCGGCCGCGATCCCGTGGATCAGGGCCAGACCCCAGACAGCGAAGTTGAGGTAATGGGCGCGGCGCCAGAACCCGTACGAGAGCCGCTTGCGGTAGTGGTTGGTGATCGCCAGCGCGAGCAGCAGCTCGGTGGCCACGACGCCGAATGCCGTGTACAGGGGCCGGTAAGACGAGGCGCCGGGCACGAGCAGCTGAGTGAGCGAGAACGGCATGTAGGAGTCGATCAGCAGCGTGAAGACATGGAGCCCGACGAACGTGCCGGTCAGCAGGCCCAGGAAGCGGTGGACGTCCTCGACCGCGAAACGCGGCCAGTAGCGCAGGCGCGCCCGGCCCGAGAGCGTCAGCCCCGCGACGACCGCGAGCGTCAGCAGCCCGAACGCGACGATGCCGCTCGCTCGGGCCACGTACCACTCGACGAGGCTCACGCCGCCAGCGCCTCCGTGCCGAGTGATTTGGCCCAGGTGTCGTTGCCGACGACGGTGTCCTCGCCCAAGAACCTTCCGGGCAAGCCTCGCGCGTCGAGCCAGTCAGGGCCTTCGTCATCAAGCAGGAAGGCGGCCTTGGCGGCGATGTCCGCTTCGAGGCAGCTCCCTGCCGCCACGGTGACCTCCGTCCAGCGAGAGCGGGACGGGCGCCCGGTTCGTGGATCGATCAGGTGATGCTGCACCTCGCCGGCGCGAAGCCAGCGCCGCTTCGTCGTGCCGCTCGTTGCGAGCCCGCCGTTGCGGAGCAGCAAGGCGCCGCCGCCGGGGAGACCGATATCGGCAGCACCGCGAACGGCCACGTCGCCTCCGGCGACGACGTAGGCGTCGCCCGCGATCAGGCCGAGCGCCGCGTCGACGGCGAGACCCTTGACGACGCTGTTCAGATCGAGCTTCGTCCCGGGATGGCGGAACACCAGCCGGCCGGCGACGCGAACGTGACGCCAACCTCCCGCCACGGCGGGCGAGAGCCTGCGACCGTCGTCGGCCAGCTCGGCGAAGTCACGGTCGTAGCCCGCCGCCTCGATCGCCGTCCCGAGCGTCGGATCGACCAGACCGTCCGTCCGGCGGGCGGCGTCGAGCGCGAGCGTCAGCGCCCGCGCGAAGAGCTGCGACACGGCAACGAACTCGGACGGGGTCTCGTTGACGCTGTTGAGCTCGCTGTCGGGCCGGAAACGGCTGAAGACGCGGTCCCACTGGTCGAAGAGAGCTTTGATCTCGCCTGCCTCCGAGGGCGTGGCGCCGCCGACGGCGACCCCGACGCCCATCGCCTCGAACCATTCACGAGACACTGGTCTCCACCTTCGGCTGGCTGAGCGAGGGCGAGATCGAGAAGTCGCTCGAGCCCTGGGTGTCCGAGCTCTGGGTGTCCGAGCTGGTCGTGCCCGCACTGGACGAGTCCTGGGTCGAGCGGCTCGCACGGGCCGCGTGGCCCGGGTTGGTGGCGCGGGCGAGTACACCCGCAACGACGAGGCTCGCCGCCGCGAGCCCCGCCAGGGCCTTTTTCAGGGTGGTGGAACGCCTGCGGGCGGCTTCGATCCGGGACATGTCGGCTCCCTAGAGCCTCGGCCCATCGAAGCGAGGGCCGCCGCGGAAACCGAAGCCGTTGTCACCGTCAGGCCGTGGCGGCCTCACTCCGTTCACGAAGTCGGTCACGTG
>Ga0307291_1000230_pt1 | contig 14398 bp, 16 predicted proteins | sample ER_DNA_148_FD_194474 | JGI IMG/M metagenome (GOLD analysis project Ga0307291, IMG submission 194474) | Bulk soil microbial communities from the East River watershed near Crested Butte, Colorado, United States - ER_DNA_148 | ecosystem: Environmental > Terrestrial > Soil > Floodplain | place: USA...
GACCGTCGAGTGGAGCGCTGGGGCCTCGCCGCGTGGAAGTTCCTTGGCGCCGACCATGCCGAGCGCGATCCGGTCGACGTAGAAGTAGCCTGCGCCGGCTAGGAGCAGCGCGCAGAAGAGGAAGATCGACAGCAGCCGGTAGTTGCCGGCGAGCAGAGGGACGATTCCGAGCACCGCGCAGAGGCCGAAGAGAATCGCCCACGACTTGAGGACGTTTCGGACGCGCAGCAGTGTTCGGCCCATCGGCCTAGGACTCTTCGGCGCCGTCGTCCTCGGCGAGGCCGCGCGGAGGCCAGTCCGGCTCGGGTGCGTCGCAGCGGCTGGAGCAATGGAGGGAGGCGATGTTCTGCAGCGGGATCAGGATGTGCCCGTTCAGCTCGATGTGGGCGACGTCCTCGACGAAGCAATAGGCGGTGAGGACGCCGTCCTGGTAGTCGCCTCCGAAGAGCGCGAGCTCAACCTGCTCGCCTTTGTATTTGTTCGTGTAGTCCTCCACCGGCGGCCAGTCTACTGACGGCACACGCCGTCTCAGCCGGCCGGAGACGGCGGCCGAGAAGCCGCTTCTCGGCGCTCCTCCTGGTCACGCGCGAGCAGTTCGTCGATCTGGCCCGCAGGACAGAGCTCCGTCAAGCGGCCGTCTTCGACACAGACCGCCGAGAGGCGCGCATTGGGCTCCACCGGCCGGATCCGACGGTAAGCCTCGACCTCGATCCCGAGCGCGGCGGCGTGAATCGCGCGGATCGGCCCACCGTGAGAGACGATCAGCACGCGACCGCCCTCGTGGTCGCGTGTGATCCCGGTGACGGTCTTCAGGACGCGAGCGCTCATCTCGCCGTAGGTCTCGCCTTTCTCCCAGCCGGTGCCGCCCGCTTGCCAGCGCCGGAAGCCGTCCGGAAATCGCTCCTCGGCCTCGTCGCGGGTCAGGCCCTGCCACTCGCCCACGTCGACCTCTCGAAGTGCGGGAAGCTGCACGACATCGAGCCCCTGCGCCTCCGCGACGGCCTGCGCGGTTGAGCCGGCGCGGGCGAGATCGCTCGAATAGATGGCGTCGAGCTGAAACTTCTCAAGGCGCTCGGCGAGGGCCGCTGCCTGGGCTCGACCACGCGCGGTGAGCGGACGGTCCGCAAAGCCCTGCCACCGCCGGGCGCGGTTCCAGTCCGACTCCCCGTGGCGGGCGAGCAGCAGCGTCGTCACCCGGACATCCTGCCGCTTCGGCGCAGGGGGAAACGTAGGCTTCCGCGGCGCTATGGATCTCGGCCTCCGTGATCGCGTCTGCGTCGTCACCGGCTCGACCGGCGGCATCGGGCTTGCGACGGCCCGGCTGCTGACAAGCGAGGGGGCCCGCGTCGTCGTCGGTGGACGCGATTCCGAGCGCGTCGAGCGCGCACGCCTCGACACCGGCGCCGAGCTGGGGGTCGTGGCCGACCTCTCGGAACCAGGTGCCGCCGAGGAGCTGATCGGCGCAGCCGCGACGGTTGGCGCGGTGGACTGCCTCGTCAACAACGTCGGCGTTGCCTACCAGGCCGGCTTCGATGAGCTGACCGACGCCCAGTGGGACGAGATGTGGCAGGTGAACGTGATGAGCTTCGTGCGGCCGATTCGTGCCGTGCTGCCGTCGATGCGAGAACGTGGGGCTGGCGTGATCGTCAACGTCTCGTCGACCGCGGGCAAGCGGCCCTCGACCGGAATGCCGAATTACTCGGTGACGAAGGCTGCCGTGCTCTCGCTCTCCCGACTCGTCGCCGACCTCTACGCGAAGGACGGCATCCGGTGCAACGCCGTCACGCCCGGGCCGACCGCCACCGGAGCTTGGCTGGACGACGGCGGCCTCGCCGACCAGCAGGCCCGCCGCTCGGGCAAGTCGCGCGAGGAGGTGCTCGCGGCCGTCGGTTCGGGACGACCCCTCGGCCGCCTGGCCGAGCCCGAGGAGATCGCGGCCGTGATCGGCTTTCTCTGCTCCGAGCGCGCGAGCTACGTCACGGGTGCCGCCTGGAGCGCCGACGGCGGCACTGTGCCGATCATCATCTGACCGCGCCGGCGCAGTTCCGGCACGGCCCCGTCACAGACAGGTGACGCCGGCGCGGATAGCGTGACTTCAGGGCGGCTTTTTCGCCCCCCGGAAGGGGTGGACCGAGCGGCCGGAGCGCGGGCGGCCTCGACCGAGCGAGCGGCTAAAGTCGGACCTGGTGCCCGAGCTCGCAGGGAGAGTTGCAGACGCGTTCGAAGCGCGGATCCGGGAGCAGGAAGAGGCCTGGCTCTCGCCGCTTGCGGTGCGCTCGTACGAGACGCGGGGGCGCGCTCAGGCGGACGACGAGTGCCGGTTGCGGACGCCGTTTCAGCGCGACCGTGACCGGATCGTCCATTCGAAGTCGTTCCGCCGACTCAAGCACAAGACGCAGGTCTTCATCGACCCGAGCGGCGACCACTATCGAACGCGGCTCACGCACACGCTCGAGACGACCGGCATCTCTCGTGGTGTCGCTCGGGCCCTGCGGCTGAACGAAGACCTGACCGAGGCGATCGGGCTCGGACACGACCTCGGCCATCCGGCGTTCGGCCACGCCGGCGAGGAGGCGCTCGATGTCGCGTTGCATGAGCGCTTCGGCCTCGGCTTCCGCCACAACGAGCACTCCCTCCGCGTCGTCGACGAGCTCGAGCGCGACGGGCGCGGGCTCAATCTCACTGTGGAGGTCCGCGACGGGATCCTCAACCACACGGGGCAGAACGAGCCCGAGAGCCTCGAGGGCAAAATCGTGCGGCTCGTCGACCGCGTCGCCTACATCAATCACGACATCGACGACGCAGTGCGCGCGGGCGTGCTCACCACCGCCGAGCTTCCTGTTGAGGAGATCGAGCTGCTCGGCCCTAGCGGGCCGCGGCGGATCGACACCCTCGTCCATGACCTCGTCGAGACCTCCGAGCGGGCCGGCGACATTCGTCAGAGCGAGGAGATCGGCGAGGCGATGCTCTCCCTGCGGTCGTTCATGTTCGAGCGTGTCTACCTCGCGGCCGACGCGAAGCCGAACCAGCAGCGCGCGCACGCGATTGTCCGCCGCATCTTCGACCACCTGGTCGACGAAGGCCGGACGCCGCAGGATGCAACCGACTACGTTGCCGGCATGACCGACCGCTTCGCGCTCGCATTTGCGGCGAGACTCGACGGCTGATGGCCCGGATCGCGGACGCCTCGGTCGAAGCGGTCAAGGCAGCAGCCGATGTCGTCGAGGTGGTCTCCGGCCGCACGCCACTGAAGCGCTCCGGCGCCCGATTCACCGGGCTCTGTCCGTTCCACGACGAGCGGACGCCGTCGTTCTCGGTCAGCCCGGAGAAGGGGACGTACTACTGCTTCGGATGCCAGCGCGGGGGCGACGCAATCACCTTCGTCGAGGAGACGGAGGGCGTCGACTTCGTCGGTGCGATCGAATGGCTGGCGCAGCGCTTCAGCATTCCGCTCGAGTACGAGGAGGCATCGCCGGAGCAAGACGCGAAGCGCCGCCGCCGCGAGCGGCTCTACGGGGTCCTCGACGCGGCTGCCTCGTATTACGAGCGCTATCTCTGGGATTCACAGGCGGGCGTCGAGGCGCGGGCCTACCTGGAGAGCCGCGGCCTCGGCGAGGAGGTGTGCCGCGACTACCGGCTTGGCCTCGCCGCAACCGGCTCGACGCTGGTTCGGAAGGCGGAGGAGAAGGGGTTCACGCGGCAAGAGCTCTCCGCCGCAGGACTGACGAACCGGCGCGGCAACGACTACTTCCAGGGTCGACTGCTGTTCCCGATCGCGGATGCCCGCGGGCGAGTCGTCGGCTTCCAGGCTCGTCGCCTGCGGGAGGACGATCCACTGCAGGCCAAGTATGTGAACTCGCCGGAGGGCGAGCTCTTCCGGAAAGGTGACCTCCTCTACGGCCTCGACCGGGCCCGCACCGCGATCGCGCGCGAGGAGCGCGCGCTCATCGTCGAGGGCAACACCGACGTGCTCGCGCTTCGGCAGGCCGGGCTTGGCCCTGTCGTCGCCTCGATGGGGACTGCGCTGACAGAGCGGCAGCTGAAGGAGCTCGGCCGCCTGACGCGGAAGCTGTATCTCTGCTTCGACGCGGACGCCGCCGGCGAGGCCGCAACGCTGCGCGGCATGGACCTGGCCGCGGGCCAGGGGCTGGACGTGCGCGTCGTCGCGCTGCCTCCGGGAACCGATCCGGCGGATGCGGCGGAGGGCTTCGAGCAGCGGCTCGGCAAAGCGGAGAGCTATGTCCTCTATCGGGTCCGACTCGAGCTCGAGCGGGCCCCCGACCGCCAGGAGGCTTTCGTGCGCGCGCGCGAGATCCTGCAGCGGTTCGAGGACTCTCCCGAGCGCCAGGAGGCATTGCGGTTGGTCGCGGACCGGCTCGACCTCCCGCGCGAGACCCAGGCGGGCCTTGCGCCACGGCGCGGCGCAACCCAGGCGGCGCAGGCCGTCTCGCCGAAGCTCCTGCAGGCCGGCGACCGGCTCGAGCGCGATGCGCTCGCCGGAGTTGCCGCGCATATCGAGCTCCGGGAGCTGCTCGCCGAGCTTTCGCCCGAGCACTTCGACGTCGAGCTTCATCGTCGGGCGCGCGAGCACCTCCTCGAGCCGGGCGATGCCGACCGGGAGCTCGTCCAGCTGCTCGCCGAGCTCGACGCCCGCGCTGATGCCGAGGGGATCGACGAGGCGACGACGAAGGAGCTGCTGCTGAACCTGCGCGAGCGTGGCCTCCGCAGGGAGCTCCAGACCGCCGATCTGGAGCGGACGAAAGAGCTTCAGGAAGCGCTCGAACGGCTGCGGACCGCTGCCACGAACCTCGTCTAGTACGCGGCTACAATCTGACCCGGCCGAGCGCCGTTCCCCGGTAGCTCAATTGGCAGAGCATCCGGCTGTTAACCGGAGGGTTGTTGGTTCGAGTCCAACCCGGGGAGCTCTTCACGACCGCACGTAAAACGGGCGTGCGAACCGGAAGGATCAGCGCTACCCTGCTCCGGTGCGTTCGATGATTCTTGTGCGTCTGGCCGTCGTCGCCGTGCCGGTGACCGTTCTCGCGTTGTTGGCCGGTTCCGCTGGGGCCGTCCTTCCGAAGACGCTCTACGGGAAGCCGGGCAAGGTTCAGATCCTCCCTGCCGAGGGCGCCGGCGTCCGCGTCTCCGCGGGCCAAAAGCCGACGATCAAGGTTCCGGCCCACACGATCCGTCGTTCGGTACTCAAGGCGCGCGACTCCCAGAAGATCTGCTCGACCTTCAAGGTTTCGATTCCTGCCACCGCGCCGGCGACGGGTTGGGTCGTCACGGCGACCGGCGGCCCGTTCTGCGGTTGGGTCAAGCCGGGCCGCTACCAGAAGATCGGCGATTGGATCTGGCAGGGCGAGTACGCCAAGGAGTACCACGTGCAGTACGACCTCACCTGGGGGACGAAGAAGAAAAAGAAGCTCGCGGCCGTGACGTACGACCTCAATGCCGAGACCGACTACAAGTGCACGACGTTGAACTGCGTCGTCTCGGCGGACGCAGACAAGGTGCCGTACCTCACGTTCTTCGGCTAGAGAGCGACGCCGCCGCTGCGACTTGTGGCGGCTCATCCGTCGCTGCGACGATTGACCAGATCTTGACTTTCGCCTCGCGGCCGCGAACCTCGAACTCGTCCACGTAGAGCAGGTCGGCGACCTCGCTCTGGAGTGCTTCGCGGGTTGTGTCCGACAGGAACAGCTGATGACGCGTCCCCTTGGTCATGCCCTGCAGGCGCGCGGCGGTATTGGTGGTGTCACCGAGCGCCGTGTACTCCATGCGCTGCTCGGAGCCGACGTTCCCCGAGACGACCGGGCCCGTGTTCAGGCCGATTCCCATCCGGAACGAATGCTCGTGCCCCTGCCCCTGCAGCCATTCGTTGAAGCGCGGGAGCCGCTCGCAGAGCATCTTCCGCGATGACTCGACCGCTCGGTCGGCATGGTCGGCTTGCTCGATCGGGGCGCCGAAGACGGCCATGATCCCGTCGCCCTCGTAGGAGACGAGCGTGCCGCCCTGCTCGTGGATCGCCTCGGTCATCTCGGAGAGGTAGACGTTGATGGCCCTGATCACCTCCGAAGGCGGCTGCGACTCCGAGAAGGACGTGAAGCCGCGCAGGTCGGTGAACATGACCGTGCTCTCCATCGTCACCCCGCCCAGTCGGAGGTCCGAGTCCGTGCGGGCGAGGACGTCGTTGACGACGGCTTCCGGGACGAAGCGCGAGAAGACGTCGCGCACGCGTTCGCGCTCGAAGGCTGCGAAGAGGTAGTAGGCGCCGATCGAGCCGACAGTCGAGAGCACGAGCGCCCCGAACGGATAGACGAACGAGACGACCCAGCCGTGGTTGAAGAGCAACTGCGTGGTGACCAGGAAGCCCGCGGTGGCCGCGAGACCGGCGCCGAGCATCCAGCGGAGCGAGTAGCGGGCGCCGACGAGCGGCGTCAACAGGCCCAGGACGACGATCAAGAGGATGTTCAGCCACCCGGGCACGCTCCGGAGCGGAAAGCCGTGCAGGGCCGTCTCGACCGCGTTCGCCTGCACCTCCGCGCCCGACATGCCGTCGCCGACCGACGTCGAGTGCACGTCCTGGAGCGACGGCGCCGAAGGCCCGACGATGACGATCTTGTCCTGGAAGGTGCCGGGCCGGAACTTGCCGGCGAGGACGCGGGAGAAGGACACATGCCTGATCGTCCCCGGAGGCCCGACGAAGTCGATCCAGTTGAACTTGCGGTGGCCGAAGCCGTCCGGAGTGATCGTCTTTCCCGTCTCGCGCTCGGCGGTGACGAGGGAGAAGCTCTTCAGCTTGTCGACCTTGTAGGCGACGCGGCGGATGATGCCGCCGGAGTCCTGAGGAAAGTTTCCGTTGCCGACCCGGGCATGCACCTGCCTGACGACGTCGTCGCCACCAAAGACGTCGGAGTGCCCCTTGGCGTCCACCTCTGTCGTCGCCAGGACGACCTTGCCGCACTTCGAAACCGAGTCGATCAGCCGGTTGTCCTCCGCGATCGTCGTCTGCTCGGTGAACTGGATGTCGTAGGCGATCACCTTCGCACCGTCCTTGCAGAGCCGGTCGATCACACCTGCGAAGAGCGAGCGCGGGAACGGGTAACGGATGTTCTGCCGGCCCTGGTTGTTGAAGTCGCTGAAGGTGGTGGCGTCGATCTGCACGACCGCCAGATCCTTCGGTGTTCCCTGCGAGCCCCGAACCGAGAAGCGGGTGTCGACGGTGTTCAGCTCCAACTGCTTGAAGACATTCGTCCCGTACGCGAGCAGTGCGATGCCGGTCAGCGCCAGCCCGACCCCGAGGAAAATCGACGCGCGTAACCTGCGCCTGACGCCGCTTCGCCGCATAGAGAAAACTTCTACGTCGAAGCGGGCCGCGTTACAAGTTCGTGCGGTTCCGCGCCGGCAGGCGCGGGAAGCCCCAGGCGAACACGGCGACGCTCAGGATGATCATCGCGAGGCCGAGAAAAGCGGCCATCAGGCGCGCTCGCAGGAGCAGACCGCTTCGCCCAGGTCGCGGCGCTCGTATGGCCGCCCGCAACGGCTGCATGTGGCCGGGAGGATCTGAGCCCGCACAAGCAGGGCGCGCATCATCGCCGCCCAGAGGACGAAGTAGGGGATCGCGAGCGCGGGGTCCTTCATCGGACCCCAGGTATCGGGTTTCGGCGAACGGTTCTTTAGCTTCGGAAACCCCGTCGGTAGACTGATTCCCCAGTGAGTTGGCTGTCGATCGCGCTCCTCGCGTGCGCGGTCCTCGCCGTCGTCGGCGCCGAGTGGCCGCGCCTCAGCCGGAACTTCGGCTTCGAAGCACGGCGCCGTCGTGACCGCGACCGGCGCAAGTCGCAGCTGAAGCTCTTGCGGACGGACGACGAGCTCGACGAGAGCGATGAGTTCGCAGCCAGCGTGCAGCGCGACCTCTCGCAGCTGCCGACGATCGACGAGCGCGACCGCCGCTAGCGGATCACGAAGGTGGTGCTGAGCCTGCGCGTGTTGGGCAGGATCGCCCCCGAGTTCTCCATGTTCTTCGCCTCCTGGTAGTCGGAGGCGCGGATGGTGAGCCGGTGCCGGCCTCTCGTCAGCGCCGCCGTGCCGATCGTGATGCGGCCCTTCCGGAAGCGAACGCGGACGGCGTTGCCATCGATGGAGGCGTGCAGCGAGCCGGGATCGACGCCAGCGCCGCCGTCGGTGGCGCGCACGCGCACGAGCCCGCCCGCCCGCACACGCGCCGTCAGCAGTCGTAGCCGCGGCGGCGTCGTGTCGCCGATCCAGAAGCGGAACGTGAACCGGCCCGAGGCGCGGCGGCTGAGCGTATCGAAGACGATGTCGTACGAGCCGGCATCCGGTCGGATCGCCCCGGCGACGAGTGCGAACCGGTCGAGTGTGGAGAGATAAGGATTGAGGTTCAGCGGCAGCCCGGCGTAGCCGGTGAGCCGGTTCTCGTCACCGGCGCGCACTACGCGCGGCTGCACGAGGACTCCGCGGGCTCGTGAGAGCACGACGACTCCGAAGTTCGCGGCCGGCTGGCCGAGATTGATCCTGAAGACCTGTTCGGGCCCACGGAGACACGGCGGAATCCCGAGTGGGGCGGGGTTGGTTGGATAGCGGTAGCAGCCGACCCGCGAGGCGCGGCCGGCGGTGTTGCCCCGGTAGATTCCCGATCTCCGCAGGCTCGTATGGCGGTCGGCAGCGAGCTTCGGAGCCGTGACGCGGAGCCAGAACGGGATCCGGCGCGTCGTGACACCTCGCGAGAGGACGACGAAGCCGGTGGTGTCGGCCTGCCGGGCGCCGGGTGCCACGGCAACCTGGAGCGCGATCGTGCCTGGCACCGCCACGGTGGCGGGGGCGGAAACGGTGGTGCCGGCCCCCTTCGCAGCCGTCTGTATCGCGACGTTCCACGGACCGAAGCCGCCGCCCGCATCGGTGAGCGCGATCTGTGCCGCGACCGTCTCGCCCGGATGAAGAAAGCGGAACGAGATGGCGTTCGGCGATGCGAACACGAGCGGTGTGTCGGCCGCCGCCAAATCGATCAGGCCGCCGCCTTCGCGAGTCGGCAGGACTTCCTTCGTGTGCCTGGAGTCCGTCCAGACTGGCCGCCCGGTCAGGGTCAGAGCCGACTTCACCTGCGCGGGTGTCCAGGCCGGGTGACGCTGGAGCAGGAGCGCCGCTCCGCCGGCGACATGGGGCGCCGCCATGCTCGTGCCGCTGAAGGAGTCCCACCCGCTCGGAACCGAGGAGTAGATGTTGACGCCAGGGGCGCTGACGTCCGGTTTGAAGCCGAGGTCGATTCCGCTCGGGCCGGCCCCGGAGAAGTCTGCGATCACGTCGTCCTTGGTCACCGCGGCGGCGGTGATTGCCTTCGGCGCGTCGCCTGGAGAGGAGATCGAGCCGTAGCCGAAGTCGTCGAAGTCGTTGCCGGCCGCGATCACCGGTACCACGCCGGCGTCGGCCGCGGCGTCGATCGCCTTGACGACGAGATCCCGGTCCAGGTCGACTTCGGGCTCACCGAGCGAGAGGTTGATCACGTTCATCCCGTCCGCGACCGCCGAGTCGATCCCCTTGACGATCTCCGGCGAGTTCCCATCCAGGCCGACGCCGGGTGTCGGCACGGTCAGGACCTTGTAGTTACCGATGTATGCGCGCGGCGCCACGCCGGAGACGGGCCTGCCGCTGCGCTGGGTCGCTGCGTAGTCACCGGCGGCGATTCCGGCCACGTGCGTGGCGTGCTCGGACTGGAGCGGGTCGAACGGCCGCGAGGCGTACTTCCAGGAGGCTCCGGGGGGCGGAAACGCCCGCGCGACGATCACCTTTGCGGTCGTGAAGCCCGTGTTGCCCTTGGGAAAGCCGGCCGGCATCGTGAAGCCGGCGGGGCTGAAGAAGCGATGGGCCTGGTCGACCCCGTCGTCGATGATCCCGATCTTGATCCCCTGGCCCGCGGTCGCGAAGGTCGGGCCCCAGAGCTTCGGCGCGTTGATCAGCGGCACGCTCTGGTCGAGCAGCGAGCGGTACTGGACGCTCCGGTAGACGCGCGCGACGCCCGGCATCGCCGCGAGCTGTCCGATCGTGGCGCGAGGCACGACGACCGCCAGACCGTTCAGGACGTAGCTGTAGCGCCAGCGGACCTTGGCGGAGGGGATCTCGGCCGCGATCCGGCTCCTGAGCGCTGCCTGGTCGGCCGCGAGCGCCCTGCGATCGCCGACGCTGCGCCTTTCGGCCAGCGGCGGGCTTTTCAATTCGACGACGACCTCGGTGCGCGGGCCGGACGCGAGCGGGCGCGCCTCGACACCGGCGCCACCAAGCGCGCCGACGACCACGACCGCCGCAAGAAGAGCAAGACCCCGCAAGGAGAGGAAAGCGTAGCCGCGGCTACAATTCGCCACCGCGCGGATGTGGCGGAATTGGTAGACGCGCACGGTTCAGGTCCGTGTGGGGGAAACCCCGTGGAGGTTCAAGTCCTCTCATCCGCATAGAGCCTCCTAACGGGGGCTTTTCAATTGGACGCTGAGACTTGGTTCACAGTTAGTCCGCGAACCTCGTCCACGGCCTCTAATCCGCATAAGAGAGGCCGGGGTTGCCGGCCTCTCTTATGGACGGTGATGGGCTTGCCTACGAGGGGGCGTTCGGCTCGTGGTCGCCGATGTGGTTGGCCGGAACCTGCTCGGCCTGCTGCAGCGAGTACGAGCGGGGGGCCCGCACGCGGATCGAGATCCGGTCGCCGACCTTCAGCTGGCTTGGCGAGATCACGGTCGGGACGCCGCCCTGCCAGAGGATGAAGATCGTCCGCTTGCCGTAGCTGAACGACTCATCCAGTGGCTGGCCGAGCATCTTGCGCAGACCGAGCCAGTTGCCGCTCTGGACGTGGATGGACACCTTGCCGTTGGCCGCCGGCGCGTTGAGGCTCCCGATCAAGAGCCACAGGGGCTTGGCGGCGTGACCCGGGGTCGGGCCGCGGTCGGCCACGCGGTACGCCTGCGTGGATTCGATCTGGGCGAGCGATGCGTCGCGCGGGGCACGCACCTGGACGCTGACGACGTCGTCCGCGACGAGGTTCGCCTCGGGGACGACCGTCGGCACGCCGTGCGACCAGCGCAGGAACTGCGTCCCTGAGCCGACCGAAAACGACTGCTCGTCGTTATGGCCGACGAGCTTCTTGAGTGCGAGCTTGTTGCCGCCGTTGACGTCGACGTAGAGCGATGGTGAGTTGCCGGCGTCGGCGAGCAGCCTGCCGTTGAAGATGTACGTCTGCTGGCCACCGCGGGCGGCGAGCGAGCTCGAGGCGCCCACCGCGAGCAGAGCGAATGCGGCGAGTGCGACGTACATGAGGCGCCTTCTCATCTCATGACCTCCTGGTTTGCAGAGCAGGGGAAGACGCTCGGATCGTTTCCGGGCCGGGTCAGGCGACGATTCGGCGGCGGTAAGCGCCGCGTAAAACGGCCCGGCTACGAAGGTAAAGCTTCGAGCACGTCAGCCGCGTGTGTTTCCGGCTTGACGCGCCGCATCCTCTTCGCGACGTTGCCGTCCACGTCGATCACGAAGGTGGAGCGCTCGATCCCCATCGACTTCTTGCCGTACATGTTCCGCTCCTTCCAGACGCCGTACTCCTCGGCGACCTGGTGCTCCGGATCCGCCAGCAGGGTAAAGGGGAGCGAGTACTTCTCCTTGAACTTGACGTGCGACGCCTCGTCGTCGGGACTGACCCCGAGTACGACGGCGCCGCGCTCGCGGAAGTCGGCGTAGACGTCGCGGATGCCGCACGCCTGAGCCGTGCAGCCGGGCGTGTCGTCCTTGGGATAGAAGTAGAGGACGACGGGCTTGCCGCGGAGCGATGAGAGCCGGACCTGCTCGCCGGTGTCACTCGTCAGCTCGAAATCGGGTGCCCGCTTGCCCTCCTCGACCATCGCAGCGATCCTACCGAGAGCCGATGGGACGCCGATGGAACGACCTGAACGGGACCGTGCGCGGTTTCATCCTCATCTTCCTGATCGCGGCGGTGATCTTCATCCTCAATCTCGAGGGCACGCTCGTCTCGCTGTCGCTCATCCTTCGGATCGTCTTCTTCATCGCGATCGCCGTCGTCGTCTACATGTTCTGGCGGGATCGCATGCGGCACGAGATCGAGACATGGTCGGACCGCTCGCGCCGGGTCTTCTACGGCAGTGCGCTGCTGATCATCGTCGACTTTGCGGCCTACCTCTGGCCCGGCCGTCACACCGTCGGGCTCGACGCCTTCGCGTTCATCGCCGTCCTGATCCTGTCCGGGTACGCGATGTGGCGCGTCTGGCAGGCCGAGCGGACCTTCGGGTACTAAGATCCAGCCATGCCGATCTGGGCCAGAATCAAAGGCATGCTGGGCGGAAACCCGGAGGCCGAAGCATCACTCCGAGAGGAGTACGGGGGCGAGGACTCCGGCGAGGCCGACGAGCACTTCCTGATGGATTCGCCGGGCACCCAAGGTGGGCTTGCCGCGCAGGATGCAGCGGATGTCGTGGAAGCCGACTTCGATGACATGAAGCCGCCGCGCGACCCGAGCCCTTAGGAGGGTTTGGCGAAATAAAGTCTGTGCCCCCGGCGTGCGTTGTTCCGCCAAACCCTCTTAGGCCTCGACGCGGGAGGCTGATCCGTCGAGCGAGGCCAGCGCCTCGCGGATCGTGATGTGCTTGCCGACGAAGATGGGGGTGTCGCGTTCCGTGTAGCGCGAAGCCTCGCTGTCGCGCAGTCGCAGCATCAGATGCATGAAGTCGGCGGGCTCGTCGCACTCGAAGGCGGTCATGAACTCCTGGTCGTCGATCCCGAACGAGTAGGACGTGTGGTTGTGGATCGTCGGGAACTCCTCGCGGCCGATGCGAATGTGCTCGTCCATGGCCCGTCGGCGGTCCTCCTCCGAAAGGGCGTACCAGGGCCGCACCTTGACGAAGGGATAGACGACGAGGTAGGGGGATTCCTTGGGAACGAGCTTGCGCGGCTTGCGCGCCGACGTGTACTCGGAGGCCTTCGTCGTCGCGAGGTAGGAGTAGGGAGTCTCGAGCCAGCCTGCGAGCGGCGTCCCGTTCAGGGCGGCGCCCAGCTCGCCGAGGTCCTCGTAGCGCTCGGTGATCTTCCAGAGGAAGAAGTCGCAATCGGGGCGGACGCCCGTCACCGAGTAAGCCCGCAGGGCGTCCATCCGTCCGGACCAGTCCTCGACCACCTCGGCAAAGGCGTCCTTGCCCGCGGCGCGCTCGTCGATCGGCAGCCGGCGCCAGGCGGGATCGACCCGGTAGAAGCTGTACGCGACGTACTGGCCGCTCACGCGGCAGATGCTAGTGCTAGCGGTGTCGCCTACGAGGCTTGTGCCGTCGCTTCGCCTTCGGCTTGACCTTCGGGCACGTGAGCGTGCCGGCCTCCGCCGCCTGGGCGACCGTCTTCACCTGCGCCAGATCGGACTTCGGCGTGTCGTCGGCGTAGAAGAGTCCCGACTGCCAGCGGTCGAGGTCGGGCTCGTCGCTGACGTGGAAGAAGAGCATGCCGGCGACGGTGGGCTGACAGTACGCCAGCTTGACCGCCCGCGTGTAGTAGGCGCCTTGCATCGATTCCGAGACGGCATCGCCCGCGGTCGGAACACCGAGATTGGTGTAGACCCCGAGCTTGTCGGTCGGGATCTGCGTCTGGACGCCGTACTCGCCGTAGAGGATCGGCAGCTTGGCGCCGCGCTGGGCGGTGCCCGCGAAGGCGTCGCGGAGGAGTTTGACCAGCTTCGGGTAGTCGGCGATCGAGATGCTCGTCGACTTGGGGTGCAGCGCCGTCGGCGGGGTCTTGGAGCTCTCGCCGTATGGATGGATCGCGAGCATGTCCATGATCGGGAGGGTGCGGCGGCTCTTGCGGTAGGCCGCGCCGAGGTCACGGAGGAAGGTGGTCGGCGAATGGGTCTGGCGGACCGAGCTCGCACGATCGGCGCCGCGGGGCGAGATCGCGCCGCCAATGACGTTGATCTGCGGCGAGACGGCCTTGAGGGCGTCGTACGACTGGGCGAGGAGTGCCTCGTACGCCGGCGCTGCCAGGTCGCGGCCTCGCTTGTCGAACTGGGGCATCCAGAACATGTTCAGGTTCGGCTCGTTGCCGACGATGAAGTCGCGCACGTACGGCAGCGACTGCGCCAGCGATGCGACGTACTGGGCGAACTGCGCCCGGTCGGCCGGGCTCACCGGGGTCTGGCGGCTGAAGCCCGTGTTGACCGCGACGATGAGCCTGACGGCATCGAGTTGAGCGGCAAGCGCGCTTGCCTGGAAAGAAGCGAGCTCGTCGACGGTCGGCGCGGTCTTGCCGCGATTCCAGTCCGCACGAACCTCGATCACGGTGAGGCCGGCTAGGACGGCCAGGTCCATCCGCGCCTTGGCGACGACGTTGTCGGGGATTAGGCTGGCCG
>Ga0307291_1000235_pt1 | contig 14260 bp, 13 predicted proteins | sample ER_DNA_148_FD_194474 | JGI IMG/M metagenome (GOLD analysis project Ga0307291, IMG submission 194474) | Bulk soil microbial communities from the East River watershed near Crested Butte, Colorado, United States - ER_DNA_148 | ecosystem: Environmental > Terrestrial > Soil > Floodplain | place: USA...
CGACCAGTTCTGGATCGTGGTGTAGCGACAACGCGCATTCTTCTTGACGATGATCTCCACAACCGCAGAGTGCAGCGAGTCCGAGGAGTAGATCGGTGCCGTGCAGCCCTCGACATAGTGCACGTACGCGCCCTCGTCGACGATGATCAAGGTCCGCTCGAACTGACCCATGTTCTCGGTGTTGATCCGGAAGTAGGCCTGCAACGGAATCTCGACGTGCACGCCCTTCGGCACGTAGATGAACGAGCCACCAGACCAGACGGCGGTATTCAGGGACGCGAACTTGTTGTCCCCGACGGGAATGACGGTGCCGAAGTACTCCTTGAAAAGCTCTTCGTGCTCCTTGAGCCCGGTATCGGTGTCGAGGAAGATCACGCCCTGCCGCTCGAGCTCTTCGTTGATCTTGTGGTAGACGACCTCAGATTCGTACTGAGCCGCCACACCAGACACCAGCCGGGCTTTCTCCGCTTCCGGGATACCCAGCTTGTCGTAGGTGTTCTTGATGTCGGCCGGCAGATCATCCCAGGACGTCGCCTGCTTCTCGGTGGAGCGCACGAAGTACTTGATGTTGTCGAAGTCGATGTCGCCGAGCTCGGCACCCCAGGTGGGCAACGGCTTGCGGCCAAAGAGCCGGTGGCCCTTGAGCCGCAGATCAAGCATCCACTTCGGCTCGTTCTTGAGCCGAGAGATATTGGCGACGACCTCAGGTGTCAGGCCACGCTGCGCCGAGGCACCGGCAACATCACTATCGGCCCAGCCCCACTCATAGTGACCGAGGGCAGCCAGATGTTGATCTTGGGTCTGGCCGGTACCAACCGGTCGGGTAACAGTGGGATCCTGAGTTTGGGTCATGATCATGGCCTTTCAGATGGGGTCATATCGGTCGCTGTCTTGCGCCCAGATGACGAAGACACGTGCGGAACATGGGTCGTGCAGATACCGTCGCCGTGCGCGATGGTGGCGAGGCGCTGCACATGGACACCCAGGAGACGGGAGAACGCAGCGGTTTCCACTTCGCAGATCTGCGGGAAGCGTTCGGCGACATGTGCCACTGGGCAGTGATGCTGACACAGCTGTTCGCCGGTAGCTGATGGCAGTGTGGATGCCACATAGCCGTCCTCGGACAAGGCCGCTGCCAAAGCTTGCGCCGGAGTGGTGGCCGGAGCGGCGTTTGCCATCCGTTCCAGGTAGCGCTTCTCGCTGTCGGCCATTCTGGACTCCGCGAAGAGCGTGACAGCCTCGGGGCCGGCCGCGGATGCGAGGAATTCCAGAGCCTCGATGGCCAGGCCGTCGTACGCGGTGTAGAACACCGAGCGCCCGGCGTCAGTCAGCACAAAGACCTTGGCAGGGCGTCCACGGCCGCGAGTGCCGTAGACGCGCCGCTCGCGAGCTTCGAGATGGCCCGCCGCAAGCAACACGTCGAGATGCCGACGAATGGCCGCTGGGGTCAGCCCCAGCCGCTCGGCCAACTCGGCGGCAGTCGACGGCCCGTGCTCGAGAATGGAGCTGGCCACGCGGTGCCGCGTCGATGCGTCGGTCTCTACGCTCTGAGGAACCCCAGCGGCGCCTGACGAGGCCCGCTGATGGTTTTTCACAACACCAGTGTGCCTTAATTCCGCGAGCGGCTTCAAATAAGGCTCGCCTTAGTCGCCGACGACCTCAAGCGCGCCGAGCGGCAGCGGTTTCGTCGAGCAGCGCCAAAGCCGCGTCGCGATCCTCCGGCGGCAACCGGTGAAGGTAGATCCGCGCGTAGAAACCGGCTTGAGTGCGCCGCGCGCGCCGTGCTCCCAGCAAAGAGACGCCGGCCATCAACGGCAGGGTGACGAACACGCCCGCGACTATCGCTGCTGTGCCGAAGCCCGGAATGTCGCTGGGGCCGCTGGCAAGCAGGATCGCGATTCGCATCACCGCGTAGATGCTGATGCCCAACAGGATCCAGCGCCGCGAAGCCTCACCGAGCCGGTGGCCGGCCAGCGATCGCAAGGAGAAAGGTGCCAGCGATCACGTACGGGAGTGTCGTAACAGAACCCAGCAAGGTATAGGTCTGGACGAACCGATCTTGATCACCGTGGGCAAGGTTGATCGCGGCTCGGGTGACCCGGTACATGACCAGCCCGACGACGCTGTCCAGAAGCAGGACGGCAAAACCGAAGATCGACGCAATCAACAGGCGGGGCCAGATTTGCCGTCCCCGGCGTAGGGCGTTGAGGTCATCGCGCGGGTCCCGGCGGCGACGCTGACGGATACCGTCGATGATCAGCGGCGCTGCTCCGCTAGTCGCACCGGCAACCTGCGATGCCCATTCACCGCCCCACCCGATAAGGCCGAAGAAGGCGCTGACCCCGACGGCGAGCACGATTCCGAGGGCGAGAGCAATGATGGAGCTGACGTAGGAGTTGGCGGGCTGCCGGTCCGATATGGACCCTTTCTCAGCGGCGATGGGGCAAGCCCATCATGTCCAGATACCGCCTCACTCGTTCGCCTTCTCGCCAAAAACCCCGGATGCACGGTTGGATATCCACACGAGTGCCTCCGGTGCGGAGTCGAGCACTGAGACATGGCCCTCGCCAGGTACGAGACGTAGCTCGGCGGTCGGACAGCGCGCTGCCAGCCACTCGGCGTGCGAGCTCGGCACCATGCGGTCTGCCGTCCCGTGCATGATCAACGTCGGTGTCGTGATCTTTGCGAGATCGAAGCCCCACGGGGCCATCAGGCCAAGATCATCTTCAATCATGCCGTCGGGCCCATTCGCGGTTGCGGCTTGCACAATGCCGTTGAACCAGGACCAGTTGCCATCCAGCGCTGCATTGTCGGCAGTAATAAACGACTCCGGATCAAATTCATTGGCAGCAAGGACCTGCTCCAGCTCAGCGCGTCCCTGCCGGGCAGCACGCAGTTCTCGGGCAGCGCCATCTGACATTCCGGCGAAGAAGTCGATGCCAGGTGCTGGCCATGGCGCAGGGGACGAGATGGTAGCTGCCGCAAATATCCGGTCAGCAAGCAACGCGGCACATGCCAGAGCCCGTGGACCGCCGCCGGAGCTTCCCAAAACGGCGAACCGCTCAATGTCGAGATGATCGGCAACTCGGCTGGCATCGCCGGCCGCGGAGGCAACGGTTGCGCCGCGGTGCGGACTGGAGCCTCCGTAGCTGGGTCGGTCATAACCGATCCAACGAATGCCCAGCGAATCCGCGACGTCAAAGAGCGGCTCCGGCGGAGCACCCGTGTTAGGTGTGCCGCCATGCCACAACAAGACCAACTCATCCGCCCTGCCGGTGGGCCCAACATCGTACGCGTGCAGGACCCGGCCATCGGCTGCGGCGACATCAACCTCGAGCATGATCGACTCCTTTAGCGCGATCCCCAGTTCCATGGCGGCTGCTCGAGGGGCTCAACGCCCTCAAGGGTTGTTGCGCCGAAGTTCTTGACCAGGCACAGCGGCTGGGCGCCGGCGGTCGTCAGTTCCTCGACCAGCTCCTGGGCATGCGTGACCACGACAATTTGGGTGTGCCCACTGGCGCGGGCAATGAGCCGTGCGAGCGCCGGAAGCAGATCGACGTGCAGGCTGGTTTCCGGTTCGTTCAACACCATCAACGACGGTGGTCGCGGGCTGAGGAGCGCAGCAACAAGGAGCAGGTAGCGGAGAGTTCCGTCGGAGAGTTCTGCCGCGGACAGCGGCCGCAGCAAGCCATGAGCGCGAAGCTCCAGGTCGAAGCGACCGCGAGTCTCCACCACCTGCAGCTGTGATCCTGGAAAGGCATCCTCGATGGTGCCGTGCAGGGCGTCGACGTCGCCGATCTCAACGATGGTCTGCAGTGCGGCCGCCAAGTCGCGGCCTTCCGCATCGAGTACTGGCGTACGAGTGCCGATCTGGCTTTGCCTCGCCGGGGCGTCCACATCGGTGCGGAATTGATCATAGAACCGCCAGCCTCGGATCTGCTCCCGAACCGCTAGCAGTTCCGGCGCTCGTACGGGGTCGAGCACCTCGGTCAGCACGCTCTCATACGGTCGGAGCGTGCTTTCAAAGGGCTGCCAAGCGTCCGCATTCGCGGCGCTGCCGCGGAGTTCGGCGAGCGTCCACTTTCGCTTGACCAGCACACTCGCCGGCCGCATGATGGGCCCGCTCCACACGACCTCCCGTTTGATCTCCGGATCGAGATTGAACGCCGAGGAGTCGTAGCGTTTCGGCAGGCCAAGGTCGATCAAGTACGAGAAGTCGTCGGATGCAAAGCCCAGCTGCAGGCTGATTGGCCCCGAGCGTACTGTGCCCTGAACCGGATGCCGGCCCGAGCGGACCGACCCGGCAAGATGTTCAGGTCCAGCCCACAGCGCTGACTCAAGGCCACCCTCGCGAGCCAATGACGAGATGACCCGACCCGAGGCGCAGTCGGCCAGCAGCCGCAGGGCGCGATAGAGACTCGACTTGCCGCTGCCGTTGGCACCCGTCACGACATTGAGCCGCTCCAGGGAGAGCCGCAGATCTCGCAGGGAACGATAGTTCTCAATGGCGATTGTGGTCAGCACCCGCTGCGTTCCCGTGCCAGGGCGGTCAGTTCGCGCGCGAAAGCTTCCGGTTCCTCCCATGCCGTGAAATGGCCGCCGGTGGGCAGTTCCGTCCACCGAACGATCCGGAAGAAGCGCTCCGCGAATTCCCGCGGCGCCGGCACCAGGTCCTTGGGGAAAATCGTCACACCGGTGGGCACGGCGACTTCGCTGTCATCGCTCGGCTCATATTCCACATATGGCACGAACGACGACCCAATGGTGTTGGTCACCCAATACAGGGTCACCCAGGTCAGGATCTCGTCGCGGCTGAAGCGCCGTTCCACCTCGCCGTCACAATCACTCCAGGAACGCAGCTTCTCCACGATCCAAGCGGCCAGTCCGGCGGGTGAATCCGCTAGGCCGACGGCGGCGGTCGTTGGCTTGGTGGACTGGATCAGCGCGTACGCACCCTCGCTCATTTGCCATTGCTGTCCCGCGGCCAGATAGGCGCGCTCGGCCTCGGTCAGCTTGGCTTGGTCCACCGAGAACAGATGCATGTACGGCACATCGGTCAGGTGCAGCGCGATGAGCCGATCCGGGTGGCGCCGGGCCAGTTGCTCCGCAACCGAAGCACCAACATCTCCACCTGAGACGACGAAGCGCTCGTAACCGTTGGCCGTCATCAAGTCCGCAATGGCGTCCGCCATTCGCGACGAGTTCCAGCCAGGTGTGACAGGCCGCTCCGAGAAACCGAAGCCCGGAAGCGAAGGCACGACTCGATGGAAATTGTCTAGCAGAGGCAGCACCTTGGTGTAGCGCAAGAACGAGTCAGGCCAGCCGTGCAGCAAGACAACAGCAGGTGCATTCGGATCCGCTGCGCGCTCGTGGATCTGGTGAAGTGACAAACCTGACACCTGCACCTGTTCGTGGGTGAAGCGGCTGAGGGCAGATTCCTGAGCGCGCCAGTCAAAGCCGGTTCGCCAGTAATCGACAAGCTGGCGAAGGTAGTCGAGATCCACGCCCCTAGCCCAGCCTTGGCCCTCCACGGCTGCAGACCATCGGGTGTTGTGCAATCGCGTCCGAAGATCGTCTAAAACCGCGTCTGGCACCGGCAAAAGCCCAGGCAGGATTCCCTCTGACATGTCGTCCAGCCTTTCATCTCGCACTGACAGTCAGAGCCGGGTCCGATGCCGTAGGTGACAATGGCCAGCATGCAACTGCCCGTCATGCCGCCAGTCGCGCCGATGCTCTCCAAGGCGGTGCCCAGCATCCCAGAGGGGCCGTTCAGCTATGAGCCGAAATGGGACGGGTTCAGATCCATCGTGTTCCGCGACGGCAACGAGGTCGAGATCGGCTCTCGCAACGAGCGCCCCATGACCCGATATTTTCCCGAGGTTGTGGAAGCGGTGAAAGCCAATCTGCCGGAGAGGTGCGTCATCGACGGCGAGATCATCGTCGTAATCGACGATCGGCTTGAGTTTGAGGTCTTGCAGCAGCGCATTCACCCCGCCGCCAGCCGGGTGACGTTGTTGTCCCAGGAGACGCCCGCGAGATTCATTGCCTTCGACCTGTTGGCAGTGGACGACAGGGACTACACCACACAGCCGTTCGAACAGCGCCGCGCCGCCCTCGAGGAGGCACTGGCAGATGCGAAACCACCGATCCACCTGACCCCGGCCACTCGCAATCACGACCTGGCAGTGCAGTGGTTTTCTCAGTTCGAGGGAGCGGGTCTTGACGGGGTAGTGGCCAAGCCGCTTGCTGGCCCGTACCAGCCGGACAAGCGCACCATGTTCAAGATCAAGCACGAACGCACCGCAGACTGTGTTGTTGCTGGCTACCGATTGCACAAGAGCGGCCCAGACAGCATCGGATCCTTGCTGCTCGGTCTCTACAAGGACTCCGGTGAGCTCGCCAGTGTCGGTGTAATCGGCGCCTTTCCAGCCACCCGTCGCAAGGAGCTGTTTGCCGAGCTGCAACCGCTCGTCACCAACTTTGATGATCATCCGTGGGCGTGGGCCAAGCAGGAAGAAGGGACGCGTACGCCGCGCAGCTCAGAGTTCAGCCGGTGGAACGCCAAGAAGGACCTCTCCTTCATTCCACTCCGGCCGGAGCTGGTGGTCGAGGTCCGGTACGAGCACATGGAGGGTGACCGGTTTCGGCATACGGCCCAATTCCTTCGCTGGCGGCCCGACCGTGATCCACGCTCCTGTACCTACGAGCAACTGGAGGAGCCGGTCAAGTACGACCTTGCTGAGGTCCTCACCACCGGCAAGTGAGTGCCTCCTGGAGCGCGCCGTCTTGGCCTGAGACACTCAGGCCGCTTCCCCAAAATTCACGCGTCTAGAATTCATCGGTGCCCAGTCCCGACAGCGCCGTTCGGGTAGCCGATCTGGTCGTCAGATTTGGCCACCGCATCGTTCTGGACGGGCTTTCGCTCGAGGCCGAGACTGGTGCACTGACTGCTGTGCTGGGGCCGAACGGCGCGGGCAAGACCACGCTGATCCGGTGCTGCACCGACCTGATCCGACCAGCCTCCGGAACTGTGGCAGTGCTCGGCTCGTCGGTCGACTCCCCGCAGCTGTCCGGCCGGATCGGGCTGATGCCACAAAGCGCTGGTTCTTGGTCAGGAATCAAGACCATCGAGCTTTTGCGCTACCTGGCCGGCCTATACGCCAATCCGCTGCCGGTGCCAGCGCTGATAGAGCGGCTGGGGCTCAGTGACTGTGCCAAGACCCCGTACCGCCGCCTGTCCGGCGGTCAGCAACAAGCGGTGAATCTTGCCGGTGCCCTGGTAGGACGCCCCGAGCTCGTCTTCCTCGACGAGCCAACCGCAGGCATGGACCCGCACGCTCGTCGCGCAACGTGGCTGTTGCTGCGGGAGCTGCGTGCCAACGGGGTCACCATGCTGCTGACCACACACGCAATGGATGAGGCCGAAGCCCTAGCCGATCAGGTATTCATCGTGGACCACGGCAAAGTCACGATTTCCGGCACGGTGCGGCAACTCACGAAATCGGGCGGCACGCTCGAGACGGTCTTCCTGAACCACACCAGTGCCCGGGCGGCCTCATGACAGCACTCGATCTCTCGCCCGCGCCGGCGCCTGCGCCGGCTGCCAAACGGATCGTGCGGCATGGACTAATCGAAGCCCGGCTGCTGATCCGCAATAGTGAACAACTGCTGCTGGCCTTGGTAATTCCACTGGCGATCCTGGTGGCCGGCCGGTTCGCCGACGCCGCTATCAGCAATTCCCCGATAGCCAGTCTGGACCTGCTCGGACCCTCAGTGCTGGCCCTGGCCGTGTGGTCCTCAGCGTTTACTTCAACGGCGATCACCACGGCCTTCGAGCGGCGCTACGGCGTTCTGGAGCGACTGGCGACGACACCGCTTGGCAGGCCGGGTCTACTCGCCGGCAAAGCGCTGGCTCTCATCATGATCATGCTCGGGCAGCTAGTGATCTTGACCGCTGCCGCGCTCGGCCTCGGGTGGCGACCGGAATTCACGGTGCTCTCAGCTTTGCTCGCGGTACTGATCGTGATTTTGGCTACCGCAACCTTCGTCTGCCTGGCATTGCTGCTGGCCGGCCGGCTACGCGCGGAGTCGGTTTTGGGCCTCGCCAATCTGATCTATGTCATCTTGCTCGTCGGCGGCGGGCTCATCATTCCCGTGGCGCGGTACCCGGCCGCGCTGCGTCCGGTGATCGAGGCGCTGCCCACAGCAGCACTGGGCGAAGGCCTGCGAGCTGCCGCACATGGGCAAGTTCTGGGCTGGCCGGTGCTGGTGTTGTTAGCCTGGCTCGTGGCCGCTGGACTCGCCGCGTGGAAAGGCTTTCGTTGGACGTCGTGAAGCAGCTGAGTCCGGAGGCTGAAGCGCCTCCGCGCCGCGGACTGCTACCCGAAATTCTCCGGATCGTGCGTGGACCGTACGCATTGCGGCGTTGGGCAGTTGTCTCTTTGATCATGAATGTCCTGATTGTGGTGACCGGCGGTCTGGTTAGGCTGACCGAGTCCGGGCTTGGCTGTCCCACATGGCCGAGGTGCACCGAAGACTCTTACGTCTCTCATCCTCAGTTGGGTATCCACGGTGCGATCGAGTTCGGGAACCGGCTATTTACTTTGGTACTGGTGATCGCGGCCGCGCTCACCTTCATCTGTGCCCTGCTCTATCGCGAGAATGGCAAGCCGCGATCTGACCTGCGCTGGCTGGCCGGTGGTCTGGCGTTGGGGATCCCGCTACAAGGCGTCATCGGTGGGATCGCCGTACTCACCCAACTCAATCCGTACGTGGTGGGGCTCCACCTGTTGCTGTCCATGGTCCTGATCGCCCTCGCCGTCTGGCTGGTACGAAAGACGTGGCACGTCACGCCTGTTGCCGCTTCGGGCCTTTCGCTGGTTCTGACCCGGGTCACCTTCGTACTGATGTGGCTGGCAATCTGGCTGGGGACATTGGTGACGGGCAGTGGACCGCACGCCGGTGACGAGAACGCTCCACGAAACGGCCTCGACGGAATGCTGCTGACCCGGTTGCACACCAGCGTTGTCTACGCCACCGTTGCCGCGAGTGTGGTCTGCTTCGTGTTGCTGCGCAACAGGGCGGTACTGCTGCTGATCTTGGTCGAGCTGGTGCAGGCAGGCATCGGCATCGCCCAGTACCAGCTGGGGTTGCCGATCTGGCTGGTCGCGCTACATCTACTGGGCGCATCGCTGGCGATTGCCGCGGTCACGAACTTGATGCTTTCGGTAAAGCGCCGGCCAGCGGACTGAGGACACTCCATGGGTGAGGTGGTAGGCGCGGGCCTGCTGGCGCATGTCCCCACAATCGTGCTGCCTGAGTCCACTCGCCGAGAGCTCAACAACGGGAACGACACCACGCTCGTCGCTGGCCTGCGGCAGCTGCGCACGGACGTGTTCGAGGTGCTCGACTACGACACGGTGGTGGTTCTCGACTCCCATTGGGCGACAACCGTCGAGTTCATCGTTACGGCGCACGAGCGCCGCAGCGGTCTGTTCACGTCCGAAGAGCTGCCGCGCGGCATGTCGCAACGGCCGTACGACTTCCCGGGCGACCCTGAGCTAGCCCATCTCATAGCCTCCAAAGCTGAGCGCCACGGCACCTGGATCACCGCCATCGAGGATGATCATCTCCCGATCTTCTACGCGACCACGAACCTCTGGGAGTTCCTGGGACAAGACCTGCCCGACAAACGGTGGATCTCGATCGGCGTTTGTCAAACTGCCGAGACGGAGGACCATCTGCGGCTGGGCCGGGCGCTCGGTGATGCAATCGCCCAGTCGAACCGGAAGGTCGTACTTATCGCGTCCGGCGCTCTGTCACATACCTTCTGGCCGCTGCGCGAGCTGCGCAAGCACGAGGCAGCGGGGATCGAACACATCTTCACGGCTGAGGCCGCAGCGGCAGATCTTCAGCGCCTCGAATGGTTTGCCGCCGGTGATCATGCCCGGGTATTGGAAGCGATGCCGGAGTATTACCGCTTCAAGCCGGAGGCTCGCTTCGGTCACTACCTGATGATGATCGGGGCTGTGGGTGAGGGTGACTGCCGTGCCAAGGCGCGGCAGTACGGCGAATATGAGAACTCCGTCGGTACCGGGCAAGCGCACTTATGGTTCGACCGTCCCGAGAAGGGCTTTCCCCAACCGCGCCCCACGCATCTGGAACCACTGACGGCCGAGCAGCCATCGATGCAGAATGCCTGAGCGACCAGCTGAGGTTCGGCCAACCGTGATCATCCCGGCGCGGTTCTCCGCGAGTGCCAGCGCACTGCGCTATAGCGCGGAGGTCGCTGCCGCCAAACTGCTTCAGGCGGTTTGGGACGCGGGCGGTGAGCCGCTGGTTGTCCATCCCACAGCACCGCAGCCTCGGATCGAGGAGCTGGCAGAGCGGTTCTGGCTCGCCGACGCCGTCCTGCTCCCGGGTGGTGGTGATATGTCGCCACATTGGTATGGGCAGGAAGCCAAACCGTCGTTGTACGGCGTAAACGAAGATCAAGATGCATTTGATCTTGTGGTGGCGCGCTGGGCGATCCAGGAGAAGATTCCGTTGCTGGCAATCTGCCGGGGAAACCAGGTCGTCAATGTGGCACTCGGCGGCACCTTGGTACAAGATATGTCGACGACGATCGGCCGCGATCATCGACAGCTGGTGCACGACATCGAGCTAGCCGCCGACTCGCCTTTGCGCGACATTGTCCCGAGCGATCGAATCACTATCTCCTGCTCCCATCACCAGTGCATTGACCAGCTCGCCGACAAGCTGGTGCCTGCCGCGTACGCATCCGACGGCACCATCGAGGCAGTCACCTTGACCGGGCATGAGGGTTGGTTCTTGGGTCTGCAGTGGCATCTGGAGGATTTCGCCGACACCGATCCGATCCAGCAGGGCATTTTCAGAGCCTTCGTCGCCGCCGCGAGCTAGTGCGGACAGCCAATGGCGAGTCAACGCAGCAGTGTGTCGACCGCCGCAGCGACAAAGAGCAATGCGAGATAGGAGTTGGTCCAGTGGAAGAGCCGCATGGGCTTCAAGGCCGCATCGGTCAGGCCCCGCTGCGCCCGAGCCAGCAACAAGGCCGATTGCCACAGCAGCGCCACACCCAAGATCACCGCGGCCGCTGGATAGAACCAGCCGGTGTTTGCCACCGGCCACAACAGGAGCGACACCAGTACTGTCACTGCCGCGTAGGCCATGATCTGTCGCGCGACAACCGGTGCGGATCGTACAACCGGCAGCATCGGCACGTTCGCCGCCGCGTAATCCTCCCTATAACGCATGGCAAGCGCCCACGTGTGTGGCGGTGTCCAGCAGAAAACGATCAAGAACATGACGAACGGAGCAAGTGCTAGGTGGCCGGTCACTGCTGTCCAGCCGATCAGCGGCGGGAAGCAGCCCGCGATGCCACCCCAGATGATGTTCTGTGGGGTACGCCGTTTCAGCCACACGGTGTACACCACGATGTAGAAGGCGTTAGCCCCTAACGCCAAAGCCGCCGACAGCCAGTTGACGAGATAGCCCAGCCACAGGGTCGCCGCGATGCACAAGATCATTCCGAACACCGTCGCGCCCAGCGGACCGACGGCGTGCCGAGGCAGTGGGCGGCGCCGAGTGCGCCGCATCCGTTCGTCGATGTCACGATCAAGGACACAGTTGAATGCGTTGGCGCTCGCTGCCGCCAGACAGCCGCCCACCATCGTCGTGAGCACCACCATGAGCGGCGGCACCCCGCCCGCCGCAAGAAACATTGCCGGCACCGTGGTCACCAGAAGGAGCTCGATGATGCGGGGCTTGGTGAGCCCGAGGTAGGCCGTGACAACGTCGCGAACTCGGGCGAACTGACGGCTGCGGCGAACGGCATTCACCCCGAGATCGACGCGAGCTGTGCCAACAGGACCGTATTCAACAGGGCAGTTGTCGGCGGCCACCTGACCTGGCACGTCGAGACTCGTCACAAGCTCTACTCACTCACTAGTAGTCGGCTCCGGTCAAGCTGAGTCTAGGGCCCGGCGCTGGGATTCACACTTCATGACGGCGAGTTCTCGCAGATACCCCAAGGCCGGTTTCAGTTCTCGGCCCTGACCCTATATCCCCGGTCGTGGAGCCCCCGATAGGCTCGCATTATCCTGGCCTGTCCGACCGGCAGGACCAGCACAGCCGTCTCGGAAGGATCTTCTGGCACGTGAGTGTGACCGATACCGACATCTCAGACGCGGTTCTCCCAGAGGGATGGACCGAGCTCGACTACCGAGCCATCGACACCATACGTGTGCTGGCCGCTGACGCCGTGCAAAACGTCGGCAGTGGGCATCCAGGCACTGCCATGAGCCTGGCACCAGTCGCGTACCTGCTGTTCCAGAAAGTCATGCGGCACAACCCGAGCGACACCCATTGGCCCGGGCGGGACCGATTTGTGCTGTCGTGTGGACACACCAGCCTGACGCTCTACATTCAGCTCTATCTCGGCGGCTTCGGGTTGGAACTCGATGACATCAAGTCCTACCGATTCTGGGGATCAAAGACCCCCGGACACCCGGAGTACGCCCACACCAAGGGAGTCGAGGTCACCACTGGACCACTCGGTCAAGGCGTTGCAAACGCCGTCGGAATGGCCATGGCCGCCCGTCGAGAGCGTGGGCTGCTTGATCCGGATGCCGCGCCGGGCACCTCGGTCTTCGATCACCACATCTACTGCTTAGCCTCCGACGGAGACATCGAAGAGGGAGTCTCGTCTGAGGCCTCTTCACTGGCCGGCACGCAGCGACTGAGCAATCTCACTCTGATCTATGACAGCAATCGGATCTCGATCGAGGACGACACGAACATCGCTCTTAGCGAGGACACTCCAGCTCGCTACGCCGCGTACGGCTGGCATGTGCAGACCGTGGACTGGACTCACGGCGACGCTCATCACTACAGCGAGAATGTCGCAGCGCTCGCTGAGGCCCTGGAGGTCGCCAAGACAGTCCCGGATCGACCGACCTTCATATGCCTGAAGACGATCATCGGCTGGCCGGCTCCGAAGCTCCAGGGCACCGGCAAGGCCCATGGCTCCGCGTTGGGTGAGGAAGAAGTTGCCGCCACCAAGAAGGTGCTCGGATTCGACCCGGACAAGACTTTCGTCGTTGCGGATGAGGTGATCAACCACACTCGCAAGCTGATCGAGCGTGGAGCGCAGGCTCAGCAAGAGTGGCAGCAGGCCTACGACAGCTGGGCGGAGGCAAACCCTGAGCGGAAGGCGCTGTACGAACGGCTCATCAAGGACGACCTCAGCCCGGGCTGGGAAGATGTGCTGCCCAGCTGGGATGCCGATCCGAAAGGCATTGCCACCCGGGCAGCCTCCGGAAAGGTCATCAGTGCAATTGCGCCCAACTTGCCTGAACTGTGGGGCGGCTCGGCCGACCTCGCCGAATCCAACAACACCACGCCGGAGGGTGAGCCCAGCTTCCTGCCGACAGACCGGCAGAGCAGGATGTTTCGCGGTGGCCCATATGGCCGGGTGTTGCACTTCGGCGTTCGCGAGCATGCCATGGGTGCCATTCTCAACGGCATCAAGCTGCATGGGGGCCTACGGCCGTACGGCGGCACCTTCTTGATCTTCAGCGACTACATGCGCCCAGCGGTACGGCTTGCGGCACTGATGAAACTGCCGGTCATCTACGTCTGGACTCACGACTCAATCGGCCTGGGCGAGGATGGCCCGACTCATCAGCCCATCGAGCATCTCGCCGCGTTGCGGGCTATCCCCGGGCTGGACGTGGTACGGCCGGCGGACGCCAACGAGACTGCGGCAGCATGGGCGACGATCCTGAAGAACAAGGACAGGCCAGCCGGGCTGGCCCTGACCCGGCAGGCCGTGCCCATCGTCCCACGAGGCGAAGACGGCTTTGCCGATACCTCTCAGGTAGCCAAAGGCGGCTACATTCTCAAAGACTGCGACGGCACACCGGATGTGATCTTGATCGGGACGGGCTCGGAGGTGCAGTACGCCGTTGCAGCCCAGCAGCTGCTTGCCGACGAAGGCATCAAAGCTCGCGTGATCTCAATGCCGTGTCGGGAATGGTTCGACGGGCAGGATCAGGAGTACCGGGACTCGGTCATCCCGCCTGAGATCAGGGCGCGTGTTTCCATCGAGGCCGGAGTCGGCATTGGCTGGCGTGACCTCGTCGGCGACGCTGGCCGAATCATCAGCCTCAACCACTACGGAGCTAGCGCGGCTGCCAATGTGTTGTTCAAGGAGTTTGGTTTCACTCCCGAAACAGTGGTC
>Ga0307291_1000242_pt1 | contig 14132 bp, 11 predicted proteins | sample ER_DNA_148_FD_194474 | JGI IMG/M metagenome (GOLD analysis project Ga0307291, IMG submission 194474) | Bulk soil microbial communities from the East River watershed near Crested Butte, Colorado, United States - ER_DNA_148 | ecosystem: Environmental > Terrestrial > Soil > Floodplain | place: USA...
ACGCTTGTGATCGGCACGCTTGTGATCGGCACGCTTGTGATCGGCACGCTTGTGATCGGCACGCTTGTGATCGGCACCGCTCCGGTGCCTGGCGTATGAGTGAGCCGCGGGCCGAAGCAACGACACAATCCGAGCACGACCCACCATCGGCGACCGAGGAGACCCCGCAGTTCCGTTATGTAGAGGAGTTCGTCCGCTACCAGCTAAGTCAATCCCTGGGCGGCGCGCGCGGCATGATCGAATCGGCGCTGCCTTTCATTGCCTTCACGATCGCTTGGGTGATCGCGCGACAGCTCTATGCTGCCATCGCCGCGGCCGTTGTGACCGCGTTTCTGCTTGCGCTGATCCGCCTCATTCAGCGGCAGTCGATCAAGTACGTCGTCCAGGCGGTGATTCCGACGGTGATCGCTGTTCTGATCGCAACGCGCACTGGTCGCGCCCAGGATGTCTTTCTGCCCGGCATCCTCTACAACGGAGCCCTCGCGGTGCTGTCGCTCGTGACAGTCGCTATCCGCAAACCTCTGGTCGGCTTCATCATCGGCGCTGCCGTCGGCGACCCGACCGGCTGGACCAAAGATCGCGGACTGGTGAATATGACGTCCAAGCTCACTTTGGTGCTTGCCGTGCCGTACGTCGCCCGTTTCGTGATCCAGCTGCCGCTGTTCCTTGCCGGTCAGGTGGTGTTGCTCGGAATAGCCAAAGTTGTACTTGGCTGGCCAATGCTGATTGCCGCCTTGACCGTCATCGGCATCATGCTCTCCAAGGGAAGAACCCCCATGGATGAGTCACCACTTGCCAGTTCGCGCGATCAAACTGCCTGAACTCGCGGCGTCGGCGTCTTCGAGATGCTGATTGAGCCGTCGCGCGGCGAAAGCATCTCTGCAAGCTCTTTCTCGAAGTCTTGGGCTGTTACGAACAACAACTCATCACCAGCCTCCAAGGAGCCGTCGCTGTCCGGTGGTCGGGCATGCCCGTCCCGGATAATCGCAACCAAAACGACATCGCCTGGCCAGTTCAGGTCACCGATGCGAGCACCGACGGTTGGGCTGTTCGAGGGCAACGTCATCTCTACCAGGTTGGTGGCGCCTTCATGGAAGGTCAGCAACCTCACAAGATCACCGACGGTGACAGCCTCCTCCACCAGGGCCGACATCAGGCGCGGTGTAGAGACTGAGACATCGACGCCCCAGACCTCGTTGAACAGCCACTCGTTCTTGGGGTGGTTGACTCGAGCGACCGTACGCGGCACGCCGAATTCGGTCTTGGCCAATAGCGACATCACAAGGTTCACCTTGTCGTCGCCGGTCGCGGCGATGGCCACATCACAGGTATCGAGGCCCGCTTCCTCGAGTGAGGACAGTTCGCAAGCATCTGCCAGCAGCCATTCGGCCTCGGTCAGAGTCTCGGCCTTTATCGCGTGCGGATCCTTGTCGATCAGCAGCACCTCGTGCCCGTTCTCAATCAGCTCCGCTGCGATGGACCGCCCCACGTTCCCCGCTCCGGCAATCGCTACGCGCATCGTCATACTCCTCTCGGCGGAGAGCCGAGTATCGCCTCGACAGCAGCCAACTTGGCGTCTGCTACAGCGGCGTACACAAGATCACCGTCTTGAAAGATACTGCCGCGCTTCGGCACCATTCCGGAGCCCATGCGGAAGACGAACGGGATGCGAGCGCCGGTGGCTTCCTCCATCTGGTCGATGGTGCGGCCGACCCAGGCTTGGTCGACGTGTACCTCCATAAGCCGCACTGATCCCGACGGATCTCGCCACTGCGGCTCGGAGCCACTCGGCAACAACCGCCGTAACACCTGATCAGCGGTCCACCGCACGGTCGCCACGGTCGGTATGCCAAGCCTTTCGTACACCTCTGCACGGCCCGGATCGTAGATCCGAGCCACCACGTTGTGCACGCCGAAGGTTTCACGCACCACACGGGCGGACAAGATGTTGGAGTTGTCGCCACTTGACACCGCGGCGAATCCCTCGGCGTCCTCGATGCCGGCTTCGAGCAGCACCTCGCGATCGAAGCCGACACCCCTTACGGTCTTGCCCGCGAAGTCGGGGCCAAGTCGGCGGAAGGCCTCGGAGTCGAGATCGATCACCGCGACAGTGTGGCCCCGCTTCTCCAGGCTTCTTGCCAGGGTTGATCCCACCCGGCCGCAGCCCATGATCACGATGTGCACGGAGCTGAGTCTAATGAACCAGGCTATGAAAGCTGCTCTGCCGATGTTGCGCCAGCGACACTAGGGTTTGCAATGTGGTGAATGTTGCCGACATCGGCAAGCGACTGTTGCTGGGCCGCAAGCTGCGCAGCACCCAGCTCGGTGAGACACTGCTTCCAAAACGCATCGCACTGCCGGTTTTCGCGTCGGACGCCTTGTCCTCGGTTGCTTACGCGCCAGACGAGATCTTCTTGACCCTGTCTCTGGCTGGGCTGGTCGCGTATTCGTACTCGTGGAAGATCGCCATTCTGGTCGCCCTGGTGATGCTGGTGGTCGTCGCGTCGTACCGCCAAAACGTGCACGCCTACCCCTCGGGCGGAGGCGACTACGAGGTGGCGACCGTCAACCTCGGGTCCAATGCTGGCCTTACCGTAGCGTCGGCGCTTCTGGTGGATTATGTCTTGACCGTCGCAGTGTCCATTTCGTCTGGGGTCCAGAACGCCAAGTCGGCCTTTCCCATTCTGGACGGGCGTGAAGCGTGGGCGGCAGCTGTGATCGTAGTTGTGTTGATGGCGCTCAACCTCCGCGGTGTCCGCGAGTCCGGCACCTTGTTCGCAATTCCTACCTATTGCTTCATGTTCTCGATCTTGACAATGGTGATCTACGGGCTCTTTCGGATCTTGGTGCTCGGCGACCAGATCCAAGTCGACAGCGCAAAGTACGGTATCGAGCCGGATCCGAAGTACGCGGCCTTTGCCGGCTTCGCGATGATCGCCTTGCTGGCGCGTACGTTCTCCTCCGGATGCGCGGCGCTGACCGGTGTCGAGGCAATCTCCAACGGAGTGCCGGCCTTCCGAAAGCCGAAGAGCAAGAACGCGGCAACCACGTTGTTGTTGCTCGGCGTGATCGCAGTCTCGATGCTGATCGGCGTCGTCGTGCTGGCCAACCTGACCGGCCTCAAGCTGATCGACCAAGGTCTGTCGCATTACACACTCAACGGCGAGCGGGTCGACGTGGTCGAGCAAACTGCCATCGGGCAGTTGTCCGCAGCCGTTTTCGCCGACTTCAGACCTGCGTTCTACTTCGTCGTAGCCGCAACAATGTTGATCTTGTTTCTGGCCGCGAACACCGCTTTCAACGGATTCCCGGTGTTGGGCTCGATCTTGGCCAGAGATGGTTTTCTACCCCGCCAGTTGCACACCCGCGGCGACCGTCTGGCGTACAGCAACGGAATCATCGTGCTGGCCGTCTTCGCCATCGTGCTGATCATTGCGTTCAACGCGGACGTCACTGCACTCATCCAGCTTTATGTGGTTGGTGTATTCGTCTCGTTCACGGTCAGCCAGCTAGGCATGCTGCGACACTGGACGCGTCACCTCAAGATCGAAAAGGACCCCGCCGTACGTGGCCGAATGATCCGTTCTCGGGTGATCAACGCCATTGGACTGACGATGACCGCCACGGTGCTGGTGATCGTGCTGCTCTCAAAGTTCACCAAAGGCGCCTACATCGCGATCATCGCGATGGCCGTTCTCTTCGCGGTAATGAAAATGATCAGGCGACACTACGAGACTGTGGCTCGGGAGACCGCACTCGTCGAGGGTGAGGATCGGACGTTGCCGAGCCGGGTACGCGCCGTAGTGCTGGTGAGCAGGCTGCACAAGCCGACGCTGCGGGCACTCGCCTTCGCCAAGGCCGCTCGGCCCAGCATGTTGGAGGCGCTCACGGTCTCGATTGATCCGGACGAGACAGCGCGGCTGGTGAAGGCCTGGGAGGATGCCGACACCGGCGTGCCGCTCAAGGTGATCGCCTCGCCGTTCCGAGAGGTGACGAATCCAATCATCGATTACGTCAAGAATCTGCGGCGAGAAAGCCCGCGGGACGTGGTGACGGTATATATCCCGGAGTACGTGGTGGGCCACTGGTGGGAGCAAATTTTGCATAACCAGAGCGCGCTGCGGCTCAAGGGTCGGCTGCTCTTCACGCCTGGTGTCATGGTGACCTCGGTGCCGTTCCACCTCGCCTCATCCACGAAGGCGGAGCAGCGGATCGAGCGAGAGACGGCTCAGGAGAACGCTCGGCGTCAGCTTTATACCGGCTAGCGATCACCGCCCCGACACGCGGGGGTCCACGGGGACCGAGCCCGCATGCGCGTGCCAGCGTTGAAGCTCGGCGAATCCCTCGTCAAGACTCACTCGAGGCTGCCATTGCAGGACCTGGCGAGTCAGTCGCTGATCGAACCAATGCGCGGTCGATAGCTGCTCGATCAGGAAGCGGGTTAACGGTGGATCATCGGTCGGGCGTCCCGGACGCAGACCTTCAGCCAACGGCCACAGGGACTCCACCACCGTTGCGCCGGCGCGAGCCAGCTGCACTGGCACGTGCCGTGTCGGTTCGGGAACTCCGGCCGCACGGCAGATGGCGACCAGCAACTCAGCCACCGGGCGCGGTTCGCCATTAGTTACCACCAACGCCTGGCCACGCGCCTCGACAGCACGGTCCAAAGCCGCCAGCAGCGCGTCCACGGCGTTGACCACGTACGTGCTGTCGATGAGCGCCGCTCCCGAGCCGATGAGAGGCAGCCGACCGCGTCGGGCGCGATTTACCACTCGGGCAACGAGCTGCGTGTCGCCCGGACCCCATACCAGATGTGGGCGTATCGCGACTACGGCCAGCTCGCCATGATCGGCGGCCAGCGCGATCTGCTCGGCGCGCGCCTTGCTTCTTGCGTACGGACCCCGAGCGGCCAGCGGGTCGGCGGGCTCTGCGCCGCGGCCAATCAGCGAGCTCCCGGAATGAACGACAGACGGCGATGAGACGTACACCAGTCGTTGCACTCCCGCCCTCGCGCTGGCATTGACGATCGCCTGAGTGCCTTGGACGTTGACCCGTTGGTATTCGGCCTCCGGCCCGATCACGTTCACCTTGGCGGCCAGGTGAACGACCGCGTCGTGGCCGTCGACCGCGGCCAGCACCGCATTCGCGTCGCTGATGTCGGTCAACACCTCGGGCAGTCCCAATTCGGCCGGATGCCGTTGTAGCACCGTCACACGGTCGCCGCGCTCGGCGAGCGCTCGCGCCACCCCGCCGCCGAGCATCCCGGTGGCCCCGGTGACCAGTACGCGCACGTCGTCCCCCCGACTCTAGGGCCGACCAACTCGAGCGCCGGTCAGCACGCTCCCGGCCCAGCGGGCGAGCCGCTGTCGGTCGATCTTCGCGGCGTGCCGAATGTCCACGGGCATCGTGTCGATTGCCAGCACAGCAGCCAGCGATGTCCCAGCGGCCGCCCTTACGGCGCTGGCAAGCTCTGGCGCCGCCAAACCGACGGAGTCGGCCATCTCTGGGACGACCACTGCCACCGCCTGCTGGGTACCCGGAGGGCCGACGCCGACCACCGCTGCGGCAGTCACCTGTGCCTCAGCCTCGATCCGCTGTTCCACACCGACGGGGGTGAGCGGCCCGTCGGCGGTCGTGATGACGTGCACTAGTCGGCCTTCAACCCACAGCCGTCCTTCGGCGTCGAGGTGTCCGACGTCGCCAGTGCGATGCCACCCTGGATCGCGAGAACTTGCCCTTTCGGTAGCCCACAGCCGGTCGTATCGATGTTTGACATGCGCCGCCGATACACAAATCTCGCCGGTGATCTCGAGCTGATCGGTGGGTGACCCGATGGCTCTGCCCAGTGAGTCCAGTGGGCTGATCCGAAGCCGCACACCGGGCAGCGGCCGCCCGACGCAGACGCCGTTGCCAGAACCAGCCTGCTCGAGCTCGGGAAGTGAGATGTCGGTCAGCGGCAGAGCCTCGGTCATCCCGTACGGCGTATGGAGCTCGGCGTACGGCAAGACCTCGCTGAGGCGGCGCAAGAGTGCTACGGAGACCGGCGCTCCGGCCGAGAGCACCAGCCGAATGCGTCTCAGGGCCGAGAACTGCTCGGCTGTAAGCTCGCCCGCGGTGGCGACCACGTTCCGCAGGGCCGCTGGCGATGCGAAAATTAGGGTGGCTTCGACCGCCGCCGCGGCCTCGGCCAACCGGGCCGCGCTAAGAGTGCCAGGTTTGGTGACATCCATCTGCGGAACGGCGGCGCCAATACCTAAGGCCGGGCCGTACAGCGCGAACGGGGCGAATGCTGCCACGAGTCGATCACTCGGGGTGATGTTGCACAGGCCGCGCAGCAGCTCAAGTTGAGCCAGCAGCTGGTGATGCTGATAGACCACGCCCTTGGGTGGGCCGGTGGCACCGGAGGTAAAGAGCACCGCAGCCTCATCCGAGGAAGGAGCCGGGCTGGGATCGCCACCTGCCGCAAGCTCGTCCAGCGAGTGCTCCACCCGCAGTAGCCGGCGCATTGATCTAGGCAGCTCACCGGCTACGAACCGAATCCCAGGCAGCTTGAGCACAGCCGCCGCCACGACGGCCGGCGGGATGCCGATCAAGTAGTCCGGATCGGCGCTGCGGAGCGCGTCGGCCATCTGGCGCCAGCCGAGGCCGGCGTCGGCGACGACAATGGCGGCACCGGCTCGCCAGCAGGCATAGACCGTGGTAGTCAGGTCAAGACCAGGCGGCACCAGGAGCGCAATTCGATGTCCCGGCCGCACGCCAACGTCGCGCAACCCGCGGGCCAACGCTTCGACTCGTCGCTCCAGCTCGGCGAACGATGTGACCCGGGTGCCGCCCTGACCCAGCTCGGCGATCGCCGGAGTGACGTCACCGTCCGCGGTCGAGCTAGTCGCGATACCGACAACCCGTCCCGTAGTCGCTTGGTGTATCACCGGATCGATCGCCACCTTGGGCGGCCGTGTCGAGGCGTTCGATCTCACCCAGGCCCAGGCATCCTCGGCCGCTTGAGGCGCATCCTCTACGACCAGATGGGAGGCTTGGGCGTACCGCTGGACATTCGCATGCGGCAGCCGGCGCTCCAGGTCGCGAAGCGATCCCTGCCTGAAGACAGGATCTCGTGGCCCCCACAGCAGCAGCGTCGGAACGGTTGCGAATTCTGCCATTCCGAGGGCCACCCGATCGAGCGTGGCGCGGCTGGGATGGCCGGGCTCCAAGGGGATGTCGGCGACGAAATCACCGATGGCCCGGCGGCGTCGAGAGTCGGCATACGGCGCCCGCAGCGCAGCGCGAACCTTGGCCGGGATCCGCGGTCCGGACAGTGCCGCTGTGGCGCGGACGAATGTCGCCGTGCGTACGCAGACCAGCTCTCGCAGCACACGGCTGCGTGCCAGTCGGATGAGCACTGGCGTGCCTGACTGGGGCGGTACGGCTACGCCGGTATTGGCCAAGATCAACCCGGTGATCTGATCACGGTGGCGTTGCGCCCATCCGAGCGAAATCGGTCCGCCCCAGTCGTGTGCTGCCAGGACAACCGGACCGGTGATTCCCAGTTCTGAGGTGATGGCATCGAGGTCATCGATCCGCGCCGCAAGGAACCGCGACGACCTCAGCCGCTCGGAATAGCCCATTCCGAGCTGGTCAACCGCGACAACCCGCCAGCCTGCGTCCGCGCAAGTCAGAAAGCGACGCCACAGATAGGACCAAGTCGGATTGCCGTGCACGCAAAGAAGCGTTCCCACCTGTGGCTCGACCCCGTTGTCGAGCACGTGCCAGGTGCGCAGTACGCCTTCGGCGTCGACGGCGTGGACCAGTTTCGACCAGGTCGGATCGAGGTCGGGCATGCCACTGACGTCTGCCGCGATGCCGGGCGCGGCGACCAGCTCGTTGATCACCAGACGATTTCGGCGTACGAGGTGTTCAGCCCGGACCCGATGCCCATCAACAGAATGCGGTCTGCAGCGCGCAGCTGGTCCATATGCCGAGCCAGCGTGAACGGAATCGCGGCCGGGCCCATGTTGCCGTAATTCGGCAGGGTGAGGGGGAAGCGCGCCGGGTCAACGCCGAGCGCCTCTGCGATGGCCCGAATGTGTACGACAGAGGTCTGGTGAGCGACGAACCAATCGATGCCATCCCAGTCGAATTCAGATTTTGCGTCCATCCAGGTCGCCACCGCCAGCGCCAAGCCGGCGTCGAACAGCCGTTTGAGGTCGGTTCTCATCCCGCTGAGATCACCCACGCAGAGGTCGTGGTGTTCGGTCCCGGCTCGGCTGACGCCGCCGATGATGCGGTGACCTTCGGGATGGCGGTCTGCCCGTCCGAGCACCATCGCCGCCGACCCCGAGCCGAGCGTCAGAGTGGCGAAGTGTGCGCGCAGGTCAGCCGCAGTTGTATCGTCGCCGGCCAGTCGGTCGAGCGTCAACTCCTGGGTGTAGCGGGAACCTTCGGCATCAACAATCACGGCATAGTCGGCCTGGCCCGAGTCGATCATGGTCCCAGCCAGTTGGATACCGTTCACAAAACCGAGGCAGGCGTTCGCCAAGTCGAAGTTGAGGCAGTTCGTGGGCAAGCCGACCTGATGATGAATCGCCACTGCGGTGGAGGGTTCGAGATACTCTCGAGAAACCGCGGTATTGATCATGACGCCGACCTGTTCAGGTCTGATACCCGACTCGGCCAGCGCCTTGGCGGCCGCAATTGCCGCGGCATCGGCGAAGCTCACATCCGCCGGCCACCACCGGCGCTCGACCACTCCCGCCAGCCTCTGCAGCAGGCCGGGCCGGGTTCCCACTCGCCGGTATGTATCTGCCAACCACTCGTCGAAAGCGGCTGAGGTGATCACTATCGGCGCGTCAACCGCACACACCGAGAGCACAGTGGTGTTGACCGGACGGAAGCTTGCGTTACCGCTCATTTGGCCCCTAGCTGGGGAGCCAAATCGTGCCTCCCCTGATTGCTGATCTCTGCACTATGGTGTCACCGCGCTCGAAAACCCCCGCGTGCGCCTGCTCAGTTCCTGGAGTTTTCGTGCGTGTTATCTTGACGTCAAGATAGTTTGTCACGATTGATGGAGGGCTCATGAGCGTGAACAGTTTTGATGCAAGGGCAACCCTCCAAGTGGGCGAGAAGTCGTACCAGATTTTCCGGCTCGACGCCGTAGAGGGATCGGATTCGCTCCCGTACAGCCTCAAGATCTTGCTGGAGAACCTGCTCCGCACTGAGGACGGCGCCAATATCACCGCCGATGACATTCGTGCGCTGGTTGGCTGGGATCCCAACGCCGAGCCCAGCAAGGAAATCCAGTTCACCCCTGCCCGAGTAATCATGCAGGACTTCACCGGTGTGCCATGTGTGGTCGATCTCGCCACCATGCGTGAGGCGATGGCGGATATGGGGGGCGACCCGTCCAAGATCAACCCCTTGGCGCCGGCGGAGTTAGTAATTGATCACTCCGTGATCGCCGACGTGTTCGGGACCGCTGATGCATTCAGCAGGAACGTCGAGATCGAATACAGCCGTAACCACGAGCGCTATCAGTTCCTGCGCTGGGGGCAGACCGCGTTCGACGATTTCAAGGTTGTGCCACCTGGCACGGGGATTGTGCACCAGGTCAATATCGAGCATCTGGCGCGGGTGATCTACTCCCAGGAGGTCGGGCCTGCCGACGGCTCGGGACAGACAGAAGTCGTTGCATATCCCGACACCTGCGTCGGAACCGATTCCCACACCACGATGGTCAACGGTCTAGGCGTCGTCGGCTGGGGCGTCGGCGGGATCGAGGCTGAGGCGGCAATGCTCGGCCAGCCCGTCTCGATGTTGATTCCTCGGGTGGTGGGCTTCAAACTCTCAGGCGCGCTGCGGGAGGGCACGACCGCAACGGATCTGGTGCTCACCATTACCGAGAGGCTGCGGCAGCACAAGGTCGTCGGGAAGTTCGTAGAGTTCTACGGGCCGGGCGTCTCCCAGGTGCCGGTCGTAGACCGAGCAACCATCGGCAACATGAGCCCGGAGTACGGCTCCACGATTGCCATCTTTCCCATTGACGGCAAAACCACCGAGTACCTCAAGCTCACCGGTCGCAGCGACGAGCAGATCGCATTGGTGGAGACGTACGCCAAGGCACAAGGTTTATGGCACAGCGATGATCGCGAGCCGAAGTATTCGGAGTATCTCGAGCTCGATCTTGGGACCGTCGTTCCGAGCATTGCCGGCCCGCGGCGACCCCAGGACCGGGTGCAGGTCGCCCATGCCCAGCAGGGCTTCCGGGAGGCCATACGTGACTTTGTCTCTGAGGAGGAGTTGACCGGTTACGACGAGTCGGTGGATGAGTCATTCCCGGCCTCTGACGTGCCAAGCCGTGGAGTCTATGGCGAGTCCTTGGCCCCGCACGAGTACGGCGAAGAGGTCGACGACATCGTCCGACCCAGCAAGCAAGTGCCCGTAACACTGAGTGACGGCGCGGCGTTCGACCTCGATCATGGTGCAGTGGTGATTGCAGCGATCACCTCCTGCACCAATACGTCCAATCCAAGTGTCATGATCGGCGCTGCGCTGCTGGCCAAAAAGGCGGTCGACCGCGGGTTGAACCGCAAGCCATGGGTCAAGACCACCCTCGCGCCCGGCTCCAAGGTCGTTAGCGACTATTACGATCGCTCAGGCTTGACGCCTTACCTCGACAAGCTTGGTTTCAACCTCGTTGGCTACGGCTGTACCACGTGCATCGGCAACTCCGGACCGCTCATTCCAGAAGTGAGTGCAGCCGTACAGGAAAATGATCTTGCGGTGGTCTCGGTGCTCTCGGGGAACCGGAACTTCGAGGGCAGGATCAACCCCGACGTCAAGATGAACTACCTCGCCTCGCCGCCTCTCGTCGTGGCGTATGCCCTGGCCGGCACCATGGACATCGACCTCATGAAGGATTCGCTCGGCACTGATGAGCAGGGCGAGGAGGTTCATCTCGCCGATATCTGGCCGACTGAGGCCGAGATCGATGAGGTCATATCCTCTGCGATCGGCGCGGAGATGTTCACCGAGTCGTATGCGGATGTCTTCGCAGGTGACGAGCAGTGGCAGTCGTTGCCTACGCCTGAGGGTGAAATCTTTGCTTGGGATCCGGACTCTACCTATGTCCGCAAACCGCCTTACTTCGACGGCATGCCGGCCGAGCCGGCACCGGTCGAAGACGTCGTGGGGGCGCGCGTGTTGCTCAAGCTCGGGGACTCGATCACCACTGACCACATCTCTCCAGCTGGTTCGATCAAACCGGATTCGCCGGCGGGGAAATACCTGTCCGAGCATGGCGTGGAGCGGCGGGACTTCAACTCATACGGATCGCGGCGCGGCAATCACGAGGTGATGATCCGGGGGACATTCGCCAATATTCGGCTTCGCAACCAGCTAGCCCCGGGTACTGAAGGTGGAGTCACCAGAGACTTCACCGCGCCGGACGGGCCGGTCACCACCGTGTATGAGGCATCCGAGCACTACCTGGCTGCGGGTACTCCGTTAGTGGTACTGGCTGGCAAGGAGTACGGATCTGGTTCATCGCGTGACTGGGCAGCAAAAGGCACAGCTCTACTCGGAGTGAAAGCGGTGATCGCCGAGTCGTACGAGCGGATTCACCGCTCCAACCTCATTGGCATGGGTGTGCTGCCGCTGCAATTCCCAGAGGGTCAGACTGCCGAGTCGCTCGGGCTCACCGGAGAGGAGACTTTCGACATCGCGGGGATCACCGAGCTCACTGAGGGCGGTACGCCGCAGACGGTCGAGGTGACCGCTGGTGACGTCAGCTTTGACGCTGTGGTGCGTATCGACACGCCAGGTGAGGCCGACTACTACCGCAACGGCGGCATCATGCAGTACGTGCTGCGGTCGTTGCTGAGGAAATAGCGGCATCCTAGGTTGGTGACGGCCCGGAAACTTCGCCCAGCCATGGCGATGGTTATGGCGCTCGCCGTCCTGAGTGTCGCAGGTTGTTCACTCCTTGGTCCTTGGGCTGCGCCGTCTGAGCAGTTCGGCGACTTTTCTCTGGGTGAATTCGGTGGCATCGACGGTCGCCAAAACATTGTGTACGTGAGGGCGGACGGCGTGGCGCTACTGGTCGCTCGGATGCCGGCCGCCGGCAGGCTTAGTGATCAAGATTTGAGCCGGCTAAAGACCCTGCTGACGTCCAGACAGTTCCGTCAGGAGGTGAAGGGAGAGGTGGAACGGAAGGCAAAGTCGCCGGCTCCAGTGTGCGCGGACCAGATCACGACGGAGGTCACCATGGGCAGTCTGTGGATGAGCCGCACGGCCCCATGTGGGACGGAAGCCGCCCCGACGCCGGCATTCGACGAGATTGTGAGCATCCTCACCCCGGCGATGCAAGGGAACTTCAACGGACCGGTCCAGACCACCGAGCCGCAACTGCTTCCTATGCGGCTCGAGCGGTTGCAGCTTCAAGATCAACCGGCCTATAGGATCACCATCAGCGCCGCTGGACGGGCCATGATCACAATCGCAGGTCGCAGATCTGAGTCCCACGATCTATCGATCCAACAGCGCGATACGGTCCGGCTGCTCTTGGCCCGCCTTATCGAGACCCCGGTCGTGCCATGCACCGCAGTTGCGCACTATCAGCTGCACATTGACACCAACAATTCTGGGCCCAAAATATCTAATCCAGACTGCGGCTTTCCGCAGCGGCAACCTGAGTTTCGCGCGTTGACAGTCCTGCTGGAGAACGCCTTCGGCGTTTGATCACCGCCACGACACTAGCCTTGGTCGCCCGGGCGTCTGGAACGATCATGTTTTTCCGCCGCTTATGGACCGGGCGCTGCGAACACCTGAGGTGAATGCCCGGCGCGCAAAGCTGTGTGAGGGCTTGTATGGTCGCGTGCTGGAAGTCGGTTTTGGGACCGGCCTCAATCTCCGTCACTATCCGAGCGAGGTGACTGAGATCTTGATCGTAGAGCCCTCTGCGTCGGCAATGCGTCTCGCTGAGCCGCGGCAGGCGGCCGTCTCCGCGACCATCAGCCATGTAGGGCTGGATGGTGCTCAGCTCGATCTAGCCGACGAATCGGTGGATTGCGTACTGTCCAGCTACACCTTGTGCACGATTCCCGACGTGCAGACGGCACTACTGGAGATTCATCGAGTACTCAAACCAGACAGTGTGCTGCATTTTCTGGAGCACGGGCAGGCACCGACGGAATCCGTACGCCGTTTGCAGCGCCGCTGCATCCGATTCATAGCCACATCGCCGCGGGTTGCCAGCTCGACCGGCCCATCGATCATTTGATCAGTAACGCCGGCCTGATCATTCGCGAGCTGGAGACTGGATATGGCCAGGGCCCACGGCCGTTCAGCTATTTGTATCGTGGTCGGGCGCTGCGTGCGGTTTGAGATGTGTCCAATGGCGCCGTACGGCTCCGACCTCAATCGCTCTGGTAACTAAGAGCCTTCTTGATCTTTCCCGCATACTCTTCCATCTCACCTGCGCCGTAGCGGGTCCTCGGCCAGAAGAAGCCTCTCAAACCGTCGCCACGGCTCCGAGGCACGACGTGCATGTGCAGATGCGGGACCGACTGGCTGACGACGTTGTTAATCGCGACGAAGGTTCCCTGCGCTCCGAGGGCATCAACTAGCGCCCGAGCGACGTGCTGTGCACTGGTCAGGAGTGGTTCCATCAGGTCTTGCGGCAGGTCAAGCAGCGTGTCGACGTGCCGCAGTGGAGCGATGAGTACGTGACCTTTGAAGACCGGCCGGTGATCAAGAAATGCGATCACGTCGTCGGTACGAAAGACGATCGCCGCGTCGACATCGCCGCGGCCGATCTGGCAGAAAACATCGTCGGTCACCGGCATGAGACTAGTGCTATTCCAAAGCGGAGAGCGTGCGCCTCGCATCTGCTGCATGCTGGCAGATGCGAACCTCCCCTAATTGCTCACATCGAACGCAAGTTCGAATACAATCGCCCCATGAGCACTCCGGCCTACGTGCCGCCTGGTTGGCCGAGCCAGGTGCGGCCACCGGGGGCACCTGGCTGGGAGGCGACTGCGATCGCTTATCTTTTGGATTGCTGTCCCGCCGACTTTCGCGGCTATCCGGTGCTCCGTAACCATCCGGTCGTATTGGCGCAATTCGCCACGCACTTTGTC